>Ga0187880_1000596_pt1 | contig 29861 bp, 19 predicted proteins | sample June2016WEW_19_4_FD_132998 | JGI IMG/M metagenome (GOLD analysis project Ga0187880, IMG submission 132998) | Peatland microbial communities from SPRUCE experiment site at the Marcell Experimental Forest, Minnesota, USA - June2016WEW_19_40 | ecosystem: Environmental > Terrestrial > Soil >... | reverse complement strand
GTACCGGTAGATGCCTATTTGCCGGGATGTCCAACCACGCCGGAGATGGTGGCCGGAGCGCTGGTTGCACTTCTGGAAGGCAAGCCCCTGCCCGTGCTGCCGACCAAGAGCGTTTGCGATGAGTGTCCCACTAAGCGTGAGAAGAAGGCGGTCTCGACCCTGAAGCGCCGGCTGGATGCGCCGGACTTCGTGCCGGGAGCGGCGCTCAGCGAAATGCGCTGCCTGATGGAGCAGGGCATCTTGTGCCTGGGGCCGGCGACGCGTGCCGGTTGCGGTGGCAGTGAAGGCACGCCACGCTGCATCCGCGCCTACATGCCCTGTGAGGGTTGCTTTGGCCCGATGTCGGACAAAGCCAATCCCATGGTGGACATGATGGGAGCACTCTCCTCCATCGGCCTCGATCCCAAACAGATTCCGGATCGGGCCGCAACCTTCAACCGTTTTGCTGGCGCGGGCCGTCTGCGGCCGCTGCCCCGGAGGTGATCCATGTCAAAGACACTGGTCATTCAACCTGTCACCCGCATCGAGGGCCATGCCAAGATAACCATTCAGCTCAACGATGCCGGCAACGTGGACACCGCCCGGGTGAACGTCATTGAACTGCGCGGCTTCGAAAAGTTCTGCCTGGGCCGTCCGGTAGAAGACCTTCCGCGCATCACACCGCGCATTTGCGGGGTGTGTCCGTGGTCGCATCACCTGGCCTCGGCCAAGGCTTGCGACGCGGTCTTTGGAGTCGAGCCGCCGCCGGCCGGTAAGAAGTTGCGTGAGCTGTGCAACAGCATTGCCTTCATGGAAGAGCACATCCTGCACTTCTACTTCCTGGCGGGAGCCGATTTCCTGCTGGGGCCGGATGCGCCTTACTCGGTCCGCAATGTTATCGGGGTGCTGCAGGCAGCGCCCGACATTGCCAGACAAGTGGTGAAAGTGCGGCAGATGTGCGCCAAAATGCTGGAAGTCCTGGCGGGCAAATCGATCCATCCCCAGGCGGCGGTTCCTGGCGGATTCAGCAAACCTTTGGCATCGGACGAGCGCGATCAGTTGCGCAAGCAGGCCGATGACGCGCTGGAACTCGCCAAGTTCTCCATTGCTTTTGCCAAGGAGAACGTCTTCCCCAAATATCTCGACGTGGTGAAGTCGCTGGGAGTTATCACGACCGGCTTTATCGGCACGGTCAAAGAGGACGGGGCGCTCAACCTCTACGACGGAAAGCTCCGCCTCATGACGCCAACCGGTTCCTACCAGGACTTTCCGTATGACCGCTATACGGAGTTCATCTCTGAGCATATCGAACCGTGGAGCTACTTGAAGTTCCCCTATGCCAAACAATGGGGCGAGGGTTTCTCCATGGATGTGGAAAACCCCAAGGGCGTGTATCGTGCCAACACCTTGGCGCGCATCAACACCTGCGACTATATCGACACGCCGCTGGCGCAGGCCGAACTGGAGGAGTTTCGCGCCAAGTTTGGGCGGCCGGCACAGCTCACCCTGCTCTATCACTGGGCGCGGTTGATCGAGTTGCTCTACAACGCCGAAAACACCGTGCGCTTGCTGGACGATCCCGAGATCATCAGCACGGAGACGAGGGTGAAGGTTACGCCACGGGCTGCGCGAGGCGTAGGCGTCACCGAAGCGCCGCGCGGCACGCTCATCCACGACTACACCACCGATGCCGACGGCATGATCACCAACGTCAACCTGATTGTGGGCACCACCCACAACAACGCTCCCATCAATATGTCGGTCACACAGGCCGCCAAGAGTTTGATCCATAACGGCGTGTACGACCAGGGAGTGCTGAACACAGTAGAAATGTCGATCCGCGCCTACGATCCATGCTTTTCCTGTGCGACCCACCGGCTGGATGGAAAGCTGTCGGTGAAGCTGGATATCTTCAGCGCGGACGGCAAATTGCTTGACTCACTTGCCAACTGAGGGCAGCGAGATAGGAGGTAGCACATGCGGGAGGTCGATCCCGGCGATCTTCCCGAGTTCTGCCGGAAGCCGACCCTGGTGTTCGGCTGTGGGAATATTCTGTTTGGAGATGACGGCTTCGGGTGCGCGGTCGTTGACTATATCGAGTCACATTACCAAGTGCCCGAAAACGTCTGCTTGCTGGACGTCGGCACGGGCGTGCGCAAGCTGTTATTCACTCTCTGCCTGAGCTCCGCGCGTCCGCAGCGGTTGCTAGTCCTCGACGCAATCGATGCCGGACGCACGCAAGGCGAGATATTCGAGATCGATCCTGCCGAGATTCCGGCAGTCAAACTCGACGATTTCTCGCTGCACCAGTTGCCCACCTCCAATCTGCTGCGCGAGTTGCAAGAAAGTTGCGGGGTCGAAGTGCGGGTGCTGGCCTGCCAGACAGGGCCACTGCCGGAAGAAATCTCCCAAGGTTTGTCGGAGGCCGTCAGCGAGGCCGTGCCGCAGGCGGCGCAGTGGCTGGTGCGCGAGTATTTTCCCCGCATCACAGCGAGCCGAGGTGACCTATGCCAATGGCAAGCCAGCGCGCAATTTTGCGGCGGAGTTTGAATCTATGAAGCCAGATGTTTCCCTAGTCCGCGACGGCAAGAAGTTCATGTGGGACGGTCGGCCCTACGTCAACTCGGAGGAAGCCCTCCAGGCGGCGGAGGCGTATCGCAACGACAAGTTCGAGATCTGCTTAGCGGAAGTAGAAGGACAATTTTTGGTCTACACGCGGAGAGTAGTGACCGCAGCTACGGTGATAACGCAATAGCTGCACCTCCGCAAGCAAGGTGATCTATGGCAGTGGAAACCCTTTCGGTTAGCGATCCCACGTTGTTAGCCGACATCCGGCGGTATGGAAAGTTCGATCCTGCGGGCTGTTACCAATGCGGGAGTTGCACGCTTACCTGTGACCTGGTCGACGATAGCGCGACCTTTCCTCGCAAGAGCATTCGCTACGCCCTGCTGGGACTGAGGCAGCCGCTGGTCAACAGTCTGGACCCGTGGGTCTGCCATGACTGCGGTGACTGCTCGGGTGTCTGTCCGCGTCAAGCAGAGCCCAGAATTTCCATGCTCACACTGCGGCGCTTCCTCAGCGCGCAGTACGACTGGACGGGCATCGCCCCCAAGCTGCTGCAGTCCACGGCGTGGTACCTGGGTTCGTTAATCTTCGTGGCGGCACTCACCTTCCTGCTGATCCTGGGCTATCACTTGTGGTACGTGAAGATGCCGGCTGCACAGTTTGTCACCACGCCGCTCGGCTTGGAACACATGTTCCCGCTGATGACCTACTACACGCTGACGGTGTTCCTGGTTCCACTGCTGTTGTTGCTATCGCGGGTCTTCCGCATCTGGCGGCTCACCATGAATGGAGAGCGTGCGCACATTCCATTTTCCAGCTACGTGGCCGAATCCTGGACCTACGTGTATCACTCGATGACTCATTCCCTGTTGCGGAAGTGCCCGGACCAAGGCCGGTGGTTCAGCCATTGGTGCCTGGCTCTGGGCACAGTGATGATGCTCGCGATCAAGTTGTTTGGGCTGAAGTGGTTTCAAACCGACAACCTCTACCCCTTTTACAATCCGCAGCGGTGGGTGGGATACCTCGCGACGGGCCTCATCCTCTACGGCCTGGGAGAGATTTTCTTAGGCCGGCTGCGGGCACAGAAGGAGATCTACAAAGAAACGCGGTTTCAGGACCTGGTCCTTCCCGTTTTGCTGGTGTTGACCGTGCTGAGCGGTCTGGCAGCACACATTTTCCGCTATGTCGGCTTTGGGCTAACCTGTCACTTCCTGTACGCCCTGCACATTGTCATCGCCACGCCCATGCTGCTGGTAGAGATGTCATTTGGAAAGTGGTCTCACATGGTTTATCGACCGCTGGCCCTGTATTTCCTGGCGGTCAGGCAGAGAGCCGGGCGGCAAGCGCCGGCCGCGGAGGTTGTTCCCCATGCCGTCTAAGGATTCCAAGACCCAGCCGGTGGGCGCAGCCCTGGTCGTAGGCGGCGGTATCGGTGGTATGCAGGCCGCCCTGGATCTCGCGGGAGCGGGTATCAAGGTTTATCTGGTCGACTGCAAGCCCGCCATCGGCGGGGTCATGGCGCAGCTCGACAAAACCTTCCCCACCAATGATTGCGCCATGTGCACCATGGCGCCGCGCCTGGTGGAGATCGGACGCCACAAGGACATCCAGATCCTCACCCTGAGCGAAGTGGAAAGCATCACTGGCCAGGCGGGCAATTTCACCGTCCGCATCAAGAAGCAAGCGCGCTATATCGACGAGACGAGGTGCACCGGTTGTGGCGCCTGCGTTGCGGAGTGTCCGGTGACACTGCCGTCGGAATTCGACCAGGGACTGGCAGAGCGCAAGGCGATCTATCGGCCGTTCCCGCAGGCCGTTCCCAACGTCTTCACCATCTCTCGTCGCGGGACCGCCCCCTGCCATAATGCATGCCCCATTCATCAGAGCGGACAGGCTTACGTGGCTCTGATCGCGCAAGGGCGCTTTGATGAGGCGCTACGGGTCATTTTGCGCGACAATCCACTTCCCTCCATATGCGGTCGTGTCTGCACCCACCCCTGCGCCGCCGCCTGTACTCGTGGCACCGTGGACGACCCGGTGAATCTGCCGGCGTTGAAACGCTTTGTCACGGACTATTATCCCGACTACAAGCTGCCACAGCCCGTGGTTCCAGACCGTGCGGAGAAAGTTGCCATCATCGGTTCCGGACCGGCGGGACTGGTCTGTGCCTATCAGCTCCGGCAACAAGGCTACCGTCCAACCATCTTCGAGGCGCTCCCGACTGCCGGGGGAATGCTGGCCGTCGGAATCCCTGCGTTCCGGTTGCCGCGCCGATTGCTGAATGCAGAAATAGACAGGCTGCGCGCAATCGGGATCGAGATCAAACTGAGCACGCCCGTGGGCCGCGGCCTCGCCTTCGACGAGCTGCGCAAGAGCTTTGCCGCCGTTTTCATTGCCATCGGCGCCCACGTCGAACGGAAACTTCGAGTTCCCGGAGAAGACCTGCCCGGCGTGATCGGGGGCATTGACTTCCTGCGCCGAGTCAATCTCGGAAAGGCCGTGACCCCTGGTCAGAAGGTATTAGTCATAGGCGGGGGCAACTCGGCTCTCGACGCGGCGCGCACGGCCCTGCGCAGCGGCGCAGGAGAGGTCACGATCGTTTATCGCCGCACCCGCGCCGAGATGCCGGCCGATCAGCGTGAGGTCGAGGATGCGGAGCGCGAAGGCATCAAATTGATGTTTCTCGTTGCACCCAAGGCTTTCAAGGCTGGGCGCGGCGGTCGGGTGGCCGGGCTGGAGTGCCTGAAGATGAAACTGGGCCCGCCCGATGCCAGCGGCCGGCCTGCTCCCGTATCGATTCCCCACTCCGAGTTCGTTCTCCCGTGTGATGCCGTCATCGCCACCATCGGCCAGTCTCCCGATGTGGGCGCTTTAGGAGAGCGCCTGGGCCTTGAGACCACCAAGTGGGGAACGCTGGCAGCCGACCCGCTGACGCTGGAAACCGGGTTGCCCGGAGTGTTTGCGGGTGGGGACTGTGTAACCGGTCCTGACGTGGTAATCCATGCCCAGCTAGCCGGCAAGAAAGCTGCAATCTCCATCGACCGCTGGCTCAATCACCAGGACCTGCGCGGCGGACGCGAGTTGGAAGGGCCCTATCACACCGAATACGAAGTGGACACGCAGGGTGTGCTGATGCAGCGCCAGATACCCGTGCCATCCCTTGACCCCGCGACACGTGGAAAAACGTTTGCCGAGGTCCACGTGGGCTACACGGCGGAAGAAGCCATTGCCGAGGCCAAACGCTGTCTCGCCTGTGGGATCTGCTCCGATTGCCATCTCTGCGAGACCGCCTGTCAGGCGCACGCGATCGACTACTTGCAGCGGGAAGAGAAGATCGAACTCCAGGTGGGAGCGGTCGTCCTCGCTCCCGGCTATGAGGTCTTCGATGCGCGGTTGAAGAAGGACCTTGGCTATGGACGCTTTCCCAATGTGATCACCGCGCTGGAGTTCGAGCGGGTGCTGTCGGCGTCAGGGCCCTATTCTGGCCACGTGCTGCGGCCTCATGATGGCAAGGAACCGAAGCGCATTGCGTTCTTGCAGTGTGTCGGATCGCGAGATTCCGAACATGACTACTGCTCCTCGGTCTGCTGTATGTACGCCACCAAGGAGGCGATCATCGCCAAGGAGCATCTTGGCGAGGGGCTGCAGTGCGACATCTTTTTCATGGACCTTCGCGCCTACAGCAAGGGCTTCGAACAGTATTACCGCAGGGCGCAAGAGCTGGGCGTGCGCTACTTCCGTTCCCGGGTGCCGAGCGTGGAGGAAGTTCCCGAGACGCGAAACCTGGTGGTGAAGTATCTCGGCGAGAACGACAAGAAGCTCTCCCAGGAATACGACTTGGTTGTCCTGTCGGTAGGCATGCAGCCGCCGAAAGATGTCAAGGTGCTGGCCGAACGTTTCGGCGTGGCTCTAAACGCCTTCAACTTCTGTGAGACTTCGCCCTTCCAGCCGGCAGAGTCGTCGCGCGAAGGAATCTTCGTGGCCGGCCCATTCGCCGAGCCCAAGGATATTCCGGAAACGGTCATGCAGGCCTCGGCGTCGGCGGCGCAGGTGCTCACCTACTTGAGCCAAGCCCGCGGCTCGCTGATTACGCAGAAGGTCTATCCGCCTGAAAAAGACGTGGCTGGACAGGAGCCTCGCGTCGGTGTCTTTGTCTGCCACTGCGGGACCAATATCGGCGGGGTGGTCGACGTCCCGGCCGTGGTGGAGTACTCCAAGACTTTGGCCAACGTGGTATACGCGGAGAACAATCTCTACACCTGCTCCAACGATACCCAGGATCTGATCAAGCAAAAGATCATCGAGCATGACCTGAATCGCGTGGTGGTTGCCTCCTGCACGCCCAGGACCCACGAACCTTTATTCCGGAACACCCTGCGCGAGACCGGGCTGAACCCCTACCTCTTTGAGATGGCGAATATCCGCGACCAATGTTCCTGGGTGCACATGCACGAGCCGGGGAAAGCCACAGAAAAGTCCAAAGACCTGGTGAGGATGGCGGTCGCCAAGGCCCGGCTGCTGCAGCCCCTCACCCGGCGCTCGGTCAGGGTCAACAAGTCTGGCCTGGTTATCGGTGGCGGGATCGCCGGCATGACCGCTGCGCTGGCGCTGGCCGAGCAGGGCTTCGATGCTTACCTGGTGGAAAAAGAGGATGAGCTGGGCGGGAACTTGCGGCATATCCACTACGTGCTCGCCGGCGAGGACCCCCAGGACGAGCTGAGGCGCGTGCGCGAGCAAGTCCGGCAGAACCGCCGCATTCATCTCTTCACCGGGGCGACTATTGAAGGCATTGACGGCAACGTTGGCGAGTTCAAGACGAAGATTTCAGCCAAAGGCGCAACCGCGGAGATCGCACACGGGACCGTCATCGTTGCCACCGGCGCCAAGCAGTACGAGCCGAAAGAGTACCTGTATGGGCAGGATGACAAGGTACTGACGCAGCGGGAGCTGGAGCAACGTCTGGCTGCGGGAGACGGCTTCCTCGCGACTAACGGGAAGCCAGCGCCAAAGACGGTGGTCATGATCCAGTGCGTGGGCTCGCGGGACGAGGGGCGGCCCTACTGCTCGCGCGTGTGCTGCACCGTGGCAATCAAGAACGCGCTCATGATCAAGGCGCTGTTCCCGGGGACAAATGTCTACATTCTCTACCGGGACATCAGGACGTATGGCTTCAAGGAGAGCTCCTACACCGAGGCGCGGAAGAAGGGCGTCATGTTTGTGCGCTACGAGGAAGACCGCAAGCCCGAGGTATCACGGAACTCCCATGCACTTCAGGTCACCGTCTTCGACCAGACCCTGGGTATGCCAATGTTGATTCCTGCCGACCTGGTGGTCCTGTCGGCGGGCATTGATCCGAACGAAGGCAATAAGGAGGTCGCGCAGTTCCTGAAGGTCCCGTTGAACAGTGAAGGATTTTTCCTCGAAGCTCACATGAAACTGCGCCCCGTAGACTTCATGACCGACGGCGTGTTTCTCTGCGGACTGGCGCACTCGCCCAAGACCATCGATGAATCCATCCTGCAGGCCCAGGCGGCGGCCGCCAGGGCCGCCACCATCCTGGCTCAGGACAGCCTGGAGATGGAGGCCAACATTTCCCAAGTAGTGGACGAGAACTGCGATGGTTGTGCCTACTGCGTGGACACCTGTCCGTTCAAGTCGATCACCCTGGTCGAGTACATGTGGCAGGGGTCGATTAAGAAAATCGTCGAGACCAATGAGAGCACCTGTAAAGGTTGCGGATGCTGCCAGGCGACCTGTCCCAAGAACGGCATATTCATCCGGGGATTCACTCTCGATCAAATCAGGGCCCAGATTGAGGCTGCCCTGGAGGTGGCGTGATGGAAGATAGCTTTCAACCTTTGATCCTCGCTTTCTGCTGCAACTGGTGCTCGTATGCCGGCGCCGATTTGGCTGGTGTTTCGCGCATCCAGTACCCGCCCAGCATCCGCATGGTTCGTGTGATGTGCTCCGGCATGGTCCATCCCAACCTGGTGATCGAGGCGCTGACCAAGGGCGCTGACGGCGTCCTCATGTGCGGCTGTCATCCCGGCGACTGCCACTACCAGGATGGCAACCTGAAGGCCGAGAAGAGGGCTGACGCTCTCCGCTTGATGCTGGCCGATTTCGGACTCGAAGAAGAGCGCTTTCGCCTGGAATGGGTTTCGGCAGCGGAAGGTCCAAGATTCGCCGAAGTTGTAAGCAGCTTTACCGAGCAAGTGCAGAAGCTCGGCCCCAGCCCCTACAAGTCATAAGAACTGGTGCGTCCTCAACGTCGACCGAAGACGCCGACCCTGGGTCCGTGGTTGCGCGCCAGTTCAGCGGGTTCATTCCTCACATTACGCGGTGATCAGGCTCACTGCGTCCTTGTTTATAGGGTCCATACTGGAATTGTTTATGGCTGCCCACAGCCCGGCATGGAAACAAAACCCATGCCGCTTGCGATGGCCACTGGCGAACTCTCCCCGCGAACTTGCCTTGGTATTCGCGGCTGGCAGCATGTCCGTATCGGAGGTGTCAGCAATGCCGACCGTCATTGAACCGAAAACCAACGAGGAAGCAAAAGTGCAACCCGTTCCCCCCGTCTCCAACGAACCCGAACTGTTTGCCGCAGAAGTCGCGATGGAAGGCAAGAGCTCCGGCTTCATGCCCTTACTGTTGATTGCCGGCTTGATTCTGGTGGTTGGTGGAACCATTTTCTACTTTGTAAAAGGCGCTCGCGACGTTCTTACCGTACCGGTTGCGACCAGCACGGTCACCAGGATATTGGACGAGCAGGGCCCAGCGAGCATCCGTTTCAGCACCGGGACCGTAGTCTCCACCGTCAACGAAAAGCCGCAGGATCCGCACTACAAGCTGCTGGCCAAGACCGGCGTCATTGTGACCAAACCGAAGGCGAAGGGTTCCAGTTCGTTGCTCGTCGCCCTGACGCCTGCAGGCGAGAAGCTGTTCAGCACCATCAAGGGTGTGCAGAAGGCCAGCAACCCTGACGGGACGGTGACGTATGTGGTTCCCTTGGCTGAACGCAAGCTGGTGGACGTGGCCAACGTCACCATGATCAAGCCGCATCTGGCGCGGGTGGAATATAGCTGGAAGTGGGACCCCAATCGCTTGGGAATCGAGTTTGACGCCTCCGGCAGCCTGGTAAAGAGCTTTTCCGGTTGGGACCGCGCTACTCTCATCAAGACCTACGGCGCCGATTTTTATAGCGCGCCACCAACCAAGGCCAGCATTGTTCTGATGGAATCAGATAACGGCACCTGGAAGCCCTACGTCGAGTAGTGTGCGACGGACGCTCGGGCAGGGAGGGGTATACCCCTCCCTTTCTTTATTCCAAGGAAACGCGCAGAAGCGGCGGCCGAGTCTGGTTCTGATTGACAATTTCGCCGCGAACGACCACTCTCATGCCGCCAGCGATCAAAACTTTACAACAGAAAGAAGGCTTCCTATGACTCGCATCGCGATCGTCGTCTTGCACTCGCTGCTTTTCTCTTTGATGCTTGTGGCGCAACCGCAGCAATCGCCAGGCGCTCAGCAGAAAAGCACTCCCTCCCCGATCGTCATTACCGATGCGGATAATGGAAAAGATGTTGACCTTCCTGCCGGCGACACCCTGGTGCTCCGTCTGGAGAGCAATCCGTCAACTGGGTACAGTTGGGCGATCAAAGGCGATCCTTCGCCTCTCAGACTGGTGAAGAGTTCTACGAAGAAGAATGGCCAAAACAGCCATGTCGTGGGCGCGCCGGTCACGCAGGAGTTCCGGCTGACCGCCGTTTCCGCGGGGATGGTATCGCTCACCTTGGAATACCGCCGGCCATGGGAATCCAACGTGGCTCCGGCGAAGACGTTCCAAGTCAGGGTAAATGCCCGCTGAAGCCGGAGGGGGCCTGGCGAGTGGCCGACGCCGGCCATTTCGGGGGCCTGGAGTCGGTTTTTCCCGATGTTCGCGCGTCACAAACGAGTGTGACTTTGGTCGTTGCCGATCCCCGGGAAAGAGTTAGAATAGAGTTGGAATTGAAAATGATTTTCAACTTCATATTCGGCCGTCCTAAGAAACATCGCAAGCGCCAGGCCAACGCCCTCGCCGATCTGCACGTCGGAGAAAAAGCCATTCTCGCCGATTTAGAGCTCGCTCCTCCGGTAGCGGAGCATCTCATGAACCTGGGTTTTGTGCCTGGCCTGGAAGTCACGGTGACGCGCAGCAGCCCGGGTGGAGATCCCCGCGTGTACCGGGTGGAAGGCACCGAAGTTGCCATGCGCCGCGACCTGTCACGCCACATCCACGTGGAGCTGGCTGGGGCGCCCGTGTTCGGAGACTGAGGCATGGGCGCCTCGACCATGAGCTGCCATGCGGTGGCGCGGCCCAGGGATGAATCCCGCAGCACGTCGTATCGCACGGTGGCGGTCGTTGGCCCCCCCAATTCCGGCAAGACCACCCTGTTCAACCGGCTCACCCGTCTGCGTCAGAAGGTCGGCAATTTCCCTGGCGTCACCGTCGAACACCACACCGGATACGTGCGCGACTTCGAAGGCCATGAGGTCGCGCTCATCGATCTGCCCGGCGTCTATAGTCTGACTCCCAAGTCCGAAGATGAAAAGGTAGCGGTCGATGTCCTGACTGGACAGATGCCGGGGACGCCACGCCCGGACGCGATCATCGTGGTTTTGAATTCCACCAACCTGCATAGCCATTTGGTATTGGCGGGCCGCGTCATCGCGCTGGGCCTGCCGACGCTGGTGTTGCTGAACATGGCCGACGAGCTGCGTAAGCAGGGCGGCCATGTGGACGTGCTGTCGTTAGCGCGCCAGTTGGGCACACCGGTTGCGCTGGTCAGCGCCACAACCGGCGAAGGCATTGTCGCGGTGCAGAATTTTCTATCCTCGGCGGCAGCCAGCCCCGAGCCCTTGGAACTGCCCGTAGTCGGAAGCACGCGCGGTTATCGCGAGTGGGCAGTGAAAGTGGGCACGAATGCCAGGTACCGCCGTCCGGCAACTCCGGTTTGGACGCAACGGCTTGACTCCATATTCCTGCACCGCACTTGGGGCGCAGTCATCTTTGGCGTGGTAGTCATCGCCGTCTTTCAGACGATCTTCGCGATTGGCCAGCCGCTCTCGAACCTGCTGCAGCATTTCCTCGATGTCAGCGGCTTGCAGATTAGCAGTCATCTGCCGCACGGGATGTTCAGTTCGCTGATCGTGAACGGCGTGTGGAAGGGAACCGGTTCGGTGCTGGTCTTCCTGCCGCAGATTCTGCTGCTGTTTTTGGTCATCGGAATTCTCGAGGACTCGGGATATCTGTCGCGCGCCGCAGTCATCGCCGACCGCACCATGTCGCGGGTTGGACTGAATGGCAAGAGCTTCATCCCGCTGCTGTCGGCTTATGCCTGCGCGGTGCCGGCCATCATGGCAACGCGCACCATCGAAAACAAGCGCGATCGCATTGCCACCATCCTGATCGCGCCCTTCATGACCTGCTCGGCGCGCCTGCCGGTTTACACCATGGTGATTGCAGCATTCCTGCCCAACCGGCCCGTGCTCGGCGTCTTCCTGGGAACGCGAGCGCTGGCGATGCTGGGGCTGTATGTTCTCGGGTTCCTGATGGCGGTGTTCACGGCGCGGCTGCTGAAGTCGTCGGTTCTGAAGAGCAAGGACGCACCCTTCATCCTGGAGATGCCGCCCTATCGCTGGCCCACCCTTGTGTCTCTGGGATTGCGGCTGGTGGATCGCGGCAAGGCATTCCTCTATCGCGCAGGCACGGTGATCATGCTGGTTTCGCTGCTACTGTGGGCGGCGACCAACTTCCCCATGCATCATGGACAGCCGCCCGCAGTGCAAGACAGCGTGGTTGCGTGGGTGGGTCACGCCATCGAACCTGCCATCCGTCCGCTAGGTTTCGATTGGAAAATCGGAGTTGGACTGTTGACATCCATCGCCGCGCGCGAGGTGATTATCGCCACGCTCGGCACCTTGAACGGAATCGATCCCCAGTCCCACGCCGTTGATTTGCAGGCGGCGTTGAAGCATGAGTTGACGCCCGCGGGCGCTGTGGCCCTCCTCGTCTTCTTCGCGTTTGCCATGCAATGCATGTCCACCATTGCCGTGGTGCGTCGCGAAACCAACGGATGGAAGTGGCCGGTGTTGCAGTTCGGCTACATGACCGTTGTGGCCTATGTTGCCTCCCTTGCGGCCTACAACATCGTCGGACATCTCGTCCACTGAGTTATCTCCCGCTTACTCATTGGGGGTAAAATCATCGAATCGGAATTCGGCATGGCGACCGTACAGATTTCGCTTGCACGCCTGCCTGGTTACCGGTTGAGGAATTCCGCATAACCGGTACTCCTATATTCCTGCTGCTCAGCGAAATGTGGAACGAATTGCAGGCCAGCCGCTAAAACTGCCGGGTATATTGTCAGTTGGCTTTGCCGCAAAGTTTTCCGACCAGCCCCGGCAGTATTTCTCCCGCCTTGCCCAGCACCACCTCATCGAAGAACTTGCTGTTGGCGGGCTCTTCCGGTCCGATGTAGATGGCGCGGGCGCGATTGATGCGGGCCATGCGCACGAAGCTGGCCGCCGGCTCGACCACGCCCGAGGTCCCAACGGTCAACAGCACGGTGCAAACTCTGAGCTGCTCGAAGATGCGATCCATGGCAAAGGGTACTTCGCCGAACCAGCAGATGTGTGGCCGCAGCAGCGCTCCACATTTTGGGCAGGTGGGAATTTCGGCTCGCGAAAGATACAGACGCTCGTCATCAAAAGGCGCGATGTGGCAGGTTTCGCGCGAACAGCGGGTCTGCATCAGGCGGCCATGCATGTGAACCAGGCGCTGGGAGCCGGCCTGTTCGTGCAGCGAATCGACGTTCTGCGTGCAAAGAAAGAAGCGCTCGTCCAGCGCGCGCTCCAGTTCCGCCAGGGCGCGGTGACCGGGATTGGGACTGACCGTTGCCGCCCGCTTGCGCCGCTCGGAATAAAATTGCCAGACCAGTTCGGGATTGGCGTGGAAAGCTTGCGGGGTGGCTACTTCTTCCACCCGATGTCCGCGCCAAAGTCCGTCGGCGCCGCGAAAGGTCGGGAGCCCGCTTTCGGCGCTGACGCCAGCACCCGTCAGCACGAACACGCGGTCCTGCGATGTCAGCGGTTGGGTCATTATCCTTCTTAACTTAAGTGTCGGTGGCTAGCCACCCGTGAGGTGCTTGCCGAATAATGGGATCGCAGCATAGTGCTGGCCGATGCTGCGATGTGCCCCCAATTGGTTACCTAATCCTACCGCGTTTCTATATACTGAGTGGTTCGGTCGCCTTCGGTTTTCGGGTCCGAGAAACCAGCGGTCGCATCCGTCCGGCCGCGAGGGAATCTATAACTTATACATCCGAGACGCAAAGGCCGAGGCTACAGGTCGCGGCAGCCCGGCTGGGGGGTTTGTCATCTTTTGTCCACCTTAACGATATCGAACCAGACCACCGGCGTTGACAGCGAGAAGCTGGAACGCGCCATGGGCGCCTTCCGCCGCTGGGGCTACCTGCAGGCCAATCTTGATCCCCTAGGGCACTTCGGCCCGCTTTCCCATCCTGAATTGGACATCACCGGCGAAGGCGTCGATCTGGCACGCCGTATCTACTGCGGCAGCATCGGTGTCGAGTTCATGCACATCCCTGATCCGGAGCGGCGCCAGTGGATCCAGGAGCGCATGGAGTCGCCGCAGCCGGAGCCGGTTGACCGCTCAGAATTCTCGGCCAACTGGTGCGCGCCGACGTCTTCGAGCAGACGATTCACTCCCGCTACATCGGGACCAAGCGCTACTCGCTGGAGGGAAACACCGCGCTCATTCCGCTGCTCGACGAAATTCTGAACACCGCCTCGGTGCAGGGCGCCGAGCAGGCGGTGCTGGGGATGAGCCATCGCGGGCGCCTCAACGTCATCATCAATATCGTGAGCCGTCCGGCGGCGGAGATTTTCGCCGGATTCGAGGACGTCGACCCGCGAAGCGTGCTGGGCGGCGGCGACGTGAAGTATCACGTCGGCGCGACCGGGATTTTCACCGGCGCGAGTGGTGGCCAGGTGCGCATTCACCTGGTCTCCAATCCCAGCCATCTCGAAGCGGTCGATCCCGTGGCTTTGGGGCGCGCGCGCGCCAAACAGACGCGAATCGGACGAGAAGGTAAAACTAAAATCCTGCCAGTCCTGATGCACGGGGACGCCGCCTTCGCGGGCCAGGGAATCACGGCGGAAACCTTGAATCTCGCCAACCTGCGCGGCTATGCCGTCGGCGGCACGGTCCATATCATCGTCAATAATCTTATCGGCTTCACCACCAACCCGAGCGATGCTTATTCCGGTCGCTTCTCCTCCGATCTTGCCAAGCGGCTGCCGATTCCAATCTTCCACGTCAATGGCGAGGACCCCGATGCGGTGGTGCGCGTCGGCCGCATGGCGCTCGAGTATCGCTACGACTTCGGTACGGATGTGGTGGTTGATCTCATCGGCTTTCGTCGCCACGGCCACTCCGAGGTGGACGACCCGACCATCACCCAGCCGATCCTGTATCGCAAGATCAAAGATCATCCCTTGCTGTACCAGATCTACGCCAGCAACGTCGGTCTGGATGCGCAGCCGCACGTGGAGAAATTTCAGGCCGAACTTGATGCCGCCGAGAAGGCCGGCAAGAGCATGGTCAAGAAGCCGGCGATGCGCCAGTTGCCCAGCTATTGGTCGCCATTTCACGGCGGCCCTTACAACCCCGCCGATGAAGTTGAGACCGGGCTGACCGCCGATCGCTTGCACCAGATTACCGATGCCCTGGTGAAGTACCCCGAAGACTTCCACATCCATCCCAAGGTGCAGAAGCTGCTGGAGCAGCGCCGCGAGATGGGCTATGGCAAGCGTCCGCTGGATTTCGGCATGGCCGAGGCATTGGCGTTCGGGTCGCTGGCGCTGGAGAACGTGCCGATCCGCCTCAGCGGTCAGGACAGCCGGCGCGGCACCTTCAACCAGCGACATTCCGTGCTGATCGACATCGTTGACGAGAAGGAATACGTGCCGTTGTGCCATCTGGCGCCCCAGCAGGCCCGGGTCGAGATCTACAACTCGGAACTTTCCGAGGCTGCGGTCATGGGTTTCGAATACGGATATGCGCGTGACTATCCCGAGACCCTGGTCGCCTGGGAAGCGCAGTTCGGTGACTTTGCCAACGGGGCGCAGACCGTCATCGATCAATTTGTCGTCTCAGGCGAGGACAAGTGGGACCTGTTGAGTGGGCTAGTGTTGCTATTACCGCATGGCCACGAAGGCCAGGGGCCGGAGCACTCCAGCGGCCGCATCGAGCGTTATCTGCAACTGTGCGCGCGCGACAACATGCAGGTCTGCCAGCCTTCGACGGCCGCGCAATACTTCCATCTGCTGCGCCGGCAGGTGTTACGCAAATGGCGCAAACCGCTGATCTGTTTCACGCCGAAAAGCATGTTGCGCCATCCCGAGGCCATGTCGCCATTGAGCGAATTAGAGCGTCCGCGCTTTCAGGATGTTATTGCCGATGAGACCGCTCTTCATGCCAAACGCGTGTTGCTGTGCACCGGGAAGATCGCTCACGAATTGCGGATGGAGCGCAGAAAGTTGAAGATGCAGGGGCCGGCGATCATCTCGCTGGAGCAGATGTATCCCTTCCCGGAAGACGAGTTGCGGGAACTTCTGGGCCGATACAAGAATGCCGCCGAGTTCATCTGGGTGCAGGAAGAGCCGGCGAACATGGGAGCGCTCACCTTCGTTACTCCTCGCCTGAAGCGATTGGTTGGCTCCAAGTTGCGCAGCATCAAGCGTGCCGCTAATGCGACCCCGGCAACCGGTTCCGCAAAGGCCCACGAACTGGAACAAAAAACCCTTCTCACGCTGGCCTTGGGCAAGGGCGAGTAAGCTCACACCTGCTGATTCGACCCCGGCTCGCCGCGACCCTCCTTCCGGCGAGTGGGAGTCCTCTCCGCCCGCGACCACGTTACCCAGTGAAGATGCCCGCGACGGAGCAATTTTGTATTTACTACTCAGTTATATCGCTAGTCGCAAGATAACTCATATATAAATATAGGAAACGAGTGGCCAAGCCAGTCTTCTACAACTTTAGTTGTACGAGAGTACGATCCCATCCCCGCCAATTCTACGGAATCCGGAATACCGGGGCTGGGGTTTCTACAAAATAGAATAGACGCAAGGGTTGGATAGACGTAACTTGCTTGTAATCAATGTGTAGGTAGTGGCTACTCTCGTGCATAAAGAATGGTAGGGCGAATTCCTAAATTCCCCCTTTCCAGACGACTTGTTGCGGAGAGAGTTCGGAGAAGAATTGAACGACTGCCAGGACGGTTTGTTAGGAAGTAAGCGTAGATGCAAATACTGTATCGATATTGTGCATAACCACCTAAGGAGGGGAGCGGAATGCGAAACCTACTAAAGAACCTTCTGATACTCGGATTGATATCGCTGTTGCCAGTCGCAGTATGGGGGCAGGCAATCAGCGGCGATATCGTCGGGACAGTGAGGGATTCGAGCGGCGCGGTTGTTGCCGACGCAACAGTTGACGCGACGCAGATCTCAACCAACCTAAAGTCCACCACCAAGACCAACTCCACCGGCGAATTCCACTTCGTCAACTTGCCGGCTGGCCGCTACACGATATTAGTAACAACCGCCGGTCTCAAGGGCGGTTCTGAAGTCGAGGTGAAGTTGAACCAGACGGCAACCGCCAACATTACGGCGAGTGTTGCCGGTTCCGCCACCACGGTCGAGGTGAGCGGCGCAGTGGCTACCATCGACACCACGACCCCGCAGATCCAGAGCACGTTCGAGTCCAAGCAGGCGCAGGATATCCCTTGGGCCTCGAATAATAGTGGTTCTGGGGTGCTGAACCTTTCGCTGTTGGACGCTGGAGTGGCGTCAGGCGGCGGCATCGGCGCTGGCACCGGCCCGTCCGTTTCGGGTCAGCGGCCGCGCAACAACAACTTTACGATTGAAGGCGTCGATAACAACGACAAGTCGGTGACCGGTCCTCTGGTGCAAGTGCCCAACGACGCGGTTGACCAATTCACCGTCCTACAGAACCAGTTCGCGCCCGAGTTTGGTCACTCTTCCGGCGGACAGTTCAACCAGACGATCAAGAGCGGCAGCAACCAATTCCACGGCCGCCTTTATGAGTACTTCGAGAACAAGGACCTGAACGCGATCGACACCAGAAATGCAATCGCACAAAGGGCCAATGACGAAACGCCGTTCGCCCCCCGTTACGACAATAACCGCTGGGGCGGACAAGTCGGCGGGCCGATCATCAAGAACCGGCTTTTCTTCTTCGACAACGCCCAGTACAACTCGCTCGGCGAAGCTGGTACCACGGGCACGGTGCTCTCGCCGACCGCGACAGGTTATGGGATGTTGAGCAGCCTGTATCCCGGATCCGCCAATCTTGCGGTGATGCAAAAGTATGTGCCGGCGGCCAGCAGCCAGTCGACCAACATCTGCGCAGTGCCGCTCCCCGATGGCGTCAACTGCCCGACGGGCGAGCTGACAATTCCCGCTGGCAATCTCTCGTTCTCGGGTCCATCGTATTTCAACACCTTTACCAACACCGCATCGATTGATTTCAATATTTCCTCGGCGGACCAACTGCGCTTCCGCTACGTATATGAGAAGCAGAATGGAATCGATACCGCGGCCTCGATCCCGGCATTCTGGCAAACGATTCCCTACCGGTATCACACGGTAGCACTGAGTGAATACCATACCTTCACTCCCTCGTTGACCAACGAGTTCCGTTTCGGCTTCAACCGGTTTTACAACACAACGCCGTCGGGACCTTTTACCTTCGGCAGTTACGACTTCCCCAACATTACCTTGGACGATCTCAGCGGCATCCAGATCGGACCGGATCCCAACGCTCCCCAAGAGACCATTCAGAATACCTATCAGGGCGTTGACAACATAAGCTGGGTGAAGGGCAAGCACAACTTCAAGTTCGGCGGCGAGTATCGCGAGTACATCAGTCCGCAGTCGTTCACGCAGCGGGTGCGCGGCGACTACGAATGGTCCTCCACGGCGCTGTTCCTTGAGGACCAGGCGCCGGATGTATTCGGCGAGCGGTCCGCGGGCAACATTATTTACCACGCTAACCAGCAGGCGGTTTACCTCTACGGCAACGACGAGTGGCGCATCACGCCTAATTTGTCGTTAAACCTGGGGTTGCGCTATGAGTTGACGACTGTGCCCCTGGCGCAGAGTGAATTCCAGCCCCTCAACTCAATTTCCAACGTGCCGGGGTTGATTAACTTCGGCGCTCCGTCGAAGCAAACCAAGAACTTCGCCCCCCGCGTAGGCTTCGCTTATTCGCCGGGCAGCTCGGGTGATACGTCCATTCGCGGCGGCTTCTCGATGGCCTACGATGTGCTTTACGACAATCTGGGCATCCTCTCGCTGCCACCGCAGTTGTCGCAGACTTGCGACATCGGCAACCCCGCGTGCAATTATAGCCAGAATGCTTTTCTGGCCAATGGCGGCATGCCGGCGATTCTGCTCCCCATCACCGACCCGGCAACGGCGCGGGCAGAAACCGCTGCCTTCGTTCCCAACCAGAAGCTGCCTTACAGCGAAACCTGGACCCTTGGGATACAGCACACCTTTGCCAAGAAGTACGTGGCCGAGGTGCGTTACGTAGGAACCAGGGGCATCCACTTGCCAGTGCAGCAACGCATGAACATTGCGTCCGGGGTCACCCCCTCGAACGCCCTGCCGACCTACTTGTCGGCTCCCACACAGGCCCAGCTCGATGCGTTGCCGAACACTCTAGACGGCCCGGGTGGGCTGCTTGATCAGTCGGCTTTTTATGGCAACGGTACTGGAGGCTTCGTGCCCGCGTACTTTAACGCTGGCTTCTACAGCAACCTCGTATCCTTTCAACCTTGGGGAGCCTCGAGGTACAACGGGCTGCAAACCCAGCTAAGCCGCAGCTTCACCAATGGCCTCCAGTTCCAGGCTGCCTGGACTTGGAGCCATAACTTCGACAACTCCACGGCTGATGTATTCTCCACCTACCTGACGCCGCGCCGTGCGCAGGACTTCCAGTGCTACTCTTGCGAGTGGAGCACCTCTGCGCTGGACCGTCGTCATCGCGTGACCTTGGAAGCCATCTACGACCTACCCTTCCTCAAGAACGCTAACTGGTTCATGAAGAACGTGGTCGGCAACTGGGAATTCGTCCCGGTGTACACCTTCGAATCGCCGGAAATGGCCACCGTGCAGGACGGCGTCGATGCCAACCTGAACGGAGACTCAGCGGGCGATCGTGCCATCTACAATCCCTCGGGCATACCCGGCACCGGATCCGGTGTGACGCCGCTGCTCAACTCGTCGGGCTATACGGTCGCCTATCTGGCGAACAATCCGAATGCCCAGTACATCACGGCGTCGTACGGCGCCCTGTCGAACAGCCCACGCAATACGCTGGCCATGCCGCACATCAACAACTGGGACATGTCAGTAGTGAAGCGCTTCAATATCACCGAGCGGCAATCGGTGGAGTTCCAGGCGCAAGCCCTGAACATATTCAATCACCCGCAGTTCACTCCTGGGTATATCAACGATATCGCGTCGCTTGGGCAGTCAGGATCGCTCATCCGCACCATATTGTTGCCTGACAATGCAAACTTCAATCAACCGAACCTGGTGTTCTCTTCCAACCCCCGCACTATGACGCTGGTGTTGAAGTACATCTTCTAGTTGCGGTTGTTGAGCTTGTAGTACTCGGGGAGCCTTCGGGCTCCCCTTTTTGTGCTTCCCGGCGTCTTAAAAGAAAGGCGGGCGCGGCCTTGGGCGTTGGCACCTTCATCGAGCAAGTCGGCTAGGTGGGTTCCTTCCGAATAGTCCGGCACTCGATCGCGGCGAGGCGCAACGGAGCAAAGACGGGTGCAGCGCGTTGTTGGGTGTGGTTGTTAATATCCCAAAGTTATGGCTACTTTTCCTCGAGCGTGCCCTTCTTCCAGATACCGGATAGCCTCAGGGACCTCACTCAACCGGTAACGCTTGTCGATTGTTGGTGTTACCTTTCCGGCCTTCATGAGCTCGTGCATGATGGTCAGGTCCTCTTTGCTCCGTCTCATCAAAACCATGACCAGCTTCTGGCGCACGAATCGTGACAACACAAGCGCTGCGATCGCACTGGCCAAAGGACCGATCATCCACCGGCCGCTCGGTCCTCCGACTGCGATGTATATCCCCTCGGGATTTAGAACGCGCCTGCATGCTGACAACGAATGGTTGCCAACGCAGTCGAGAATCAGGTCGTAACGGTGCCCGCTTTTGGTGAAATCCTCTTGCGTGTAATCAATGACCCGATCTGCGCCGATGGATCGGACCATGTCCCCATTTCTCGCACTGCATACGCCGGTCACATTCGCGCCGAACCACTTGGCGATCTGCACGGCGAACGTACCCACGCCTCCCGCCGCACCGTTAATCAAGACCCTCTGTCCCGGCTGAATGTGTCCCTTGTCGCGAAGGCCCTGCAATGCGGTGAGTGCCGCCACGCATACAGAAGCCGCTTGCTCAAATGTCACATTATCTGGCTTCATGGCCAAGGCCGACTCGGAAGTGCACACATATTCGGCGAAAGCCCCACGGCACGAGCCGAACACCTCGTCGCCTGGTTTGAATTGCGTTACACTCCTGCCCACGGCTTCCACCTGGCCGGCCACATCAACGCCCAGTCGGGTGACCTTTGGTTTGCGAAGCCCGGCCATTACGCGAAGGAAGTACGGGGTGCCTCGCAGGTAGTGCCAGTCCAGTGGATTGACGGAAGCTGCGCGAACTCTTATCAAGACTTCGTTGTCCGTGGGGACGGGCTTCTCGACGTCCGTGATTTGGACAACATCAGGAGGTCCGTATCGGGTATAGACGGCGGCTTTCATTGGCTTTCCCCGCTGCGCTGGCCCGCCCGCCCTTGGCGTCCCCACCCGCAACGTTGTGAAGTGGGGCGAGCCGATTGTGGGCGGTTGGTCGGCAACTCTGACATTACCATTCCGCGCCATCGCCGGGTAGTGAGGAGCCTGAGCGTGCGACTTGAAAGACGTTGGCCCTGGAACTCGGCAAGGTTTACCGGTGCCGCCAGCGAACTCTATGGGGGACTTTAACTCGACCTCAAGCATGATGCGCAACAGCCCCTGGTCGAGTTCGTGAGGACTTCAGCCGCGCTGGCGCATGCGGAGCAGGATCGTCTTTCCGGTTTGTACATGGAACACGGGATCGTGCAGTAGTTATCTGTCCCTATCTGTCCCTGGAGGATTCTGAGGATGTCTGGTAAGTCGGTGCAAAGAATGGCTCCTCAGGTAGGACTCGAACCTACAACCCTCCGGTTAACAGCCGGATGCTCTGCCATTGAGCTACTGAGGAGTGTCTGTGCGCTGTCCGCAGCGCGTCAAGTTGTAGCTGTATTGTAGCGGCAGCGACGCGCGTCGTCAAAGATTTGCGACACTTGGCCCTATCGTGACGTTCCGTTTTGGCGCAAAGGAAGCGCCGCTGATTGCCGGTGGCCCTGTAGCGCCGTTAGCGCCGCCTTCAGCGCTACAATCGCGGACTGCCTACCCTTCGCACTGGTAAACTCGATGCGATGAATTCTTATGACGTCATCCGTTATTCGCTATTCTCGCTCAGCGCCTCACTCCTGCTGCTGGCGACCGCACTGGCACAGAACCACAACGACAGCAGCAGCACCTCATCTACGATGAACATTCCCAAGCCTCCCTCAACCAAGCAGCAGCCCGTCACCGACGATTACTTCGGCCACAAGATTGTTGACCCGTACCGCTGGCTGGAGGATGGTAGCAGTGCCGAAACGCAGCAATGGGTGGCCGCGCAACTGGCCTACACGCGCAGCGTCCTCGACAAGCTGCCTGGCCGGGACAAACTGCACGACCGCATCGAGCAGTTGATCGAAATCGGCAACCTGGGCGAGACCGAGGTGGGCGGCGACTATTATTTTCACACTCGTCGTGAAGGCAAGCAGAACCAGCCCGTGCTTTACGTCCGCAAACACGTGGACGGTAAGGACGAAGTGCTGGTGGATGTCAACCCCCTTTCCAAGGGTGGGACGGTGGCGCTCGACTGGTGGCGGCCATCGCACGACGGTAAGTTTGTCGCTTACGGCACCTCCGAAAGCGGCTCCGAGATGAGCACGCTGCACGTCATCGAGACCGCCACCCACAAGCTGCTACTCGATACCATCGAACGCACGCGCGCCGCCAGCGTTGCCTGGAAGCCTGATGACAGCGGTTTCTATTACACGCGTTATCCCAAGAAGGGCGACGTTGCGGAAGGCCAGGACATGTATAACCGGCACGTCTTCTATCATCCGCTGGGCGGAGATCCCACCAAGGACCCGCTCATTTTCGGCGAAGGCCGCGACCCGCAGGATTGGCCGAACATAACCTTATCGAACGACGGCCGCTGGCTCAGCATCATAGTCGCGCAGGGTTGGACCAAGACCGAACTCTTTCTCCAGAACGTGCAAACCGGCGCCCCAGCGATTCGCATCAGCACGGGCAAGGACTTTCTCTACTTTGCGGAGCCGTACGACGGCGATCTCTACATCCTGACCAACGAAGATGGCCCGCACTACCGTGTCTTCAAGACTCCGGTAACGGCGCCGGCACGCGAACACTGGCGCGAGATCATTCCGCAGTCCGACGCCGTGCTCTCGTCGCTCCACATCATCGGCGGACAACTTTTCGCCCGCTACGATTTGAACGCGCACTCGCTGTTGCGGCGCTTCACCACCGAAGGCAAGCCACTCGGTGAAGTGGAACTTCCCACCCTGGGCACGATTGTCAATATCGGCGGCGAGTATGACAGCACCAGCGCGTTCTATGTATTCACCTCATTCACCGTGCCGACGACGATCTACCGCTTCGACATTCAGACGGCGAAGAGCACACTGTGGGATTCAGTCCCAACCGGCATCGACACCAACAAGTACGAGACCCGGCAGGTGTGGTACACGTCGAAAGACGGCACTCGGGTGCCGATGTTCCTCGTCCTGCGCAAGGGACTGAAGCTCACCGGCCACAACCCGACGATGCTGACCGCCTACGGCGGTTTCAACGTCAGCCTGACGCCGGAATTCAGCAAGGTGCTGTTCCCCTGGCTCGATCATGACGGGGTGTTCGCCATGGCGAACCTACGCGGCGGCTCCGAATTCGGTGAAGATTGGCATCGCGCCGGCATGCTCGACAAGAAGCAGAACGTCTTCGACGATTTCATCGCCGCGGCGGAGTATCTGGAGAAAGAGGGCTTCACCGACAGGGAACATCTGGCAATTCGCGGCGGCAGCAATGGCGGACTGCTGATGGGCGCGGCGCTTACCCAGCGGCCTGACCTGTTTCGCGCCGTCGTCTGCCAGGTGCCGCTGCTCGACATGCTGCGCTACCAGAATTTCCAGATCGCCAAGCTGTGGGTACCGGAGTACGGTTCGTCGCAGGACGCGAAGCAGTTCGAATGGCTGTACGCCTACTCGCCGTATCACCACGTCAAGGACGGCACGGCGTATCCGGCGGTGCTCTTTATGACTGCCGACACCGACACGCGCGTCGATCCCATGCACGCCAAAAAGATGACTGCGCTGCTTCAGGCGGACAATGGCGGGCCGAATCCGATTCTGCTGCGCATCGAGCCGAAAGCGGGACATGGCGCGGGCAAGCCCATCTCGAAGCTGGTGGAAGAGTGGACCGACATCTACTCGTTTTTGTTCTGGCAGTTGAGCATGACGCCGTAATATTAAGTCGGGACTCGCACCACGTCGTTCTTGCTTCCTGCACCATCTTGCAGCAGATGCAAGGGACCGCAAAAAATAGTTTTGCACAGACAATGGCTTCGCGCGCAGTGTTTGGATCGACTAAGTCGTTGATTGCAAATGCTCTTGTGGGAAATTCACAATAAGAGTGAGATTCCCAAGAAATCCACAGGGAGAATCACCTGCTACCCTTTGGAGTCTCGACAAACGCGGGACAGCGCGGCGCGACATTACTAATGGATAAAGCGGAGGAAATCTTGGCATCAGACTCCCTGTTTCCCGCAGTCACGGCTCGGCAGCCGAGCGGCGAAGGCATCCTGCCGTCTCAGGAAATTCGCACCTTCATCGACACGGGCATCATCCGTTCGACTCGCGAGATTCCCGAGGCCCAGATCCAGCCAGCCAGCATCGACCTGCGCTTGTGGCACGAAGCGTACCGGGTCCGTGCCAGATTCCTGCCGGGGAGATCCACCACGCTGCTCAATAAGGCCACCGCTAACGGCCTGCTCGAGAAAAAGATCGACATTACCGAGCCAACCCTGCTGGAGAAGGGGGTCGTGTACATCATCCCGTTGATGGAGAGTCTGGCGCTTCCTTCCGACGTTTACGGAATCGCCAATTCGAAAAGTACAACGGGGCGGCTGGATATTTTCACCCGGCTAATTACCGAAACCGGTGACGAGTTCGAGCACGTCCGAAAAGGGTATTGCGGTGGATTGTATGTAGAGGTAGTTTCCCGAACATTTCCTATCGTCGTGCAATGTGGCATGAAGCTCAATCAACTGCGGTTTGTGCGCGGCAAGTCGAACGCGGCTGCGGATGACACTCTGAAGGAGTTGGCTAAAGGCGATGGGTTGGTTTTGAGCGAGGAAGACGGTTCGGGGCAGGCCGACATAAATCGTGGCCTATACATGACGGTTGACCTGCAAGGCAACGGACATTCCGAGGTTGTGGCTTATCAGGCCAAGAAGCACGCTCCCTCCATAGATCTTAGCCGGGTCAACTACTACGACCGGGCCGAGTTCTGGGCTCCTATCGACAGACCGCGCAACGGTCAATTCATTCTCGAGCCGGGAGAATTTTATCTCCTGGCATCGAAGCAACGAGTTCGCGTGGGGCCCGACCATGCGGCTGAAATGGTGGCCTACGATCCAACCATTGGAGATTTCCGCGCCCACTATGCTGGCTTCTTTGACCCGGGCTTTGGATACGGAATGCGCGGGGAAATTCCCGGGACCAAGGCGGTGCTCGAAGTCCGCGTGCATGAGATGCCCATCGTCTTAGAGGACGATCAATACGTGGGCAGGCTGCACTATTACAAGATGGCGGCTATTCCCGAGAAGGTTTACGGCGTTTCCATAGGTTCGTCCTACCAGGAGCAAGGATTGGCCCTCAGCAAGCAGTTCAAACCAGAACAGCAATACACGTCCGGCCCCGCTTCCAGCGCTGCCGCCACTGTAAAAGCAAAGGACACTCCAGAAACCGCGCATTGCCAAAGCATCGAAAAGCCAAGCACTACGGAGGCGGAAGACGACGACTCCATTCTAAACATTGCTTTCCACAATCGCGGTGAGCATAGGTTAAACGCCAAGAATCGTTGAAGAGGTTCTCCGCGCCATCGAATTCTCCCAAAGCCGGGCTGCACTATATACTGAATAATCCAGTCGATCGGCTGCGCCCCGATCCCTTATGAGACGATCCCCCATCCTTGCCGCAGTCGCCCTGGTTGCACTTCTGGCCGGCGAGACTGGATGCCTGTTCCGCACCCGTATCGTCGAGATGCAGACCAGCACGGCCAAACTGCAGACGGCCACCAAACAGGAGCTGGTGGACCGTATCAACCAGCAAGCCTTGCAGATCAAGACCCTGAACGCGACCGTCGAGATTGCTACCTCCGTGGGAGGAGAAAAGAAGGGCAAAGTTACCGACTACCAAGAGGTCCTGGGATACATTTTGGTGCGCAAACCGGACATGCTGCGCATGATCGGGCTGTTTCCCATCGTGCGCAACAAGGCGTTTGACATGGTGAGCGACGGAACCCGGTTCAAACTGTCCATTCCGGTCAAGAACAAGTTCTACGTCGGCAGCGCAGAGGTCACCAATCCGGCCGCCAACCCGCTGGAGAACCTGCGGCCCCAGGTCATCTACAACGCTCTGTTTCTGCCGGAGATCGATAACGATGAAATTGCGGTTTTGGAGAACGACACCGAGGCGGTGGTGGACGCGAAGACCAAGAAGCTGGTCCAGCAGCCGGATTATGTGATCGACATCATCCGCCGTTCCGACTCCGGCTCTGGGTGGTATCTGTACCGCAAGGTCATATTCGAGCGCGTGAACCTGGTTCCCCACCACCAGATTATTTACGACACCACGGGCGAAGTCGCTACCGAAGTCACCTATCAGGTTTACAGGGATTACACCGGCGTCAGCTATCCAACAGTGATTGAGATTGAGCGCCCACAGGAGGAATACTCCATCCGGCTGACCGTTAACAAGCTGATCATGAATGACCCGATCAGGGATGATCAGTTCGCCTTGCAGCAGCCACCGGGCTCGCAGCTGGTGGACCTCGATTATCCACAGAACGCCCCCGCCAAGGGCGTCCCGGCTCCCGGACCAAGCGTTAACACCTGGCCCAAATAGGCCGGCCAGCTAACGCTCTACGTGCCACATGTATCGCTCCGCAGGAGCTTGTGCCAGTGCTTTGCAGGTCTTAAGGAAGGCTTGTCCGGCATGGGAGAGCACGGTCCCACTGCGATAGACGATGCGCAATTTGCGCTCGAAGGCCAACTCGCGCAACGGAACGTGGACCAGGTCGCCGCTGCGAATTTCATTCTCCACCGCGATCAGCGGCACCAGCGCGATCCCATTCTCCATGCGGACGAAATGCTTGATGTCCTCGATGGTCGGCAATTCGATGTTCATGTGCAGGGCGGTGTGGTGCTTCTTGAACGCCTGGATCACGCGCTCGCGATAGGGGGAAAGCACGCTGTGGGCCACGAACGACTCCGCTACCAGGTCCTTGATGCCCACCTTGCTGGCCTGGGCCAGGGGATGCCGGGGATACACAATCAGCGCCAGCTCATCGCGGTAGATCACGGCCGAGCGTAGCTCCTGGTGATCGGGACGAAACGAAAGCACTCCGAACTCGACGTTGCGATTGAGCACGCTGCTGGGTATTTCGCGCGCCAGCCCGCGTCGCACCTCGATCTTGAGGGTGGGATGCATGCGATGGAAACGGTGCAAAACCGGCAGCAGATAGCGCGAGGTGAATTCGTTGGCCGCAATCACCAGCTTGCCCTGGTGCAGCATGCGCAGTTCTTGCAGCGCGTCGCGAGCTTCCTCGCGCACGTTGAGCAGCTCCTCGGCATACGCCAGCAGGACGCGTCCGGCGTCGGTCAGCGAGCCGTCACGCGAGGAGCGGTCGAATAGCTTCTCGCCGAGATCGTCTTCCAGCTTGGAAATGGTCTGGCTGACCGCTGACTGGGTTCGATGTATGCGCGACGCGGCCCGCGAGAAGCTCTTTTCCTTGACCACCGCGAGAAACGTCTCCAACTGGAATAGTTCCATCATCAGCCCCTTTGGGGTGAGCCTTGGGCGACCCTTATTCAATCACATGTACTAATGTATTGGCAATTATTATTAGTTGGACTAATTACTGCTGCCTCTCCTAGGCTGGTAGTGACTATGGGAGGCGGCTATGGAACCTGACCGAGTACTGATCTTCGACACTTCGCTGCGCGACGGCGAGCAGGCCCCCGGTTGCAGCATGAACACCGCGGAAAAGCTGGTACTCGCCCGCAAGCTGCAGCGTTTGGGGGTGGACATCATCGAAGCTGGATTTCCCATCGCGTCCAGCGGCGATGCCGAAGCGGTGCGCCGCGTGGCCGCCGAAGTGGAAGGTCCGATCATCGCCGGACTGGCCCGCTGCGTCGAAAAGGACATTCGCGTGGCCTGGGACGCGGTGCGCTGGTCTTCGCGTCCGCGTATTCACACCTTTCTGGCCACCTCGGACATTCACCTGGCATTCAAGCTCAAGATCGGCCGCGAGGAAGCGCTGCGCCAGGCCGCGAACATGGTCGCCTACGCATCTTCGCTGTGCGCCGACGTAGAATTTTCTCCCGAGGACGCGACCCGCTCCGACGTAAGCTTTTTGTGCGAAGTGCTGCAAGCCGCGGTGGAAGCGGGGGCAACCACGCTCAACATTCCCGATACGGTTGGCTACACGACGCCCCGGGAGTTTGGGGAACTGATCCGCACCATTCGCCGGCGATTGCGCGGCGCCGAGCACGTTACCATCTCTGTGCATTGCCACAACGATCTGGGATTAGCGGTCGCCAATTCGCTGGCTGGCGTGGAAGCGGGCGCGCGGCAAGTGGAGTGCACCGTGAACGGCATCGGCGAGCGGGCCGGCAATGCCTCTCTGGAAGAGATCGCCATGGTGCTGCACGTTCGCGGCGACCGCTATCCGGTCAAGACCGGCATTCGCCACGACGAGATTTACTCGACCAGCCGCTTGCTTTCGAAGATACTGGGATTCGAAACGCAGCCTAACAAGGCAATCGTGGGACGCAATGCTTTTGCGCACGAAGCCGGCATCCATCAGCATGGCGTCCTGAGCAATCCCCTGTGCTACGAAATCATGACGCCGGAAATAGTGGGAGTCCCGCCGGACCGCATCGTGCTCGGCAAGCACTCCGGCCGGCACGCGCTAGCCCACAAGTTTAAGGAGATGGGCCACGAGCTGTCAGCCGAAGAGATCAGCCGAATCTACCAGGACTTTATCCAGCTCGCCGATCGCAAGAAACATGTCTATGATCAGGACTTGTTGTCAATCCTTTTCGGACAACGTACCGGAGCCTATCAATCCCAAGCTGGGCCGGAAATGAGGACGTGATGAAGTTGCAGGTGACAGTATTGCCGGGCGACGGCATCGGGCCGGAAGTCACGCGCCAAGCTGTCGCCGTTCTGCAGACGGTGGCGGATGTGTGCGGACACGATTTCCAGTTTGAGTCGCATCGCATCGGCGGGACCGCCATTGAGCAGGATGGCACTCCGCTGCCCGAGCGGACGCTGTCCGCGTGCCTGGAATCCGACGCGGTATTGTTAGGCGCAGTCGGCGCGCGTAAATACGACAACTGCACGGGCGCAATGCGTCCGGAAGCCGGACTGCTCGCGTTGCGGCAAGCTCTCGGCGGATACGCCAACCTTCGTCCGGTGCTGGCGTACGATGCGATCGCCGATTGCTCTTCCTTGCGCGAGGATGTAATTCGAGGCGCGGACATTCTGATCGTGCGCGAGTTGCTGGGCGGGCTCTACTTCGCGCAACCGCGCGCGCTTGCCCAGGACGGCCTCTCCGCCTACAACACCATGCGCTACAGCGTGGAGGAGATCGAGCGCGTGGCCCACGTGGCGTTTCGCGAGGCCCGCACCCGCCGCAAGCATGTCACTTCGGTGGACAAAGCCAACGTTTTAGAGACTTCGCAACTGTGGCGGCGCACCGTCACC
>Ga0187880_1000584_pt1 | contig 30069 bp, 26 predicted proteins | sample June2016WEW_19_4_FD_132998 | JGI IMG/M metagenome (GOLD analysis project Ga0187880, IMG submission 132998) | Peatland microbial communities from SPRUCE experiment site at the Marcell Experimental Forest, Minnesota, USA - June2016WEW_19_40 | ecosystem: Environmental > Terrestrial > Soil >... | reverse complement strand
TTGCGGCCTAAAAGCGCCCGGGGCTCGGTGGCGGTGACGGCTGAGTTCGCGTAGGCGAGCTCTTGGGCCTGGCGGGTGATCGCCTCGATGACGCGGGCATCCCCATGGCCGATGTTCACGCACATCAGCTGGCTGTTGAAGTCCAAGTAGCACTTGCCGTCCGCGTCGTAGAAGTGGACACCCTTGGCCCGGACCACCGGTATGGGCGAGACCTTGGACTGCACTGCCCAGTCGTAGAGGGTGTAGCGCCTCGACCACTCGATGATCTCCTCGGCGGACAGCCGCTGCGGCTCGGCTTCGGCGCTCATCTCGACCTCCCGTCTTCCCACGTTAGCGACGTGCCAACCGTGTCGATCGTGCGGAACCACCCGCTCCTTCGTCGACCATCCTGCCCCTCGCGTGCTGCGGTTGCAGCGGCGGGGCGCAGCTGGTCTCGAGCCCACGGCGTTGCCGACGGGCGCTGCCCGAGTGGTTACGGCGCTTGGAGGCCCGAGACCAACATGAGCGCGCCGATACGCCTCGCGCCTTTCGCCCGGGCACCTGTTCCACCCGGGAGGGACATTCGGCCCTAACGGTCCGGCGGACCCCAACGCACAATGGGTGGTGTCGGTTGGGTGACGCCGGATTGAGGACCAACGGCGCCCCGGAGGAGGAGTTCACATGAACATCCTCGATGACCACGGCTTTCAACCGGAGCAGGCGGGCTGAGGTGCCCGGCCCGGAGATGAAGGAAACACGGGGTTCGGTGCTCGTCGTGTGTGTGCCCGGCCCGTCGGAGATTCCCCAAGCCAGGGACGGTCCGCTCGGCGACGCGGGGGCCGCCTCCTCGCTTCAAACAACCAGAACGCGGAAGGCAGGCTCACCTTGAACTCAAACCAGACCTCACTTAGGAGCGTGCTGGCCAGGTACGACCGCGAAGTGGAGGATGCGCTGCAGGAAGCGCTCGAGTCCACCACCGGTGTCGGCCGGGTCCGGGCCCTGCACAACTGCTTGCAACGCTCGATCTCGGTACATGACGCGGTGCTCGAGTCGGCTCTGTGCCCGCTGCTCGGGGATCTTCCCGGCGGCGGCGCGGTCTCAGACCGGCTCCGGCTCGGCTGCCGAGAACGTGCCGACCTGCTAAGCCGTTTCCAGGCAGTCACCCGCAATGTCGCGCCTCACGACGTGTATCCGGTCTCCGGAGAAGAGATCGAGCACATCCTCGAGGGCCTCGAGCGCAGCTTCAGCGACCATGTCCAGCACGAGTCCACCGAAGTGGGCGATCTGTTGGAGGCTGCGACAGGAAGCGTCGATCCCGACGTCGTCGCGGCGCGTATGGCGATCGAGGCGGAGCGGGCTCCCACCCGGGTCCACGCGGCGACCGTGAAACACCCGAGGTCCGTGATGCTGAGGAGGCTCTACCGCAAGAAGGACAGGTGGTACGACTGGATCGACACCCACTGGGGATGGTCGGATCCCGAGGCCACACCGAGATCGCCACGAGCAGAACAGGTGGATCTGCTGAAACACCAGGCGAACGCATCGCCTCCGTCGATTCGTGACCTCCTCGCAGGCTACGACGCCACGGTGGAGACGATCATCGAGGCGGCAATATCAGCCCGAGCCGGTCGGGCCTGGGCGGAAGTCGCCCATCGGCTGAACGCAGCGATCACGATCCATGATTCGGTCCTCGGGGGTGTCCTGTGTCCTCTGCTGGAGTCCGTTCAAGGGGGCGCGCCGCTGGCTACCCGGATTCGGGAGGGCTGCAACCACCGGGCCGAGCTTCAACAAGCGTGGCGCGACTTGGTCAAGAAGGTACCGGCAGAAGGCCTTCGTCGACCACAGCCTTCCGAGGCAGAGGGGATCATCGCATCCCTCATCGAGAGCTTCCGGTCTCACGAGACAGAGGAGACCCTTGACGTGACGGCGCTGCTCGAAGATCTTCCGGACAGCGCCTATCGCACCAAGGCCTCACCCTTCGCCGATGTCATGTGGCCCTGGTACAGCCAGGGTCCAGGCGCGTTGGCCCTCCACATGGCGCTGTGGGCCGAGAGTGCCCCCACTCGCGTCCATCCCGGGATGGCGAGACACCCCGCCAGCCGCACGCTCAGGTCCTTTTACCACTGCGTAGACCACTTCAGGGATTACTGGGGCGACACCGCGCTGGAGCGCTGGTTCTTCCCGGAGCTCCCCGCGCAGCCGTTCTCGGACAACAAGCCCGAATAAGCGCTCGGTCCCCGAGCGATTGCCCGGTCACCCGGCGGTGTCGGGTCCGGCGCGTTCGACGGTTATCCGCAACAGAACGCGTCGTTCCCGCTCCATGGCCGCGCGGTATTCCTCCCAGTCGGGATGCTCGCCCGAAATCTGGCGGTAGTACGTGACGAGACCGTCCATGGCCTCAGGGAGCGCCACTATTTCGACGGTGCCGTCAACCTGGACCCAGGCGCCGTAGAAGGCGTCGGTGAACACGAGAAGCGAGGCTCGGGGCCGGCGCCGCAAGTTCTTGGTCTTGCTGGCGGTCTCCCGGGTGGAGACGACGACCGAGTGGCCATCGACCCCGGCCGTGACGAGAGAGAGCTGAGGGCTACCGTCACGGCGAGTCGTCGCCAACACGGCCCGGTGATGCTGCGTTATGAATTGCAACGCGTCGGTGGGTTCCATGGCGCCGGACCCTAACGCGCCAACCCCGGATCCCGAACGCCCTGAAGTTCAGGTAGGTGTCGCCGGCTGGCGCGGTATATGCCGCTGAGTGCAGTCGTCTCCGTTCAAGGGCATTCGGGTTCCCCTGCGGCGCACAGGCGGGGTCAGCGAGGCGGGAGCCGTCCGGTATCTAGCATGACCCCGGTGGTCGCGCGGTCTGAGTCGTCAAGTGCTTCGTCCCGGAACCAGGACTGCCGGTATGGGGACAGCGCCGGCGGCCAGTCCGTCGCTTCGCCGGTCGTGCCCGAACGCGGCCTCTCCTCGCTCCGCCCGTTCCGCCACCGGAACTTTTTCCTCTTGTGGGCGGGAGGCATGGTCTCGGTCATCGGCTCCTGGATGCAGACGGTCGCCGTCGGGGCACTGATCGTCGCGCGAACCGGAAGCGCCACCTGGGCGGTGGTGATCGCCGCGGGAGGCTTCTTGCCGATCGGGCTGTTATCGCCGGTCGGAGGCGCGTTGGCCGACCGAATACCCCGGCGCGCGGCCCTTGTCGCCGGCAACCTTCTCGCCGGGGCCGTCGCCCTCGCCATCGCCATCCTTGTCGCCGCCGGGCGGGACAGCCCTGTGATCCTGACCTTGCTCGTCACGGTCCAGGGGTCGGTCAGCGCCTTGGCCGGGCCGTTTCAACAGGCCATCCTCCCGGACCTGGTGCCGCCTTCGGAGTTCCTCGCCGCAGTTTCCCTCAACTCGGCACAGTTCAATCTCGGGCGCATCATCGGCCCAGCGCTCGCAGGCGTGGCGATCGCCGCCTTCGGCTACCCGGTCGCCTTCGTCGCCAACGCCGTGTCGTTCCTCGCGGTCGTAGTGGCCCTCTTCTTCATTCGCCTGTCCCCACCGCCCGGACGCGACCTTCAGGTCGGGCTGCTCGCCTCGCTTCGCCTCGGCGCCAGGGCGGCGCGGGCCGAGCCTGGGTGTCGCAATGCGATCGGCATGATCGCCGTTGTGGGGCTCTCGGCATCTCCCTTCATCGCCCTCGTGCCGGTGATGGCGCATCGGCTGACCCACAGCGGAGCGCGCGGGATCGCGTCGGCGACAGCCCTGCTGACGACTGCCCAGGGCCTCGGCGCCGTCGTCGGGGCCCTCGCCATCCCCCCGCTCGCAGCTCGCTTCGGCCGGGGCAGGATGCTAACCGCAAGCCTCGCCGTGCTCCCGCCCGTGCTCGTCCTGTACGGCTTTGCTCCGTCGCTCCCGTTCGCCCTGCCCGCCCTGTTCGTCGTCGGGCTCGTCTACATAGGCGTGCTGTCCGGCCTTTCCACCGTCGTGCAGCTCCGGGCACCGGCGGAGCTACGCGGACGCGTGCTCAGCCTGTACCTGGTCGCGCTCGGCGTCTCCTATCCGATCGGTTCGCTCGTTCAGGGACCGCTGGCGGACTGGCTCGGTCTGGCCTGGACGACTGCGGGTGCCAGTGCTCTCCTGGCGATCGTGCTCGTCGCGATGCGCCTGGTGCGCCCCAACGTCTTCCGGGTGCTCGCGGCTCCCACTTCGACCGAGGCTGGTCCGGCTGCGGCCTCTCCCTGATCCGCAACGCCGGTCCCGCCCCTCGCCGGGGCTCGTCACGAACGGGCTGCGACCACGCCGGGCAAGCTCGCCCTCGAGGAAAGGGCCGGCGCCTGCCCAGCTGCCACCCGTCAGGGTCTTCCAGGCCGGGCGTATTGCCGGCCGCGAGTTCGCACCACGACCCTACCGCTTGCGAGCACGGGCGACAGGTGCGACGAGTGCGCCCGTCAAGGCCGCCAGGTCCACGGGAGCGAGCTCGAGCTCGAGGCCGCGCCGGCCGCCGCTGACGAACACCGTCGGCCATTGCGAAGCGCTCTCGTCGATAACGATCGGAAGGCGACGCTTCTGGCCGAGCGGGCTTATCCCCCCGATCACGTAGCCGGTCGCGCGCTCTGCCTCCGCCGGGTCGGCCATCGTCACCTTCTTGACTCCGAGGGCGGCGGCCAGGGCCTTCAGGTCAAGCTCGCCAGAAACCGGTATCACCGCGACGGCCAGGCTGCCGTCGGCTGCGGCGACGAGTGTCTTCAGGACTCGCTGCGGCTCTGTCCCGATCGCCTCCGCCGCCTCCCGGCCGTAGGGGGCCGACGGGTCGTGGGTGTACTCGTGCAACCGGTAGGCCGTACCGCTGCGGACCAGGACATCGACGGCGGGAGTGGCGGCCATGACTACATTCTGACTGCTCGGCCTCGCGCCTTGCGCCAATCCGGCGCAAAGACTCTTCAATACAATTGCGGAGCAATGACCGCATCCGACGACGCGCTCCCGACGACTTCCTACGCGGTTGTCTTGACGACCGTGAAATCTCGCGAAGATGCCCGGCAGATCGCCGAGAAGCTCCTGAGTGAACGGTTGGCCGCCTGCGTCCAGATGCTGCCGATCGACAGCCTCTACACCTGGAAGGGAGAAATGACCGCGGAGAGCGAGGTGCTCTTGCTGGTCAAGACTCGCAGGGAGCAGTACGCCGAAATCGAGAAGGCCATTGTTTCGGTCCACAACTACGAAACTCCGGAGATCCTGCTCTTGCCAGTGGCCAAGGGTCTGCCCGCTTACCTCTCTTGGATAGACGAGGTCACCTGAGGCAAGAAGCGGGACTCGTGTGTGGGGAGTCAGTCGTTTGAACGCCCTCGGGGTTGTCCCTCCAAGGAGGCGGTCGAGAACTGCGTACCTCCTAACGGGACCTGACCCCAGGCCGGGCTGAGAGAAGGACGATCAGGTGGACACGGTGAAGTGCTCGATGATCATGCGGCTGCCGGACCCGGTGTGGTTCAAGCCTTCGCCGACAGCCCAGCATCCCTTCGCAGACGGACAGGCCACGCCGGTGAGCGATTGAAAGCCGTACAAGGGACTGGGGCTGGTTTCTGCCGACCAGCTCGAGCCGTTCCACCCCTCGGTGAGCACGAGGGCCTCATCCTCGCCCGCGCCACGTGACCCGACCGCCTGGCACGCGGTCACAGCTGCACAAGCGATCGCCTTGAGCTCGGGGTAGTTACCGGCGCTTCCCGCCGGGCTGTGGACGGAGGTGAACGAGCTCCCGTCCCAACGCTCGACGAGGGGATGGATCGCAATCAGGCCCAAGCCTTTCGTGACGGTCTGGCCGACGGCCCAGCAAGTGACGGGAGAACTCCCCGGCAAACAGTCGACGCCGGCCAGGGAACCACCCCCCGAGAGCTGGCCCGAGACCGTGACGGCGGACCAGCCACGCCCGTTCCACCGCTCGGCCAGCGCCTGGCCGGCACCGTGTTTAGGCGTGACGTACCCGACCAGCAGACACTCGTCCTCGGCCGCGCACGCCACTCCGCTCACTTGGACGAACGACACCGAAAGCGGCGCTGCCCTCACGTAGCGCCAGGAGCCTCCGAAGAGCCGGAAGGTAGCGGCAAGACCTGAGTTACCCGACGATCCGACGGCCCAGCACTCGCCGTTTGCGGGTTCACAAGTCACTGCCGACAACTCCCCCTGCGGCGCCGGGGTATTGACGGCGGTCCAGCCACCGTGAGTCCCGTAGTGCTCGAGGAGGTTCCCCGGGTGCGAGCCACTGCGCATACCCACCGCCCAGCAGTCCGTGGCCGACAGGCAGCTGACCCCGGAAAGCTCGTCGAGCGTGCCCGATTGTGCAGGGCCCGCGGCAGTCGTCGTCCAATCACCGTTCACGTAGTGCTCGATCAGGGCAGGCCCGGCGTTGGACGAGGATGACTGGAAACGGTCGCCGACAGCCCAGCAGTCCGCCGCGCTGACGCAGGTCACCGCGACCAACGAGGTGATCGGCGCGCCAGCCACATTGGGTGTGCTCGCCGACCAGCTCTGCCCGGTCTCCGGGCGGGCCGGACCGGCGGCGGCCAGGGCTGGAACGAGGAGTCCCCCGCCGAAAAGGCCGACGACGATCAGCGCAAGGACGCGAAGGCGGGACGCTGGGTTCATGTTCCAAACATAACGGCGCGATCGTTCCGGCCGTCATGAGCGATCGGGCGGAGTGCTGCAGCGCTGACGGGGGACCCGACGCGCTCGATCGAGGATCGCCGCCTCCTCGCTTCAGCCGTCGACCTCCTCGAACAGGACAAAGGGCTCTCGGCCCGTCGCCCGAGCCACGATCTCCTCCTCGAGGTAATTGGATGCCTCGAGGAGTCCGGGGAGTAGTTCAGGTTCCAGTGTGAGCCCCCGGAAGGTCGTGCCCACCGTCACGCCGTGACTCGGTCGCGACTGCACGACGACCGGGTCGCCGGCCTGTACCTCGCCGGCAGCCAGAACGCGTAGATAAGCCCCCGGGTGCGCGCGACGGGTGAACTCCTTCAGCCATCCCTTCCGGTTCATCCACACGGCGAAGGTGGCGCAAGGGATGCGGGGACCGGTGACCTGCAGGACGGCGCTGCCGCCGACACGCCATGTTTCGCCGATGAGCGCGTCGGTCACCCCGAGGCCGGCTGTCGTGAGGTTCTCCCCGAACCTGCCCGATCGGAGCGGTTCGCCGAGCTCGGCCTCCCACCAGTCCAGGTCCTCCCTGGCATAGGCATAAACGGCCTGAGAACCGCCACCGTGGTTCTTCGCGTCGCAGATCACGTCGCCCGCAAGTCCACTGGTTCCCGATCCCTTCGGTCCGGGTACCGAAACCATGACCGGCCCCGGCGTGGGCACCTTGTCGATGCCGGTGGAGCCCGACTTCGCCCGGACCGCCCGCAGCACTCCAAGGTTCACCGATTCGACGAGAGCCACCTGTTCGATGCTATGGGCGCCTGTCTGTCCGGCATTCGCTTCAGGAGCATCCAGATCGGCACCGCGGCTGCGCGCCGATCGTCGGAAAGGCCGTCCGGCGGCGGGTCGGCCCAAAAGGCGCCGCGACCCGGGCTCAGCCGGTGTTGCGCAGTCCGGCCGCGATCGCGTTGACCGTGATGAGCAGCGCCCGTCGCAGGTCCGGCTCCTCGGAACCGGACCGGTGCCTGCCCAGCAGTTCGACCTGGAGGTGGTGAACCGGCCGGAGATAGTCGGCACGAACCGCGAGGGTCCGCCGCAGAAGCGGCCTCGCCTCGATCAGGCTCGATTCACCTGTCAGATTGAGGATCTCCGCGACCGAGCGGACGTGCTCTTCGGCGATCTCCTCGTAGATGGCGTGCAGCCCCGGTTCGACGAGCGACTTCACGTACAACCACGCGATGTCCATGTCAGTCTTGGCAAGGGTCATCTCGACGTTGCCCACGAAGGTTCTGAAGAACGGCCACTTCTCGTACATCTCGCCGAGTGCCTGTCCCGCGCCCTCAGCACGAGCCGAGGCGAGTCCGGATCCGACGCCGTACCAGCCAGGGATGATCTGGCGTGACTGGGTCCAGCCGAACACCCAGGGAATCGCCCGGAGCGCTGCGAGGTCCGATCCCGATTCCGGGCGATATGCCGGGCGCGAGCCGAGGTTCAAGTCGTTGAGCTCTGCGACCGGTGTCGAAGACATGAAGTACTCGGCCAAGCCCGCGTTCCCGAGCAGTCCGCGATAGGCGCGCTCGGCGACAGAAGAGACGGCCTCCATCACCTCGTGCCAGCGTTCGGACGTGGTCGTCGAGCCAGGCGACGAGCTGTGGAGGAGACTCGACTCGATCACCGCGGCGAGGCTCGCCTCGAGATTTTCCCGCGCCAGTTCCGCGAGGTTGTACTTGTCGGAGATCACCTCGCCTTGCTCGGTGACCTTCAAGAACGCGTCCACAGTTCGCTCCGGCTGGGCGAGGATCGCCTCGGCTGACGGCCCGCCGCCTCGTCCGACCGTCCCGCCGCGACCGTGGAAGAGCCGGAGGGCGACCCCGTGACGCTGTGCGACGTCCCGCAGCACGCCCTGTGCCTTGTAGATCTCCCACTGGGATGTCGTGATCCCAGCATCCTTGTTCGAGTCGGAGTAACCGACCATCACCTCTTGGGCGTCCCCGCGTGCTGCCACGACGGCCCTGTAGCTCTCATTCGAGAAGAGCTCATCGAGCAAGGCGCCCGCGCCGCGAAGTTCCGCCACGCGCTCGAAGAGCGGGACGATGCCGATGCGGGCCCAACGACAACGCCAGTCGATGAGCCCGGCCTCACGTGCAAGCACAACCGTGGCAAGGACGTCGTCGACCCCTTCGGTCATCGATATCACATAGCTCTCGATCACCCCGTCACCGAAGCGGTCAAGGGCAGCCACAACCGTTTCGAAAGTCGCATAGGTCGTGGCCGCGCGTGGTGACAGAGAGAACCGCGACACTCCGAGAGGCCGGGCGCTGTTCAGCTCCGCCCACAGCACTGCGCTGCGTTCGGAGCGGTCAAGCTCGGCGTAAGGCCTTTCGAGCTCTCCGAGCTGATCGAACAGCTCGCCGAGCATCTTGTGGTGAGCCTCGGCGTTCTCGCGGACATCGAGAGTCGCCACGTGGAACCCGAAGGTCCTGACGAGACGGCCCATGCGACCAAGCAGGCCCTCGGCGATGGCTTCGCCGCGATTGGCTGCGAGCGAGTCGCGCAAGAGCCTGAGCTCGTCGATGAGTCCCTCTACCTCCGCGTAGTCCTCGCCCGGCACGTGGGGGGTGTCTCCCGCCAGCCGTGACCGGGTGTTGACGAGACGTTGGCGGATGTAGGAGCACTTCAACCGATAGGGCTCCTCCGCGTCGAGGCTCTTGTAGCGGTCGTGGACGTCCGGGAACGAGAGGCGGTCCGCCTCCAAGCTCTCCGAAAGCGCATCCGAGATGCCGACTATTGCCGTCGAGTTCGAGAGCGCCCGCGTCAGTTGGTCGACGAGCCCGATGAGCTTGCGGAAGCCGAGCTCGTGCTGAATCAGCAGTACGTCGGTCGTCACGGCGGGGGTCACCGACGGGTTGCCGTCTCGATCACCCCCGACCCAGGAACCAAAGCGGAGGTTGGAGGTCGAGAACCCGAGGACGACGCCGTGCCGCTCGAGCTCGTCGTCGAGGTCCTCCAGGAGGGTGGGAACGGCGCTGTCGTAGAGCTGGGACAGGTAATAGAGGATGTTCTGCGCCTCGTCCTCGGGACGCAGGCGACCGACTCGCAGTTCGCTCGTCTGCCACAGGAGCAGGATCGTCTCGCGAAGCCGGGCGAGGAGCCGTCTTGCCTCCGCGGGTGTCGGATCAGCGCCGAGGGCCTGGACGATGTGAGCCACATCGAGGAGCTTCGACAGGACCGAACGTCGCGCCGACTCGGTCGGATGTGCCGTGAACACAGGACGGAACTCGAGGCGCGCGAGGGTTGCGCGGACGCGTTCCCGATCGATGCGGTGCTCCGCGATCCGGTCGAGGGTGTCGCGCAGGAAGGTCCGCTCCGCGCGCCGGGCCTGACCGAGCTCGGCTGCACGGTGCACCTGCTCGGTGACATTGGCAAGCTGGAAGTAGGCGGCAAAGGCGCGCGCGAGAAGGAGGGCGGTGCCTGTCGGAATGTTCGGAAGCTGCTCGGCGAGCCCGCCTCCGCCCGCGGGTTCACCTTCCGACCACTCGAGCTTGGCCACTCCACGTATCTGTTCGACGAGGTTCAGGAACTCATGACCTTCTACACGGGCAAGTTCCTCGCCGAGCAGGGAAACGACGAGACGGATATCTCTGCGCAGGGCCGCGTGGCGCTCTTCTGTCGGAACGGCGTCATAGGACGTGATGGGGTCGCGCACATAGCTCCGAACGTCGGGCGGCTCGCCCGTTTTTTGCGGCACGAACGGATCGTACCGACTGAGACGAGACACCTCTCCCCGATACCGGTTGTCTGAAGTCACCGGCCCGATCGGCGGCCCGGCGAGGAGCTCGGCTGCCAGGCAGTCGTGGTGCCGCCACTCAGGCGCCGGGCGGGTCCTCGGCGCCAGAAACGGCCACGACCTTGGCCGAAGTGATTCGGACGAGGTCGGCAGGTGTGACCGAGAAGACGGCTCTCGGCGTGCCGGCGGCCGCCCACACGAGGTCATGATCGAGCAGGTGCTCGTCGAGATAGGTGATCAGCGGCTTGGAGTGGCAAACGGGCGGGACGCCGCCGATCGCGTAGCCGGTGCGGTCACGCACGAACCGGCCGGAGGCCCGCTCCACGTCCTCGCCGACGACGCGGGCCAGGCGGGACTCGTCAACGCGGTCTGCACCCGAAACCATGACCAGCAGCGCCTCGTCGCCGACGACGGAGCGGAATATCAGCGACTTCACTATCTGCGCCACGTCACAGCCCAACGCGGCCGCGGCCTCGGCCGCCGTCTTGGTGCTTTCGGGCATCTCCTTCACAGTGTTCGTAACGCCGAGGCGGACGAGCTCCTCGGCGATCCGGGCCGGCCCGCGCCTCAGGTCTTCCATATCGACCTTCTTAGCTCACAAACGCCTGGCTCACCCGCTGAACGATGGCTCACCCTCGCGACATGGGACCTGCGGGGCTGACGAGGCGGTACCAACACCGGGCAGTCTCCGAGGTTGAAGGGGCCTACGGACCTCCGGTCACCGTTGGGCTAGAAAGAAGGGCGGTAGTCCTACAAGCCAAGGAGGCAACTTGGACGTACGCCAATGGGTCTGCGTCGACGGTAACGAGGCCGCTGGCCGGGTCGCGTACGCCCTTTCGGAGGTGATCGCGATCTACCCGATCACACCGGCGTCGCCTATGGGCGAGTACGCCGATGACTGGGCGACAGCGGGCAAAAAGAACCTTTGGGGCCAAGTCCCCGACGTCATAGAGATGCAGTCCGAAGCCGGCGCGGCGGGGACCCTTCACGGTGCCCTGCAAAAGGGAGCTCTGGCCACAAGCTTCACTGCATCGCAAGGCCTCTTGTTGATGGTGCCCAACATGTTCAAGATCGCCGGAGAGCTCACTCCGGCAGTGATCCATGTCGCCGCCCGCACGATCGCGACTCATGCCCTGTCGATCTTCGGCGACCACTCCGACGTGATGCATGCCCGGACAACCGGGTGGGCAATGCTGGCCGCCAGCTCCGTCCAGGAGGCCCAAGACTTCGCTCTGGTCGCCCACGCCGCCACCTTGAAGTCGCGGGTGCCCTTCCTCCACTTCTTCGACGGATTCCGGACCTCCCATGAGCTGGCGAAAATTGCCCTGCTCTCGCCCGAGGACATAAGCGCGCTCATAGACAACGACGCCCTGATCCAGTTCCGCCTCCGGGGGATGAACCCCGACACTCCCGACGTGCGGGGCACCGCGCAGAACCCGGACGTGTTCTTCCAAGCTCGCGAGGCATCCAACCCCTATCACCTCGCCGTCCCCGGCATCGTGCAGGAAACGATGGACTCTCTCGCGGAGAGAACCGGACGCGCTTACCGCCTCGTCGAGTACCGGGGCGCCCCTGACGCCGAGCGGGTGATCGTGCTCATGGGCTCCGGGGTCGGCGCCGCGGGCGAGGCGGTCGACGCCCTCGTCGATGCCGGCGAGCGGGTGGGGATGGTGACTGTTCGGCTCTACCGGCCCTTCCCTTCAGCGGAGTTCGTCTCCGCCCTGCCTCCGAGCGTCCGCTCAGTCGCAGTGCTCGACCGCACCAAGGAGCCGGGCGCCGTCGGTGAACCTCTCTACCTCGACGTTCGCGCTGCGGTGGACGAGGCGATGGAAAGCCCAGAGCCAGCGTTCAACCAACCGCCTCGGATCACAGGCGGCCGCTACGGCCTGTCTTCGAAGGAGTTCACGCCGGCCATGGCCAAGGCCGTCCTCGACGAATTGAAGGCCGAGCGACCCAAGCGGCACTTCACGGTCGGCATCTTCGACGACGTGACTTCTCTCAGCCTTCCCTGGGACCGGGACTTCCGTCCACCGAGGCCTGCCAAGGAGGTACAGGCGGTCTTCTTCGGGCTGGGGTCTGACGGCACCGTCGGCGCCAACAAGAACAGCGCCAAGATCATCGTCGACGCGACCGACGACTTCGTGCAGGGCTACTTCGTGTACGACTCCAAGAAGTCCGGCGCCATGACCGCCTCGCACCTGCGATTCGGGCCCGAGCCCATCAACTCGACCTACCTCATCAGCGATGCCGACTTCGTCGCCTGCCATCAGTTCGGACTGCTCAACCGTGTCGACATCCTCGAGGTAGCAAGAGACGGCGCGACCTTCCTTCTCAACAGCCCGTACGGGCCCTCACAGGTTTGGGACCAGCTGCCGGGAAAGGTGCGGCGCCAGTTACAGGACAAGCACATCCAGTTCTGGATCGTCGACGCCAACAAGGTGGCAGCAGAGGCGCAGCTCGGCAGCCGGATCAACACGGTGATGCAGCCCTGCTTCTTCGCCCTTTCGGGGATCTTGCCGGTCGACAAGGCCGCAGCCGAGATCAAGGCCGCTGTCACCAAGGCCTACGGCAAGCGGGGCCACACCGTCGTGGAACGCAACTTCGCCGCCATCGACGCCGCGCTCGCGAACCTCGTCCAAGTGGAGATCCCCGCGGAACAAGCCGCCTCCGGCTCGATCGGCGTCGCGGTCCCCGAATCGGCCCCGGATTTCGTAAGGCACGTGACCTCGATGCTCATGGACGGTAAGGGCGACCTGTTGCCTGTGTCCGCCCTCCCGGCGGACGGCCGGTTCCCGTCCGGGACGACTCGCTACGAGAAGCGGGCCATCGCATTGGAGATGCCGATCTGGGACCCGGACATCTGCATCGACTGCGGCAAGTGCACGATCGCCTGCCCGCATGCGGTCATCCGCTTGAAGGTCTTTACTCCCGACGCGCTCGCCGGCGCTCCTCAGGGCTTTTTGTCCAAGTCCTTCCGTTCCAAGGATCTCCCTGGTCACGAGATGGCCATCGCTGTTGCCGTCGACGACTGCACCGGTTGCGGTGTCTGCGTCGACGTGTGCCCGGCGAAGTCCAAGACCGAGGCCAAGCACAAGTCCATCAATATGGAGCCCGCGCTCGTTCACCGAGACCGGCTGCGAGACCACTGGGACTTCTTCCTGTCCATCCCGGAGCTGGACCGCTCCCTCTTACCGCACGACTCGGTGAAGGGCTCCCAGGCTCTCCAACCGCTCTTCGAGTTCTCCGGAGCTTGTGACGGCTGTGGCGAGACACCATACCTGAAGCTGGCCAGCCAGCTTTTCGGGGACCGCATGCTCGTGGCCAACGCCACCGGCTGCTCGTCGATCTACGGAGGCAACCTGCCGACGACTCCGTGGGCGACGAATGCCGAAGGGCGCGGACCGGCTTGGGGCAACTCGCTGTTCGAGGACAACGCCGAGTTCGGCCTCGGTATCCGGCTCGGTCTCGAGGCGCAGCAGGTAAGGGCTCGTGCCCTGCTCGCCTCGCTCGCCGCGGAGGTGGGCCACGAGCTGGCCACCTCGATCCTCGATGCCGTGCAGAACGAGGAGGAGGCCGTGTTCGCCCAGCGGCGGCGTGTCGCCCAACTCGACGAGGTGCTGAGCCGGCTGGTCGCCTCCCCCGGCGCGGCCGTGGCCTTGCTCGCACGCCATCTCCTCGCACTTACCAGTGCTCTCGTGCGCAAGAGCGTATGGATCATCGGCGGTGACGGCTGGGCCTATGACATCGGCTTCGGTGGACTGGACCATGTCCTTTCCTCCGGACGCGACGTCAACATCCTCGTGCTCGACACCGAGGTCTATTCGAACACCGGTGGCCAGGCTTCAAAGGCCACGCAACGAGGCGCGATGGCCAAGTTCGCGGCCGCGGGAAAGGAGTCGGCAAAGAAGGACCTCGGGGCGGTGGCTCGCTCCTACGGCAACGTGTACGTAGCCCAGATCGCGATGGGGGCCAACGAGGTTCAGGCGACCAAGGCCCTGCTCGATGCCGACGCTTACCCCGGCCCCTCGCTTGTGATCGCCTACTCGACGTGCATCGCCCATGGGATCGACATGGAGAAGTCGATGACCCACCAGAAGGACGCCGTACGGTCCGGCTACTGGCCCTTGTACCGGTTCCACCCCTCGCAGGCCGAAGAGGGACAGCCCTTCCGGCTCGACTCAAAGCCGCCGTCTATCCCGCTCGCGGAGTTCGCCGCCACGGAGGCCCGATATGCCACCTTGGCCCGGACCTACCCCCGCCAAGCGGCTCGCCTGGCCGCCCTGGCGCAGGCCGACGTGACCGAGAGGTGGCGGTACTACGAGCAGCTCGCCTCTGTGCAGCGCACCGTTCCCGGGGTCGCGTCCGACGTGGAACCGCAAGCGGGCCCCGCTCCCGAGAACAGCGACGACGAGGAGGTCGAGTGATGGCCGGATCAGGCTCAGTGGACCTGAGGACCACCTATCTGGGCCTTCGGTTGTCGTCGCCGATCGTCGCCTCGGCAGGACCGCTCACTCGTGACGTCGAAGGTGCCAGGGCGCTCGCCGACGCGGGGGTCGGCGCGCTCGTCCTGCCGTCGCTGTTCGAGGAGGAGATCGTCGCCGAGGAGGTCGGGCTGTCGTTTGCCCTCGAAGCCGGGAGCGAGCACTTTGCCGAGGCACTCGACTACTTCCCCGCCGTCACGAATTTCACCAGCGCGACCGACAGCTACCTCGAGCTGCTCGAGAAGACCAAGAAGGCCGTCGACGTGCCTGTCATCGCCAGTCTGAACGCTTCGTCCAGCGGTGGTTGGGTGCGTTACGCCAAGATCCTCGCCGAGGCCGGCGCGGATGCCCTCGAGCTGAACGTGTACCGAGTCCCCACCGACCCGCACCTGACCGCGGCGCAGGTGGAGGATGCGGACCTTGCGCTTGTGACCCAGGTGTGCGCCAGCGTGTCGGTGCCGGTCGCCGTGAAGCTGTCCCCTTATTACTCGGCCATGGCCGCCTTTGCCGCCCGGGTCGTGGCTGCCGGCGCCTCGGGGCTCGTGCTGTTCAACCGCTTCTATCAGCCCGATCTGGACCTCGAGACGATGGACGTCGTCTCGAAGGTGGAGCTGTCCCGGACCTGGGAGATGCGCCTTCCCCTGCGTTGGATCGCCATCTTGCGACCCCAGCTCGGAGCGGGAGTCTCCCTGGCCGCGACCTCCGGGGTCCACACCGGGTCCGATGTCGTGAAGATTCTCGCGGTGGGCGCCGACGTGGCCATGATGACCTCGGCCATCCTCCACGCCGGCCCGGGCCATGTCAGAGTCGTCGAGTCCGAGCTGCGTTCGTGGCTCGCCGAGCACGAGTACACCTCTGTGGCCCAGCTTCGGGGCTCGGTCTCTCAGGCGACCTCGGTCGACGCGAGTGCCTTCGAACGCGCCAACTACCTGAAGACGCTGCATTCGTGGACGACACCCGACCAGCGCCCCGTCCCCGGACTGGATTGAGGCGAAGCACGCGGGAGTCCCGCAATGAACCCCACAAAGAAAAGCGCCACGGGCAGCGGCGACCTGGTCGTCCGGCCCCTTAGGGAGCGTGACCTCGACCGGGCCGACCGGATCTTCCGTACCGCGTTCGGGACCTTCCTCAAAGACCCGGAGCCGGAGAAGTTCTTCGGCGACGTCGACTTCGTGCGCACACGCTGGCGGGCGGACCCCACAGCCGCCTTGGGGGCCGAGCTGGACGGCGACCTGGTCGGCTCGAACTTCCTCACGAACTGGGGCAGTGTCGGGTTCTTCGGGCCCTTGACGGTGCGGCCCGACCACTGGGACCGCGGCGTGGCCCGGCGGCTCATGGAGCCGACGATGGGCCTGTTCGACGCGTGGGGCACCCGGCACGTGGGGCTGTTGACCTTCGCCGAGAGCCCGAAACACGTCGGCCTCTACCAGGGCTTCGGGTTCTGGCCGAGATACCTGATCGCCTCGATGGCGGCGCCGGTGCTCGCCCCGGCGCGGGCTTGCTCGTACGCCAGGTTCTCTGAGCTCGCCCCGTCCGACCGCGCCGGTGCGACCGGTGAGGTTCGCGAGCTCACCTCCGCCGTCTTCGAGGGCCTCGAGGTCACCCGCGAGCTCGACGCCGTGTTGGACCAAAAGCTCGGTGAGACGGTGCTGGTCCACGACGCCGCCGGGCTTGCGGCCGTGGCCATCTGCCACATCGGTCCCGGGACCGAGGCCGGGAGCGGCACGTGTTACGTGAAGTTCGGGGCGGCAAGGCCCGGTCCCAAGGCGGCCCACAGCTTCGGCCGGCTCATCGACGCGTGCCGCGACCTCGCCGCGAAAGCGGGTGCCTCGACTCTCTCCGCCGGGGTGAACTTCGGCCGTGAGCGGGCTTACGCCGCGCTCAGGGAGAACGGGTTCCGGACCGAATTCCAAGGAGTCGCCATGCACCGCCCGAACGATCCCGCCTACGACAGACGCGACTGCTACGTGATCGACGATTGGCGATGACCTCGCATCCGCCGGGCGAACCGCCCGCACCGTTCGCCTCACAAACGGACTGGACGTTCCGCGTCGAGGATCTCACGAAGCGCTTTGGCGCGGTTGTCGCCAACGACGCCATCACGCTCAGCGTCGAGCCGGGCGAGGTCTACGGACTGCTCGGGCCGAACGGGGCGGGCAAGTCCACGCTTGTCAAGCAGACCATCGGCCTTTTGAGGCCGACCTCCGGTCGCATCACGCTCGGTCGCTTCGACCTCGTCGCCGACCCGGACGCAGCCCGCCAGCTGTGCTCCTACCTGCCACAGGTGCAGATGCCGATCGAGTCGTTCCACGTCACCGAAGCGATCGAGCTCGCCGGGCGCATCCGCGGCGGGAGCTCCAAGGACATCGGTGCCCGTACGGCTTCGCTCATCGACGCCCTCGATCTCGGCGAGTGGAGGAACGCCCTCGGCCACAGCTTGTCCGGCGGCGTGAGGCGACTCGTCGGCTTCTGCATGGCCGTCGTCCGCCCCGGGCGCGTGGTGATCCTCGACGAGCCCACGAACGACGTCGATCCTCTGCGTCGGCGCCTGTTGTGGGAGGAGATCCGCGCCCTCGGCGCGCACGGGTGCGCCGTCCTGCTCGTGACCCACAACGTCCTCGAGGCCGAGAAGTCGGTCGACCGCCTGGCAGTGATCCACAAGGGACGGCTCGTCGCCGAGGGAACGCCGTCGTCCCTGAAGGCGGGCAGCCGTTCGCAGCTCCGCCTGCAGCTGATGCTCACGCCGGGAACGGCTACGCCCGAACTGCCTTTATGGGCAGGCCCGCCTGTGCGCGTCGGGAACAATCTCGTCACCACGATCGCCGAAGCCGACGCCGCCATCGCCATCGCATGGGCGGCGGAGATGACCGCCGCCGGCGTCGCCGAGGAGTACGCGCTGGCCGCGATGACCCTGGAGGACGCGTACATAAGGCTCACCTCTCACATGTCCAACGACGAGGACGACGAAGGTGACTGAGGCCCCGGCCGCGATCCTCGTACCGCACGGCACCGTCGAGCGCGGGCCGGGGCACTGGTTGCACGCCTACATCGTCATGGTCCGCTGGCACCTGGCGAGCCTGCGCATATGGCTCGTGACGCTCACGATCGTGCAGCTGCTGGCGGGCGTGGGCTTCGTGCTCGGGATTTCCCTGTTCTTCGCCCACATCCCGACGACCGCTGCGCTGTTCGTGTCGACAGGCGTGCCCGTCATCAACCTGCTGACGGTCGGGATGATCCTCGGGCCGCAGGGCGTGGCCGACCAGAGGTCCAACGGCGGTTACGAGTACCTGCGCTCGATGCCGGTCAGCCGCTCGGTGGTCGCGGCGGCCTGGTACACGGTCTGCCTCCTGGGCGGCGTGCCGGCGATGGTCGTCGCCCTTGTCGTGGCGCAGCTGCGCTACGACCTCCCCCTGCACGTCTCGCCGATGATCGTCCCGGCCGTGCTTCTCACCTCGTTCGCCGGCACGATGCTCGGCTACGCGCTCGGGCACGCCATATCGAGCCCCATGGCAACGCGGATGATCACCCAGCTCCTGGTCTTCGTTGTCTTCGGTTTCGCCCCCGTGCTCTACCCCCTCTCCCAGATGCCACGCTGGCTCGGCGCGGTCAACTGGTGGCTCCCCTTCCGTCACATGGCCGTGGTCACGCGGGCAGCTCTCACACCGGGCGCCCACGCGGCGGTGCTGTCCGCGTATGCCGTGCTCTGCGTGTGGGCGATCGTCTGTGCGGCTCTTGCCGGCCGGGCGCTCGGTCGCCGACCATGACCGCCGGCGGCGTCGAGGCCCACCAGGGGCACGTCCCGCAATCCGAGCTGCGGTCCGGCATCGGCTACTGGTTTGCCAGCCTGGCCACGATGATGCGCTTCGACTACGGCCGCGTGCGCCAGTGGGTACCGATGATGATCGTCATCCAGACCCTCATGGGGGCCGGCATGGCCCTCTTGTACGGTTTCTTCTACCCGCACGTCACAGCCATCAGGGCCCTGTACATCACGACGGGAGCACCGACCCTGGCGCTAATACCGGTCGGTTTCGTGATGCTCCCGGGCACCGTCGCCCAGCAGAAGCTGGAAGGGACATTCGACTACATCTGGTCTTTGCCCTCACCGCGCAGCGCCCAGGCCGCCTCCACCTTCACACTCTTCACGCTCTTCGCCCTCCCGGGCTCGGTGCTCGCCCTCCTCGTGGCGGCATGGCGCTACCACGTCCACCTCGCGCTCTCACCGCTGCTCGCCCCGGCGATCCTCCTCTGCGCGCTGATGGCGATCACGGTCGGTTACGGCTTGGCACTTGCCATCGCGAACCCGATGGTGACCAACGTCATCACCAATGCCCTGATGTTCGTCGTGCTCCTGTTCTCCCCCATCGTCTATCCGGCATCACAACTCCCCGCCTGGCTCGCCTCGGTCCACTACTTCTTGCCCTTCTACAACATGGCCGGGGTCATCCGGGCCGGCCTCACCTTTGGCATCGTGGCTCACGTGGCCACCTCGTTCGTGGTCCTTGCGGCCTGGACCGCCGCCGGTGCCGGCGCGACGGCCTGGGTCGTGGGCCGCCGCCGCTAGAGCGCAGCCTCCCCGGGCCCGGCGTCCTCAGGGTGCCCGGTGCTCCACCCGGTCGAGGAAGTCGTTCACCGTGCGCATGAACAGCTCGCGCTCGTCATGGAACGGCGTATGGCCGCTGCTCTCGAAGATCATCAACTCAGATGAGGCGATGCCCTTGTGAATGTCGGTGAGCTGATCGACGCGGATCTCGTCGTGGCTCCCGCCCATCACGAGCGTGGGCACCTTGATCTCCTTCAGCCGGTCGAACACATCCCAGTCGCGGAACCGGCCCGTGACGGTGAACTCGCTCGGCCCGTTCATAGTTTCGTAGACCACCGCGCTCAATTCGGCGAACGTGCGCTCCAGGCCGTCCGGCCACGGCTGCAAACGGCACAGGTGCTTGCGTTAAAAGACGCTCACAGCCGCCACGTACTCCGGGCACGAGGTGAAGCCTTGCGCCCCGTGACGTTCGATCGCCTCACGAACCTCGGCGGGCAGCTCCGCCAACAGCTCCTGGCAGCCCTCCACCCAGCGCGGCATGCTCGCCGGGCTGCCGGCCATGAGCAGGCTGGCCACCGACGCCGGCCGGTAGTCGAGGGTGTACTGCAGGGCCAGCATGCCGCCCCACGAGCTGCCGAGGACGTGGAAATGGTCGAGCTCGAGCGCGCTGCGCACCGCCTCCAGCTCACGAACGAAGTGCTCCACCGTCCAAAGCGAAGTGTCGTCGGGCTGGTCGGAACGGCCACAGCGGAGCTGGTCGTAGAAGATCACCTGGCGGCGGTCCCCCAGGTCCTCGAGCCGGTCGATCTAGTTGTGCGTCATCCCCGGGTCGCCGTGAAGGCACAACAGAGGCGCGCCGCCCTCGCCGACGCTGCGGTACCAGACGCGGCCGTCAGGTACCGCGAGCATGCCCTCACGGATTCTCACGGTCATGGCCAGGACCTCAGGTGATGTCGGAGCGCAACGTCGTGAACGTGCCCAGGAAAGCCAGCGCGATGCCGTAGATCAGGAGCATGATGGCACCGCCCCACCAAGGCAGGAGCTGGGTGGTGCCGCCGCCGAAATTCGTCCGGGCGGCATCCTCGAGCGCCGTGGCCGCCTGGCCCGGAAGGTACTCGCCGATGCTCGGCCATATAGCTCCGATGATCGACTCGACCACCAGGGTGAAGACCAGGCCCACGACGATGGCGACGATCTGGTTCTTCAACAGCGCCCCGAGCCCGAGCCCGTAGATGGCGAACAGGCCGGTCCCGAGCACGACCCCGGGCGCGATCCTCGACCACTCGTGCCACATGTTGTGGGTCGTCGCAGCGTAATAGACCCCGTGCTGGGCGCTACACATGGCCTGCGACATCCCCTGCGCCACACCGCCCAGGGTCAGGCAGGAGTGCACTTTCAGGCTGACGAGAACCAAGCCGAGGATGAGCCCGGTCAGCATGGTGAGCGCACCCAAGAGAACACCGGCCCCGAACCCGATCCCGGACTTCGCCATGACGACACGGCCCCGGCGCGGTTCAGCGAGGAAGGTCGGCGTCACGGTCTTGTGCCGGTACTCACCGGTGATGATGAGAACCCCGAGAACCAGTCCGAGCAAGCGCGAGACGTCGAGCACCGAGAACACGTTGACGAACCACTGGGAAGAGCCGTGGGGGACTATGCCAGCTGTGCCCCCGTGCCGGCCGCCGGGGGCCAAGGCGAGCCCGAAACCGAACGCGAGGTCGATCACGACCAGGATTGCGAAGATCACATAGGTCGACCAGATCGTCCAGAGTTTGCGGAGCTCGGCGTTGAGCAACCTCGGCATCACTTACCTCCGACGGGCCCGGCCGAGGCGGACGGGGCAGGCGCAGGCGGCAGGCCGTCGCCGAATCGCCGGTAGTCGCCAACCTGGGTCCCCGCCTGCCCGAGCTGCATGCTCTCGCCGCCTGTCAACGCGAAGAAGAGCGATTCGAGCGATTCGGTGGACGAGCCCATCTCGTACACCTCGATGCGGTTCTCGACCATTATCGGGCCCACCGTCTCCGGTGTGCCGCCCTCGCACACGACATAGCCGTCGCGCTCCACCGCGGGCAGCTTGGCGTCGTGCAGGGCTTGAACAAGGCGGCCAGCGTCAGGCGTGCGCACCTTCACGGATCGCTTGGACCCGGCGAGCAGGTCCTGCAGTCTCCCCTGAGCCGCGAGCCTGCCGGCCGTGAGAACGATGACGTCGTCCACGATCAACTGCGCCTCGGACAGCAGGTGCGACGACACGATCACGATGCGTCCGCCACCGGCTTCGCTCGCCCCCTCGGAGGCGTAGAGCCTGAGGAAATCCCTCAACCAGGCGATGCCCTGGGGGTCGAGGCCATTGGCCGGTTCGTCGAGAACGAGGATGTCGGGCTTGCCCAACATGGCGCGGGCGAGCTCGAGGCGCTGGCGCATGCCCAACGAGAACCCACCAACGGCCCGGTCCCTGACTTCGGACAGGCCCACGAGGTCCAGGCACTCGTCCACCCGGCTGAAGGGAAGTCCGGCCACCTCTGCGATCAGCTTCAGGTGGTTGCGTGCCGTCCGGGCCGGGTGAAATCCCGACGCCTCGAGCACCGCGCCCACCCGCTTGGTGGGGTTGGGCAGGTCGCGATAGCGATGCCCGTCTATGAGCACCGAGCCCGATGTCGGGGTCACGAGCCCGAGCAACATCCGAAGCGTGGTGGTCTTACCGGCACCGTTGGGCCCGAGAAAACCGGTGACCCCACCCGGGATGGCGTCGAAATCCAGGTGGTCGACAGCTACGACGTCCGCGCCAAAACGCTTCGTCAGCCCGCGGGCTTGGATTGTCGGCATGTCCGGCCCAGCCTCCGTAAGCTTCGTCGATCGCGGGCCGCGCCAGGCGGTCCTGGGTTGACCTTAGTTCGACCCACACCCGTCGACTTGCTCCGCCTACAGTCGGGCGCCGCCGACCCCGTGCCCCGAACCCGAACACCGGGGCTCGGGACCAACGCCGGAGGTCGCGCTAAACCCATCCGCCCTATGCACCGATAAACTGAACTCAGCGAGGGCGTTTTTTGCGCGCTCCCGAAAAGGAGGCCGCATATGTTGAGCAAGCCAAGAAGACTGCGTCTCGGGGCAATTCTGCCCGCAGCACTGGTCGTGATTCTTGCAGGATCTGTGGTCGCCGCCGGCGCCGCATCCGCGAGCCGGGCCGTTCCTCCGCACCAACCCGGCGGCGGCGTCCAGGAGGTGGTCACCTCCGTCAACGGCAGCGACGCCAGCCTGGGCGCGTGCGTCGGCTCGGACACGGGCACCTTCACCATGGTCGGTCACATTCGCCAGGGCATCGTAACCGTGAACCTCGCCGCGACGACGACCTACACGGATGCAGCGCTCACCCCACCGACGTCGGCGACATATGCCAACGTCTGCGTCGGCGACCAGGTCAAGGTCCTCGGCACCCTCTCCTCCGGGGCACTCGCCGCGACCGCGGTGACGATCGTGCCGGCCCAGGCCCAAGGGACCGTCACGTCCGTGACGGTGGGGAACGGCAACGCGAGCACAGCCCCAGGCTCGTGTGGCACCGGGGGCTCCCCGGGCAGCTTTACGCTGGCGGTCAGGCACCATGACATCGTGACCGTCGACGTCAACTCGACAACCTTCTCGGATGCGGCTCTCACACCGGCGACCTTCGCTGACGTCTGTGTCGGCAGCCAAGTCGATGTTCTCGGCACCCTTTCGTCGGGCGCGCTGGCAGCGTCCGCGGTGACGATCGTGCCGGCCGAGGCCCAAGGGACCGTCACGTCCGTGAATGGCGTTGCGACCCCGAGCACCTGCGGCACAACCCTCCCGGGCTACTTCACGCTGGCTGCCAGGCACCATGACGTCGTGACCGTAGGCGTCACGACGGGGACGACCTTCACGGACGCTGCTCTCACGTCGGCGACCTTCACCGAGGTCTGTGTCGGCAGCCAGGTCACCGCTCTCGGCACCCTCTCCTCCACTGCGCTGGCAGCGACCTTGGTGACGATCGTGCCTGCCCAGGCGCAAGGGACCGTCACGTCCGTGACGGTGGACGGCGGCACCCCGAGCACGACCCCAGGCTCCTGTGGCACCGCGCTCTCCGCAGGCAGCTTCACACTGGGCGGCTTCTGGGCCCTTCCGGTGACCGCCGCCGCCCCGCGGTTCGTCACGGCGGTCGACGTCACATCGGGAACGACCTTCTCGGACGCCGCTCTCAAGACACCCACGTCGGCGACCTTCGGCTACGTCTGCGTCGGTAGCCAGGTCACCGCTCTCGGCACCCTCTCTTCCGGTGCGCTGGCAGCGACCCTGGTGACGATCGTGCCGGCCCAGGCGCAAGGGACCGTCACGTCCGTGACGGTGGATGGCGGCACCGCGAGCACAACCACAGGTTCCTGTGGCACCAACGGCTCAACGGGCAGTTTCACGGTGGGCGGCTTCCGGGCCCTTCCGATGGCCACCGCCGCCCTGCGGCGTCTCACGACAGTTGGCGTCACCGCGACGACGGCCTTCACAGACGCCGCTCTCGCCACACCTATGTCGGCGAGCTTCCTCAACGTCTGCGTCGGTGACCAGGTCACCGCTCTCGGCACCCTCTCGACCGGTGATGAATTGGCAGCGACCCTGGTGACGATCGTGCCGGGCCAGGTCGAAGGGATCGTCACGTCCGTGACAGCGGGGGGCGCCCCGGTCACAACCGTGGGCTCCTGTGGCACCGCTGACGTGGCGGGCAGCTTCACGGTGGCCGGCATCGCACCCATAGGTATCGTGCCCCTACCCGTGGCCGCCATTTCCGCGCGACTTCTCACGACAGTTGACGTGACCACGGGAACGACCTTCACGGACGCCGCTCTCGCGACGCCCGCGTCGGCGAGCTTCGTCAACGTCTGCGTCGGTGGCCACGTCGAGGCGGTCGGCACCCTCTCCTCCGGTGTGCTGGCAGCGACCGCGGTGACCATCCTGCCCCCGATCGCCTTGGTGACCGGCCACGGCAACCGCCGAGGCTAGGCCCACTGCGCGAAGCACGACCGGAGCCTTCGACAGCTTTCACCACCGAGGATCGCCCCCGCTCGACGCGGGCGGCGGTCCTCGGTGATCTCGGTTCCCGCGAGGTCGGCCTAGTGGCGCTTGCGCGTGGCGACTAGGACGGGGATCTTCCGGTCCGTCTTGGTCTGGTACTCGGCATAGGGCGGATAGGCGGCGACTGCGCGCTCCCACCACGTCGCTCTCTCGTCACCGCTCACCTGCCGGACGACCACGTCGAAGGGCTCCGGCCCGTCCTGGATCGTCACAGCCTCCGGGTCAGCGATCAGGTTGTAGTACCAGACGGGGTGAGTCGGGGCTCCTCCCTTCGAGGCGACCAAGGCGTACTCCCCGTCGTGTTCGACTCTCATGAGCCCGAACTTGCGGATCTTCCCGCTCTTGTTGCCTCGGGTGGTGACGATGATGATGGGCCACCCTGTGTCGCGAAGGGTGTTCGCCCGCTGGCCTCCCGAGCTCTCGTACTCGGCTACCTGATCCCTGACCCAAGCCTGCGGGCTCGGTTCGTACTCTCCTTCGCGTGGCATGGAGCCACTATAGGTAGCCTCGCCGGCTGATTGGTCAGGTGATCGTCGCCGCGTAGTCGGGCACGTAGCGGTACCGGTCCCGGGGCGGCCGCTGGTAGTTGCCCACCGGCGCCCGCGTGGCCAGCTTGGGCTTGGGCAGCCTGCGCTCCTCGTAGGGGATCATCGACAAGAGATGGGCGATGCAGTTGAGCCGGGCCCGTTTCTTGTCGTCGGCCTCGACCTCGTACCACGGCGAGTCCGGCAGGTCGCAGTGGGCGAACATCTCGTCTTTCGCCTTTGAGTACTGCACCCAACGCCTGCGGCCCTCCAGGTCCATGTCGCTCAGCTTCCACCGCTTGAGGGGATCGTTGAGGCGGTCCTTGAACCTTCGTTCCTGCTCCTCGTCGCTCACGGAGAACCAGTACTTGACCAGGATGATGCCGTCGTCGATGAGCATCCGCTCGAACGCGGGGCACTGGCGGAAAAAGCGATGGTACTCCTCCTCGGTGCAAAACCCCATGACCCGCTCGACCCCGGCCCGGTTGTACCAGCTGCGGTCGAACAGCACGATCTCGCCCCCGGCGGGGAGGTGGGCGATATAGCGCTGGAAGTACCACTCGGTCTTCTCGCGGTCGCTCGGCGCGGGAAGCGCCGCGATGCGGCACCAGCGAGGATTCAGGTGCTCGGTGATCCTCTTGATCACCCCGCCCTTTCCCGCGGCGTCGCGGCCCTCCACGACGATGACCACGCGCTTGCCTTCTTCGCGGACCCACTGCTGCATGCTCACCAACTCGGTCTGGAGCCGGAGAAGGGCCTTGTCGTACTTGTCGTTATCAGCCATTCCCTCATCCTGCTCCCCACGCGCCGCCCGCGCCACGATCCCCGGGCCGGGCCTCAGTCCGGATCGGCGAGAAGTCCCAAAGGCGCCCCGGCAACCGGCCCCTCGCGATCCGGGACCTCGTGACCACCTCGGCCCGGCCCGTGCACAAGCCCGAGCTTGGCCATGGCGATCAGCCCGATGCCCGCTGCCACAACACAGGCGGCTGCGCCCACGCCGAGACCGACCCGCGCGCTTGCCATGGCGACGACCCAGCCGATGAGGGGGCCTCCGACAGGTGTCGTCCCCATGAACGCGACCGCCCACAACGACATCACGCGTCCCCGCATCGTCGGCTCGGCCTGCAGTTGCAGCGTCGTGTTCCCCGTCGCGATGAACGTCACGCTCGCCCACCCGACCGCCCCCAGCGCAACGAGCTCGGCGCCCAGCACCGGCGCCAGAGCAGCCAGGCCAATGGCGATCCCGAATGCCGTGCCGGCCAACGTGAAGTGCCGGAGCCCGGTGCGACCGCGAGCCGCCGTCACGAGACCACCGAGCACCGCACCGATACCCATGGCGGCCGTTAGGAAGCCGTAGGTCGCGGAGCCCCCGTGGAAGGTCTGCCTGGCGACCACCGGCAGGGTCACCTGGAACTCGTAGGCGAGCATCCCGACGATCACCATCATGAGGAGGGGGACACCGAGTCGCGGCTCTCCTTTGACGTACCGGAATCCCTCGCGCAGCTGGCCCTTGGCGCGGCCCGTCGGCTCGGTCGGGCTCAGCGCGCTCGTGTCCATGGACACGAGCGAGTAGACGACCGCGCCAAAGCTCACGGCATTGATCAGGAAGCAGACACCCTCGCCGACGCCGGCGATGAGCAGGCCGGCAATGGCGGGGCCGATCGCTCGCGCCACGTTCACCATCGTGGAGTTGAGGCTCACCGCGTTGCGAAGCTCGGCGGGGCCCACCATCTCGAGCACGAACGACTGGCGAGCCGGGTTCTCGAAGGTGTTGTTGAGGCCGAGCACGACAGCGAGGATGCACAGCTCCCAGAGGCGGACCACATGTGTGACGGCGAGCAGGCCGAGGACGAGAGCCTGCAGACCCATGAGCGACTGCAGCACGATCATCAGCCGGCGCTTGTCGACACGGTCGGCGATGACGCCGCCATAGGCCCCGAGGATGAGCACCGGCAGTGTCTGCAACGCGACCACGAACCCGAGCGCCGTGGCGGAGTGCGTCAGTGTGTAGACGAGCCACGACTGGGCCACCGTTTGCATCCAGGTCCCCACGAGCGAGACCGACTGGCCGAAGAAGAACCGCCTGTAGTTGGATACCGACAACGCCGAGAAGGTGCGCCGGCCGATCGCGAACAGCCGGCTCATCGGCTGTCGGCGCTCGCGCGCCCCGTCTCAGGCGGGAGAAGCCGCTCCGCCAGGTCCTCCAGAACCGGGAGGGCTGCGAGCACAGTCGCGCGTTCTTCGGCACTGAGCTCCGCGAGCCGCTTGGACAGCGCGTCGTTGCGCTCGGAGCGGATCCGCTCGAGCAGGCGGTGCCCTTTCGCGGTCGCTTCCACGCGACAGACGCGGCGGTCCCCTTCGGCGCCGAGCCGTCGGACGAGCCCGGCTGTCTCCAACTTGGGGATCAGGCGCGACAGCATCGTCGGATTCAGCCCGGCGAAGCTCGCCAGATCCGACAAGCGGATCGGCCCGCGCCGTTCGGCAGCCACGAGAACATCCACCTCAGTGGCTGTGAGCGAACCGGCGGCCTCCGTGGGCCGCAGCCGGCGTGAAAGCCTCGCGACCGCGATCCGCAGTCGCGCCGCGCTCATTTCGGCTCCTGCGCCTTCGGCGTCCTGCGCGACCAAACTTGCACCACCTCATCTATTTGCTTGCCAGCAAGCATTATATAGGGTGGTTCAGTCGAGGCGTTCGCCCCAGCGGGCCCGACGGGCGCGCTTGTAGATCTCACCGTCGCGCCGGCTGAGCACGCTCTCTGTGAGGCCGCCCGCTTCGCAGAGCCACAGGCGCACGTGACCTTTGTGCGGCCGCGGCGAGCGCACCAACCGGGCTACGGGCCGGCAGGGCCGGCTCGCCGACACCGCCAGATAGGAGTACTTCTCGTCCTCGTATCCGAGCTTTCCCCCCTTCAGCTCGCGGTGCAGGCTCGACCGCTTTAGGCGCACGGCGAAGTGACACCAGTCGGAACCTTCCATGGGGCAGAGGTTGTCGTGCGGGCACGGGGCGGTCACATGAGCTCCCCATGAGACGAGCACGCGCCTGGCGGCCCGGAGCCGTTCGAAGCCGGCCGGTGTGCCGGGCTCGACGAGGACCAGCGCGCCGCGCGTCGCGCTCCACCATCGCTCGAGAGCTGGTGGATCCTGTTCGGCCCGCAGCTCCCCGAGAACGTACGCGCCGACAACGAGATCGGTCTTCTGAGCCGTCAGTTGAGACACGTCGGCGATGGTCCAGGCGGCATTGGCCAACAGCAATGGCGCGCCGGCCTTGGCGAGCCGGGCGCCGAGCGCAGCCATGTCCGGCTCGCGCTCGACAAGTTCGGCGTGCTCGAGCGACGGGAACACCGTCGCCGCGGCCCAAGTGGCTGTTCCCGGGCCGGCCCCCAGGTCCAGCACGGTCCTCGGTACCCAGCCGGGCCTGAGCGAGCGGAGCTCGGACAGCACCGTGCAGCTCGCCGCGAACGTGGCGGGAGCCCGCGTGGCCAGGTAGGCCTGCAGTTGCCCAGGAGCGAAACCGTGTCGGTCTTCCGCCTCCTTGAACCGGTAACGCTCCGACAGCACAGAGGCCGGACCGAGCAGGTCTTTTTGGCGGAGGTCGCCCAGTTCGCGCTCGATCGCCGCCTCGAAGGCGGCGCGCACGTCAACGGTTCGGGGCTCCTCGATCAATCGCTCACACCGCTGACCGGTTTCCCGTCCTCCAGGTACTGGCACTCGCGGGCGCTCAAGGCGGCGCGGACCCGCCGACGAAGCGGCCCGCTCAGGAGCTCTAGCGCCTCGTCCACCGGCATGAAACCGGCCTCCGCGATCTCCCCGGACTGCACGTTCAGGTGACTCAACTTCTCGGCCGCGAGCACGCCGCAGTCGAACAGGAATCGCATGCCTCCCGGTCGTGCCTCCCGTGGCCGCAGGAAGTCGACGCACGCGAGCCGCCCGGTATCGATCTCGATCCCGCTCTCCTCACGGGCTTCGCGCCGGCAGGCTTCCCATGGTGTCTCTCCGCCGGCTTCCACCTGCCCGCCGGGGATCGTCCAACCCGCCTTGTAGGTCGGTTTCAAGATGAGCAGGCGGCCGGCCTCGTCGAAGATGAGCGCGCCGGCCGATGCCGGGATCCTCGGGACCTCGTAGGGCACTTCTTCCATTAGAAGAAGCCTGGCACGTTACGATCTGCCAAATGCTGCAGCGACCGAGCGGGTGGAGGCCCGGCTTGTCGTGAGCTCGGCCCCTTCGCCCGAGATCGGCTGCACGCGCGAGGAGCTCGAGGCCCACTTGCGCGACGAGCACAGCCCGTTCTCGTGGGGCCCTGAGCCTGCCTGACGCGGCTGCCAGAAGAGGACCCATGCCCGAACCGGCGATCTCCCTGAGCGCCCGCGAGGCGCGGAGGGTCGCCCTCGCCGCCCAGTCGCTCCTTGGGCCGCGCATCCGCGGAGGGCCGGCGACCATGCTCGGTCGCCTCCGGGCCGTGCAGCTCGACACGATCTCGGTGCTCGCCCGGTCCCACGAGCTGGTCACCTTCGCCCGCCTCGGGTCGATCGCACGGGCCCGGATCGACGAGGAGTACTGGGGACCCGCAAGTGCCACCTTCGAGTACTGGTCGCACGCGGCGTGCATCCTTCCTCTCGAGGACTGGCCCGCTTACGGCTTTCGCCGGCGGGCGCTCATCGCACGGGGCCACCGCTGGCACCGCCTCGAGAACGCGGACAAGAGCTGTTCGTACGTCCGCGACCGCCTCCGGTCCGAGGGCCCGCTCTCGGCCCGGGAGCTCGGTGGGGCAAAGAGGGGCGGCCCTTGGTGGGACTGGACGGAGACCAAGATCGCCGCGGAGTGGCTGCTCGACATCGGTGAGCTGGCCTGCCGTCGGCGCAAGGGCTTCCAGCGCGTCTACGACCTTGCCGAACGAGCCGTCCCCGCCGAGCTGTACGGGATCGAGCTCAGCGACGAGGACTGCCATGTGCGCCTCGTCGAGGCGGCGGCCGGCGCCCTGGGAGTCGCGACAGCGGGCGACATCGCCGCCTACCACGGCCTCACGCGACCGCAGGCGGAACGGGCGCTCGCCAGGACTGCCCTGCTCGCGGTCAAAGTCGAA
>Ga0187880_1000578_pt1 | contig 30310 bp, 27 predicted proteins | sample June2016WEW_19_4_FD_132998 | JGI IMG/M metagenome (GOLD analysis project Ga0187880, IMG submission 132998) | Peatland microbial communities from SPRUCE experiment site at the Marcell Experimental Forest, Minnesota, USA - June2016WEW_19_40 | ecosystem: Environmental > Terrestrial > Soil >... | reverse complement strand
GGGAGAGATCGATCCGGCCTTTCGAGTCCACTTCGAGCACGAGGACGGCTCCCTGCCGGGCCGCAGCCTCCTCCTGCTGCAGCCTTCCAGGCTCGCTGAGCGCAGCTGCCGCCGCGCCGAAACCGACTATCCCTATCAGGTTCTCGAGGCCGCCCCGTCGGGCCCGTTCCTGCGCGCCACCGACGATGAGCGGCTGGAGGCGCAGGCCCCGGCGCACGACGAGCGCCCCGATGCCGGCAGGGCCACCGAGTTTGTGAGCGCTGATGGATACGAAATCGGCACCCAACGAGTCGAGCTCGACGGGGACGTGACCCACTGCCGCGGCGGCGTCGATGTGCACCGGCACGCCCGCCGACCGGCAGCACGCCACGACCTCGGCCACCGGCTGCAGCGTCCCCACCTCGTGGTTGCACCATTGGCAATTCACAAGCGCCGGCCGATCGGCGGGGTCGGTGGCGAGAAGCGTCTCGAGATGGGAGAGATCGATCCGGCCTTTCGAGTCCACTTCGAGCACGAGGACGGCTCCCTGCCGGGCCGCAGCTTCGCGCACGCAGGAGTGCTCGACGTCAGCACAGATCACGGGGGCGTCGCCACGGGCCCGCCCGGCGGCGAAGACTGCGGTGTTGGCGGCCTCCGTGCCACCGCTCGTGAACACGACACGGTTCGCCGCCGTCCCGAGCAGCTTTGCCACGGCCTCTCGCGCGTTCTCGATGGCGTCGCGTGCCACATGGCCCTCGGCGTGGACGCGACCGGGATCGCCGGACCACGGCGCCTCCAGCCACGTCGACATCGCCCGCGCCGCCTCCGGCCGCAGCACCGAGGTCGAGGCGTGGTCGAGGTAGTGGCGGTCCCGCAACGGCGCTCGCACGCGGACTGCTCTAGCGCCAGGGGTCAGCCTGCGACAGTGGCACAGACCTTGTCGCCACGCGCCCGGGACGAGAGCTGAACCGGCACGCCGTCCCGGCACAGACCGTGGAGCAGGCCTTCGACGAGACCCCGGTCGGCCGCGCAGAGCACGGGATGATTGATGGCGGCGTCGCCGAAGGGGCAATGGTCCCGGATGATGGAGTTCGGCGATCCGCTCACGCCGCCGTGGGCGGCGAAGCCTTGCGCGGTCAACGCACCAGCGACCGCCTGCATGGCCGAGCGAAGCGACTTCGGAGCCTCGCCCGGTGCCATCTGCGTGGCGAGGGAGCGGCCGCACTCCTCGCCGACTTCGTGGGCGATCTGCTCGGCTTGCTGGGGGTCGACGATCGCCAGCAGGCGGCCGAGCAGTGCCAGGAGAAGGTCGTCGCGCAGTGCCGGCACCGAGACAGTCGTGTCGGCGGCACCCGAGAGGTAGCGCTTCGACGGTCGCCCTACCCCGGCGTTGCCACGGTCGACATAGACGTCGAGGTACCCGCCCGCGGCCAGCTTGTCGAGATGGTGGCGGGCGACGTTCGGATGAAGGTTGAACTGCTCGGCGACCTCGGTGGCGGTCACGCCCTGCCGCTCGCGGGCGAACAGGTAGATCTGCCGGCGGGTATTGTCACCGAACGCAGAGGTGATCGCGGCGACGGTCGCCGAGAACCCCTCGTCGGTGCTCACTGGTCCTTGCGGCTGGCGCGTGCCTTGACCCACACCTTTATCGTACCGGTGGCTCCTGCGCAGGTGAGCAGGAGCCGAGATGCAAGGACTTGAATGACCGGAATGGCGGCAGGCCGATGACCAATCCCGACACGTCCCTGGAACAGGCCGTCCGCGCCGTCGTCGACCCAGGCCTGTTCCACAGCATCGGAGAGCTGGGGCTGCTTCGCTCGGTCAGGACCCGCAAGGGCCGTACCGAGGTGGTCGTCGCCGTTCCTTCCGCCGGGCACCCGGCGCCTCGAGAGCTGACCGACGCGGTCGAAAGGGCTGTGGCGGCCGCCGGGGGCGACCCGGCGCAGCTCGAGCTCGTCAACATGACCGATTCGGAGGAGGACGAGCTTCACGCGAGGCTCCGCGAGCTTGCCTTGCCGGCGCGCAACCGCGGTGCCGGCACCCACGGGCCGGAGGGTCGCGATGGTGCGGGCCACGGTGCGAGTGGGCACGGACACGGCGCCGAAGGGCCCGAGTCGCGCCCGAACCCCTTCACCGACAAGGCATCGCACACGAGGGTCATAGCGATCTCTTCGGGCAAGGGTGGAGTGGGCAAGTCGACGGTGACAGTCAATCTCGCGGTCGCTCTTCAGCGCCGGGGCGCGTCGGTGGCGATCCTCGACGCGGATGTCTACGGCTTCTCGGTCCCCTCCATGCTGGGCATCGACCGCCCCCCGGGGCTGGTCGGCGACTTGCTCATCCCGCCGGTGGCCCACGGCGTCCGCTGCATCTCGATGGGCTTTTTCGTGAACGAGGACCAAGCCGTCATGTGGCGGGGCCCCATGCTGCACAAGGCCCTCGAGCAGTTCCTCGTCGACGTGCACTGGGGCCAGCCGGACTTCTTGTTGCTCGACCTTCCGCCGGGCACAGGCGACGTCGCGATGTCCATCGCACAGTTCGTGCCCCGCGCCGAAGTGCTGGTCGTCACGACGCCGCAGGTTGCGGCCGAACGGGTTGCCCAGCGTGCCGCAGTGCTTGCCCGCCAGCTCCGCCTGCCCGTCAGGGGAGTTATCGAGAACGAGTCGTGGTTCACGGGCGACGACGGCAAGTGCTACGAACTGTTCGGCCACGGTGGCGGCGAGACGCTTGCGCACTCGCTCGGCGTGGCGCTGCTGGGCCAGATCCCCTTCCTGCCCGCACTGCGCCAGGCCGGCGATGCCGGTGTGCCGATAGCGGCCTTTGATCCCGAAGGTGAGGCGGGCCAGGCCTTCGCTTCGCTCGCCGAGCGGGTGGTGGCGCTCGGACCCGGGCGGGTGTACCGATCGGAGCTCTCGATCGGCTGAGACCGGCCCGGTCTGCGGCGGTATGGGCTGTGACATCCGAGGCGTAGCTTCGAGGTCGTGGAAGCGGCATCCTTGTCGGTGATGAGTGAGCAATCCCGCCGTTGGGCCTCGACCATGCGCGGCCACCTGAGCGGCGAGGAAGGCCTCCGCACGGCGCATCATCCGGCCGTGGCTCTCGGGGGCGCGGCAGGCGTCCTCGACCGCGAGGCCCGGGAAGCCGAGGAGGAGTACTTCCTGGCACCGGGCGCGAGCCGCTCTGTCGGCGCCGGCAGCCGGGCGATCGAGGAGCCCGCCGATCCCTGGCGGACTTGTTTCGAGCGGGATCGGGACCGAATCCTGCACTCGGCCGCCTTTCGGCGCCTGGCCGGCAAGACCCAGGTGTTCATCTTCCCGGCGGACCACCAGCGGACCCGGCTCACCCACGCGTTGGAGGTCGTGCAGGTGGCAAATGCCATCTCGCGCGCCTGCCGGTTGAACGTCTCTTTGACCGAGGCCATCGCCCTCGGTCACGACTGCGGCCACGGCCCCGGAGGTCACGCCAGCGAGGAGGCGCTGTCACCGTTCTTGCCGGAGGGCTTCGACCACGCCGTCTGGGGCGCGGATGTCACGGCCGCGCCCCTCAATCTGTGTGCCGAGACCTTGGACGGGATCCGCAACCACTCCTGGTCACGCCCGTCGCCCGGCACGCCCGAGGGGGAGGTCGTCGCGCTCGCGGACCGGATCGCCTACTGCGCCCACGACCTCGAGGACGCGGTTCACGCTCAGATTGTGACGAGCGACGAGCTCCCACCGATCGTCGCCGAGCACTGCGGGACCACGAGGGGCCGCCAGCTCGACGCCTTCGTGACCGACGCCGTCACCACGACTCTGTCTTCGGGCACGGTCGCCATCAGCGAGACGATGGGCGAGGCGCTCGAGGCTCTGCGGCGCTTCAACTACGAGCGCATCTATCTCCGCCAAGCCTCGGTCGACCAGTCTGCTGCGGTCGTCGCGCTGTTACGGGCCCTCGTCGACCACTATGTCACGCACCCGGAGGCGCTCGGTCAGGGTGCCGAGCTCGTTCCGGGCCCGGACACTCTCCGGGCCGCCGTCGGCTACGTGAGCGGGATGACCGACCGGTTCGCCTGCACCAAGGCCGTGGAGCTTTTCGGTGACCGCGCCGCCGCCCTGGTGAACGCCATGAGGCCCTTGTAGTTGCAGGCTTGCCCGGCTCTTCCTGCCTCAGCGAAGAGTGGCGGGATCCCTGGGTGGTATCGGCGCGGCCGGCGCGCTCGGCGATGCGTGGAAGCGCCTCGGTGGATCCGCGCCGGGCTCAGGCGCTGTGCGACCGGCGCATGGGTCAGCGAACGCCGGGCGCACGGCTTGTGACCAGCGCCGCCCGGCCGGTCCCCTACGATGACTCGCGGAAGCGGAAGGAGCACTCGTGGACGTGCGTATCGGGATCATCCATTCAGTGAGAGAGCTCGACATCGACCTCCCCGAGGGGACGGAGAAGGCCGATGTGGTCGCGGACGTGGACAAGGGTCTCGCCCAGCCCGACGGCGTGCTCTGGTTCACCGACAAGCGGGGGCGTCACGTGGCTGTGCCATCAGCCAAGGTCGCCTACATCGAGATCGGCGGCGGCGGCGAGGACCGGCGCGTCGGCTTCGGGACCAACTGACGCCCGAGCTCGGTGCCCGAGCTCCTTTCTCACCGGCTGCTCTTCGTCACCGGTAAAGGCGGCGTAGGCAGGACAACTGTCGCCGCCGCGATCGCTTTGCTGGCGAGCGAGCAGGGCAGGCGCACACTTGTCTGCGAGGCCGAGCCGAAGGGCGATCTGGCCCGCGCCTTCGAGTGCGGCCCGACGCCGTTCACCGGCCGGCGTATCAGCGACGACCTCGTGGCCATGTCCATGGACACAGAAGCCTCGCTGCGTGAGTACCTGCGTGTCGTGGCGAAAGTGCCCACCATCGGCCACATCAGCCCGGTCGCCAGAGCATTCGACTTCGTGGCGACGGCGGCGCCGGGGATCAGGGAGATCCTGACGGTCGGCAAGTTGTGTTTCGAGATCCGGGCCGGCCGCTACGACCTCGTCGTGGTCGACGCCTCCTCGACCGGCAGCGTGGTCGGCCAGCTCGCCGCGCCGACCGGCATCAACGAGCTGATCCGCGTGGGCGTGGTTCGGTCCCAGACCGACTGGATACTGGAGATCCTCGGCGACCCGATCCGAACCGGTGCCGTGCTCGTGACTACGCCCGAGGAGATGCCTGTGACCGAGGCAGTCGACCTGGCTGCCCGGCTGGCGAGCGAGACGCCGGTTCACCTGGCCTGTGTGGTGGCGAACCGGGTCCTGCCCGAGCTGTTCGGCCACTCCGAGGAGCTGGTCTTCAATGAGCTCGCCCGCTCCCCGGCGCTCGAGGTTGTGGCTCGCGAGCTCGGCACTTCCCGCGGGCTCGTCGAGGACGTGCTCGCGGCGGCGAGGCTCGCGGTCACCGTCCGGCGCGACGGCGTCGCCCATCTCGAGCGACTTCGCGCCGAGATCCCCTCCGACGTGCCCCTGTTGTACCTTCCGTACCTCTTCGCACGCGCGCACGGGCTTCGTGCAGTCCGCCAGGTTGCCCACGCCCTGTCCGAGGAGCTGTTGACTTGAGTCGACCGGAGCGCAGCCTTCGTCCCGGTCCCGAGAGCCGTCCGGCACTCGGGCGCGCCGGGTCCCCTCCTGACCAGGACAGGACGCGCCACCTCGAGCAACTGCTGTCGGCGAAGGAAATCGTCGTGGTCTGCGGCCCAGGCGGGGTCGGAAAGACGACGGTCTCGGCCGCGCTCGCCGCCACGGCGGCAGTCCGCCTCGGAGGCCGCGTGCTCGTTCTCACCGTCGACCCGGCGCGCCGCCTGGCGGACGCGCTCGGGATCGGGGGGCTCGGGAACCTCGCCCGTCGCGTGCCCGACGAGGCGTTCGCCGATACCGGTGTGCGGCCCAAAGGCGAGCTCTACGCGGCCATGCTCGACATGAGTGAGTCGTGGGATGCGCTCGTGCGCAGGCATGCGCCCGATCCGGGGACTGCGAACGAGATACTTGCCAACCCCCTTTACCGGAACGTCACCAGGCGGTTCGCACAGGGCCACGACTACATAGCCATGGAGCGCCTCCACGAGCTGCACGAAGAAGGCGAGTACGACCTCTTGGTCGTCGACACGCCCCCGTCGCTCAACGCGCTCGACCTGCTCGACGCGCCTGGGCGCGTGGCCGAATTCTTTTCGTCGAGACTGCTCCGCTGGCTCATCGTGCCTTACCGCTCCCGGCTGGTGAACCTCGCTTCCCGGCCCTTCTACCAGGTTGCCGACCGCGTGCTCGGCAGCCAATTCCTCGAAGACCTGGCCGGGTTCTTCATCCTGTTGCAGACCATGAGGGACGGTTTTGTCGGACGCGCCGAGGCGGTGAACCGCCTGATCCGGGATGTGCGCACGACATTCGTGGTCGTGACCACGCTCGAGGCGGTCCCGGCCGTTGATGCCGAGCAGCTCATCGAGAGCCTGCAAGACCGACGGCTGCATCTCGGCCTGCTCGTCTGCAACAAGGTATTGCCGGAACCCTTCTCGGACCCGCTCGTCGGCCGGACCGCCGAGCTCCTGGGCCAGCGCGCCGGCGAGCTGGCGGTGTCCCTGGGCGACCGCTTGGGGGCGGACCGGGCGAGAGCGGATCGTCGTACCGACGAGATGGTCGGGCGTGTCCTTGCCGAAGTGGCCCGCAGCTTTGCCAACTTCAGGCTCGTGGCGACGCGCGAGGCCGAGCTGTTGCGGGAGCTGTCCGCGGCGCACGAGGTGACCGCGATCGTGCCGTACCACCCTGGACATGTCACAGACCTGCAGGGCCTCTTGGACGTGGGCGCGAAGATCTGGGGGGACGAGGCCCCGCCGGCGGCCAACAAGGCCCGTCCCCGCACCGGCCGTCAGACCCGCGCCAAGCGTGGCTCGCCGTCCGCCACGGTGACGGCCACCTCCGAAAGGCGCGGCACGAGCGGTGGGGCGGAGGACCCGGTCCGTCCTCCGGCCGCGCCGGAACCCGATGCCGGATCTTGAGTCGTCATGGAGCGCGACGGGCGCGGCATGATCTCGTTGTCGCAGTTGCCGGACCGGTCCGGTCAGGGCGTCGGGGAAATCGACCAAGGATGGAGAACATCTATGCCTGAGACCATGACCGCCGGGTCAGCGCAGCGCGCCAGAGCCTGCGCCCCTCGAGCGTTACCGCAAGCCTGACCAGGACATATGAACCGCTCGCTCGTCCCTCTTGCCGCCAAGATCGTCCCCGCACCGGACCTGATCCGCCGGTACACGTCCTTTGACGGCCCCGAACGCCGCCATCTGGAGAGCCTGATGGCTTTCTGGAGCCTCCTCGCCGACCTGTCGTTCTCGGACCTGTTGCTGTTCGTGCCCGTCACGCGCGACCGCGGCGAAGGTGACGAGGACCTCGGGGCGTCCCAAGTTGCGACGGTTGACCACGGCGCGTTCGTCATACTCGGCCAGATACGGCCCACGACGAGCCAGACCTTGTACGAGGTTGACCTGGTCGGCCAGGTTCAGTCTGTCGAGAGCCTGACGAACGTGGTCGAGGCTTACGAAGCGGGCGTGATCGTACGCTCCGAGCAGCCGGGTGAGACTGCCGACGCCCTCGTGCGTGTCACGAACATCCCGGTTGGTCACCGCGGCAAGGTTCTCGGTGTGCTCTGCAGAGTCTGGTCGCCACGCACGACGCGGCGGCGGGGCACGTTGGAACGGGTCTACCTCGATCTGTTCGAGCGGCTGTCGGTCATGGTCACAGACGGCCTGTTTCCTTTCGTCGGCGGCCCCGCCGCGGCCGAGGAGGCGCCACGGGTGGGAGACGGAGTGATCGTCGTCGACGCTCGGCAGCGGATCACCTACGCATCACCGAATGCAGTCAACGCCCTGCACCGTGCCTCGATCACTTCCGCCATCGTCGGCTCGAGCCTGGCCCTGCTCGGGCTCGAGACCTCGGTCATCGACGATGCCTTCTCGAGCAAGCTCCCCACGCTCGAAGAGGTGGAGCGGCCGCCCGACGTCAGATTGATGATCAGGTGCATTCCCCTCATCGCGCGAGGTGAGATTACGGGCGCGGCGCTCCTGCTCAGAGACGTGACAGACCTGCGTCGCAGGGACCGGCTCTTGTTGACCAAGGACGCGACCATTCGCGAGGTCCACCACCGTGTGAAGAACAACCTCCAGACGATCTCGTCCCTCCTCCGGCTCCAGGCGCGGCGCTTGGACGAGGCGGAGGCCGCGGGTCGTATCGCTTTGCTCGAGGCCGAGCGTCGGATCCGTGCCATTGCCCTGGTCCACGACATCTTGGCGAGAGACGCCACCGAACAGGTGCCCTTCGAGCAGATCGTCGCGGCCCTCGTGAACATGATCCGCGAGACGAGCACGATCTCGTTCCCGGTGCGGATCGAGGTCACGGGGAGCCTTGGAGACGTCGCGGCCGAAGTGGCAACCCCACTTGCGGTCGCGATCGCGGAGCTGCTTCAGAACGCCGTCGAGCACGCCTTCCCAGCGCCTTGGTACGGAGAGGGCTCGCTCTGGGCCCCTGGGGCGGGACCCGGGCCGGCGCCAGAGTCCGTGGACCCGGGACCTCTGGCCACAACTCAAGTGCCGGGCCCGGAGCCGGTGTCCCGGAGCGAGGCGCGAGTCGATCTCGTTCTCGACGAACAGCCGGACGCTTTGGTGGTGGGCGTACGTGACAACGGCTGCGGGCTGCCCGAGGGATTCGACATAGACCGGACCCGCAGTCTCGGGCTGTCGATCGTCCGGGACCTTGTCCGCAGTCAGCTGGGCGGCACGATCAAGATGGACACCGACGGCGGCACGGTCGTCCGCCTGGAGATACCCGCAGGTAGGCCCTCTAACTGAGAAGTGGGCGGCTCACCAAGCGCGGCGGCGCTGAGCGGCCAGCCACGCCTTGCGGAGCTTGCGGCGCTCGTCCTCCGAGGTAGCACCCCAGACACCAGATTCCTGATTTGTGGCGAGAGCGAACTCGAGACAGGCTTCTCGGGCTTCGCACGAGAAACAGACGGCTTTGGCCGCGTCGATCTGCTCAATGGCTTGACCTGTGGTGCCGATGGGGAAGAACAGGTCAGGGTCAGTGTCCCGGCACTCGGCTACCTTGCGCCAATCGTCACTGTCCCACTCGCTCGAGCGGGTCCAGGTCAGAGCCACTCTGCCTCCTTGCGGCTTGGAAAGCGCGACAAATGTTCGTGGCCGTCCAAGCGCGTCCGTGAACACGATCACAAACATTGCAGTCGACAACCAGACCGATAATCGCTGGCTGAACCCGGCGAACAGAGGGCCGATTACCTAACTGCGATACCTAATCTTAGGAGACGGTTCCAGTCGATGCAAGCATGTGATCACGATCACAATCAGAAGAAAATCGATTACCCTTAGTACGGCCGACAACAGGGAGCAAACAGCGTGACCGAGGTCTTCGCCCATCGGGGTTCGTCGCACCTGGCCAGGGAGAACACCGTCGAGGCTTTTGTCGCGGCGAGGAAGCTGGGCGCGGACGGGGTCGAGCTCGACGTTCACCTGACTGGGGACGGCATCGTGGTTGTGCACCACGACGGCCAGGTGCCTGGGCTCGGGCCCTTCGCCCGCCTCCGGTCGGCGGAGCTGCCCGCATGGCTACCGTCGCTCGCGCAGGCGCTGGAAGCCTGCCGGCCGCTCGCAGTCAACGTCGAGATCAAAGAAGACGAAACGGACGCGGGACCTGAGCGGGACCGGGAACTGGCCGTTGAGGTGGCGAGGCTGCTGGCGGAGCGTGACGACGCTTCTTCGATCCTGGTCTCATCGTTTTCTCTCGCAGCGATCGACGCCGTCCGCGCCCTGCGGCCGAACCTCGCGACGGCGTTGCTGGTGGATCTGGACACGGATCCGATGGAGGCGCTCGTGACGGCGCGTGAACACGGCCACGGCGGCCTGCACCCGTTCTTTGCTTGCGTGAACGCGGGGCTGATGACGGCAGCCAAGGACTGCGGCGTGGCGATCAGGACCTGGACCGTGGACGACCCGGCCCGGATCGCGGCGCTCGCCGGCCTCGGTGTCGACGCGGTCATCACCAACGACGTGGCGGCAGCCCTGCGGGCTCTCGGGCGGTTCCATCCTGCTGCGGAGGCGCCGCCACCGGTCGGCGCCTGAGCAGCACCTGACCCACGGGGTGGCCGGCGAACCCCCGGTCGGGGAGAATCGTCCTATGAGAGTTGCCGTCTGTGTGAAGCAGATCCCCGACACTGCGGACCCTCCCGTGCTCGACCCGCAGCATCACACCCTCGTGCGGGAGGGCAAGCTGATCATGGACGAATCGGACAGCTACGGGGTGGAGATGGGCCTTCAGCTCGTGGAAGCCGGCGAGGGCGGCGAGGTCTCACTCATCTCGATGGCCCCGAACGGCGAGACGAACGGGTTGCGCACGGCGCTCGCCATCGGAGCCTCCAGGGCCGTCGTGGTGTCCGATCCCTTGCTGGCCGGCTCGGACGCACTCGGGACGGCGAAGGTCCTTGCGGCGGTCATCGGTCGGCTCGGCGCGGACCTGGTGATCGCCGGCACCGAGTCCACGGACGGCTACACGGGCACGACACCTGTCCAGGTCGCGGAGCTGCTGGGCTGGCCGTCAGTCAGCTTCGCCGAGCACGTCGAGATCTCAGATGGCCTTCTCAGGGTCCGGCGCCAGACCGAAGCGGGCCACGACGAGATCACTTGCCCTCTTCCGGCCGTCGTGACGGTCACCTCAGGTGCCGTCGAGCCGCGCTATCCCTCTTTCAAGGGGATCGCGGCCGCGAAGTCCAAACCCGTCGAACAGGTGACGGTGGCCGACCTCGGCTTGGACCCTTCCCAGGTCGGCTTCAGCGGTGCCCGCCAGCAGGTGATCTCCGTTGAGTTTGCCGACGCCCGTAGGGCCGGCGAGATCATCGTCGACCAGGGTGACGCCCATGAGCGCCTGATCAGCTTCCTCGAGCAGCTAAAGGTCTTGTAGAAGGTGAGACCGCCGATGGACAAGGTCTGGGTTCTCGCGGAGCAGCACGGCGGGGTGCCGGCGGACATCGTGCTCGAGCTGTTGACGGCCGCCCGCCGCTTCGCCGTAGCCGTCGAGGCCGTCACATGGGGCCCCGCCACGGTGGCGGCGGCCGGTGTCGTCGGTCGCTACGGGGCGAGCAAGGTTTACGCCCTGGGCGACATCGGCGAGTCGTTGCCGGGGCCCAAGGTTGCAGCTGCCATGGCGGCCCTGGTCTCAGGCGGGGACGGCCCCGACGCGATCCTCATCGGCGCGACCCACGACGGCCGTGACGTGGCGGCGCGGCTGTCGGTGCGCCTTGATCTGCCGGTGTTGGCCAACGTCGTGGGCATCGATGCCTCGGGACCGAGGCCCGCCTCCTTGCACACGATCTTCGGCGGCTCGGTCGTGGTGCGTGCCGAGTTCACCGGCTCTGTCCCCGGCATTTTCTTGGTCCAGGCGAAGTCGTTCGTCCCCGAGCCGGCGGAGCCGGCCTGGCAGCGGTCCCCGGAGATCGTCGCCCTGGAGGTACCCGAGACGGGGATGGGCGACGGGGCAAGGATCGTCGCCCGCCACTTTGCGGAGCACAGCGGCCCGAAGCTCGACGAAGCAGCCGTTGTGGTGGCCGGGGGCAGGGGTCTCGGCTCGCCTGCCAACTACGCCCTCGTCGCAGAGCTTGCGCAGCTGTTGAGCGGAGCCGCGGGTGCGACGCGCGCCATTGTCGACTCCGGCTGGGTGCCCTACGCATCGCAGATCGGCCAGACCGGCAAGACCGTGAAGCCCAAGGTCTACGTGGCATGCGGGATCTCCGGGGCCACCCAGCACCTGGTCGGCATGAAGGACGCCGAGCACATCATCGCCATCAACAAGGACAGACAGGCCCCGGTCTTCGCGGTCGCGGACCTCGGCGTCGTCGGTGACGTCACAAAGGTGCTCCCCAAGCTCATAGAGGCGATCAAGGCCCGTCGCTGAGCCCGGCCCCGGACCAGCCCGCACCCTCGGGTCGCACCGGTGCGCGGCGGTCCGATGCAGGCTTGCGACGAGCGCCGGCGCGCCCGGCACCCGGCCCGGCCAGTTCTCAGCTCGCCACACCAGGCGCGCCAGCCCCACGATCATCAGGATTTGAAAGGGCTCTTGAAGGCTCCACACATTGCGGTCAAAGGATATGTATCGTCGGGCGGCCGAGGGCATACGCGACCCGCGTTGCCAGAGCGCAGATGAAGGACTCACCGGTTGCTTTTCCCGACAACTGATTTCGCAATCTTCTTCGGGATCGTCTTCATAGGTAACTGGCTGTTCGCGCCGTTCCCCAAGCGCTGGCGCGTTTTCATCCTCATCGCCAGCTATGTGTTCTACGGATGGTGGGACTGGCGCTTCGTTTTCCTCCTGGCGGTCTCCACGGTCTGCACGGTTGCCGGGGGCCGTCTGGTCCACAAGGCCGGCGACGCATCGGTCCGAAAGGCCTGGATGATGGCGACGGTAGCCGCCGAGTTGGGCCTGCTGGGTTGGTTCAAGTACGCGGGCTGGTTGAGCGTCAACGTCGACAACGTGCTCCACCACCTCGGCACGGGCGATCCCATCCCGCTGGTACAAGTCACGCTCCCGGTCGGGATCTCCTTTTTCACCTTCATGGGCCTGTCGTACGTGATCGACATCTACAGGGGGAGCCTCGAGCCCTCCCCGTGGTTGGACGTGGCGGTCTTTGTGGCCTTCTTCCCGCACCTAGTGGCAGGGCCGATCGTGCGCGGCTCGGGCCTGCTTCCCCAGATCCGCAGGGCCCACCGACGCGACCCGCGCCGGATCGCCCTTCCGAAGGCCGCCTACCTCATATTCGGAGGCCTGTTCAAGAAGGTGGTGCTCTCCAGCTACGTCTCGTCCCAGATCGTGGACCCGGTGTTCGCCAACCCTCACACACACTCCTCGCTCGAGGTCCTGTTGGCGATCTACGGCTACGCCGTGCAGATCTACTGCGACTTCAGCGGTTACACCGACATCGCCATCGGCTGCGCCCTCCTGCTCGGGTTCCGCTTCCCGGAGAACTTCAACGCCCCCTACACCGCCCGGTCCCTGCAGGACTTCTGGCGCCGGTGGCACATGACCTTGTCGTTGTGGCTGCGCGACTACCTGTACATCCCCCTCGGAGGCAACCATGGGTCGCGGCGCCAGATGTACCGCAACATCATGATCACGATGGTTCTCGGCGGCTTATGGCACGGTGCCGCGTGGACCTTTGTCGCCTGGGGCGCCCTGCACGGCATCGGGCAGTGCACCGGTCACTTCCGCCGTGCCACACGCGTCGAGAGGGGCCTCTCACCTCAACGAGAGGGACGCGGGTGGGTCGTCTGGGAGCGGTTCGCCACCTTCCAGCTAGTCTGCGTGGGATGGGTCTTCTTCCGGGCGACATCTTTCGCGAACGCCTTCGCGATGTTCGGCCGGCTGTTCACCGGCTGGACCCAGCCGTCCCCGCTCGTGAACTTCGCCGTGCTGCTCGTGATAGTTGTCGGCATCGGGTCCCAGTACGTGCCGAAGGCCTGGCCCCTGCGCGCGCAAGAGGTGTTCTCACGACTTAGCGTGTTGGCCCAGGGAGCCGTGCTCGCGGCGGTGCTGCTCGTCATCACGACGCTGGGCCCGCCGGGCGTCGCGCCGTTCATTTACTTCCGCTTTTGAGACTGGGACGATCTTGTCGAAGGTGGCTCGAACTACGTGACGATCTTCCGAAAGGCACCGAGGCCTGCCGGCCGCCCGAGCGACCGTAAAGACGACCAGCCCCAGGCCGGGCGTGGGGCGCGCCCGGCCTCGGCCAGGTCTGGTAGCGCCTCGAGGCGGCGGTCGAGCACTTCGGCACGGCCTCGTTCGGCGCGGCCCGCTCCGACCACGACGGCCCGTGCCCCCGTCCCGAAAGGCAAACCGCGCCAGCTCGGCGAAGGCGAGCCGACCGACCAGAGGCGGCGGGCGTCTGCCGGCCGCATAATCGGCATCGGCCTGATTTGTTTCGGGATCTGGCTTGTTTTCGACGCGAATCAGCTCTACCACGCCGCGGAGGCGGGCCAGATCGGCGTCCGCCGCACCGTCGCGGTGACGATCCTGCGCCCGATAGCCGCCATCACCGACGCGCTGAGGATCTCCGCGCCGGTCAACACCGCTGACTCGGCTCTCGGGAGATGCGGGATCGGTGGGGCGCCGGCGTGCAGCAGCGGCCCTGCGCCCACGATTCCTCCCGTGACAGCGCCGGTGCAGAGGTCATGGGGCTACCTCGGCCTCGGCGGCGCGCCCCATCTCGGTCCCGGGATCCATTACGTGCCGCCGCCTCCTCCGCCGGTGGTGCCGCCCGGACCCCCACCACTCGTGGCCCCGACGGCTTCCCACCCGTTGACGCTGCTCTCGATCGGGGACTCCATTGGCGAGGACCTCGGTTTCGGCCTGGGGGACGTGTTCTCGACCGATCCCGACGTCCGCGTCGTGCAAAAGGCTCTCGAGGACACGGGCCTCGCGAGGAGCGACTACTACAACTGGCCGGTGGCTCTCGAGGCCGACTTCAGGCAGTACCACCCGGAGATCGTGGTCGTCATGCTGGGCGCGAACGACATGCAGTCGTTCTCGACCGGGAACGGCCGCTACATCTCGTTCTCCCTGACGGCGAGTCAGTGGTGGCAGGCGTACGCGCACCGGGTCGCGCTCGTCATGGAAGAAGCGACCGCAGCGGGCGTGCATGTGATGTGGGTCGGCTTGCCGCCGATGGGCGCCGGCTCGACGGTCCCGGCGGGCTTCCCGCAGAAGCTGAACGGCGTTTTCTACGCCGAGGCACACGCGCACCCGGGCGTGGCGTACTTCCCCGCGGCGACGGTCCTCGCCAACAAGAGGGGAGGCTTCCAGCTGTACCTGACGATCAACGGATCGATCGAGCAGATCCGTTCCACAGACGGCGTGCACCTGCTTCCGGCCGGCTACGACATGCTGGCCCAGGCGCTCGTGCAGCCGATGGAGCGGGCCTGGAACGTCAACCTGCACGTCGGTTAGCACGGCCGGGGGCCCCGAGCCCGCCGCGGGCGGCTCAGTGCAGGTTCTTGGCGCGCTCTCTGGACCGCTCGATCTCCGTCTCGGCTGCCTCACGGCCGGCCCAGGTGGCTCCCTCGACGGACTTGCCGGGCTCGAGGTCCTTGTATACCTCGAAGAAGTGCTGGATCTCCAGCCGATCGAACTCCGGAAGATGGCGGAGATCCTGCAGGTGCTCAAGGCGAGGATCGTGGGCCGGCACTGCGATGATCTTGTCGTCCGGTCCCTTCTCGTCGGTCATGCGGAACATGCCGATCGTTCGTGACCTGACGACGCAGCCGGGGAACGTCGGCTCCTCGACGAGCACGAGGGCATCGAGCGGATCGCCGTCCTGGCCGAGCGTCCCGTCGATGAAGCCGTAGTCCGCTGGATAGCGGGTAGAGGTGAACAGCATCCGGTCGAGGTAGATCCGACCCGTGGCGTGGTCCATCTCGTACTTGTTGCGCTGGCCCTTGGGGATCTCCACTACGACTTCGAACTCCATCGTCAAGCCTCATCTGTGGTGTGGTCGTGCGAACGTTGGATCGGGACGCTAACAGCCCGCTGAGCTGCGGAGCGCACGCCGCCGCATGAACGGGCCGACGATCGATGGTGTCCCGCCGAGGCGGAGCGCTCAGCTCGGGATCGCGCTCTTGAGCAGCTCGACGAGTGGGCCCTCCAGGCCCGGAGCCGCGACCACGAATGTCGAGGACCCGTCGGCCAGCCCTTCGACGTCGGTGACAGTCGCCCCGGCTTCGCGCACGATGACGTCGCCCGCGGCGCGGTCCCAGGGCCGCAGCCACGCCTCGTAGAAGGCGTCGAAGCGTCCGGCGGCCACTCCACAGATGTCGATCGCCGCCGAGCCGCGACGGCGGATGTCACGTACGGCGGGCAGGACAACCGGGAGCATGCGTGCCTGATCGGCCCGGTCCTTGGCCACGTAGGTGAAGCCGGTGGCGACGAGCGCCTCGGCGAGGGTCCGTCCCGACGGCCGAAGCTGCAGCTCGTGACCGTTGAGCGACGCCCCCTCACCCTCACGGGCGGCGAACATCTCGCCGTTCATCGGATTGTGGACGGCGCCCACGATGCTCCGCCCGTCGCGCGTGGCCCCGATCGAGACGGCGAACTCCTCGATGCCGTAGAGGTAGTTGATGGTGCCGTCCAGCGGGTCGATGACCCAGGTGACTCCGGTGGAGCCTTTCCGGGAGCTGCCTTCCTCGCCGAGCACGCCGTCGTCCGGCCGGGCGCGCAACAAAGAGCTGACGATCAAAGCCTCGCTGGCCTTGTCGACCTCGGTCACGAGATCCGTCGGGCTCGACTTGGACGAGGCGCCGGTGGAGAGGAGGACTCCCCCCGCCACGCTCTCGAGCCGCGAGCGCAGGAGCTTGCCTGCCGCTTCGGCGATCTCTTGCGCGAGCTCGAGGAGATCGGACTGGTGGTAACCGCCCAGGTTCGGCGCTGTCATGATGTGCGGGCCGGGCGGCGCACGCCGGCCGGTGCAGCCAAGCGGGTATGGGCGAGCTGGGCGAGGCGCGCCACGAGAACCTCGATCACGAGCTCGTCCGGCCAGTCCACCACACCACGAAGGTCGAGGTCGGCATCGGCGACCAGGCTAACCGCGCGGGCGATGCGGTCCGTGCCGAGCCTTCTTCCCTGGGCGAGCACCTTGCGGGCCGGGTATGGCGACATGCCGAGCAGCGATGCCGCCTCGCCCGGGTCGGTTACGCCGCTCCCGTCGAGACGAAGCATCGCCCCGAAATGCTTGTGCAACATCGCCAGCAGCTGAAAGGGGTGACGGCCTCCGGGACCGAGCAGCCGGCGGGCGGCTCGCACTGCTGTGGCGACATCGCCGTTGTCGAGCGCGTCAGTCAGCTCCCAGGGCGGTGCGCCGCCCTCCTCCCCCAAGAACGGCTCGAGCTCAGCCGGGCTCACCCTGGCGCCCTCGCCGTAGGCGGCGGTGAGGACGTCCAAGAGCGCGTGCAGGCGCGAGACGTCCTCCCCGAGATGGCCTTCGAGGAGATGCCTGGCGGCCGGGTCGAGGTGTACGGGCGCGGCCTGCAGCTGCTCGCTCAGCCACTGCGCGCGGGCCTTGCCGGACGCACCCGGTGACGTGTCGATTTCCTGGCCCCGTGCCTTGACAACCTTGGCGAGGACGGCGGGCAGCGCCTTTCCGACCACAGCCAGCACGAGCACGTTCGGCGCGAACTGCTCGCCGAGGCGCGAGGCGAGCTCGGCGGCCTGTGACGCGTCAAGACGCTCTGCGTCGCGGAGTACGACGATGCGGCGGTCGGCCAGGAACGCAGGCGTGAACAGCGCGTCGAGCACCGGCCCGATGTTCAGCTCGTCCTCGGCGCCGGGAGCGCGGTGCTCCTCGATCGCGACCGACGAACCTCGGTTGGCCGAACTCGGGTCCTCGGCTCGGCCGAGTGGCCCCTCCGGTGCTGTCAGCTTGGCGAGCAGCTGCTCGACGCCACGATCCACGAGCGCCGGATCGCCGCCCTTTACGACAAAGACGGAGGCGGACTCGCCGCCTTGGGCACTCGCCGCGGTCACTGCGGCGTCCCCGCGCGAAGGATCGTCCCCGAGACGGCGTCCTCGGGGGCTTGGTCCGGGCCGGGACCGGCTCCTCCGGCCGATTCGGCGATCGCGGCCAGGAGGTCGCGCACCTTGCAGGTCCCGGCGACGTCGTGGACCCTGACCAGGCGGCACCCGCCGGCGATACCCATCGCGGCTGAAGCCAACGATGCATGGCGGCGTTCGCCGATCCCGAGGTCCAACAGGACCCCCAGGAAGGTCTTGTTCGACGAGGACAGGAGCAACGGGTAGCCGAGCGAGGCGAGGCGCGCGGAGCTCTGCAGCAGCAGAAGTGACTGTCCGGCTGTCTTGCCGAGGTCGAGGCCGGCGTCGAGGATTATGCGGTCGGCCGGGATCCCACACGACCGGGCGCTCTCGGCGCGGGCCAGCAGGAAGCGCTCGACTTCGGCCACGACGTCGTCGTAGTGCGGGTCGGGGTCGGGCACACGCGGCGAGAGGCGTATGTGGGTGGCAACGACACCCGCTCCGGCCGCGGCGGCGGCTGGGAGGTACGCAGGGTCCGCGAACCCGCTGATGTCGTTGCCGAGGACAGCTCCGGCCCCGAAAGCGGCGGCGGCGACCGACGCCCGCCAGGTGTCGACCGAAAGCGGCACGTCGAAGCGTTCGCGAAGTGACGCGATCACAGGAACGACCCGGTCGAGCTCCTCCTCCTCTGTCACCTCCGGACCCGGGCCGGCTTTGACCCCGCCGACGTCGACCACGTCGGCGCCTTGTTCGACCAACTGTTCCGCGTGCTCGAAGAAACGGTCCAGCTCGAAGTAGGAACCGTGATCGTAGAAGGAATCCGTCGTGCGGTTGAGTATGCCTACGACGAGCGCCCTTGTCGTCAGGTCGTAGCGGCGTCCGCCCAGCTCCAGGAAGATGGGACGGCGGGGCCAGAAGACCGCGCTGTGTGTCGGCGGCACTTCAGGCTCCCGCGCGCCAGGATCAGAACAGTCGGGATGTGAGGGCGCGCCTGTACTGTGCCCGTCTCGGGTCCGAGGGGTCCATCGTCTCGAGGATGTCGACGAGCTCCTGGCGGGCCTCGTCGTCGGTCTTCACCCGGTCGAGCAGTGCGCTGATGCGATCTTCCAGTTCTGCGCCGTTGCCGCCCGCGCCCTCGCTAGGAACGGCAACGCCCGCGATGGCCAAGCGGGCAAGGGCGGCGACACGACGTGCCTCACCGGTGTCTGGGATCTTGGAGAGCAGGCTGAGCGCGCTCTCCGGCTCACCGCTCCCGACGAGGATCTCGGCCAAACCGGTGACGGCCTCGGGCCGGTCGGGCTCGAGCTCGAGAACCCGGCGAAGGGAGGCCTCGTCACCGAGGGCGATCAGCTTGTCGGCTTCGCTCGGGGCCGGCAGGAGCCGGCTCACGAACTCGCGCACGGCGGCTTCGGGAAGAGCGCCGATGAACTGGTCGACGACGCGGCGTTCGCTGATAGCGAACACGGCCGGTATCGACTGGACCTGGAAACTCTGCGAGATCCTCGGGTTCTCGTCGACGTTCACCTTGACGAGCTCGACTGCTCCGCCGGTTGCCTCGACCACACGCTCGATGATCGGGCTGAGCGTCTTGCACGGGCCGCACCAAGGCGCCCACAGGTCGACGATGACCGGGACGGCGTCGGAGCGTGCGAGTACGTCGTTGTCGAACGAAGCGTCAGTGGCATCCAATGTCATCGAGCAAAACCCTAACGGCTCGCCGGCGACTACCCGCGATCGCCTGGCGACCGCGGGTAGGAAGCGACAGGCGCGCTGACGCGGCGGGTGCTGTTACGGGATCGTCGTTGGCGTGGCCGGCAGGGTGAACTCGTCGGAGGGCACGGTCGTCGAGAAGCTCGTGATCTCGAAGCTGCCGGCGCTCGCGGCCGTAGCGCCCGTCCACGAGACGTACCCCAGGACGCCTTGGCCGGTCACGCAGAAGGTCCCCGTCCCCTTCTCGTTCGTTGCACCGGTCACAGAAACGCAGGAGAGCGAAAAGCCGTTGACCGACTTCGACGAGTAGCTGACCTGCGCTCCCGCGGCCTTGGCCGCCGCCTGGAAGTAGGGGAGGTAGTAGTTCGGCTGGTAGAGCGCGAACAGATCCGCCAAAGAGGCCTCCGCTCCCTCGCTGAAGCACGTCGCCCCGGTGCCGCCCGCGCCGCCACTGCAGATGTAGCTCTTGGTCCCGAGCGTTATGAGCTTGAAGGTGCCCGAGGCGGTAGTCCCCCCGAAGAGGGAGTCCGGTGGTTCTTCCGCGATCGTGAGGCTCGTCAGCGACTTCGAGCTGCCCGAGGTGATCTTGTACGTTGCGATGAAGGTGGCCTGCTCGCCCGACTTGAACTTCGAGAGCAGGCTCGATCCCGACAGTCCGGTCGAAGGCGTGGTGGTGGTCGAGCTTGGGGCGACGGTGGTCACCGTGGTCGAGGTCTTTGGAGCTGCTGTCGTCACCGTCGTCTTGGTGGTGGCAGTTGTCGTCGTGGTGCTCGTGCTCGTGCTCGAGCACCCCGCCGCCACGATCGCCACGACCGCCGCCAGCGCGAGGCCGACAACGACACGACGCGGTTCGAAATTCCTCGCAAGCCTGCTCATCTGGGTCCTCCCACCCTCGGGTCACCCGTTCGCCGGAGGCTCAATGCCGCAAGAACGGCCACCGGGGGACCGCATTGAAATGTCTCGTGAGGTTAGCTCACGGGCGACTCTCCGCTGCGCTTTTGTCCCGAGTGGTCGCGGTGGCCTCAGACGACGAAGTACTTGGCCATCGGGTGATGGCAGATGACGGCGAGCGTCGTCTGCTCGGGATGGAGCTGGAAGCCCTCGCTCACGGTGACCCCGATCCGGCCGGCTTCGAGGAGCTCGACCACTTTCGCGTTGTCCTCGAGATCGGGGCAGGCCGGATAACCGAACGAATACCGGCCGCCCCGGTGCTGCTGGCGGAAGAGACCTGTCAGGGTCGGGGCGTCCTCGGCGGCGAAACCCCACTCCTCGCGGACGCGCCTGTGCCACAGCTCCGCGAGCGCCTCGGTCATCTCGACCGACAGTCCGTGCATGGCTACGTAGTCCCTGTAGCGGTCCGCAGCGAACAGCTCGGCAGTGTGGGCCGAAGCGAGTGCTCCCACCGTCACGATCTGGAAGGCGGCGTAGTCGCCTTGCCCCGACTCCGCCGGCCGGAAGAAGTCCGCGATGCACAGGTAGGGCTCGGTGGCCTGGCGCGGGAAGGCGAAACGTTCGAGCTCGGTTGTGCGCCGGTCGTCTTTGTAGACGACGAGGTCGTTTCCTTCGGAGTTCACCGGGAAGTAACCCCAGACGACCTGAGGGACGAGCAACCCTTCGGCCTTCGCCTCGTCGAGGCGCGCCCTGAGCTCGGCCCGGACCCGTTCCTTGAAGTCCGCGTCGGCCTCGCCGGGCTCGGGGCGGTAGCCCCATTGGTTGCGGAAGAGCGCCGTCTCGTTCAGGTAGGAGGCGATGTCGTCGAGGGGGATGCCCTTGGCGACCCGGGTGCCGAGGAAGGGGGGCTCGAACAGCGCGTTGTCCATGCCGACCTCGGCAGAGCGCGCCGGAAGCGTCGCCCGGTCGATCCCGGCCATCACGCTCCGCCTCGGGGGGAGCTTGCGGCCCGACAGCTCGGTCCCGAAGCTCGGGTCGTCGACCCCGCTCCGCTTTATCTCCATCAGCCGGTCGAGCAGGTGCAGGCCCTCGAAGGCGTCCTTGCCATAGAACACGCGGCCCTTGTAGAGAGCGCGGAGGTCTTTCTCGACGTACGTGCGCGTGAGCGCCGCCCCACCCAGGATTATCGGGTAGCCGGACTTTTCGAGCCTGTTCAGCTCCTCCAGGTTGTCGCGCATGATGAGCGTCGACTTCACGAGCAGGCCGCTCATGCCGATCGCGTCGGCCCCGATCTCGTCGGCCTTCGCGATCATCTCTGAGACCGGCACCTTGATGCCGAGGTTGTGGACCTCGTAGCCGTTGTTGGTGAGGATGATGTCGACCAGGTTCTTGCCGATGTCGTGCACGTCGCCCTTGACGGTCCCGAGGACGATACGCCCCCGCCCACCTGACTCGGAGCGTTCCATGTGCGGTTCCAAGTAGGCGACTGCCGCTTTCATCGTCTCTGCCGAGGCGAGCACGAAAGGCAGCTGCATCTGGCCCGAGCCGAACAGCTCACCAACCGTGCGCATGCCGGCCAGCAGCATGTCGTTGACGATGTCGAGCGGCGCGGCGCCTGCGCCGAGCGCCTCGTCGAGCTCCGACTCGAGCCCGTTGCGGTCACCGTCCACGATGCGCTGCTCCAGACGCCGGTCGACAGTCCATCCCGAGCGGTCTTCGATAGCGGAGTGTGCCGCCGCGCTTTCACCCTCGAAGGCGGCGATCAGCGCGGAGAGCGGGTCGTAGCCCTCCCGGCGACGGTCGTAGATGAGGTCGAGGCAGATGTCGCGGTCGGCCGCCGCGATCTTGTGCAGGGGCTGGATCTTGCCGGCGTGCACGATCGCCGCGTCGAGGCCCGCTTGGACGCATTCGTGCAGGAAGACGGAGTTGAGCAGCTGGCGTGCGGCAGGGGCGAGCCCGAAGGATACGTTCGAGAGGCCGATCACGGTATGCACGCCGGGCAGTTCGGTTTTGATCCGCCCGATCGCCTCGATCGTCTCGATTCCGTCTCGGCGGCTTTCCTCCATTCCCGTCGAAAGCGGGAGAGCGAGCGGATCGAAGAGGAGATCTTCGGGCTCAAGGCCGTAGCGTCCGACGGCGAGATCGTGGATCGCCTTGGCAGCGCGCAGCTTCCAGTCGGCTGTGCGCGCCTGGCCGTCGGTGTCGATGCAGGTGCAGATCACCGCCGCGCCGTAGTCGCGCGCGAGGGTCAGGAACCGGTCGAGCCGGGTGCCGGGGGCGTCCCCGTCCTCCAGGTTCACCGAGTTGAGGACGGGTCGCCCTCCGATCCATTGCAGGGCTGCTTCGGCGACCGGGGCCTCGGTGGTGTCGATGACGAGCGGGATCGACGACTGTGTCGCAAAGCGCCGGGCCACCTCTGTCATGTCCCGTACTCCGTCGGCGCCGGTGTAATCGACGCACACGTCGAGCAGGTGAGCACCCTCGCGGGCCTGGTCACGAGCCATGGTGACCGTCGTCTCGAAGTCGCCGGCGAGCATGGCATCGCGGAAGCGCTTCGAACCGTTGGCGTTCGTGCGCTCTCCTATGACAAGGAAGGACGTCTCTTGTTCGAACGGCGTCGCCGCGTACAGCGAGGCGGCGGACGGCTCGTGCACAGGCGAGCGGCGAGCGGGCTCGAGACCCGCGCAGGCCGCCACGACCTTGGAAAGGTGCTCGGGGGTGGTGCCGCAACAACCGCCGATTACCGAGACACCGAGCTCGCGGACGAATACCGACAGGTGCTCAGCGAGCGCGTCGGGTGTCAGGTCGTAGTGCATCTTCCCGTCGACGACCGAGGGCAGGCCGGCATTGGGCAGGGCTGAGATCGGGGTGCGTGCCTGGCCGGACAGGAAGCGGAGTGCCTCGTACATCTCGACGGGGCCCGTGGCGCAGTTCATGCCTATGATGTCCGGCTTCAGGGCCTCGAGGGTGCAGAGCGCCGCGCCGACCTCGGTGCCGAGCAGCATGCGGCCGGTGAGCTCGATGGTCACCTGCACCTGGATCGGTACCTCACGCCCCGTGTAGTGCATTGCGCGGCGGCACGCCTGGATCGCCGCCTTGGCCTGGAGCACGTCGTAACACGTCTCGATCAAGAGCAGGTCGGCACCACCGTCGAGCAGACCCCGCGCGAGCACTTCAAAGGCGTCCCGAAGCTCTTTGAAGCTGACCTGGCCGAGCGTCGGCAGTTTCGTGCCCGGCCCCAAGCTCCCCGCCACATAGCGCTGCCGATCCGGCGTCGAGTAATCGCTCGCGACCTCCTTCGCCAATCTGGCCGAGGCGCGGGCGAGCTCTTCGGCCCGGTCCGCGATCTGGTACTCGGCGAGCACGATGGGAAGCGAACCGAACGAGTTGGTCTCCACGACATCGACGCCAACCTCGAGGAACGATCGGTGCAGCTCTTGGACGATGGCCGGACGCGTGACGCACAGCATCTCGTTGCAGCCCTCGAGCGACTCGCCGCCGAAGTCGTGCGCACTGAGCTCGCGAAGCTGCAGATTGGTCCCGGTGGCGCCGTCGTAGATGACGACTCGCTCGCGGACACACTCGAGATAGCTTTTCGCGGCGTTCACTGGGGATACAGACTACCTGGGCGCCGTTGTCGGACTGGCGAAGTGGCCGTGGCTAAGAACTTGTTGGCAGCCGGGCGACGGCCCGGCGTGCCTGTTCCTCGACGGCCCAGGCGGCGCACTCAGTGGCGAGCGCCGGGTGGAATCTCAAGCGCCGCAACTGTTGCTCGGTCGTGTGTTGGTCTTCCCCGAGATCGACGAGGCTGAGCGCCAGCTGGTAACCGTGCCGGCGCAGGCTGTCAGCGGGCGGTATCGGCCGGCGCTCGTGTTGTGCGGCCTCGTGCCTGGCCTGAAGCGACTCCGGAAGTCGCCGAAGATGGCGCCGGGCGAGGGGCGGGAGCAAACGCCGGACGGCGAGCAGTCCTGGTCCTCGCCATTCGGCCATGTCGAAGTCGACGCAGCGCTTCAAGGTCCGGGCGAACGGCGCGTTCGGTCCCAGCCGCTCCCCGAGACCGAGGGAACGAGCGGTGTCCGCCACGTCGATTTCGATCCCTTCGGGCGACTCCTCGAGCCGGATCATGAAATGACGCAGCAGCCAGGTCGTCGAGGGACCTAGGACGGGCAACCAAAAAGTCTCCACGTATATCGATCGCGGGTCGTGTCCGACCTCGTCGATGACCGGGTCGGGCCAGGGCTCGACGCGGAGGTGGACGCGTTCATGTCCAGGCGAATGCGCTGGATCGTCGGGGCATGGCGTGGGGCTTGGGTCGAGTTGCACGAGCACCGGTAGACCTCCCTCTGGGCTGGGCGATGCGACTGGCGAGATGCTGGCCTAGGGGATTCCCGTGCTACCTACCGTTTCCCGGCCGTTTAGTCCGGTCGGCAAGTGTCCCTTCCAACTCTGTGGCCACGTCGAGCGGCGCCGGCGTGGCTAGCTCAAGACCATGCAGTGTCGCCCATGGAGTCCTAGCCTTCCCGTCAGCGGAGGAGGTGGCGGATGCGCTGTCCGAACTGCGGAGTCGCGAACCCACCAGGCAGCAAGTTCTGCCAAGAGTGCGGCAGTCCCCTTGCTCGCGTCTGCCCGAGCTGCGGATCTCGAGTCCTGCCGGCTGCGAAGTTCTGCAGCGAGTGCGGTACGACACTCACCCTCGCGGGTCAACCGACACCTGCCGGTATTGCGTCGGAAGCGGCTTCGATGCCCGCAGCTGCCACGACCCCCATCGCCGAGCGCCGCCTGTGCTCGGTGCTGTTCGTCGACCTGGTCGGCTTCACACCCTTCGCGGAGAAACGCGACCCCGAGGAGACAAGAGAGCTGCTCTCGGACTACTTCGCGCGCGCCCAGGCAATCGTCGCCAATTACGGGGGCACGATCGAGAAGTTCATCGGCGATGCCGTCATGGCAGTCTGGGGGGCACCGGTAGCGAATGAGGACGACGCCGAGCGTTCCGTCCGGGCGGCCCTCGACATCGTGGCCTCGGTCGCCGATCTCGGCAGGCAGTCCGGTGTGGAGCTCCTGGCGCGGGCGGGTGTCGTCACCGGGGAAGTCGCCATCACCATCGGCAAGGTGTCAGAAGGCATGGTGATCGGTGACACGGTCAATGCCGCCTCGAGGGTGCAAAGCGTCGCCCCGCTCGGTGCGGTGCTCGTCGACGACTCCAATAGTTGAAATGTACCTCTAAGCGTTCTACACTGGGGCTCTCAGCAGGGAGAACAGCGATGAGAGCGGCCATCTACGCCCGTATCAGCAGCAACCGGGAGGGCGACGCCAGAGGGGTCCAGGTACAGGTAAAGGACTGCCGGAAACTGTGCGCAGCTCGAGGTTGGGAAGTGATCGAGCCTCCCTATGTCGACAACGACATCTCGGCTGCCACACCGGGCAAGAAGCGTCCGCAGCACGAGAGGCTGCTCGCCGACATCCACTCTGGCAAGGTAGACGCGGTCGTCGTCTGGGACGTTGATCGTCTCTATCGACAACCACGCGAACTCGAGCCGTTCGTTGATGCCTGCGAGGCGGCGGGCATCACGACCCTCGGGTCAGTAGGCGGGGACATGGATCTCAACGACGAGAACGCTCTTTTCATGCTCCGCATGAAGGTCAACATGGCAGCGATGGAGGTCGCCAAGATCCGGAAACGAAGCAGGCGGCGCAAGCAAGCTCTCGCCGAGGAAGGCAAGAACCACGGCGGCCCGAGGCCCTTCGGCTTCGAACCCGGTGGCATCGTCATCCGTGAGAGCGAGGCCGTCTACATCCGACAAGCTGCCGACACACTGCTCGAGGGCGGATCGCTCTATCAGATAGTCCGAGACTGGAACCTACAAGGCGTGCCGACTGTGTCCGGGACTCATTGGACCAGGGGTCACCTAAGACAGATCCTGCTCGCGCCCCGGTTAGCCGGCATCCGCCAGTACCAGGGAAAAGAGATCGGAAAGGCGGTCTGGGACCCAATCATCGAAGAGCAGAAGTGGCGACGTGTCGTGGCCTTGTTGAAGGACCCGGCGCGACAACTTCCGAGCCTCAACGAGAAGCCCGGCCGTCTCTACCTCTTGAGAGGCGTGCTGCGTTGTGGTGTCTGCGGAAAGACCTTGACAGCGATGTACAAGCACACACCCAGCTATGGCTGTCGTCAGATGCCCGGCGAGGACAGTGGCCACGTTTTCATTGCGGCGGAACTTGCAGAAGAGTGCGTGAGGGTTCGCCTGGTGCCCTTAGCCGACGATCCCCGCATGAGGAACCTGTTGTCTACGACCGCAGAGTCCCAGGTCGAAGAGATCAAGGCTCTTATCACTGAGAACGCTGCTGACGAGGCGAAGCTGGACGAGTGGGCCGACATGTTCAACTCGGGCGAGACAACCCGACCCGAGTACGTGAAACAGACCGCTGCTATTCGCAAGCGAATCGACGGGCGACTCGCCCGCATCGGTACGATGCGCGGTCAGTCCACTCTCGATGAGTTCGGAGGCTCGGTCGTCGAAGACTGGGACATCTTTTCTCCCGAGGACAAGCGTGCTGTCATTCTCGCATTGGTGGATCACATCAAGGTCGACCCCGTCATCAACAGGTTCGGCTCGATCGCCGAGCGCACCGTACGCAGGATGCGGTTCCAGTGGCGATCAACCGCCATGCTCGAGGACGGCCAGATGATCGACGAGTACGGCAACGTCTACCGGGCAGAGATCCTCCCTGCCGAGAGCGTGAAGTGATGCCGGAGATTCTTAGTGCAGCATGGTCTGGGTTCTTGGGAGGCCCAACACATTGCTATGGCTGCAGACACGCCTACAGCGACCATCTCACCCCTGATGACGGGTGGCGGTGGCCCTACTACCACTACCGCTGCGGGGTCTGTGGGTGCTGCGAGCTCGAGAGTGAGCTGATCCCGGTCCACTCACCCTGGGAGCATGAAGGAGCAGTCTGTGACTGGCTGCAGGACCACATGGGGGGGGCGACCCCATGCCAGCTAACGCCGGGTGGTACGAGATAGTTGAAGGGGAAACGCATTGCGGCTGTGGGCATCCCTTTGCCGAGCACTTCGTTGTGGATCCCTTCGTGACGGAGTGGTACTTCGTCCATTACCACTGCCGCTACTGCTGTCGGGAAATAACCGGCGAATGCTGCTACCTGAACGCTGGCCTTGAGTTTGACGAGCACGACGGTTCATGCCTGATCGAGGACTGGCCGGATTCTTACCGCTACGTTCCCTCACCAGAGGACTCAGGCAACTAGCTTCAACCAAGAACGCCCCGGTGGTTGTTGGTCCGTCGGCCAAATGAGCTAGTAGAACACGTTAAGTGGGCGAGCCTCTTTCCGAGCCGAAGGCGCTCGGGGCAAAATATCCGTTGATCGGGCGCGGTTGGGAGGCCGCCAGCAGCGATATTCTGAGCGGCGCTCGGTGCGCTGCTAGAGGCGAAAGGGGAAGCTCATGATCGCCGTGGCGATTGTTCGTCGAAGGTTGCGAGAGGGCAAGACCTATGACGACTTCCGGAAGGCCTGGTACCACGAGACTGGCTTCGGCACTTCGAACCGAATGATGACCCTCTTGAACGTCGCTGACCCGCGCGAAGTCATCGTCATCGGCCTCACCGAGGCGAGTCCCGAGAACGCCCCGAGCCTCCTTGCTATTGACGCCGCCGAACGGGGTGCCAACCCGCTTGACGATGTGATCGAACCGGCGATCGACCGCACGTTCGGGATCCTCGTCGCGGAGGACGACTTCTCTCAGTCGGGACCCGTCCCCTATCAGCCAGCGGCCGTGGGCACTGCGAAGACCGACTTTGATGAGGTCCAACAGCTTCTCGAGCTTGGAGCATCCCTTCTGGCGCCATACCTTGAAAAGCCTGCAACGCGGTGACTCGACGCGAGTCGAGTAATCAGAACGATGTGATCGCGCGGCCCGGGAGATCAGGCCCTTGCGTGGGGATCGGCGTGCGGAGCGTGACGAACTAGCCGTCGTTCGGCATCCCTGGCTGAGTCAAGGAGTGCGGTGCGGGCAGCGCCAGAAGGAATGTTCTGTCCTGGCTGGCCAAGGTGTACGAAGCCCGCGAACTCGGCGCACGACGACAGCAGTTTCCTCGCGGTGTCGAGGATCTCGACCTCGGCCTGGAAATCGGGCTCGATGGCACTCACGTACCGTTCGACTTCGTTGCTCATGGTCAGCCCCAGTCGGCAAGACCGGTTTGCGCAGCTGCAAACCGTCGGTGCCGGTGTTCGGCAGGTCGGGAGCGAGTAAGCGGAAGAGGGCGGTGCCGAAGACGACTTGACCTGAGCTGATGTGCCGACCCGTGACCGTGTGCCACTCTCACGGTGACGAGCGACTAGAAACGGCAGCGTGAACAGCTCCTCGGTTGCACCGTTCCAGGCCGCCTCGCGCTTCTTCGCCGACTGCGTGGCAGCGGTGCCTGTGGAGCGGTACGAGACCCCCTGGTCAGACGAGTGGCGCGTCCTTGACCTGATCGGCCACGGCAATCGCGCCAACGTACTTCCCGTCGAATATTACGAGCGACCAGTGCCGCTAGCCGGGCCGGACTACATGCTGCCCGAGAACCTCGCCGAGCGCGAACGACAAGCAGTAAGGCAGTTGGGAGGCGACCCAGTGGCCGCGGTGCGTGCCGCCTCGGATCGGGCGTCGGAAATGGTCGCCGCTGCACCGGATGGCGCGATGGTCGGCACCCCGTTCGGCGAACAGATGCTCGATACTTATCTGCGGTCCCGGACAGCCGAACTCGTGCTCCACGGCATGGACCTTGGGACCAATGTCGAAGTGCCGGCCGATGCGTTGGTTGAATGTGGCGGGTTCCTCGTGGAACGGGCGGTGCACAGAGGCGAAGGCCTGGACGTCGTGCGCGCCCTCAGCGGTCGAGGCGCTTTGCCGCCGGGCTTTAACGTCTACTGAGCCACTGTCAGCTGCGAGTTCGCCACCCAGCCAGTGAAGCCAGGCCGGCCTACCGGGGAGGTGCATGGGCGGTGCTGATGGGCGACGGAGCAGCCACAGCTGGAAGTGCGAGTTGCGCCTTCTGGCGCGTACGCCGGCGAGCACACTCCCCTCGATCTGCATCGGCACGTTGCCCAGGAGGGTGGCGTTCGGTTAGCGCCTTCTGTTCGCTCGACTAGGAGCGTGGGTCAGTAACCGGAATTCATGCAAAGCCAAGCAACCGGCAGCATGTTCATGCAAGCGAGCTGGGCCAATGCACGGATAGAGCACCCGATCTGGATACTCATGCAGTCATGCGAACTTCTGACCCACGCTCCTAGGTGGCCCCTACCGGTCCGGCAGCTTGTCCTCGGGTGCGGGGATCGGCGAACCGCCTGCCCCGGCTCGCTCGCGCACGGAGCGGCCGACATCCTCGATCCATTCGTAGATCTCCGTGAGCGATGTGTCTCCGACCCATACGTGATTGTTGTTGAACCAGAATCGCCCTGGTCCCGGCTCCAGGTCGGGCTTCCACTCGCGGAGCTCGGTCAACGACCTGGTTTCGTCGCCCTGTTCCCAATGCTCATCGATATCGCGCAGCAACCGGAGAATCTTGTCTTCGCGAACGCGGGGCAGCCCATCCGATGGGAGCCTGAGCAAACACTTCCGCAGCTGTGCGAGGGCATGTAAGAGGAAGTACCGCTCCGCGCCGACATTCCAGAGCTGATGCTGTGTCAGGTATTGGCTCGCGGCGGCATACTCCGAAGCCCACTCTGGGGGGTCGCCGCGCTCGTGGAAGGCTGCGCGGAACTCGTAGTCCACCCGTGCAGCTGCGTAGGTGTCCATCGCTTCCTCAAAGCGCACCATCTGGTGCAGCGCGGTGTCGGCCCACATGGCCGTCATCCAGCGAACTTCCTGATCATCTGGTTGTTCGGCCATATTGAGCATCTTGGTACTCGATGACGGCGTTCTGCACTCCGTTATCCCGATTGTCCCCGTACGCCGGATCGCGGGCGCACAGAACGCTCAGGCAAAACCGTTCCGGGTTGCTGGTTGGCCGCGCCAGAGTCGGCGTTCGCCGCTCACGCGCTGGTCCGAGGAAGGCGATGCACCGTGATCACTGCTACCACGGACCCCTGCGGTCAACTGCTAGCACTGCCCTGGCCTGAGCCCATGAAACTGTTGACAAGACAGCGCAGGTCGGCCCGGAATCCGTTGCGACGTGGGCGT
>Ga0187880_1000577_pt1 | contig 30346 bp, 15 predicted proteins | sample June2016WEW_19_4_FD_132998 | JGI IMG/M metagenome (GOLD analysis project Ga0187880, IMG submission 132998) | Peatland microbial communities from SPRUCE experiment site at the Marcell Experimental Forest, Minnesota, USA - June2016WEW_19_40 | ecosystem: Environmental > Terrestrial > Soil >... | reverse complement strand
TGTGGACAAGCTCACCGCCGCGCCCGGCAAGCTGGTCCTGGATGGAACGTGGAGGAGGCCGGGCTCGCAAACGAACTGGTTGATCGCCCCGGTCGAAGGCGAAGGCCTCCACTTCGAAGCCGCCATAGCGACGCGCGCCGAGGGCGGCGAATCGGAGGCCACCACGGACAGCGTGCGCATCCGGAAGGCGGACGCGGTCACGTTGTTTCTCACCACGGCGACCAGCTATATCAACTACCACGACATCAGCGGCGATCCCGCCGCCCAGTGCCAGAAGATTCTGGCGAACTGCGCCGGCAAGGATTACGCGAGCCTTCGCCGCCGCCATGAGGGGGATTTCCGTGGATTAATGGGGCGCGTTCATCTGCAGGTTGGGGACGCGGCGCAATACGACAAGCCCATTGACGAGCGGCTCGCCGCTGTGAAAGCGGGAACTCGCGATCCGAACCTGGAGGCTTTGGTGTTTCAGCTCGGCCGTTACATTTTGCTCGCCAGCAGCCGCGCCGGCGGCCAGCCCGCCAACTTGCAGGGTATATGGGATGAAGACGTGCTTCCGCCCTGGGGCAGCAAATACACGATCAACATCAACACCGAGATGAACTACTGGCCGGCCGAGGTCTGCAACCTGCCGGAATGCGCCCAGCCCTTGTTTGATATGATTCAGGACATCTCCGAAACGGGCGCCAGGACGGCGAAGGTCTATTACGGCGTGGACGGCTGGGTCACCCATCATAACACCGATCTCTGGCGCGGAACCGCGCCGGTGGACGCGGCCCGGTTCGGCATGTGGCCGGTCGGCGGCGCTTGGCTGTGCCAAAGCATTTGGGAGCACTACGCCTTTGGTGGGGATGTGGATTTTCTCAAGCGGTATTATCCGACGTTGAGGGATTGCGCCAGGTTCCTGCTGAATATCATGATCGAGGAGCCCAAGCACCGTTGGCTGGTCACGCCGTTCTCCATGTCGCCGGAGCACGGCTATTTCGACGCCGATGGCAAGCCCGCCGTCCTGTCGCCCTCACCGACGATGGATGTCGCCATCATGCGCGAGTTGTTCCAACATTGTATCGAGGCCAGCAGAATCCTGGGTGTGGACGCCGATTTCAGGGGCAAACTGGAAGACGCGCTGACGAAGATGCCGCCCTATCAGATCGGCAGCTCCGGATTTGTCCAGGAATGGATCGAAGACTGGAAAACCGGCCCGCAAGGGCACAACGTCTCACCTAACTTCGCCTTCTATCCCGGATGCTCGATTACCTTGCGCGGCAATCCGGAATTTGCGGCCGCTTACCAAAAGTGGATGGAAGCTCACCGGCCCGGCGGTGGGTTTATCCTCCCGTGGGGCATCGCCATGTGGGCCCGCTTGGAGCGTAGCGACCAGGTTGCCCAATGCATCGAAGCATACATGGGCCGATGTCCGGCACCAAACTTGCACAATGCCGGCGCCAACCAGTCCGATGCCAGCTTCGGCTTTACTGCTGCGGTGGCTGAGGCGCTGGTGCAGAGCCATGCCGGCGAGATCAGTTTGCTTCCCGCATTGCCCGCCGGTTGGGATGAGGGCTCGGTCTCCGGACTGCGCGCCCGCGGCGGGTATGACGTGAGCATGCAATGGAAGAATGGCAAATTGCAGGCTGCCGACCTCCACAACCTAAAGGGCGGAGCAGTCAAGGTCCGTTACGGTCAGAAAACCGCAACCGTCACCCTCAAGCCCGGCGAGGCGGCGCATTTGAACGCGGAGCTCGACCCCGCCAACTGAAAGCGGACTCGCGTGCGAAACCGATCAAGCCTTGAATCAGTGAATCAGTCAATCAATGAGAAGACATATGAAACCGACGAGAATTCTTGCCGCGGCGCTGGTGCTCTGCGGCGTTTGTGACTTCACCAGCCCAGCGCAGGGTGCGACGGGAAAGCTCCTGGCCGGGACGGCCAAAGTGAGCATCACTCCCGTTACGGATGAGCCTCTGCATGATCCCGTCTACGCCCGCAGCCTGGTGCTGGAAATCAACCGCGAACGCCTGGCTTTTGTCTCGGTCGATTTAGGCGTGTTCACCAGCGAGAAGGTCGAGACGGCCTGCAAAGAGACATACGGTATTTCAAAGGTCCTCCTCTGCTCATCGCACAATCATACGGGCCCCTCGAAGCCCGGCAAAGCCCCCGAGTACAGCGACCTGAAGGCCTTCTTCGAGAAGCAAATCATCCAGGCCGTGGGGTTGGCGGTGACGAATATGTTCCCGGCGAGGATTGCCGCCGGACGCAAGAGTTTTCCCCAGTTGGGATTCAAACGCCTGGTCGTCCGCGAGGACGGCCATGCCCGCGAGTCATGGATGGGCGACGATCATTACGGCGCGATCAACCCGGACCGGATTCCTTTCGGGCCGGTTGACCAGGAGGTGGGCGTCATCCGGGTGGAGGACACCAACGGCCAGGCCCGGGCCATTATCATGAACTATGCCTGCCATGCCGACGTGGTCTGCCAGAGTTACGCGATCTCGGCCGATTACCCGGGAGTGGCCGCGCGGAAGGTTGAGGAGGCGTTTGGCAAAGGGGTGAACTGCCTCTTCGTCAATGGAGCTGCCGGCAATGTTGCCCCGTTGTTCACGGTCCCGCGAAGAGACGGTCCGAACGATCCCTTCAAGACCGATTACGCGCCGATGGAACGGATGGGAGAGTTGCTGGCGTTTGAAACGGTCAAGGTGGCAAAGTCCTTGCGCGGCCAGGGCGAGGAAACGACGATCAAATATAAGGACGCCGCCCTTGCGTTTACGGGGCGCTTCGATCCGGCCAGGCACTTCGACGTTCGCGTGACTACCATCGTGATCAATGACAATATCGTCATCGCGGCCAATCCCGGTGAGCTGTTTGCCGAGCTTGGGCTCGAATGGAAGGCGAAGATGCAAGCCGAGGCGGCCGATCCCTTTTACTTCGGATACACCTGGAACGCGGGTCAGTGGCCCGGATATGTGCCGAGCATCAAGGGCGCGGCGTTGGGGGGATTCGGCGCCGACCAGGATCGCGGAATCATCCAGGTCGGCGCGGGAGAGGCCATCTTCAACAAACATCTCGAGAACTATTTCAGGCTCACCGGCCAAATGCGCAGCGAGCCAGGGCCGTCGGGATTCAAGCGAGGCGCCAGGTGGATCGTCACCCCGGTTCCCGAGGAAGCCGCACCCTGACGTAAGCTCATGAATGGCTGGATGCTTTAGCAGGTAACTAAACGCCGGATTAACAACAACAAACCTCATGGGAGGAAGCACCTTGGCAATTATGAAAATGAGCAACTCTTCGGGTTTGAAGCGAAATCAACTTGTCGGTCTTACGGCGATTGCCGTTGTCGCATTCGGACTCTCGGGCAGGATTTGCGGCGCCCAACCATCCGAACCGCCATCCCCGGCGGCTTTCGCGGGCGAGAAGACCACCTGGCACGAGGGATTCGACCGTTATGACTTCGTCATGGACGATGCCACGGGCGCGATCACGCCCATGACGGCGCCCGCGGGCGAGGTGGCGGGGTTTGGTGTTGACACCGCGGTGAAGGACGGCAAACGCCGGTGCGTGGTGGTCGTTCCCAAGAAGGCCGCGCCCGGCTATCCATGGTCCTGGCGGGGCTGCTATTGGAATCACGAGCCCCAAACCGAAGTCGAGCTGCTCAGGCGCGGGTTCCACATCGCGTTCGTCGCCCCCGATAGCGGCAAGCAAGGCAAAGCGTGGGACGCTTGGTACACCTTCCTGACGGAGAAGCATGGGATGGCAAAGAAGGCCGCTTTCATCGGGATGAGCAAAGGCGGGGTGAATGAGTTCAACTGGGGCGTGGTCAATCCCGACAAAGTGGCCTGCATCTATGCCGATAATCCCGGAGTGTACGAGGAGGACTTCGCCAAGATCCCAGAGCTGGTCAAGCATGACGTACCTGCATTGGAGGTCGGCGGCACTGAGGATGGTTTGTTGCGGCCGAATGCTCTGGCCATCGAGGACATTTACCATAAGGCAGGTGGCCTGATCACGGTGATAATCAAGGAAGGCCACGCCCATCACCCACATAGCTTGCAGAACCCTAAGCTGATTGCCGATTGGATGGAGCAGCATATGACACCGTCCACGGGCAACCGGCCCGCTTTCGTGAATGCAACCTACGCGAAGAGGTATTACTACAGCCTCGAGCCTTCCTACATCTTTCTCAAGGGAGAGAACACCTATGCCACGGCCCGGGGGCCGGGGTTCACAGAGTGTTACGACCGCTACGACGCCAGTATCGGCGCCAACTTCAGGGTGGACTCCATGTCGATCATTGTGCCCAAGACCGTGACGCAGGGAAGACCCTGGGTGCTCACGGGGGATGCTTTAGAGAGGGATTCGACCGTCGAGCAGGCGCTGCTGGCGAAGGGCTACCACATTGTGATCGTCGGAATGGAGCGAAGGCGGTGGGACGATACCTACAAACTCCTTGTGGATAATGGATTCTCGAGCAAGCCGGTGTTGAAAGGGACCGCGCCGAAGGCCGGCGAAGCCTACGCCTGGGCAATTGCGAACCCGGGCAAGGTCGCCTGCATTTATGCCCGGAATCCGTACATGCACAGTCTCCAGGCGGGCAACGCGCAGCCGATTGACAACCTTGCGGCGCTGGCGAAGGCAAACGTGCCGGTCCTGCACGACTGCGGCGCCTCGGATCCCTGGCTGGAGAGCCAGACTCGCGTCGTCGAGACTCGTTATAAGGAACTTGGCGGAAAGATCACGGTTAACGTCAGGGCGGGCGAAGGCCATTTTCCGCTTTCGCCGAAAGACCCAAAGTCAGTCGTGGAATTCATCATTGAGCAGGCAGCTGCTGTGGCTGCGTCATCCCCGCGAGGCGCACCCGGTCCGATACCTTCACCTCGCTTGGCTGAAGATTTCCTGGCTGCTGCCAAGACAGTGGCCGACCGCACGCCGCCTGTGGGCTACACCGGTCAGTACGTGAAGATGTACTATCCAGGCATCTCTGATGAAGGCCAGCTGCGCTTCGCAGTCACCTACACCCTCTGGATTCCTGATGGTGTCACGACCCTACGTGGCATCATCGTTCACCAGCACGGTGCAGGCATGACCGCTTCCAAAGAAGGGTCCACTGCCGCTTATGACCTGCACTGGCAGGCTCTGGCCAGGAAGTGGGACTGTGCCCTGCTGGGGCCCTGCTACCACGTAATGAACGACGGTGACTGGGGCGCTGCAGGGTCCATCTATTGGATGGATCCACGTCGCGGGTCAGAGAAGACCTTCCTCAAGGCCCTGCATGATTTTTCCGTCCAGACCGGTCACGCGGAACTCGCGACCTTGCCGTGGGCCCTCTGGGGTCACTCTGCAGGAGGGATCTGGTCCGACATCATGAGCACCCTGCATCCTGACCGCGTCATAGCCGTTTACTGTCGATCCGGCTCGCAGCCCGTCTTCTTCGATCGGCCCCTGCAAGTCCCCACCACCACGGTTACACCCGCAGCTTGTGCCATCCCCATGATGCTCAGTTGCGGCATCAAGGAGGACTGGATCACGGACAAGCTGATGAGGACATTCAAGCAGTATCGCGATCAGGACGGAACCATCGGTTTTGCCCACGACCCTCGCACAGAGCACGAGTGCGGTGACAGCCGCTACTTCGCCATCCCTTATCTGGACGCCTGCCTGTCAATGCGTCTGCCGGAAAAGGGCAGCCAGGATCAGACCCTAAAACCCATGGATCGAAGCCACGTATGGCTTGCGTCACTCAAGAGTCCTGAAAAGGCCGTTCCTGCTGCCGAGTTCAAGGGCGACCTGAAGGAATCCGTGTGGCTGCCCAATGAGGCCGTGGCCAAGGCGTATATGGAATATGTCAAAACCGGCGCAGTGGGTGACACCACACCCCCTCCCGCTCCGTTCAATGTCACGGCCACGCCCAAGGGTGACCAGGGCATGGAAGTTAGATGGAGTGCAGAGGCTGACTTTGAAAGCGGCATCCGACAGTTCATCATCCTGCGCGACGGGCAGGAACTGGCCGGCGTGCCCCAAACGCCGGTAGGCAAATTTGGTCGTCCATTGTTCCAGTCCATGACCTATCACGACACCCCCAGTCAGCCCATGCCGGAGATGCGTTATCGGGACGCCACCGCCAAAGCCGGGGAAACCCACACCTACGCGGTCATCACCGTCAACAGCGCGGGATTGAAGTCGGAGCCGGCGTCCGCGCAACCGGCCGCCGCCGCCGAGATCATCATTGACAATGGCGACCCCAGGTTCAAAGGGGTAGGCGATTGGGCGTCCGCGACGGGCGGCCATGACTACAAGGATGAGGTTGTCTGGGCCACGGCCGCCGGCGCCACCGACACTCCCGCCACAGCCACGTGGACGCCCGACATCAAGGTCGCCGGCCAGTATGACGTGTACGAATGGCACGGCGATGATCCCAACTCCGACCACGCCTCTAACGCGCCGTTCACCATCAAGTTCGATGGTGGCACCAAGACGGTCCTGGTCAACCTTCGCGCCAACACCGGCCGATGGAACCTTCTCGGCACCTTCACCTTCGCGGCCGGCACGGCCGGCAACGTTACCCTCACCAGCAAAGCCGACGGCAACGTCATCGCCGATGCGGTGAAGTTTGCCCCGCACCTGTAGATTAGTATGTTCCATGTGAACACTATTCGTGCGTGCATATATGACCATTCTAAGCTCATAACGAAATGAAATGGACACCTGAGTCTCCCTCATACCAGCCAGCGGGTCTGTCCGTTACCCGTCGTCAGTTTCTGAAGGGCGCGGCCTTCGCCGCGGCGGCGGCAGCGGCCGCCACCGCGGCCCGCGTCGTGAGTGGACAGCAGGTTGGAGGCCCGCCCGGACCTTCCGGGCCGATCAGCATGAAGAGCGACCGCCCTACGCTTCTCATGGGAGACGAGGCGGTGATAACCGGAGGGCCGAAACCTCAGAGCGTCGGCCATGGCGCCAAGCGTCTTCAGGTGGGGAACTGGACCAGCGCCGAGGATTCGTTCACATGGCAGGTGGACGTGCTGTCCTCCGACGAGTTCCTCGTGACGGCCCTGACCAAGAGCAAGGGCGCCGTGTTGGAACTGAAGGCCGGCAGCCAGAAACTGGAGCGTGCCGTCGAGACCAACTGGGATTGTATCGAGATGGGACGGCTGCGGCTCGACAAGGGCGTTCACTCGCTGACGCTGCGAGCCACCAAACCGGGCGGGCGAATGGAATTCTACTCGCTCGAACTGGTCTCCCCCGCGCTGGAGCGCCAGCTCGGGCAGCAGGCCAAGGAGGTGCGGTCCGACACCGCGTGGATGCGCAAGGCGAAGTACGGCCTCCAGTTCCACTGGACATCGACTTCGATGCCACACCGCGGACCGCGAAAGAACTACCGCGACGCCACGCGAGATTTCCCGGCTGAGACCTTCGCCCAGATCGTGAAGGACAGCGGCGCCGGCTATGCGATTGTGACGACGTCGAATGCCCAGCACTACTTCCCCGCGCCCATCAAAGCCATCGACCGTGTTCTGCCCGGGCGCACGGCGGAGCGCGATCTGGTGCGGGACTGGATTGACGCGCTGGGGGCGCATGGCATCCGGCTGATTCTCTACTACCATTGCGGGCACGACGACTGGAGGAACCCGGACGGCTGGTGGCGACACACCGGGTATGATCCGAAGAACCCGCAGAAGTTTCTCGACAACTGGTGCGCGATCACCAGTGAGGTGGGCAACCGTTACGGGAAAGGGCTCGCGGGCTGGTACTTCGACGATGCCTGTGTCTATTATCCCCTGAACCCCGACTTCCGCCGCCTGACGCTGGCCGCGAAGGCGGGAAACCCGGACCGCGTGGTCTGCTACAACCCCTGGATCCTGCCGCGCTCCACCGATTTCCAGGATTACCTGTGCGGGGAGGGATACCAATTCCTCAAGGCCTGGGACGGACTTCCCGCCGATGGGACCGGCATTTACACCTCCGGGCCCTACAAGGGCTTGCAGGCCCACACCAACTTCGTCCTCGAGCGGGGCTGGGTTCACTCCGGGCTGAACACCGACATTCCGGCGCCCCAGTACAAGAAAGAGCAGTTCGTCCAGGATATGAAAGCCGGCATCGCACACGGGATTGTCCCCTCCGTCAACATGGAAATCTACCAGGATGGCGGGGTGGGCGAAGCCTCGCTGGAGTTTATGAAGGCCGTGAAGCAGGATCTCACAGGGAAAGGATAGATCCAATGAACAAGAGTATAACAATGTATTTGCGTTGTGGCCTCGGAGCAGCGGCCCTGTTGGCTATTCTGCTGGCGTCTCAAGGTGTGCTGGCGGCCGGGGGATACGTCCCCTTCGACGGTCCACAGACCACCTGGCACGAAGGATTCGACCGTTATGACTTCGTCATGGACGATGCCACGGGCGCGATCACGTCCATGACGGCGCCCGCGAGCGAGGTGGCGGGGTTTGGTGTCGACACCGCGGTGAAGGACGGCAAACGCCGGTGCGTCGTGGTCGTTCCCAAGAAGGCCGCGCCCGGCTATCCGTGGTCCTGGCGGGGCTGTTATTGGAACCACGAGCCCCAAACCGAAGTCGAGCTCCTCAGGCGCGGGTTCCATATCGCGTTCGTCGCCCCCGATAGCGGCAAGCAAGGCAAAGCGTGGGACCGGTGGTACACCTTCCTGACGGAGGAGCATGGGATGGCGAAGAAGGGCGCTTTCATCGGGATGAGCAAAGGCGGGGTGAATGAGTTCAACTGGGGTGTGGTCAATCCCGACAAAGTGGCGTGCATCTATGCCGATAATTGCGCACTGTACGAGGAGGACTTCGCCAAAATTCCAGTGCTGGCCAACCATGACATCCCTGTATTGGAGATTGGCGGCACTGAGGATTCTCTGTTGCGGCTGAATACTCTAGCCATCGAGGACATGTACCATCAGGCGCGTGGCCTGATCACGGTGATGATCAAGGAAGGCCACGCCCATCACCCGCATAGCTTGCAGAATCCTAAGCCGATTGCCGATTGGATCGAGCAGCATATGATACGGTCCACGGCAAACCGGCCCGCTTTCGTGGATGCGAACTACACGAGGAGGTACTACTACAGCCTCGAGCCTTCCTACATCTTTCTGAAGGAAGAAGCCACCTATGCCACGGCCCGGGGGCCAGGGTTCACGGAGTGTTACGACCACTACTACGCCAACAATCCCGGCACCTTCAGGTCGGACGGCATATCGATCGTTGTGCCCAAGACCGTGGCGCAGGGAAAACCCTGGATGTTCACGGGGGATCTTATCGAGAGGGATTCGACCGTCGAACAGGCGCTGCTGGCGAAGGGCTACCACATTGTGATCGCCCGGCTCGGGGGAGGGGGTGCGGAGCAAAAGCGGTGGGACGATACCTACAAACTCCTTGTGGATAATGGATTCTCGAGCAAGCCGGTGTTGAAAGGGACCGGGCCAAAGGCCGGCGAAGCCTACGCCTGGGCGGTTGCGAACCCGGGCAAGGTCGCCTGCATTTATGCCCGGAATCCGCTCATGCGCAGTCTCATGGCGGGCAAAGCGCAACCGATGGGCAACCTTGCGGCATTGGCAAAGGCAGGCGTGCCGGTCCTGCACGACTGCGGCGCCTCGGATCCCTGGTTGGAGAGCCAGACTCGCGTCGTCGAGAGCCGTTATAAGGAACTCGGCGGAAAGATCACGGTGATCGTCAGGGAGGGCGAAGGGCATTTTCCACTTTCGCCGAAAGACCCGAAGTCGGTCGTGGATTTCATCATGACGAATGCCCATTGATACCTGACGCAGAAACGACAATACAAACTCAGACTCAGAAAGGATCGCAAAATGACGACCAAGCAACAAGTCGTATGCCTGTTGGCGTCGGCGGTGACGGCGGCGCGTGGAGGTATATGGCTGAGAGAAGCGGCTGTGAGAATTCGAAGAGGAACGGCACTTTTCGTACTCGCTGTCCTCGTCTCCCTTGCAGGGGCTGCCCAACCCGATCCGACGGCCATTCCGGTCAAAGGCGACGCCCCCACATTCCTGTACGGAGGCGGAGCGGCCTCGAGGGACAATTGCGTCAGGCAGCAAGCCGGGGACAGCTTCCGTTGGACGGGCAGCGGACAGATTACCTGGAAGGTACAAGTCAACCGGACGGGAGACTACGAGGTCGCCCTCGGCCACGCCGCGGAACCCGGCGCGGTTGGACAGGACTTGCAGGTCAGCAGTGGTAGCAGCAGGGTCAGGTACACGCTGGCGATGACCAAAGGGGTCTTTGGGAACAAGTCGTATGAAATGACGCCGATCAAGGGCCCCCTCCGCCTCGAGGCGGGAGCCCAGTCGATCGCGCTTAGCATCCCGAACGCGCCGAAAGCGATGGCTGTGCTCGATTTTCGCTGTCTGGGACTGATTCCCGTCGCCGCCAAGGCGGCCATCGAGGCAGAGCGACAGGAGGCCCAGCGGGCGCGGGCCAGCACGGAGTGGATCGTCAAGGCCGGTTACGGGCTGATGTTCCATTGGACCTCCCAGAGCATCGGCAAAGACGGAACCCACAAGCCGTATGCCCAGGCCGTTGACGACTTTGACGTCAAGCCCTTTGCGGACATGGTAGAAGAGACGGGAGCGGGCTACGTGTTTCTCACGATCGGCCACGCCGAGTCCTATTGTCCGGGACCGATCAAAGCCTGGGAGAAATACCACCCCGGCAAGACAACGCGGCGCGACCTGATTGCCGAGATGGCCGATGCGCTCAACGCCAAAGGCATCAAGATGATGTGCTACTTGAACGTGGCCAGTCTCGCCAGATACCCGAGGTCCGGCGAAGAGGAGTTCACCCGGATCATGACGGAGGTTGTGACGGAGTTCGGCCAGCACTACAAGGAAAAGGTGGCTGGCTACTGGTTCGACTGCTGTTATCAAGCCAGAGAGAAATACCCGGGCTTCTCCTTCCGCGAGTTCTTCAAGACCTGCAAAGCGGGGAACCCGAATCGCATCCTTACGCTGAACTCCTGGATCTACCCGAACGTCTCCGAATGGCAGGAGTATTGGGCTGGGGAAGTCGGCAGCCCTGTCGGGTTGCCCGTCAATGGCACCACCCCAGAGAACGGCCCCGGCGCGGGATTGCGCTACCACGCCCTGCTGCTCATGGAACCTTATTGGGTGCAGCAGAGGGTTGACATGCCGAGACCTCAGTTCACGGCCCAACGGTTGGGGGATTACGTCAGCCAGTGCAAGGCCAACGGCGGCGCGGTGACGATCAACCTCGGTATGTACCAGGATGGCACGGTGGATCCCAATGCCGTCAATGTGCTCAAGGAAGTTCGCAAGCGAGTCACCGCCGTGAACAGCGGGGGACCGAAGCCGGCCCCGTCGGACAAGGCAGCGCCGCAGAAAGACCCGCCCCGGCAAGGCCGAGCGTCGGACGGGGTCGAACTGCTTCGGGACGTCGAGATCGGCACGGGCGGCGGCCGCGCGCTGCACGCCGACATCGCCCGGCCCAAGACGCCCCCCGCCGGCCTCATGCCCGCCGTCCTCTGGATTCATGGCGGCGGCTGGACCTCCGGCTCGCATCATGACTTTCAGCAAACTGTACAACTTGCAAACCACGGGTACTTGGTCCTCAGCGTCGAGTACCGGTTCGTCAACGAGGCGATCTGGCCGGCCCAGATCGAAGACTGCAAGCTCGCGGTCCGCTGGCTGCGGGCCAACGCGGCGAAGTACCAGGTCAATCCCGACCGCATCGGCTGCTGGGGCACGAGCTCGGGCGGTCACCTGGCGGCCCTCATGGGCGTCACCGGCGACAAGCCCGACCTGGAGGGCAAGGGCGGCTCCGCGGGCTTCAGCAGCCGCGTGCAGGCCGTCGTCGATTTCTGCGGTCCGACCGACTTCAAGGGCCGCTCCGACGTCACCCGCAAGATGGCCGGCGGCACCTACGAAGAAAAGCCCGACGTCTTCAAGCAGATGAGCCCTCTCGAAAACGTCAACCCGAAAGCATGCCCGTTCCTCATTGTGAATGGCGAGAAGGATACGACCGTGCCGCTGTTCCACGCACAGCTCATGACCGAGGCGTTGAAGCAGGCCAACGTGCCGGTGGAGCTGATCATCGTGAAGAACGCCGGCCACGGCTACATGTTCGTCGCCCCGCCCGGCGGCCCGCCCGCCCAGCCGTCGCCGGCCGAGGTGGACGCAGCCGTCCTGAAGTTCCTCGACGCGAACTTGAAGAAGTAGATGCTGGATGCCTGGACTGTCCCCTGTTAAATGGGTACATGAAAAATGACGGTCTGTCCATTCTCTTTGCGATTTCGTTTGGCAGAATGCAGCAGTTCCATTGGCAGCATATCAACAATAAGAACAACACTTTATGAAATGTCTTTCGATCCGGACGGCCATAGCCATGGCTGTGTTTAACGCGTATGGCGCCGGACAGGGGCTGCGGTATCAGGCATTGTTAATCATGGAGCCTTACTGGGTCCAGCAGAGGGCGGAGATGCCCAAGCCGAAATTCAGTGCGCAAGTGCTTGGCGACTACATCAGCGGATGTATGAACAATGGCGGCGCAGTGACGATCAATCTCGGCATCTACCAGGACGGATCAGTTGACCCAAGAGCAGTGGACGTGCTCAAGGAAGTGCGACAACGCATCCGGAAGGAACAGCCATGAGCCAGGCCTATTCCTTGATTCTGCTGCAGATCGGCCTCGCCTTACCCGTCCTCGGGCAGCCCTATTACGTTGCGCCCACCGGCAGCGATGGCAATCCCGGCACGCTGGAAAAGCCTTTTGCCACTATTCAGCGAGCCCAACAGGCGGTTCGGCAGCAGCCGAGCCCGGTGTGGCTGCGCGGCGGCACCTACTACTTGCCGGAGAAGCTGGTCTTCAGTGCCGGGGATTCAGGCTCGAAGGCCACCCCGGTGGTTTATCAGGCGTACGGGAAGGAGCAGCCTGTGATTATGGCGGCGTGAGGCTTGAAAAACTGGACTGGCAGCCTTATCGCGATGGGATCGTTCAGGCGAAAGTGCCGGCGGACCTGCAAACCGAAGAAATATTCGTAAATGGCGAGCGACAGATTCTGGCGCGCTATCCTGATTACGATCCCAAGGCGCAGTATTTCGACGGGTTCGCGGCGGACGCTATCTCGCCGGAACAAGTTACTCGTTGGGCTGATCCGGCGGGGGGCTATTTTCATGCGATGCATCCTGCCCTCTGGGGTGACTTCACCTGGCGTATCACGGGTAAGGACCCGCAGGGCGGACTGACGATGGAGGGTGGGTGGCAAAACAACCGGGGTGGCGCGGTGCACCAGAAGATTCGTTTTGTTGAAAACATTTTTGAGGAACTCGACGCTCCCGGCGAATGGTTCCTCAACACCAAAACGCATCGTCTCTACTTTTACCCGCCTCCCGGTCTTGACCTGGCCAAAGCGACCGTGGAAGCCACACGGCTCCGCAGCCTGGTCGAGTTTCGCGGCAGCCAGGAGAAGCCTGTGCGGTGCGTTATTCTCCGGGGCCTGACTTTTCGTCATGCGGCACGCACGGTGATGGACACCAAGGAACCGCTCCTGCGCACGGACTGGGCAATCTACCGTGGCGGGGCGGTGTTCTTCGAGGGCGCTGAAGACTGTGCGCTGGAGGATTGTTTTCTGGACCAGGTAGGTGGCAACGCTGTTTTCGTGAACCATTACAACCGCCGGGTTACGATACGCGGCTGCCACATTGCCAAAGCCGGGGCGAGCGGCATCTGCTTTGTCGGAGACCCTCAGGCAGCACGCAACCCTCTATTCAACTACAGCCAGGTCAACAAGCTCGAGGACATCGACCGCACCCCGGGGCCACGCACCGAGAACTACCCGGCGGATTGCCTGGTCGAAGACTGCCTGATTTACCTGACCGGCCGGGTGGAAAAGCAGACTGCCGGAGTGGATATCGACCTGGCCCGGAACATCACCGTCCGCCACTGCTCGATTTACGACATGCCGCGCGCGGGGATCAATATCGGTGACGGCTGTTGGGGCGGGCATGTCATCGAGTTCTGCGATGTGTTCGACACGGTGAAGGAGACGGGGGATCACGGCTCGTTTAATTCCTGGGGGCGCGACCGCTATTGGCGGCCCGACGTTGCCGAGGTAAATGCGTGGGTCAAGCAGGTTCCAGAACTCCCGCGCCTGGATGTGGTCGAGCCGGTGATCCTGCGGAATAACCGCTGGCGTTGCGACCACGGCTGGGACATCGACCTCGATGACGGTTCCTCATTTTATATCATTACCAACAATCTTTGTCTGCACGGTGGCATCAAGAACCGCGAAGGCTACGGACGCATGGTTGAGAACAACATCACGGTTGGCTCCGGTCTGCACCCTCACGTTTGGTATGCGGCGAGCGGAGATGTTTTCCGCCGAAACATCGTCTGGCGCGAATACCAACCCGCGATCATGCCGGCCCCGCCATGGGGCCAGGAATTGGACTACAACCTCATGCATCGGGAAGGAGCCACGAACGCCCCCGCGACCCGGCTGCATGGGCAAAGCGGCCGCGACGAGCATTCCATCGTGGCCGACGCGCAGTTCGACGATCCTGCCCAAGGAGATTACCGGGTGAAGGAGGGGTCTCCCGCCCATTCGCTGGGCTTCGTGAACTTCCCGATTGACCGCTTTGGCGTGCAAAGACCCGCCTTGAGAGCGCTCGCGCGCACACCGGTTCTGCCCGACCAAAAACCCGTTGCCGCACGGGCGCGCGACATCACGCTGCGCTTCTGGCTTGGTGCAGGCGTCCGGAATGTTGCGGATACGGGCGAGATGTCCGCACTCGGCCTGCCGGGCGTCACCGGTGTGCTGGTCTTGGAAGTTCCCGCTGACTCAGTGCTGGCAACATGCGGCATGCAAAAAGGCGACGCCATCCTCTCCGTGGACGGCTTCAAGACGGCGGATGTCGGCACGTTGCTCCAGAAGGCTCCGGTGCTGGCCGGCGGCAAAAGCATGTCACTGGTCGTTTCGCGCCAGCAGAAGGAAATAACCCTGAACATCAAGCGATGAGGCTTTTTGCATGTCGGGCAAGCGTTCAAAGGGTCCGATGTGAATCACAGTCAAATCATCAACAACGTGAAACTATGGAAAATCCGAGTTCTCAAATGACCAGGCCGGCAAAACTCCTCGCCGTGGCGGCGGTCGCTTTCTCGGTGTGTGGTTGCCTCGGAACCACCCACTCGGCTGGCCAACCGGCGCTGGCGCGGTAAGACTTTGATTCAAATACATTCGCTTAAGTTTACGTCCATAGAAGGAATAAATGTCCTACAAAACTCAAAAACAGGCTTTGGCTCTCATGCTGGGAGCCGTCGTCGGAAGTTCCAGCGCTTTTGGCGCCATGAGTTACCTGCACACCCACAATCAGGATATTGTCGATGAAAAGGGCAATAAAGTCATGCTGCGGGGCGTGAGTTTGGGAAACTGGACGCTGCCGGAAGGCTACATGTGGCAGTTTGGCAACAAAGGGGACCGTCCACGCCGGATGGAACAAGCCGTCACCGAACTGGTTGGCCAGGAGAAGTCTGACAAGTTCTGGAAAGAGTTTCGAAAAAACTACATCACCGAAGCGGACATCGACCGCATTGCTGAACTGGGCTTTAACTCCGTTCGCCCCTCCCTCAATGCCCGGCTTTTCCTCTCAGAGGGCGCCAATCCCGTTTACCAGGAGGAAGGCTTCGAGCTGATGGACTCATTAATTGCGTGGTGCAACAAGAAAGGGATCTATGTGATCCTGGACCTGCACGCCGCGCCCGGAGGCCAGACCGGCCGGAACATTGATGACAGCGCCAATGACCAGCCCGGACTGTTCATGAACAAAATGTATCAAGATCGCACCGTGGATCTGTGGGTCAAAATTGCCACGCGCTACAAGGATGAACCTGCTGTGGCCGGCTACGATCTGCTGAACGAACCCCTGCCATCGGGAGCCCCAACAGACTATCGGCCTCTTCTTGAGCCGCTTTACAAACGCATCACCCAGGCCATTCGCGAAGTGGACAAAAAACATATGATCATCCTCGAAGGAGCAAACTGGGCCAATGATTGGTCGGTGTTTTCCACGCGTTTTGACGATAATTCCGTCTACCAATTCCATTATTACTGCTGGGATAGACCTGTTGCTTTGAAAAGCATAAACCAGTTTGTCTCAAGACGCGATCGCCTCAACGCGCCTGTGTGGGTGGGAGAAACGGGCGAAAGTCAGGATGCAATTTATTGGGCGACTACCGAATACTTTGAGCAAAACAATATCGGCTGGTCTTTATGGCCTTACAAAAAAATAAACTCAGGTAATTGCGTTTATAGTGCTAAGGCACCGGAGAACTGGAGCGCCGTTATCGGTTATACCCGGGGAAGAGAAAAACCATCGGCTGAAGTGGCCGAAAAAGCCTTTACTAAGCTTCTGGAGAATGTTCAGTTCAAGAATTGCACTTATCATCCCGACGTCGTCCAGGCCCTGCTCCGCCTTGTGCCGGGAAGAGTCGAGGCGGAAAATTACGGGTTTCTGGGCTTGAATAAGTCGTACTCCGTCAAAGCCACCAACAACTCCAAATTCTATCGCAAATCCGAACCGGTGCAAATGGTGCAGATCCAAGGAAACGGCGGAGGCAGCGGCTATGGGATTCAGTTGAGCGCCGATGAATGGACCGCCTATAATTTTCAAAGTCTGGCAGCACAGAACTGCAACGTTGCCCTCAGGGTCAAGGCGGAGGCGGTTCCTTGCGTGATGCAGGTTTCCATCGGCGAAAAGACTCAGAGCGTCTCTGTAACCAACACTGATTGGGCCGAAATCGTTTTAAATGCCGTCTCTGTGCCAAAAGGAGTGGGAAACCTCAAGTATTCCGTCAAGGAGGGGACCGTCAATGTGGATTGGGCCGAGTTCAGAACAGCAACAGAGAATGTTGCAAAGTAATAACTCGGTGAAATCGTCTCCATGAAAATAATCCTGATTCCATTGCTTTTATCGGCCACATTCGCCTCCCCGCTTCAATCGCAGGGAGCCGCGCCGGCGGAAGCCACTTGTTACTTGACAGCCCGGCTGTCTCAATCCCGACTGGAGATCAAGGGGAAAATTGCCTTTGAGCCTTTAAGCCAGCCCGATGAACACGATCCAACGATCATGGTGGACACCAAGAAGACCTTCCAAACCATTCAAGGTTTCGGCGCCGCCTTTACCGACGCCGCGGCGCTGACGTATTCAAGACTGTCTCCCGCGCAGAAAAAGGAATTCCTCGACGCCTGCTTCGATCCTGTCAAAGGCAATGGATACACCCTTTGCCGGCTGACGATTGGAAGCTGCGATTATTCCGACGAGTCATATTCTTATGACTCTGTGCCGGGCGACAAGGAACTGGCGCATTTCACCATCGAGCACGACCAGAAGGCCCGGATTCCCTTCATCAAAGAGGCGTGGAAAGTCTCCAATAACAGTCTAAAACTTTTTGCCTCGCCGTGGACGCCGCCGCCCTGGATGAAATCCAACAACGACTACCTGCACGGCGGAAAGCTCAAACCGGAATATTTCCAAACCTGGGCCGACTATTTTTCCAATTATATCAAGGCCTATGCCAAAGAAGGAATTCCCGTCTGGGGCATCACCGTTCAAAACGAGGCGATGGCCACGCAAGTTTTTGAATCCTGCGTCTTTACGGCTGAGGAGGAGCGCGATTTCGTTAAGAACTATCTCGGTCCGACTTTGGCGAAGGACAACTTGGCGGACGTCAAACTGATGATCTGGGATCACAACCGGGGCCTGATGTATCAGCGCGCCCAGACGGTCTATGACGATCCGCAGGCTTCAAAATATGTTTGGGGTACAGCCTTCCATTGGTACACGGGCGACCATTTTGACAACGTGCGATTGGTTCACGACGCGTTTCCCGGCAAGCACTTGATTTACACCGAAGCCGGCATGGGCCAGGGTTCGCTGGACACCGCCCGGAAGCCCGACTACTGGGTCACTTCCGAGCGCCTGGCCAAATCCGTGATCAAGGACCTCAACAACTGGACCGAGGGCTGGGTGCTTTGGAATCTGATGCTGGATGAAAACGGCGGTCCGATTCATGTCGGCGGCCACGGCCTTGCGGCGATCATGTACGACGGCAGGCAGAAGGAACTGGTGTACCTGAACATGTATTATGTTTTCGGCCATTTCTCTCGCTTCATCAAACGTGGCGCAAAGAGGATCGTCGCCGCCTCGGACGATGACAATCTGCTCTCCACCGCGTTCTTAAATCCCGACGGCAAGGCGGCGGTGGTCGTCCTCAATACCAGCACCAACGAAATGAAGCTTCAACTTTGGACTGATAACAAAGCCGCAAAAACCGTTATGCCCGCGCAATCAATAATGACATTCGTTTTTGACAAGTGATTGCCGACGATGGGCCGCCTTTCAGTTAACGCTTGAGCTTGCATGGTTGAATCGACAAACCGAGCACAATAAACCCCATGAAGACCCAAACCAAATGGATTACCGCCAGAGCCGGCCAATGTCCTCACCCGCGAAGGAAGCTCAAGGCATTCACCTTGCTTATCGCCGCCGTGTTTGGCGGCGCGGGAACGATGGGCGGGGCGGGACAATATGTGAAAGTTGATTATCCGGCATCAACGGTCGAGGGCGAACTGAGAATTGCCGTCACTTACACGCTCTGGATTCCAAACGGCGTGAAGAGCCTCCGCGGCATCATCGTTCACCAGCACGGCGCAGGGATGACGGCTTCCAAGGAAGGATCCACTGCCGCCTACGACCTGCACTGGCAGGCCCTGGCCAAGAAGTGGGACTGCGCCCTGCTCGGTCCCTCCTACCACGTGTTGAACGACGGGGACCTCGGTCCCGCAGGTTCGGACTACTGGTTCGACCCGCGCCTGGGCTCGGACAAGACCTTCGTCAAAGCCCTGGGCGAGTTCGCGGCCAAGACCGGCCATCCTGAATTGGCGACCGTCCCCTGGGCACTCTGGGGTCATTCCGCCGGCGCCGGATGGGCCGATGTCATGAGCACCCTGCATCCCGAACGCGTCATCGCGGTCTATTACCGCTCCGGCTCGGCGTTCGTGTGGACCAACAGACCCGCCATGTACCCGCCGGTCACCATTCCAGCCGCAAGTTATGCGATCCCGAGGATGTGCAGCGCAGGCGTGAATGAAAAAGGATTGACGCGCATCCTGCTGGCTACCTACGGGGTTTACCGCAGCCAAGGCGCGCCCGCCGGCTTTGCGCAGGACCCGCGCACCGGCCACGAGTGCGGCGACAGCCGCTACTTCGCCATCCCGTTCCTTGACGCCTGCCTGGCGATGCGGTTGCCGGACAAGTTGAGCAACGATCAAACCCTTAAGCCGGTGGACCTGAGCCAGGCCTGGCTGGCGCCTCTCGGTGGCGACACGGCCGTGCCGGCGGGCGATTACAAGGGAAAGCCGGAGGAGTCCGTGTGGCTGCCCAACAAAGCGGTGGCCAAGGCTTGGATGGAATACGTCAAGACTGGCGCCGTGGGCGACACCACGCCGCCGCCCCCGCCCTTCGACGTGCGCTTGACCCAAAATGGGGATCAGAGAGCAGAAATCAGTTGGGACGCGGAAGCGGATTTCGAGAGCGGCATTCGCAATTTCATTGTTCTGCGTGACGGCGGAGAATTGGCACAGGTGCCAGAAAAGCCGATCGGCAAATTCGGTCGCCCGCTGTTTCAATCCATGACGTATCACGATACGCCGAGCCAGCCGATGCCCGAAATGCGTTATGTGGATGCGACGGCCAAAGCCGGTGAAAAGCACCGTTACACCGTCGTCTCCGTGAACAGCCTCGGACTAAAATCCGCGCCGTCACGCGAATCATCAGCGGCGCAGAGCCAGAAATGAGTCGAACGCTCAAAATGAAAATAATACTCGCGGTGATATGCCTGCCTCTGCTGCTTGCCGGGACAACCGGCGCACAAACGCGGGACGGCAGCCTGATGAAGGTGGACTACCACAAGTTGGTTTCGCGGGCGGACCTTCTATATGACAAGCCGGTCGTTCGTAGTGAGGAAGGAATTCCCATCGGCAATGGCTGGATGGGCAGTCTGATCTGGACAACCCCAACGGCGCTGCATTTTCAAATCAACCATGTGGACTTGTTTTGCATGGGCAACAACACGTTGAGTTTCCCGAAGGGCCACACGGATTATTCCAGCGGCTGCGGATACGTTGACATCAATCTGGTGGATTACGGCGACGATGTGTTCGTCGGCAGGGCGTTTAACCAGCATTTGTCGGTTTATGAGGGCCTGGCGACAGCCGCGGGCAACGGCATCAAGTCTCGGGCTCTGGCGTGGAGCAACGGGGATGTGATCGCGACCGAACTGGACGACCAACGCAAGAAACCCGGTGCGATTCACATTGATCTGCGAATGTTGCGTTACGCGGTGAACTACGTTGAAAAACAGAACTTCCTGCTTTCCAGCAATCATGCCGCGCAAGTTCGAATCGGTCTTCACACCGCCACTTCAAAGCTGGAGATTCGCGCCGGGCGGATTCTTTTGATCCAGGACTTTCGCGAAGGCACATTTTACAGCGCGTCAGCGGTCGCCGTTGGCGTTGTCGGGCGAAAAAGCAAAGCTGATTATTACAACGAAACGACGGTTCGCCTTTCGGCCGAGCCGGGACGGGGAACATTCACGATTCTGACGGCGAGCGCGGTAAGCTCCGACCCAAAGCAGGACGTGGCCGACCTGGCGTTGAGACAATTGAATGCCGCGCAGGCGAAGAGTTTTGATGAATTGCTGCGAGAGAACCAAACCTGGTGGAGCGGGTATTGGGCAAAAGGGTTTGTTCATCTGCACAGCGCCGACGGCGTAGCGGATGAGGTTGAAAAGAATTATACCTACTTCCTCTACATCATGGCCTCGTGTTCGCGCGGTGAATATATGCCGCGGTTTTGCGGAATGCTCTGGGGCAGCGATGGCGATCTGCGGATGTGGGGTTCGCAATATTGGTGGAACAACCAGGGAACGTATTTCAACGGATTGGCGCCCGCCAACCGGCCGGAGTTGATGGCCCCGATGTTCGCCACCTACAGCAGGAACTTCGAATCGTTCTCGCGCGCTGCGCGCCAACAGTGGGGCAGCCAGGGTGTTTGGATTCCTGAAACCACCTGGTTTGATGGATTGGAGGACCTTCCCGACAACGTTGCCGCGAAAATGAGGGATTTAAATCTGGCGCGAAAACCGTGGGAAGCGCGCTCCAGGGAATTTGAGGAATTCTCAAGGGACAAAAACGGACTGAACAGCCGCTGGAACTGGCGGTTCTTGAAGGACCAGAAAGGGCCGTTTGCATGGACTTCGCACATCATGTCAACCACCGCCAAGATTGCTTACTTGTACTGGCTGCACTATGCCTACTCTCTGGACCAGGATTGGCTGCGGACCAATGGCTACGCGATGATCAAAGGCACGGCGGAGTTTTATCGGAACTTTCCCAATCTCTACAAGGCGGCGGATGGCAAATACCACATTCGTTACGTCAACAACCTGGAAAGCAAATGGGGCGGAACGGATGCGCCCGAGGAATTGTCGGCGATGTGTGAAATGCTGCCGATTGCCCTCCGCGCATCGGAGATTTTGGGTGTGGATGCCGAACTTCGACCGCTCTGGAAGGAAATTCTGGATCATCTCACGCCGATTCCGGCCCCCGCGCTGGAACCCGGCGAATACTACGATTTGTGCAACGTGGGAACTGGAGACAAAGCCTTGTTTGAAAGAGTGAGGGCCGCTTACCGCCGCCAGAATCCAAGCGTCAACGAGAGGACAACCGTCCATGTGCTATCCCGAACCCCGGTCGTAGCCGCAAACCTTGGTTTGGCGGAGGACGTTAAAATCTTGATCCCCGCTCAAATTCGCGCCCTCAAGGAAGACAATTGTGATTATGCCGGTTGCGGAGAATCGGGAGCGGGTGTTTTGCGCAATCGGCTCATGTTGCGCGAAGGGCCGGGAGCGATTGAATGCGAACGTCTTGGCCTGGCTTCACATGCGCTCCAAAACGCTCTGCTCCAAAGCGTCCCACCAGCGCCGGGAAAGGAGCCGGTGAATTTCATATTCCCGGCTTGGCCAAAGGAATGGGATGCTCAGTTCACCTTGGCGGCGCGGGACGCATTTGTGATCAGCGCATCCATGGAGAAAGGCCGGATCGAATTCGTGGAGATCCATTCACAAAAAGGCGGCCAATGCCGGGTGCAAAATCCGTGGCCGGGCGGCGAAGGAACCCTCTATCGCAACGGGCAGCCAAGTGAAACTATGTCGGGTGAGCTTTTGGCGTTTTCCACGGTGGCCGGCGAGTCGGTAGTCATGATGCCGAAAGGAAAGCCCATGGTCAGAAAGCGAGTTTTGCCTAAATGAATCCTCTGAAGACGGTGTTGGTGATGGCCGCATGCGCGGCCGGCCCGTCCTGGGCCACGGCGGCTCCCCAGCCCCTTCCCTGGCAACGAGAAATCTCGCTACGTGAGGCGGCGCAATCAACGGCGTTGCAGGGCACGTTGAATCCCACCGATCCAGGCCGCTCAGCGATGAGCATCAACAATCTGAAGATGCACACCGTAATCTGGGGGCCGCCGGACCGCATCACGATCAGCGTGACCAAGAACGACGTATGGGACCGCCGGCTCCACGACTTTCCTGCCCCCACCTTGCAGGAGATAACCGAAGGTGCCTTTTCCCCGGCCAACAAAGATTACGTGGGAGTGAAGGAAATTGATTCCGTAACCTTCGCATTGGTTGACATTGCCGGGCCGTCTTCCCTGGCCGAAAAGCTGGCCAAGAAATCCGATTCTCTGTCCGTCTGGCTGAGCGAACGCCTGGACGAGGGAACGACGACCTCCCTGGCCGCCCTCCAGGCCTCCAAGCCGAACTACCCGCTGGAAAGGGTTTTTCTGACCAACCTGGTGGACTGCCTCAACGCAGTCATCGCCGGACCATCCCTCTTCGAGGAGAAACGCTTCCAAGGCGTGCGTTTGCGCCCCGAGACCGAAGGGCTGCGCCAGGCCGATCCGCAGGGCCGCGAGGTGGTCCGGCTCAACCGGCTGCTGCTCGAAGATGCTTACCCGCGCGAGATTTCGCGGAAACCCGGCAATTCGCTGCGCCCGCTGGATTTGGGCTGCTTGCGCAAGGAAGGGGGCTCCCGCGATCCCTACCGGTACCCGATGCGGTATGCGTTCCCTTGTCTGAAACCCGTCGGCCAGATCATCCTGGGCCTTGATCCCTTGGCCGGAGCCAGCACGCCCCGCCTGACCCAGAGTTGCGCCAACGGAGTCACGCGTTTGCAGGTCACCAATGGTAACGCAACGGCCAGTCTCCAATACGTGCTCGGCATGACCCGGGACACCTATGCCATCCGGGGCGCCCTTACCGGCACCAGCGCGCCGGTCTGGCTCCGCCTCTATCGGCACCGCGACACCACCCATCTTGATTACATGACGGCTGACGGCAAGCGATACACCAAGCCCGAAGCCGAAACCGACCGGGCCTTTAACGGCCCCATGGATCCTCCGACCAGCGGCAAGGATGGGCGGCACTTCTGGATTCGCCAAAAGATGCCGGCTGAAAAGACCTTCCCGCAAGGCTTCGAGTACGTGCTTATGGGGGTTGTGGCCGGGGCGGGGACAGTGAAGCTGGAAGCGGTGGAAGGCCAGACCGGCCTGGGCACTCCGCCGCCCAACCCGCCCATGCCGTGGGATTGGTTTGGCGCGCCGAGACCGCCCATCGCGGAGGCGCCGGGCGCCGCGGCCACAGCGACCCTTACGCCGGCGGCTGATGGAAAGCTCGATGCCTTCGTCACTATTGTCACGACGATGGATGGGCCGGACCTGATCGCCTTGGCGAAAAAGCGCCTCGCGGAAGCCGAAGCCGCCGGGTTTGAGGGCCTGGTGCGGGAAAACACCCGCTGGTGGAACGCTTTCTATGACCGGCGTGAAAACGGCCGCGTGTTTCGCGGCCTTGGCGGCACCCAATGCACCGACAACCTTCGCGCCATCTACCAGCAGAGCTGGACGGACAGCCATGGCGGCGGCACCAAAACGGACATGCGCCAGCTTGAATGCAGCGCTTCGTACGCGTTGCCGGAGCGGGATTTCCAGGAGTTTGACAGCGCTCCGTGCTACAATGAAATCTTCCCCACCTCCTGCTTTGTCCGCAACTGGGGCGACAGCCAGGATATGTGGAAACAGCTCGTGACCTACTGGCTGCCGGGCGCGAAGCAAAATGCGCGCGAGATGTTTGGCATGCCTGGCATGCTGATCACGCATGGTTACCTGCCGCCGGTCAAGCCGGACAAGTATGTCCATACCTGCATCACCCTCGAACTCTGCCTGGGCACCATGGCCGAGATTCTGCGTCCCGCCTGGGATGAGTGGGATTACGGTGGCAACACCAATTTCCTCCGCCAGGAATGTTATCCGTTGATGCGCGAGATGGCTCTGTTCTATGCAGCCTACGCCAAAAAGGGCGCCGACGGCTACTACCATGTCATCCCTTCCATGGAGGAGGAGCGATGGGGCATCTATCCGGAGTTCTCCCGCAACAAGGATGTGATCAGCTCGCTCTGCCTGTTTCGCTGGGGCCTGACCAAAGCGGCCGACGCGGCGGAATTGCTGGGCGTGGACGCCGACTTGCGCCAGCAATGGCGTGAAGTGGCCGCCCGCATGGCGCCCAACCCGACCTGGCAAAGACCCGAGGGCGTCATCTTCGCCGCCATGCCCGGGGTGGAACCGCGGCACCTTCCCCGCGACCATTTCGGTGATGCTGCCGCGTATCCCACGCTGCTTGCCGATGAAGTCAACCTGGACTCTCCGAAGGAACAGCGGGAAATGATGATCCGCACGGTGCGGGTCTTGCCTTCCGGGACGACGGCCGCCACCTTGTTGCTTCTGGGCGTGCCCCCGGCACAGGAAGGCGGTCGGCGCGGCCGGAGCGGCGACGATGCGGAAATGCTGCTCAACAGCCGCAGCGGACAGATCCACCTGTTTCCGGCGGTGGCGCCGTCCGCCGAGGTGGCCTTCCGCAACTTCCAGGCGCGCGGCGGCTTTCTGGTTTCGGCCTGCAAAGACGCCCAGCGCGTTTACAACGTGGAAATCGCGGCGCGGCGCACCCTCCCGTGCCAGTTGATGAATCCGTGGCCGGGCCGGCCGGTCGTCGTCCATGAAGTCGGCCAGGCCGAACCGGTTGCTGTGCAACTGGACCAGCGCAACGGCGAATGCCTGGTCTTCGCGGCCGTCGCAACTCATAAATACCAAGTTGAACCCAAATAACCGGCGCCTGAGATGGGCGCCACACCACGCACAACCACAAACCATTGTTATCGGATACTATGTTATTCTCGACCGCATCCGCGCAGCCAGCGATCCATAAGGGCGTGCGCTCCACCCTCAATCTCCTTGCCATCGGCGTGGCAGCCTTCGCTTTGTGTCTCCCTGCACCGGCCGGGGCCGACGAGGAGGTGTGCGGCGCCTGCGATGCCAAAGTGGTCATCAGCGGCCAGTTCCAGCATGGCACAAGCGACACGTTCCTGATCGCCAACGCGCCCGGCAACGAAGCGGCCTACCGGGATGAAGTCGTGGGCACCAACTTCGTTCTCTCGGTGCCCGGACTCAAGGCTGGCAAATACACTCTGGAAATCGGCCTGGTGGAACTGAAATACGACCAAGCCGGCCAGCGTTTGTTTGACATCCTCTGCGGCGGCAAGGCCATCGCCGCAAACCTCGACATCTTTGCGGCTGCGGGCGGGATGGATCGCGTCTGGCGCGTCCGCGCGGCGGTGGAGCATCCGGGAGACGCCGCGCACGGTCCGCTCAGCGTGCAGTTTGTCGCGCGCCGCGACCTCGCCAAGGTGAACACGTTTGAATTAAAGGACGCCGCCGGCGCTTCCATCGTGTTCATGAAGGTCGCTGATTTAATCCCGAGTGTTGACCCCGCCTCCCTCGAGCCGCCGGTCGTGGATGGTCCGGTGCGGTGGCGGGACCCGGCGCAACCGCTGGCCGAGCGGGTGACGGATCTGGTGCGCCGGATGTCGCTGGCCGAGAAAGCGGCGCAGATGCGGAATACGACCCCGCCGATCCCCCGCCTCGGCTTGCCGGGCTACAACTATTGGAATGAATGCCTCCACGGGGTGGCCCGCTCCGGGGTCGCCACGGTGTTCCCGCAGGCGATTGGCTTGGCGGCAAGCTGGGACGCGCCGATGTTGCACGACATTGCGGACACCATCAGCACCGAGGCCCGCGCCAAACACCACGAATATGCGTGCGCCCACGGCGGCGACAGCGCCAAGTATTACGGGCTCACCTTTTGGACGCCCAACATGAACATCTTCCGCGATCCGCGCTGGGGCCGCGGACAGGAAACCTACGGCGAAGATCCGTTCCTGACCGCGCGGATGGCGGTGGCGTTTATCCGCGGCTTGCAGGGTGACGATCCGAAATATGCGAAGGCGATGGCGTGCGCGAAACACTTCGCCGTCCACAGCGGCCCGGAATCCGCGCGCCATACTTTCGATGCCCGCGTGCCGGAGCGCGATTTTTACGAAACCTATCTTCCGCATTTCGAGGCCGCCGTGCGCGAGGGCAAGGTCTGGTCCGTGATGGGCGCCTACAATAGCGTCTATGGCGAGCCCGCCTGTTCGAGTCCCCTGTTGTTGGGCGACCTGCTCCGCAAGCAATGGGGTTTCCAGGGCCATATCGTTTCGGATTGCGGCGCGATCTACGACATTTTCGCCAACCACAAAGCGGCGGCCAACGATGAAGCGGCCGCCTCCTGGGCGGTGAAGGCTGGCTGTGACATGTGTTGCGGGGACGATTACAGCACGCTCCCCAAAGCGGTGCGCCAGGGGCTGATCACCGAGGCGGAGATGGACGTGGCGCTGGGCCGCCTCCTCGCCTCGCGGTTCCGCCTCGGCCTGTTCGATCCGCCGGAGCAAGTTGCCTATGCGCGGATTCCGTTCGAGGCCAACGACACCGACGCGCATCACGCGCTGGCCTTGCGCGCGGCGCGCGAATCCATGGTCCTGTTGAAGAACAACGGAGTGCTGCCGCTGAGCCGTGCCCGGCTCAAACGCCTCGCGGTCATTGGCACGAACGCCTGCTCCGTGGAGATGATGCTGGGCAATTACAGCGGGACCCCCTCCAAGCCGGTGACCATCCTCGACGGCATCAAAGCGGCGGCGGGGCTGGGCGTCGAAGTGATTTACGACCCCGGTTGCCCGCTGGCGGTGCGGAAGGATGAACCGGCAAATCCGCCGCCCGCATCGTTTGCGGGCGCGACGCGGGCTGCGGCCTCCGCGGATGTCGTCATATGCGTCGGCGGTCTCAACCCGCAGCTTGAGGGCGAGGAGATGCCGGTCAATTACGTCGGTTTTGGCGGCGGCGACCGCACGGATATTGCGCTGCCCGCCGTGCAGGACGCCCTGCTCAAGGCCCTTCACGCCACCGGCAAGCCGGTGGTGTTCGTGAATTGCAGCGGCAGTGCCGTGGCCATGGTTTGGGCCGCCGAACATCTGCCGGCCATACTGCAGGCGTGGTATCCCGGCGGCCAGGGCGGCCAGGCGGTGGCAGAGACCCTCTTTGGCGACGCAAATCCCGCCGGCCGGCTCCCGGTGACGTTCTACCGCTCCACCGGCGACCTGCCCCCCTTTGAGGATTACCGAATGAGCCATCGCACCTATCGGTATTTCACAGGCAAGCCCCTCTTTGCGTTTGGCCATGGATTGAGTTACACGGAGTTCACCTTGACCGGCGCCAAGCTCGGCAGCGCCAAGGTGGGCCGGTCTGATTCAGTAAGGCTTGCGGTCGATGTGAAGAACTCCGGGCAGCGCGCTGGCAACGAAGTGGTGCAGGTTTATTTCCGACACGTGAAGCCGTCGCAGCCACAGCCGCGCCTGGCCCTGTGCGCCTTCACCCGGGTCAACGTTCCGCCGGGAAAGACGGTTCCGGTGTCACTTGAGATTCCCGTCGAGCGTTTTCGCTTTTGGGACACCGCAAAGAAGAGCTACGCGGTTGAACCGGGGGCGTATGAGATCCTCATCGGAGGCGCGTCCGACAAACTGACTCAAAAACTATCGCTTGCGGTCCGCTGAACCACTTGGCCGGCATACGAAATACATGACTCACTTAATGATCGATATGAGAATTACCACAACCTTCTCCCGTTCTTCCACCAGGGCCCTAAAGCCGGATGCTTTGCGGCTGTTCTTGATCTCCATGAGCGCAGCCGCACTGGCCTTGTCCGCGGCTCCTTCCCGGGCCGCGGTGGATACGCCGCCAAAGCTGCCCGAAGATTCGGCCCAACCGGTTTTTGACAAGAACAGCCCCTACTATTTTGACGGAACCATTTCCCGCCAGACGCTGGAGAACTACCTGGATCGGTCAGTGACCATGGGATACTCTCTGGTGCCAGGAAAACCCGAGGGCTATGAGTTTCCTTACAAAGATGACGACCTCCGCCTCATCCGGAACATCGGCGCCAAGTTCATTGGTCGTTCCATATACCGGTGGGGCCAGGAGAGCTGGTTAAACGACCCAACCTTTTTGGCATACGCCAAAAAGATGGTTGATACGGTTCATGCGTTTGATCCGGAAGTCGTCTTCCAGGGCTGCCTCTTCGAGCAGGTGAGTGCCGACGTCAACAACTTGAAGATCCCCGCCTGGGTGTTTACTGATTTTGGCCTGCCCGTCGAGGACCGTACCTTCTCCTGTGATGCCATAATCAAGCGGCAGGCCGGAGGTTCCAACCGTCTCGGAGGAAGGGGCGGGGTTCCGCTCATTAACAATCTCGAAACGCGGCTTTGGTTCTACTATCTGGCTGTCTCCTGCATCAATGTTGGATGTGAAGCCTTCCACCTGGGGCAGGTGGCGCTCATTGGCGCGGAGGATCGAGACCTGGAGATATACTCGGAGTTCCTGGCAAAGGTGCGCAGTTATGCAAAAACACACGCGCGCCGTCATCTGGTCCTGATGGATGGCCATGTCCCGAGCGGTGGCATGGTAAGGGATGGAGTCAGTCTTTTGGATTTCAACTCGTTTCCCTTGCGTATCAAAGCCGTCCCGGAAAAGCCCTATGAGGCCGTTCTCGAGGTGAACCACCTCGATGCCCTCTTCAAGCGGAGCAAGGGCTGTACCTCGCCAAGCGGTTGGCGCTGCGAGAGTTTGCCCTATCTGGTCGAGTTCGACAATTTTGGCCGGTCGAGGACCCCAAATGTTGCCGACAATACGACCATCTTCGTTTGGGGTTGGGATGAAATATCGTGGTTGGCTCTCCAACCTGAGGCATACAGAAACCAGTGGCTCCGGTATGCTTACAACTGGATTAAGGAAACCGACCCGAACGGGCACCTCCAAATGCCGGTGACCCGGATGATCTCCTGTCCCAACCAAACGCTGCGCACCTACTTTGCCAACACCAAGAGCCCGGCCTGTCCGGTCGGCTACTCCCAGGAAGAGACCATAAAGCAGCTCTGGAATCATGAGGTAAAACCAGCCGCCCAAACGGCCCGCGGCAAACCCGGTCACTACGTGTTTGTGCCGCAAGATTATGGAATGCCCCTGAACAACGTCGCCGACGTGGCTGTGGATTCAAAAAACAACGTCTTCACTATTGTCCGCGGTGAGATACCCGTCTTGGTGTTCAATTCCGAGGGCAAGTTCCTCTACGGCTGGGGCAAAGGAATGATCGCCGGACCCCACGGCATTTATATTGATTCACATGACAATGTGTTCTGTGATGACACCAAGGACCACGTCGTCTTGAAATTCACCACCGACGGCAAACTGCTCATGACGCTGGGCGTCAAAGGCGTGCCGTCCGATTCCGGCAGCGTGAAGGGCAATTTCAAGACCGTAAAGCGAGGAGCGGGTCCCTTCAACGTTCCCACCAAAGTGGCGACTTCGAAGTCCGGGGACATCTTCGTCTCGGACGGTTACGGGAACGCCCGCGTCCATCGGTTTTCAGCCGAGGGCAAGCTCATCAAATCCTGGGGCGAGCCAGGAACCGGCCCCGGCCAGTTCAATCTGCCTCATGGCATAGCTGTGGATGAGAATGACAACGTCTATGTGGCGGACCGTGAGAATGAGCGCATCCAGGTGTTCGATGTCGAGGGCAACCTCAAATCGATATGGACCAACATCTATCGGCCGTCCGCCATCTGTGTCCATCAGGGCGAGGTTTACGTGACCGAACTAGTACCTTGTATCATTCATAATTGCGGATAGAGGCGCTTCAATTTGATGCGGGCATCGTCGGTGGTGAAGCGCCAGTTAGGGAGCGTCAATAAATAACATTTACACGTCTGAGTGCTGACGGGGGTGGATAGTGTAGTTCCATTCGCCATGAAAGCGCAGGGGGATGATCTTGATCGCTGCCATCTCTTGGTCGGTAAT
>Ga0187880_1000565_pt1 | contig 30516 bp, 24 predicted proteins | sample June2016WEW_19_4_FD_132998 | JGI IMG/M metagenome (GOLD analysis project Ga0187880, IMG submission 132998) | Peatland microbial communities from SPRUCE experiment site at the Marcell Experimental Forest, Minnesota, USA - June2016WEW_19_40 | ecosystem: Environmental > Terrestrial > Soil >... | reverse complement strand
GTGGAACTCGCGAAAGGCGGGCTCAGACCCGATACCATCAGCGAACGCGGTCACCCCCGGTGGCTGCATCACCATCCCGGAACCCTCATAGAGGGTGGACCAGGGAACGGGGTCCGGTCAGCAGCCGGAAACCATCCGCTGATACCAGGAAGGGCATCCCGCGGAGGAGTGTGGCACGGCTCGAGGGCCGCGTCGAGAGGGCCGTCCTCTGAACGGCCACCCGAGTGATCGAAGGAGCGCAGGAGGCAACGGCGGGATGACCCGGCCTCTCGGGTCGACCGCGTAGGTCGCGTGGAGCCGGCGGGGCATCGGCTGGCGAGCCCTGACGTGACGGAGCTCGACGAGAGTCGGGCTCGAGGGATGAAGCGGCAGGCTCCGAACTGATGCTAGCCTGGGGCCAGGATGCCCGATCTGCTGGCGCGGTGGCGACGAGCTCCGCCGTCCGGGGGACGGAGCGGTCAGGTGTCGCCCGCGGCGCAGCACGTTGCGGTCCTGCGCCTCCTGGCGGCAGAGCTAGGCGACGTCGAGCGGCAGATCGACGAGGCGTTCGGCAGGGAACGGCTGCCCGAGAAGGTGTTCCGAACCAAGGCGTGGGACCGCAACCGGGCGCAGCTGGAGTCGACGCCGGGCCTGGAGGGCATCTGTGCCGATCTCGAGAGCGCCTATGCGGAGGTCGGGCGGATCACGCAGCTCCGAACCGGCCGCCTGTGGAAGCAGTACATCACGTTGCCGGGGGACCGGGTGGAGGATGCGCTGGCCCGGATTCGCCACGCCCTCGACGCGGTCGATATGACCATCGAGAGGCTCACCCCACCCGCACTCTGATCGGGATCGTCCCTGAGCCGGGTGGAATCTGGTCAGGGAGGGATCGAGGACTCAGCCTCCGACCGGGACCCCGACCAGCGAGGCGGCCACACCGATCAGTGCGGCCGCGATCAGTCCCACCACCACGTTCCGGCGCAGGGCGAGCATCCAGACCAGCGCCGCGGCCAGCACCCCCACCTGCCAGAGCTGGCTGAGCTCGAGACCGAGGGGGATGGCCGAACCCGCGATCGCCCCGATCGCGGCGGGGCCGGCACCGGTCAGGAACGCCTGGACGGCTGGGCTGGTGCGCACCCGGTCGAAGTGCCGGCCGCCGAGGAGGACGAAGGCGAAGGAGGGGGCGAAGGCGATCACCGCCGCCAGCAGCCCACCGCCCAGCCCCGCCGCCGCATAGCCGACCACCGCGACGGTCTGCACCACCGGTCCGGGGGTGATCTGGCCGAGAGCCACCGCGTTGAGGAACTGGGCGCCGGTCATCCAGTGGTAGACGTGGACGACGTCCTGCTGCATGAGCGGGACGATCACGAAGCCGCCCCCGTAGGAGAGGGCGCCGACCTTGAACGACTCCCAGACCAGCGCGCCCACGCCGCCCACGCCGCCCACGGCGGCGACCGCCAGCAGCGGCACCGCGGCGACGCTGTGCAGCACCGGTGCCGGTCGCGGCCAGCTGCCCCGAGCGGCCACCTCGGCGAGTCCGGCGGCGAGCAGGACCAGCACCAGGAACGGCCCGACGGTTGCCGCGGCTGCCGCTCCGCAGAGCGCGTAGAGCGCCCAGCGGCCCCGCTGCGCGCGCCGGCTGCCCGCGCGCCCCCAGCTTGCCGGCATGAGGCCGAGGGCGGCGTTCACGGCGACCGCGGCGACGGCCGCCCCCGCACCCGCGGCCGCTCCCTCGACCGCGCGGGGGGGGTGGCCGGCCAGGAAGAGCGCGGAGAGGGCGAGGATCAGGACCAGCCCGGGGACGATGAAGCAGAGGCCCCCCACCAGGCCGCCGATGGCACCCCGGAGCCGCCAGGCGCAGAAGATCGAGAGCTGGGTCGAGGCCGGTCCGGGGAGGAGATTGGTCGCCGCGATCCCGTCCTCGAAGTCGCTCGCCGACAGCCAGCCCCGATCGGTCACGCAGAGGCGGCGGAGCAGCGCGATGTGGGTCGGCGGTCCGCCGAAGCCGATGCAGCCGATCCGTCCCCACTCGCGGGCGATCACCCGGAGAGAGACGCGCTCCCTCCCCATGGTCACGTCACACCCCCCGAGCGGCTCAGCCGGCGCCTGGGCGCCCTGCCGCGCGGATCATGCGCACCGCCTCGGCGGCCGCCGGCGCCATCTCCGGGTTGAGCTGGTGGAACGACCAGAGGCCGCGCCGCGACGAGGTGACCACGCCTGCCTCGCGCAGCCTGGCGAGGTGGTGGCTGATGGTGGGCTGGGACAGCGCGAACGCGGCGGTGAAGTCGCAGACGCAGACCGGCTCGGATGCCTCGGCCAGGACCCGGACCATCTGCACCCGGGTGGGGTCGTCGAGAGCGGTGAAGACGCGCGCCAGCTCGGCGGCGGTGGCTTCGGGGAGCAGGCCGGCCACCGGCTGGCAGCAGCCCTTGGTCCGCGGGGGGGCATCGAGGGTGGAGGCGGTGATGTTGGGCATCGGTCGATTCTACCCATTGACAAACGCCGATGGAGTTGTGCTAGCATGCTCATTGATCGACAGACGTCAATGCAAGGAGAGCGCCGATGACGGGGGCCGCCGCTGCCGCGGTGTGGGCTGCTTCGATTGCCCGGGGCGTTTGTTTCGATTGCCCCGGGCGTTGTTGCGATTGCCCCGTGTGCGGCTGTGACTGAGGTGGAGGCGGACGGGGACCGGCTGCGCGAGGCGGTGCGCGCCCGCTACGCGGCGGCGGCCGAGGCCGTGGCCGAGGGGGGACGGGCGGCCGACGTCGAGGCGGGCGCCTCCGCTCCCGCACCGGCCTGTGGCTGCGGCTGCTCGTCCGGCGGCGAGTGCTGCTCTGCCCCGGCTCCCGTCGACGTCTCGTCCGGCGGCCAGTGCTGCTCCGCGCCGGCCCAGGTCAGCGTCTCGCCGGACCTCCACTACTCCGCCGAGGAGGTGGGTCAGCTTCCGGGGAACGCGGTGCGGGCCTCGCTCGGCTGTGGCAATCCCACCGCGCTGGCCGAGCTTCGCCCGGGTGAGGTCGTGCTCGACCTCGGGTCCGGCGGCGGCATCGACGTCCTGCTCTCGGCTCGCCGGGTGGGACCCACCGGGTTCGCGTACGGCCTGGACATGACCGACGAGATGCTGGCCCTCGCCGAGCGCAATGCCGCCGAGCAGGGCGCGGTCAACGTGAGGTTCCTGAAGGGGACCATCGAGGAGGTTCCGCTCGCCGACCGGAGCGTCGACGTCGTGATCTCCAACTGCGTCATCAACCTCAGCAACGACAAGGGGAGGGTGCTGCGCGAGGCCTTCCGGGTGCTGCGCCCGGACGGGCGTCTGGCCGTCTCCGACATCGTCGTCCAGGGCGAGCTGCCGCCCGAGGTCCGTCACGACCTCGAGATGTGGGTGGGCTGTGTGGCCGGGGCGCTGAAGGAGGACCAATACCGCACCCTGCTCGCCGATGCCGGCTTCGTCGGCATCGAGGTGGGGGTCACCCGCGACCTGACGGCGGAGAGACTCGCGGGGTCCGCTCCGGGTCCCAGCGCGTCGCTCCCGACAGCGGACACGGGTAGCGGGCGGGTCGTCAGCGCCTTTGTGCGGGCGGTGAAGCCGGCCGGGTTGACCCCGGTCGGGACCTGACTGCGCGCCACACCCCGGGTGGCGAACGGCACACGGCCGCAGCGGCGACCCCTCCCGTCCCCGCCGCCCGTCGGGCGAGCTACATGATCCCGACCGTCATCATCGCCCGGAGCAGCGCCGAGAGCACGTCGGGGTCGGTGCGGACGTCGATCAGCGCCGGCGCTCCGGCGGAAGCCGCGCGCTCCAGCGCAGGTCGGAGATCGGCCAGCTGCTCGACCCGCTCTCCGTGGCAGCCGAGCGCCTCGGCGAGCCGGTCGTAGCGGGTGTCGGCGAGGACGCTGGCGACCTCCTTGCCGTACATCTCCCGCTGGTGGTGGCGGACGTCGCCCCAACCGCCGTTGTTGGCGACGACCACGATCACCGGCAGGTGGCAGCGTGCCGCCGTGTCCATCTCCATCGCGCTGAGCCCAAAGGCGCCGTCGCCGGTGAGCAGGACCACCGGCTCCTCCGGCCGGGCCGCCTTCGCGGCCAGGGCAAATGGCAGGCCCACCCCCAGCGTGCCCAGCGCGGTGGTGGTGGAGAGCAGCCGCCCCGGCGCCTCCGCGTCGAAGTAGGCGAGGGCCCAGGTGAGGGTGTCGCCACCATCGGCGACCAGGGTGGAGGCTCCGCCCCAGCTCTCGCGCGCGAATTTGGCGACCTCGCGCGCCAGCGCGCCCGGGTGGACCAGATCACCACGGTAGTCGTCGACCTGCCGGTCCCACATCTCCCGCGAGATCTCGAGCAGCTCGCGACCCTGGGCCAGCCAGGCGCGGCCGTCGCGGCTGCGCACCCCGCTGCGGGTGAGCTGGGCCATCACCTCGCGGACGTCGCCCTGGACGGCGATGTCGGCGCGCCGGCTGCCCACGATCTGGTCGGCGGCGATGTCCACCTGGACCAGGGTCTGCTCCTCGTTGAAGAGCGGGGGCCCGCCGTAGACGAGGTTGCCGTTGAAGGCGCTGCCCAGCACCAGCACGCAGTCCGCGGCGGCGACCGCCGTGCCGGCGTGGACCAGGGAGCCCAGGCACCAGGGGTGCGAGTCCGCGACCAAGCCCCGGGCGGAGCTGGTCGTGGTCACCGGGATCTCGGCCGCTGCGCAGAAGGCGGCGATCTCCTCGCCGGCTCCCGACCAGAAGGCGCCCCCGCCGGCGAGGACGATGGGCCGCGCGGCCGTCCTGAGGGCCTCGATCGCGCGCTCCAGGTCGGCCGGCGAGGCGGCCGAACGGGGCGGAGGGGTCGGGAAGCCCCAGGGGCCCGCCGGGGGCTGCACCCGGGCCATGAAGACGTCGTGGGGAACCTCGAGGTAGATCGCGCCGGGCCGGCCCGCGACCGCCTGGTGGAAGGCCTCGTCGGTGAGGCGAGGGAGGGTCTGGGCGCTGTAGGCGACCGCCAGCCATTTGGCGATCGGGGCCAGCATCCCCTCCTGGTCGACGTCCTGGACCGCCCCGCGCCCGCGCCGCTTGAGGGCGGTGCGTCCGGCGATCATGACCAGCGGCACATTCGAGACGGCGGCGTCGGCGAAGCCGGTCACCGAGTTGGTGAAGCCGGGCCCGGCCGTCACCGCGCAGACCCCGGGGCGGCCGGTGGCGAACGCGAAGCCCTCCGCCGCCTGGGTGACCGCGCCCTCGTGACGCATCCCGATGATCCGGAGCCCCTCGTCGGCGCAGCCGTCGAGCAGCTCGACGATGTGCCCGCCTCCGAGTGTGAAAAGCGCCTCCACACCATTGGCGCGGAGGCGCTCGGCCACTAGACGACCACCGTGAGGCGGGGGGGTGAGGCTCTCAGCGGCAGCCGCCGTCATGTCTTCTCCTTAATTTGCCCAACGATTGCGGTCGCCACCAGGGCCGCTCGCCCCGACTGTCGCCGGGACCTTCGGTGGCCGTCCGGAACGGAACCGGCCCGGCCGGCGGCCGCCCTGACCGTGCGGCGGGCGGGCCGAGCCTCCACGTCCCACGCCATCGGGGGGCCGGGCTCGATATGGTGGACCTACGATGGCCGACCAGGAGCGAGATGCGTCCGTTCGCCGCCTGCACCTCCGGGTGGAAGGCGTGGTCCAGGGGGTCGGGTTCCGCCCCTTCGTCCACCGGACGGCCACCGAGCTCGGGCTCGGCGGGCTGGTGGGCAACGACGCGGCCGGCGTCTTCATCGAGGTGGAGGGCGCCCCGGCCGACCTCGACCGCTTTCGCACCCGGCTCGAGAGCGACGCCCCGCCCCTGGCGGTGATCGACCGCATCGAGGCCGAGCCCATCGCGCCCACCGGTGGCGGGGAGTTCGCCATCGTCGCGAGCGACGCTGGCGGGGAGCATCAGACGCTGATCTCCCCGGACACCGCGACCTGTGACGCCTGCCTCCGGGAGCTGTTCGATCCCCGGGACCGGCGATTCCGCCATCCCTTCATCAACTGCACCGACTGCGGGCCGCGTTTCACCATCATCCGAGACGTCCCCTATGACCGGCCGCTCACCACCATGGCCGGCTTCGCCATGTGCGCCGAATGCGCGCGAGAGTACAGCGACCCGCGGGACCGCCGCTTCCACGCCCAGCCGGTCTGCTGCCCCGCCTGCGGCCCTTCACTGCGCCTGGTCGACCGCGACCGCGCGCCCCTCGCCGGCGACCCCCTCCGCGGGGCCGTCGAGCTGCTCCGGGCCGGCAGGGTGGTGGCGATCAAGGGTGTGGGCGGCTACCATCTCGCCACTCTCGGCACCTCGGAGGCGGCCGTCGCGGCGCTGCGGGCGCGAAAGCACCGCGAGGACAAGCCCTTCGCCCTGATGGTCGCCGATCTCGCGACCGCCCGTCTGCTCGGCGAGGTCGGCGACGCCGAGGCGCGCGCCCTCACCTCCCCGCGCCGTCCCATCGTGCTCCTGCGCCGGCTGGCGGGCGACGCGATCGCCCCCTCGGCGGCGCCCGGCAACCGCTCCCTGGGGGTGATGCTCCCCTACAGCCCGCTCCACCACCTGATCGCGCGCGAGCTCACCGTCCCCTTCGTCCTGACCAGCGGCAACGTCTCCGATGAGCCCATCGCGTACCAGGACGAGGAGGCGCTCGACCGGCTGCGGGGGATCGCCGACGCCTTCCTCCTCCACAACCGTCCCATTCACATGCGGACCGACGATTCCGTGATCCGCGTTGCGGGGGAGAGGGAGACCCCGCTGCGACGCTCGCGGGGATTCGTCCCCCAGCCGGTCACCGTCGCCCATCCCTTTCGCCGGCCGGTGCTCGGCTGTGGCGCCGAGCTCAAGAGCACCTTCTGCCTGGCCAAGGGGCGGTGGGCCTTCGTGTCGCACCACATCGGGGACCTGGAGAACTACGAGACGCTCCGCTCCTATCTCGAGGGGATCGAGCACTTCATGCGGCTGTTCGAGGTGCGCCCCGAGCTGGTCGCCCACGACCTGCATCCTGAGTACCTCTCCACCAAGCACGCCCTCGACCTGGAGGGGGTGGAGCGGGTCGCGGTCCAGCACCACCACGCCCACGTGGCCGCCTGCCTCGCCGACAACGGGGAGGTGGGACCGGTGATCGGGGTCGCCTTCGACGGCCTCGGCTTCGGCACCGACGGCTCGATGTGGGGAGGCGAGGTCCTGGTCGCCGACCTCACCTCGTTCCGGCGCGCCGGGCACCTGGCGCCGGTGCGGATGCCCGGGGGAGCCATGGCGATCAAGGAGCCGTGGAGGATGGCGGCGACGCACCTCGACGCGGCATTCGGTGGGGACGTGCCCGCGGGGCTCGCCGTGATGCGCGACCACGCCGACCGCTGGGACACAGTGATCGCGATGGCGCGGGCGGGGACCTCCAGCCCGATCACCACCAGCGCTGGCCGCCTCTTCGACGCTGTCGCGGCGATCCTCGGTGTCCGGGATCGGATCAATTACGAGGGCCAGGCGGCGGCGGAGCTCGAGCAGCTCGCGGATCCGGGCGAGACCTCGGCGTATCCCGTCGTCATCGCGGAGGGCGACCCCTTCCAGCTCGCCACCGGAGGGCTGATCCGCGCGGTGGTCGACGACATCCACGCCGGGGTTGCGGCCTCCTTGGTGGCGGCCCGCTTCCACAACGGGCTGGCGGACGGCGTCGTCGCCGCCTGCCGGCGGGTCCGCGACGCGACCGGGCTCGGCGTGGTCGCCCTCTCCGGTGGGGTCTTCCAGAACGTCGTGTTCACGGAACGGGTTGTCGCCGGGCTCCGTGCCGGCGGCTTACGGGTGCTGACCCACTCGCGGGTGCCGCCCAACGACGGGGGGATCAGCCTGGGTCAGGCGGTGGTGGCGGGAGCGCGGGACAGTGCGGGTCTGGGTTGAGGTCGCGGTCCTCGGGATCGCCGAGATGTTGTGAGATGCCGTTCTCGGTGACTTCATTGTCGATGTCTCGATCAAGAGAGTCTCACGACAGTCCTCCCTTTGGAGAGGGGCGTTGCTGCGGAGGAGCTCCTGGAGCAATCAGGGTTGAAGGGTATGGGGTGGATTCCGCGCCGACGGCATGGAGGCGCGTGAGCGCATCCGCTGTGTTTAGGGAGCATCGTCGTGACTCCCAGCGACAGCGCCGATCATGTCGGCAAGAGGGACGCGTTGACGCTCATCCGGGCGCCCTGCGATGTTGATCGCGAAGGAGGCACCGTCGCCGTCGTCATCTCGGCGGCGCCGTGGCAACTGGAGGCTCACCCGGACTGAGCCTTCATCGCCCATACGGCGCCCGAAGGCCACCGTCCTCGGCGGTCACTGAGTGCCGTCTCCGCGCAGCGACGTTGATCGCCCTCGCCTCAGCTCTTGGGCCAGGTCTCCCCGTTGCCCAGGAAGGGGACCCGCTCGCCCGCGTTGAAGATGATCGGCGCGACCTTGCTCTGGACCATCTGGATGTGGAGGTTGCGGAGGATGCCGAGGACAAGGTTGAACTGGCCGATGTCGGAGTCCGAGGTCGGCGACGAGCCGAGCGAGCTCTTCAGGTTCTGCAGCTCCGTCGGATCGAGGGCGATCGCCGCCGCCGGGTTGCTGGACACGAACTGCTGGATCTGGTCGATCTGGGCGGCGGAGACGTTGCCGCTCCCGTCGATGGCCGCGGTCGCCCGGTCCAGCGTGACCATGCCGCTCAGCAGGATGAAGATCGCGACCAGGGCGAGGACCACGCTCAGCACCGCACCACCGAGCCGGTCCAGGGCGCCCATCCCGGGGATGAGCCGGTAGATGCGGGGGGCGATCAAGTGGGCGAGCAGGAAGCCGACCACGGCGAAGACGATGACCACCACCAGCCCCATCACCGGCCGCCAGGCGGCGCTGGGTGCGAAGCGCGCGGCGACACCCGGGTGACCGAAGCCGATCGCCACGCCGGCGATGATGAACGCCCAGGTGATGAGCGGCCGGAAGAGGCCCTTGAGGAGCCCGTGGAGCAGGGCCAGCACCAGGATGACCACGATCACGATGTCGATGACGCTCATGGCGGCGCCATCGTAGCCCGGCACGGCGGGCGCCGTGGGGGATGACGGTGGTGACCCCGACCGCCAGGTCGCACGGACCGTGTCCCGGCGGTCAGCAGATGCGCGGCAGCGGGTCGCCCACCAGCATGTCGACGATCCGCATCCCGCCGAACTCGGTCTTGACCAGCACCAGCCCGGGCGGGTCGTCGCCGATCCGGCCGATGACCGCGGCGGCCGCCCCCTCGGGATGGGACCGCAGCGCCGCCAGGGCGGCGTCGGCCTCGTCGCCCCCGACCACGGCGACGAAACGACCCTCGCAGGCGACGTAGAGCGGGTCGATGCCGAGGATCTCGGCCGCCCCCCGCACCTCGGGCCGCACCGGGATCGCCTCCTCGTCGAGGATCACCGCCACCCCGGAGGCCTCGGCGAGCTCGTTGCAGATGGTCGCCACCCCCCCGCGGGTCGCGTCGCGGATGAAGCGCGTCGACGGCGCGGCGTCGAGCAGCAACCCCACCAGCTCGGTGAGCGGCGCGGTGTCCGAGCGCAGGTCGGACTCGATGCCCAGCTCGCCGCGCGCCAGCATGATGGTGATCCCATGGTCCCCGATCGGCCCGGAGACGAGCACCGCGTCGCCGGGACGCGCGCCGGAGACGGAGAGCCGCACCGGCCGCTCCAGCACCCCGACGCCGGTCGTGTTCACGAAGCAGCAGTCCGCCTTGCCCCGCTGCACCACCTTGGTGTCGCCGGTCACCACCTGGACGCCGGCCCGCTCCGCGGCGGCGGCCATCGAGGCCACGATCCGGCGCAGGTCGGCGACCGGGAACCCCTCCTCGAGGACGAATCCGGCGGAGAGGTAGAGCGGCCTTGCCCCGGACACGGCCAGGTCGTTGACGGTGCCGTTCACCGCCAGGTCGCCGATGTCGCCTCCCGGGAAGAAGAGCGGCGACACCACGTAGGTGTCGGTGGTGAAGGCGAGCCGCGCCGAGCCGACCGAGAACACCGCCTGGTCCTCCAGGGGCTCCAGCAGCGGGTTGCGGAAGGCGTAGAGGAAGAGCGCCTCGATGAGCGTGTGGGTCGCCCGTCCGCCCGAACCGTGGGAGAGGGTGATCCGCTCGTCGGTGACCCGAGGTGGACGGCGCCGGATCCGCTCGATCCGCTCCAGGACTTCCTGCTCGGTCCGCTGGGTCACGCCGAGGTCGCCTGCCTGATCCTCTGCCGGCTGAACCGCCCGAAGTTGTAGTAGGCGGCGCACGCCCCCTCCGACGACACCATGCAGGTCCCGATCGGCGTCTCGGGGGTGCACGCGGTCCCGAAGACCCTGCACTCCCACGGCTTGATGGTGCCGCGCAGCACCCCTCCGCACTGGCACGCCGGGGGGTCGGCGACCCGGTTCGCGGGGAGGGTGAAGATCCGCTCGGCGTCGAAGCGCGCGTACTTCTCGCGAACGCGCATCGCCGAATCCGGGATCCAGCCGAGCCCGCGCCATTCGAAGGTGGGGCGCGGCTCCATCACCTCATCGATCGCCCGGAGCGCGCGCTGGTTCCCCTCCCAAGGAACCACCCGGGTGTACTGGTTCTCGACCTCGGAGCGGCCCTCGTGCAGCTGGAGCAGCAGCATCTGGATGGACTGGAGGATGTCGAGGGGCTCGAAGCCGGCCACCACGAAGGGCCGGCCGCGCTCCTCGGCGATGAAGCGGTACGGCTCGCAGCCGATCACCGTGGAGACGTGGCCGGGGCCGATGAAGCCGTCGATCTGGATGTCCGGTGATGCCAGGATCGCCTGCAGCGCCGGGATGATGGTGACGTGGTTGCAGAAGATCGAGAAGTTCTCGAGGCCCTCGGCGGCGGCGCGCAGCACGGTCATCGCGGTCGACGGCGTGGTGGTCTCGAAGCCGATGGCCATGAACACCACCCGGCGATCGGGGTTCTCGCGGGCGATCCGCAGCGAGTCGAGAGGGGAGTAGACCATCCGGATGTCGGCGCCGCGGGCCTTGGCGTCGAGGAACGAGCCGCGCCCGCCCGGGACCCGGAGCAGGTCTCCGAACGAGGTCAGGGTGACGCCCTCCTGCTCGGCGATCCAGATGGCGTCATCGACCCGGCCCATCGGGATCACGCAGACCGGGCAGCCCGGCCCGTGGACCAGCTGGACCCCCTCCGGCAGGTAGTCCTCGATCCCGTGCTTGTAGATGGTGTGGGTGTGCCCACCGCAGATCTCCATCAGGCCGTAGCGCCGTCCCGGCTCGCAGAGGGTCGCGATGCTCGCCGCCAGCGCCTGCGCCTTCTCCCGGTCGCGGAACTCGTCGACGAAGCGCATCCCTTCCGGGCCCCTCAGTCGATCCGCGACTCGGCGAGCGCCCGCAGCTCGTCCCGGTAGGCCTGGCCCATCTCCTCGAGGTGGGAGAGGGTGAGCCTGGCCTCCTCCTCGTCGATCTTGGCCAGGGCGAAGCCGACGTGGATGAGAACCCAGTCGCCGGGCTGGACCCCGTCCTCCTCGATCAGCATCACGTTGACCTGGCGGCGCGCCCCGCCGACGTTGACGGTGGCCATGCCGGGCCGGTCGACGTCGAGGGTGACCACCTCACCGGGGATCCCCAGGCACATGGCTAGACCCGGGCGATCACGCCGATCGCCTCCCCAGCATGCACCAGGACCGTGTCGCCGGGACCGGCGTCGACCAGGGCCACGCTGATCACCTCCATGGTCGATCCGGTGTCCACCAGGGCCAGGCCGAGGTCACGCAGCTCGACCACCCGGCTCGGCACCGCGGTGTCGGAGCAGGTGATGCAGACGTCCTCGCCACAGGTGTGTCCGGGAGGCTCGGTGCCGCCCTCACCCGCCGCCGCGCGCGCGTCCATGGTGCCGGCGTCACGCGGCGCGCCGCGCCCGTCCATGATGCCGCCGTCACGCGTCGTGTCTCGCCGGTCCAGGGTGCCGGCCACCCCGGCCGCCTCTCGCCCGTCCATCCCCCCATGCTACGGTCCGCCACACCATTCGGGCAGAGCCGAAGGGCCCTCTGCTGGCGGGACCCGGGCGCGCCGCCTGGTCCTCCGACCCGGGGCCTGGACCGGCGGGCTTTGGCGTCCGGCGCGGCCTGGTGACCCGCTAGCTAGGCCTCCCCCAGGTGCACGGCCTCGGCGGGGTGGTCGCCGGCCCGCGAAGCTGTCGACGCCACCGGCGCGCCTCGGAACGGGACGTGTGCGCGCACCGAGAAGCCCTCGCTGTGCAGACCTCGCTGCACGTCGGTCCGGACGCCGAGCAGCATCTCGAACTCGAACTGGTCCGGCGCCCACCCGGCGCTCCGCGCCATGGCGGCAATCCGGCGCACCAGCGCCGCATCGTGGGTGGCGAAGAGGGGCCGCAGGCCTGCCTCCCGTGCCGCGGGCGTCAGCATCCTGGCGGCCAGGGCGAGGTAGGCGGCGCTGACGGCACGTCCGCCCTGGTGGGCGAACCCGGGACCCGCCGGGTGCGCTCCCTTCACCAACCGCACCGCCGTCCGCTGCTCGAGCAGCGGGCCGAGATCGTCGGCGGTCCGATGCAACCTCGCCTGCAGCGTGATCCCGGCCGGCACCCCCAGCGCGAGTAGATCGCGGTGGAGGCGCAGGGTCGGCTCGACCAGGGTCAGGTCCTCCATGTCCAGCGTTATGAGGTTCAGGCGACCCGGCGGCTGCTCGGCGACCGAGCGGGCGATGCGCTCGGCGTTGCGAAGACAGACATCGGCGTCGGTGAGCAGCCCGATGGCGGTGGGATCGATGGAGAGATGGGCGGGGAGTCCGGCGGAGCCCATCAGGCGGCAGACCTCGATGGTGGCGGCCACGGTGCGCTCGACCAGCAGGGGATCGCCGACGTACTCGCCGAGGAAGAAGAGATCGGCGTCGATCCCCTCGGCGTCGCGGAGGCGCCGCGCCGCCGCCACCGCTGCCTCGGCCCCGGCCGGCACCCTGCCCGCGACCTCCTCCTCGAAGCTGACCTCTTCGACCCGCTCGTAGATGCGGTAGACGTCAGGCTCGGGGAGCTCCCGGTCGAAGGCGGAGAGGAGCTCGCCCTCCACCGCCTCCAGGTGGCGACGCAGGAGGCGGACCAGGCTGGTGAGGTGCCGCCGGCACCCGGCGTTGTCATGGACGCCACCGCGGAAGCGGGCGTGGTCGTGCAGCACGCGGGCCACCTGGCGCTCCAGCTCGTCCCAGTTGTCGGTGAGGCGGCGCAGCAGCCGCGGGTCGACCCCGGCCAGCCGCGAGGCCTCCGGATAGAGGGCGGTGCGCTCCGCCCTCAGGTGGGGGACCACGACGTCCTGGAGGTAGTCGGACACCCGGGCGAAGGCCGCCAGCTTCTCGGCCTCGTCGCCCCGCTCGTGCAACAGCTCCTCGAGCTGCGAGACCAGCGCGACCCCGCTCCGGAGCCGGTCGTGGAGGTGACGGAGGCTGTCGCTCGCGCTCATCGCCCTCACCATGGCAGTCACACAGGAAAAGCGCCAGGGGCCAAGCGTCCCGGCTCCCCGGGGACCCCGGCGGCGCCCGGCCGGCGGTCCACCACCCGTCCCCGGTCGAGGGTGACGATCTCGTGGACCTGGCCGTCCAGCCCCGGCTCATGGCTCACCACCACGATCGTGCGCGACCCGGCCGCCCCCATGAGCTCGGCGAGCAGCTGTGGTGAGGACCACGGGTCGAGGTGCGAGGTCGGCTCGTCGAGCAGCAGCAGCGAGGCGCCGGAGAGCACGGCCCGGGCCATCCCGAGGCGCTGGCGCTCGCCCGCGCTGACGGCACGGCCGCCCGCGCCGAGGCCGGTTCCCAGCCCGTCGGGCAGCGACCGGTACCAGGCGCCGAGCCCGACGCGGTCGAGGGCCGCGACGCAGTCGAGGTCGCTCGCCTCCGGCCGGGCCAGCCGGAGGTTGTCTCCCAGCGGGGCGGCGAAGAGGTGCGTCTCCTCGGCCAGCCATGCCAGGTGCCGGGCCATGCCGCTGCGGGTCATCCGGCGCACGTCGACGCCGCCGATGCTGGCCGTCCCGGCGGACGGCTCGAGGAAGTGCAGGAGGACGTGGAGCGCGCTCGACTTGCCGGCGCCGCTCGGCCCGATGAGGCCCAGCCGCCACCCCGGCCGGACCGCCAGCGAGACGTCGGAGAGCAGGGGGGGGCCGGGTGGGCCGACGCGGGCGACGACGTCGACGTGCTCGAGCGCAGCTCCCACCGGGCCGAGGGCCGGGCCGGCGTCGACCGCGGGCTCGCGCACCGGCGTTTCGAGCGCGGACAGCGCGGCGAGCCTGGTCGCGGCGGCGTCGCCGGCCGTCCGACCGGCGAGGGCTGCCGGCAGCGCCGAGGCCTGGTCGAGGGCCGCCAGGGTGACCAGGACCAGGACCGCGAGCATGATCCCGGAGAGCCGCCCCCCGCGATGGGCGGAGAGGCCGGCGAGGACGACCCCGAGGAGGCCGGCGCCGGCGGCCCAGGTGGTCAGCGTGCGGACGACCCCGGTGACCAGGGACTGGCGCAGCGCCGCGGTGCGCCCGCGCCGCCGGACCTGCTCGAGCCGCTCATCGATGAGGTCCGCGCGCCCGAAGGCGAGCAGCTCGGGCGCGGAGCGCATCGTCTCCACCACCTGGTCGGCGAGGTCGGCACGCAGGGCGGACGTCCTGGCCGCGGCGGAGCGCCCCAGTCGCGCCACGAGCATCGCCAGCGCGATCCCTCCCGCGGCGCCGGCGAGCAGCGCCGCAGCGGCGGTCGGGGCCAGCAGCAGGGCGACGGCCGCGCCCAGGAGGATGCTCGCGCCGAGATCGATGGCCGTCGTGATCCCCCTGGCCAGGGCCTCGGTGACCTCCTCGGTGTCGGCGACGAAGCCGCTGAGCAGCGACCCGGTCGCCGGGGCGGCCGACCTCTCCGAACCGACCCGAGACGGCGCCAGGCCGTCGGGCACCAGTGGCTCGACGGTGTCGAAGAGCCACAGCCGAAGCCGGGAGAGCGTCCTCAGGGAGAGGCCGTGGACGGCGAGCCGCTCCAGGTACCGGGCGATACCGCGACCCAGCGCGAATGCCTGCACGGCGCCGACCGCGACCGCGAGGTCGAACACCGGTGGCCGCTGTGAGGCGCGGGTGAGCAGCCACCCCGAGGTCGCGAGGAGCCCGATGGCGCAGGCGGCGGAGAGGGCCCCGGCGCCGCAGGCCGCCGCCAGTCCCCGACCCGAGAGGGGCCCCGACCGCCGGGCGAGGCCCAGGGCGGTCGAGCCGCGGCGCTCGACCCGGGTCATGCCGGCTGCTCCGGGAGCGGGAGGGTCCCGGCCGCCCCGCAGGCTGCCCCAACGCCCGCCGCGACGCCCGCCCCCGTCCGATGAGCGGTCACCGCCCAGAATTGCCCGGCGTCGAGGGTGATCACCCGGTCGGCGAGGTCGATGACGGCCGGCCGGTGGGTCACGATCAGCGCCGAGCAGCCGCCGAGCGCCCGGCGCAGAGCCTCGAGGACGGCCGCCTCGGTGCGGTCGTCGAGGTGGGCGGTGGGCTCGTCGAGCAGGTGGAGGGATGCCGGCCGGAGCAGCGCCCGGGCGAGCGCGATCCGCTGCCGCTCGCCGGCGGAGACCTGCCGCCCACCCTCTCCAAGCCGGGCGTCGAGCCCGCCCTCGCACGACTCCAGCAGGCCGGCTCCGCCCACCTCTCCCAGCACCTCCACCAGCCGCGCGTCCTCGGCGGTGGGGTCGGCCAGCCGGAGGTTGTCGGCGAGCGAGCCGGCGAGCAGCGTCGGGCGTTCGGGGAGGTAGCTGATCCACCGGCGCCAGGCGTCGACGTCCAGGTCGCGCAGGTCCACTCCCCCCACGGTCACCGATCCCCGCGCCGGCTCGGCGAAGCCGAGCAGGAGGGAGAGGACGGTCGACTTGCCGGCGCCGTTGGGGCCCACCAGGACCACCTTCTCGCCCGGCCGGATGGTGAGCGACGCGCCGTCCAGCACCGGCTCGACTCGTCCCGGCCGCTCGAAGCGGACCTCGCTCAGCGCCACCGGCTCCCGGGCCGGATTCCCCGGCCGGCGCGCATCCGGCTGCGTCACGGGGCCTGGTCCGTGGGCTGGGCTTCTGCCCACCCCGGACCGCCCACGGATCCGGCCGTCGGCCCCTGGTTCGCCCCGGATGACGTCCATCGCCCGCCGGGCGGCGGCCAGACCCTCGGCGCTCTCGTGGAACTGAGCGCTGGCCCGGCGCACGGGGAGGAAGACCTCGGGGGCGACGATGAGCACCGCCAGCGCCGGGGCGAGCCGCACCGACCCGGTGAGCAGGCGCAGCCCCAGGGGAACCGCCACCAGGGCGACCGACACCGAGGCGAGGGTGTCGAGGACCAGCGCCGAGAGGAAGGCGACCCGGAGGGTCGAGAGGCTCGCCTCGCGCAGCCCCTCGGCAGCCTCGGCGATCCGCTCCCGCTGGCGCGCGCTGCGTCCGAACGCCTTGAGCACGGGCAGCCCCTCGAAGATGTCGGCGATCTGGCGTCCGAAGGCCTCGACCTGGCCCCACCGCCGGGCCGCCAGGCGCCCGCCGGACTCCCCCACCAGGATGCCGAAGACCGGGAAGAGCGCCAGGACGGTCAGGACGATGAGGGCCGACGGCCAGTCCAGGGCACCGATCACAACGACCAGAGCGATCGGCACGGTCGCCGCCAGCACCAGGTCGGGCAGGCAGCGGCCGATGTAGGCGTCGAGGGCGTCGAGGCCGCGACCGGCGAGCGCCGCCACGTCGCCGCCGCCCATGCCGCCACCGCCGGCAGCCTGGCTCAGCGTCGCGCTCAGCAGCCGCCGGCGGAGCTGCGCCTTGGCGGCCTCGGCACCGTGACCGGCGACGACCTCGGCGAGGAGGGCGCAGAGGCCGCGCACGGTGAAGGCCCCGGCGAGCCAGAGGATCGCGGGCAGGGGATCCTCGTCGGTCCTGCTCATCGCGCCGGCCAGCAGGCCGGCGAGGGCCAGCGCCTGGACCACGACGCTGGCCGCGGACACCATGCCGATGACGGCGGACGCGGCGATCGAGCGTCGCACCGCCGGCTCCCCGAGCAGGCGCGGCTCCACCGGTCCCGGGGTCCTCCCCGGCCTCCGGACGGCGCCGGAGTCCGCGGGCAAGGGGTCAGCGCCCGCCGGCGGCGGGGATCGGGGCGGGCACGTCCAGGGGGCGCTCCAAGCGGCGGCGGAAGACCCAGTACGTCCAGCCCTGGTAGAGCAGGACGATGGGGGTGAAGATGGCCGCCACGATGGTCATCACGGTGAGCGTGTACGGGTGCGAGGCGGCGAGCCCGATGGTGATGCCCGGCACCCCGGGGACCACCGCACCGCTGCTCGCCGGGATCGCCATCGGGTACATCAGGCTCCAGACGGCGCCGACGGCGAGCAGGACCGCCGCCCCGGTCGCCACGAAGGCGAGGCCCTCCCGGGATCGGACGATGAGGAGCACGGCGACGGCGAGGAGGACCGCCGCGACCAGCGCCAGCAGCAGCGGCGCCACCCCGGGCAGCGCTCCGCTGACGTCCGCCCACGGGCGCCCTCCGGCGGCCACCCCAGCGAGGGTGACGGCGAGCAGGACGACCGCGGCCAGCCCCGCGATCCGGGCCGTGCCGCGCGCCCTCTGGCGGAGCTCACCGCTCGTCTTGAGCGCGAGGAACACCGAGCCGTGGAAGGCGAAGATGCAGACGGCGGCAAGGCCGCCCACCAGCGCCAGGGGGTTGAGCAGGCCGAGGAGGCCCCCGGTGTACCCGGCTCGGGAGAGCGGCAGGCCGTGGGCGAAGTTGGTGAAGGCGACCCCCCACACCAGCGCCGCCACCAGGCTGCCGGCGAAGTTGGCGATGTCCCAGACGCGCCGCCAGCGCCGGTCCTGGAACTTGCCCCGGAACTCGAAGGAGACACCGCGGACGATGAGGGCCATCAGCACCAGGAAGAGCGCCAGGTAGGCGCCGCTGAAGAGGGACGCGTACCAGAGCGGGAAGGCGGCGAAGGTCGCGCCCCCGGCGACCAGCAGCCACACCTCGTTGCCGTCCCACACCGGCCCGACGGCGTTCATGCAGAGACGGCGGTCGGTGTCGTCGCGGCTCACCAGCGGGCTCACCATGCCCACCCCGAAGTCGAATCCCTCGAGGAAGAAGTAGCCGGCCCACAGCAGTCCGATGAGGGCGAACCAGAGGGCGCTCAGCCCGGTGAAGGTGGCCATCCGCGGCTCCTCAGTACACCAGTCCGGGGCGGGCGGGACCCTCTCCCGGTCCGGACGTCTCCTCGACCCGGTCGAGGGGATGGCGGGCGGCTCGCACCACCAGCACCGCCGCGAGGACCGCGAGGATCGAGTACACGAGGACGAAGGCGGCCGTGGTCCCGCCCACGTCGGCGGCGCTGACCGTGGAGACGCCCTTCGCCGTCTGCATCAGGCCGTAGACGATCCAGGGCTGGCGCCCCGCCTCGGTGAAGATCCAGCCGGAGGCGTTGGCGATGATCGGCAGCGCGATGCCGGCGAGCGCGGCGCGACGGAACCACCGGCTCTGCACCAGCCGCTTCCGCCAGCCCAGCCAGACCCCCCACGCCCCGAGCAGGATCATCAGGACCCCGGCCCCCACCATGGCCCGGAAGGACCAGTAGGTGAGCCAGAGGATCGGCGTGTAGTTGCCGGACCCGTACCGGGCGGTCTCGACCGCCTGCATCTGGTTGATCCCGAGCACCTGGCCGTTCCAGCTCAGGTCGGCGATGAGCGAGAGCAGGTGCGGTACCCGGATCTGGAAGATGGGCTGGCCGCTCAGGTTTCCGATCGTGAGCAGCGAGAAGCTGGCGCCGTTCTGGGTGTTGTAGAGGGCCTCGGCGGCGGCCATCTTCATCGGCTGCTGGACGTCCATGAGCCGGGCCTGGAGGTCGCCGGACACCGCCACCAGGATGACCGCGACGAGCACCACGGCGCAGGTGAAGCGCGCGGCGCGCCGGAAGGCGTCGCGCTCGACGTCATCGGACGCGCGGTGGACTCGCCAGATGCTGATCCCCAGGGTCAGCGCCCCGCCGGTGGCGATCGCCGCCACCACGGTGTGGACGAAGGACGCCCAGAGCGTCGAGTTGCCCAGCACCGCCCCGAAATTGGTGAGCACCGCCTGACCGTCCTCGACGGTGTAGCCCACCGGGTGCTGCATCCAGGCGTTGGCGGCCAGGATGAAGAACGCGGAGAGGATGGTGCCAACGCTGACCATCCAGATGGTGGCCAGGTGGAGGCGGGGCGACAGCCGCTCCCGCCCGAAGACCCAGAGACCGATGAAGGTCGACTCCAGGAAGAAGGCGAGCAGGCCCTCGATGGCGAGCGGGGCGCCGAAGATGTTGCCCACGAACACCGAGTAGGCGGACCAGTTGAGGCCGAACTGGAACTCGAGCACGATCCCGGTGACCACGCCCACGGCCAGGCTGATCAGGAAGATCCGGCCGAAGAAGCGGCTGAGCCGGTCCCAGGTCTCGTCCTTGCGGACCAGCGCGAGGGTCTGCATCACCGCGACCAACACGCCGAGGCCGATCGTCATCGGCACGAAGAAGAAGTGGAAGACGGTGACGATCGCGAACTGCCAGCGGGCCAGGTCGAGGGTCATGTCGCGGCCGATTCTCCGGGCTGCGAGCGCGATCGGGCCAGGGCCCGACGTCCTGACTGACCGAGGTCGGAGGACCCACCTTGGGGTGGTCTGCCACGGCCGAGCACGTCCCGGGAGGTCCCGCGCGCGGCAGGAGGAGGTGCGGGGACGGCGCGCTCACCTGCGGTCCGCCGATGCGGCGGGTGGGCGCGCCGCCCCGGCGGCGGGACTACCTGGCGGTGGCGCTCGGACGGCGCAGGTGACGCGCCTCGGTGATGGGGTCGCGCGTGTAGGGCTCGAGTCGCACCTTGACGTCCACCGCCACCGCCCCGGCCGGGCTCACGATCACCGGGTTGAGGTCCATCTCGGCGATCTCCGGCAGGGCGCTGACCAGCGCGCTGATCCGCTGGATGATGCCGGCCAGGGCCTCGGTGTCGCAGGGTGCGCTGTTGCGGTAGCCGAAGAGGAGCGCCGATCCCCGCGGCTCGCGGATCAGCTCGATGACGTCCCGGTCGGTGAGCGGCACCGCCCGGAAGGCCTGGTCGCCGGTCAGCCCGACCGCTGTGCCCCCCGAGCCGAAGACGAGCAGCGGCCCGAAGTGGCGGTCGCGCACCACCCCGACGATGGTCTCGACCCCCGCGCCCAGCATCGGCTGGACGATCGCCCCGCCCATCTCGTCGCCGAGCCGCGCCTGCATGGTGTCGAAGGCAATCCGCAGCGCCTTCTCCGAGGCGAGGTCGGTGAGGACCCCACCGCGCTCGGTCTTGTGGACCATGTCGGCGGCCGCCGCCTTGAGAACCACCGGGTAGCCCATCGTCTCAGCCGCGGCCACCGCTTCGTCGGCGGTGTCGGTGCGGGTCGTCATCGCCACCGGGACGGCGATCGCCTTCATCAGGGCGGCGGCGTCGAGCGGGCCGAGCTGGCAGCCCTCGGGGTTGGCCGCCAGGACGCGCTGGACGATCTCCCGGGCCGCGCTGAGGTTCATGTCGGCGGGCATGACCACGGTGCCCGGGTCGCGCCGGCGCCAGGCGGCGTAATCGGTGACGGTGCCGAGCGCGTAGGCGGCCGCCTCCGGGAAGGTGAAGACGGGCATGTCGCGGCCTTCGCGGAGCCGCTCCTGGGCGTCGCCGAAGACGGCCGCGAGCACCGGCTTGGTGGCGTCGTGGGCCACTGCACGGATCGCGTCGGCGATCCCCACGGCGTCGGTGTGGAGGGGCGTGAAGATGGTGATCACCGAGTCGACCACGGGGTCGGCGAGCACCGCCTCGAGCGCGGCCCGATACTCCTCGGGGCCACCCATGGCCGTCATGTCGATGGGGTTGCCGATCGCGGCGGCGGGATTGAGCACCTCGCGGAAGCGCGCGGTGGTCTTCTCCCCCAGCTCGGGGACCGCCAGCCCGGCGGCCTCGCAGGCGTCCGCGGTGAGGATCCCCGCGCCCCCCGCGTTGCCCACGATGGCCACCCGGTTGCCGGCCGGGAGCGGCGCCGTGGCCACCACCCGGGCCACGTCGAAGAGCTGCTCCAGAGAGGACACCCGGATCACCCCGGACTGGCGGAAGAGGGCGTCCACGGAGACGTCGGGCGAGGCCAGGGCGGCGGTGTGCGACGCGGCGGCGCGCACCCCCGCCGAGCTGCGCCCTCCCTTCACGGCGATGATCGGCTTGCGCCGCGAGACCCGCCGGGCGATCTCTGCGAAGCGGCGGGGGTTCCCGAAGGACTCGAGGTAGAGCAGGATCACGTCGGTGCGGCTGTCCTGCTCCCAGTACTGGAGCAGGTCGTTGCCGGAGATGTCGATCTTGTTGCCGGCGGAGACGAAGCCCGAGAGGCCGATGCCGAGCCGCCCGGCCTCGTCGATGACCGCGACCCCGAGCGCCCCCGACTGGGTGAAGAAGGCCATGTTCCCGGGGGGCGGCTGGCTGGGTGCGAAGGTCGTGTTGAGCCGCACCGCGGGGTCGGTGTTGATCACTCCCATGCAGTTGGGCCCGACCACCCGCATCCCGTAGCTGCGGGCCACGTCGAGCAGCTCGCGCTCCTTGGCCGCGCCCTCGGCACCGGTCTCGCCGAAACCGGAGCTGATGATCACCAGCGATCCGACCCCCGCCTTGCCACACTCGTGGACGGCGCCGAGGACGGCGTTGACCGGGACCGCGATGACCGCCAGGTCCACCTTGCCCGGGATGTCACCCACCGAGGCCCAGGCGGGCACGCCCGAGACGTTGTCCGCGCTCTTGTTGACCGGGTAGACCCGGCCGTTGAAGGGCCCGCGGATGAGGTTGCGGAGGATCTCGTGGCCGATCCCGCCCGGGGCGCGACCGGCCCCGATCACGGCGACGCTCTTGGGCTCGAGCAGCCCGCGCATGGCGGCCACCGAGGCGAGCCGCTCCCGCTCCCCGCTGGCGGCGCGCACGCCCTGGGTGTCGCTGATGTCGAGGCTGACCCCGACGACACCCTGCTCCGGGGTCCCCACCCGCTCGATGAAGCCGGCGTGCCGGAAGACGTCGAGCATGCGCAGGTTCTCGGCCATCGTCTCGGCCCGGAAGCGGGTGATCCCCGCCGCCCGGCCCAGCTCCGCCAGGTACTCGAGCAGAAGGGAGCCGACCCCCCGACCCTGGAAGTCGTCACTGACCACGAAGGCGACCTCGGCCTCCCCAGGAGCGGAGACGATGAAGTCGCCGACACCCACCACGCTCCCGGCGTGGAACGCGCCGAGGTGCAGGTGGCTGGCGGCGTCGCTGCTGGTCAGCCGGTCCAGCTCCGCATCGGTCATCTCACGGCGGGCGGAGAAGTAGCGGAGACGGAGGCTCTCCGGCGAGAGGTTGCCGAAGAAGACACGGAGGATGGGGATGTCCTCGGGGTGGAGGGGTCGGATGGTGATCGCCGCGCCGTCGATGAGGGCGGCATCGGCGCTCCAGTCGAGCGAGATCGGGGGTGGGCTGGTGGTTTCTGTGGTCACCGTCCCAGCGTACGGAAATTCGCGGCCGAATGTCGTGGGCCGATGGTCACCGAGACCAGGGGTCACGCCCCAGGGACGGGGGGTGGAGCACTCCGGGCGGCAGCCACCGATTCGAGGAGCCGCCTCTCGACCCCGCCTCCCACGCCAAGCGCCACCCAGCGGGGACGCGCCGTGGTTGGGGACCACGCCCTCCGCCGCCGGTCGCCCGCTCCGGTTGTGGACCGGGCACCAGACCACAAATCAGGGAAGGAGGATTCCGCCTCGCTCCCTGCGGCCACCGGAAGCGCCGGGGAGAGCCCACACCATCGGCACCTGGAGTCGCAGGGAGCTCGGACGGGTCGTAACGGTCAGGCCCCTCAGAATGACGGGTTCCAGTGGGCCGACACTGCGAGCATCCGCGTGCCGGCACTGCGAGGCCAGGGGATAATGTCACCACTCTCGTGAGGCCACCCGACCATGGGGCTCCAGGGACCTCCTCAGCGACGCCGCCGGGCTGGTCCCAGGTCGCGGGGGCCGGATGGCCCTTCCTGAGACCGGTCGCGGCGGACGACGATCCGCTGGTCCCCCCCTCACCGGTGAGCTCGCAGCCATGATCCGATTCGCCGTCCACCGATCCACGGCCGAGGTGCCGGGCTGAATGTCGCTCGGAGACTGGGGACTCGCCTGCCTCTGGCTGCTTGGCATGCTGGTCGTCATCGCCGCGGTCCTCGGCCTGGTGGCTGTGACCGACCCCATTCACCGGCGCGCGCCCCAGGCAGCGGCGGGCGCCGGGGTCCCAGATCCATCGGGGCCGACAGCGCCCTCCCCGACGGGCGGCCCGGACCCGCCAGCCTGAGCCCGAGGGGCCCGGCGGCCCGGTGGTTTGGTGACCGGGGGCCCGGACGATGGGTCCGTTCGGGGCGAGGTCGATGGGCTTTGGGCGTACACTGCAGGGCCATGGATCCCGGGGACACCATTCGCGTCCTGCTCTGTGATGACCACGAGTTGGTCCGGCTGGGGCTCCGGCGCCTGCTCGAGGTCGAGCCCGACCTCGAGGTGGTCGGAGAGGCCGGGGACGCGGACTCCGCCCTGGATGCGGTGGCCCGGCTCCACCCGCGGGTGGTCGTGATGGACGTCCGGATGCCCGGCCGGTCCGGGATCGAGGCGTGCCGGGAGATCCGCTCGGCCCATCCCGACACCCACGTGCTGATGCTCACCTCCTTCGCCGACGACGAGGCCCTCTTCACCTCGATCATGGCCGGGGCATCGGGCTACATCCTGAAGCAGATCCATGGCGGCGACCTGATCGGCGCGATCCGCGAGGTCGCGGGGGGCCATTCCCTCCTCGACCCCCAGGTGACCGAGCGGGTGCTGGCCCGGCTGCGCGGGGAGGTGGTCACCCCCGGCGACATCATCAACGACCTCACCCCCCAGGAGCGCAAGATCCTGGCCCTGGTCGCCGAGGGCCTGACCAACCGGCAGATCGCCGAGCGGGTGCACCTCGCCGACAAGACCGTCAAGAACTACGTCTCCAACATCCTCATGAAGCTGGGCCTGGAACGCCGTGCCGAGGTGGCCGCGTTCGTCGCCCGGCGCAAGGAGAGCCAGCCCAGCGAGTGGCCCTGAGGCCGGCGCTCCTGCCGCGTCGCGGGCCGGCCCCGCCGATCGGCCCCTCGGCTGTCTCCGCCCACCCGCGCGGCGCCGCTCCCACGCTCCGGTCGGACGCACGGGATCGATCCCGCGGATGCACCTCGACACGAGATCCCGCGGGTGGACCTCGATCAGGGAGGCATTGGCCATGCAATTCGATCGCTTCACGATCACCCTGCTGATCCTCTGTCCAGACCCGCCTGCGCTCGCCGATGACACCCTGGACGCCCTCCAGGACCAGCACATGGCGCACCTCGCCGAGCTCCACGAGGCGGGGCACCTGCTGGCCGCCGGCCCCCTGCTCGGCCCTCCCGACCGGGGCTTGCGCGGCCTGAGCATCTGGCGTGGTGAGCCCGACGAGGTGCGCGCCCTCCTCGAGGAGCACCCCGACCCCCTGGTGACGGCCGGCCGGCTGCGCCACGAGATCGTCCCCTGGATGGTGCCGAGCGGCGCGCTGCACTTCGCCGTGACCCGCTTCCCGCGCTCGATGGCCGAGGCGGAGACCTGAGCCGCTCGCCGCTCGCCCAGGCCCCCACCACGACCAATGTTCGCTGCGCGCGCTACTCGGTGCTTCGGTAGTGGCGGCGCCAGATGAGGCGGTGGACCGGTATCCAGCGGGGGATGTCGCGCAGTCCCGGGATGAAGGGGATGAGTAGCAGGGCCAGCGAGAGCACGGTCATGGTCAGCACCACCAGGAGGTCGGCGTTGCTGGCCGTGGTGTACGGGGGGATCTGGTACCAGAGCGTGAAGAGCCACAGCCACGCCTGACCGGGGTACCGGCCGGTCTCGTTCATCATGCCCCACTGCGATCCCGTCAGATCTTGGGCCTGAGCGAGCCCCATCAGGTAGCCGCCGTCGGCCATGAAGAGGAGCGGCTTGCTGTAGTCGGTCTGGTAGAAGTGGTCGCTGGTGAGCAGCAGCGCGTCCAGGCCGCCGGTACGGGCCAGCCCGAGCAGCCGGCTCATCAGGGTCGGGACCGGACCGTAATCGCCGGACGCCACTGTGACCTGCGCGCCCACCAGGGTGGCGCTGCCCAGGGCCTGGATGTAGGCGTTGAGCCACTTCTGCTGCTGGTCGGGGCTGGCGGCGTCGAAGGTGCTCAGCGCCGCGGCCAGGGTGGGGTCGCCGACGGTGGACTGGGAGAGCGGCTCCAGGACGAAGTCGAGGGGCGGGTTGACCGCGACGTGGACGCCGGCCCACTGCTGCGGAACGATCGGCCCCAGGCTCTGGACGGAGCCGCTGTTGGTGTTGTACGGGGGCCCGTACTGGGCGGTGGTGCTCTGGCCGGCCAGCTCGGTGGCCGCGGTGGTCACGAAGTCGACCGGGTCCGACTTCGCCCACGCCTGGATGGTCGCCGACGGCACGTCGGGGGATGAGAGCACCGCCGAGAGCACCAGCACCACCACCAGCAACGCCACCGTGGCGACGGCGAGCTCCTTGAGCAGATCGTAGGGAGCCGTCCGGACCCCGCGGTAGTAGTCGTCCTTGCTCACCTCGGTGCGACGCCCTCCGGGGCGGCGGCCGGTCATCGTGCGGGCCCTTCCGAAGCCGCGCTCACGCCGGCGTCCGCGACGTAGGGGTCACCGAGCGGCCGGACCACGCCCTTGCTGCGCACCTGCAGGATGTGGAGAACCACCAGCAGGGTTACGGCGATCGGGAAGAGCATCACGTGCAGGCCGTACATCTGGCCGAAGTTGAGGACGTTGAAGAATCCGCCCAGACCGGTGGCGTTGATGGCGTCCTTGGCGTTGACCGCGATCCACTGGGAGTCGAAGTTCTGCTGGACCAGGTACCCGGTGAAGGCGGTGACGATGCTGACCAGGAAGATCACCACGCCGACCATCCAGGTCTTGGCCCGCCCGTCGCGCCAGCCCGCGCCCCAGTACTGGCCCCAGAGGTGCAGCACCATGAAGATGAAGAACATCTGGACCGACCAGAAGTGGATGCTGTTGAAGAAGTGGCCCAGGCTCGAGGTGTGCCACCAGGCCGAGCCCATCAGGGCCAGGACCACGCCGCTGACGACCACCCAGACCAGGGCGGCGATGGTCACCACGCCGAAGACGTACACCCAGGAGCCAACGTAGGCCGGCTGGCGGGTAGGCAGCAGCTCCTCGATGGTGAGGCGCCGGGTCAGTTGGTCGCGGACCGCGGCGGTCCATCCGGCCTCCGCGCCCGGCGCCCCCTCGGCGCGGTCGCCCCCGGCGGGCCCCGCGGGGCTCGCCCCGGTGCTTTCGTCGCCGGCCTCAGTCATCGTCGTCAGCACCGTGGTGGCCGGCGCCGTGCGGGAAGGGGGCGATCAATGCCACCGCGAATAGCACGAGCATCACGGCGATCAGGATCAGGTTGGGGAGCGAGATGAGGATGAATCCCCAGTGGAAGTACGGCGCCGGCGAGTTCACGTCGATCCTCCGTGACTGCGGGAACGGAGGGAGGCGGGCCGACGGAGCTCCCCAGGTGATTCGCATGGCCCGGAGTCCAGGGGCTGAAGGTCATGCCGACCAGTGCCGAGGATATCAGGTGTGGTGGGACAAATGGCCGTGGTCAGTGCCCGAGCCCGGGGGGACGATGGGCGCGGAGATTGCGAGACAGGCATGTCGACTCAGACAGATCGGCTTTTCCTCCTGCTCGACCCCGAGACGCGTCGGGTGATCGACCTCTGCACCGGGCCCTCCCCGAGCGGCGACTGTCCCAGCTTCGTCGACGGTCAGCCACTCCCGTGCGAGGGGTCTCGGGTCGTCCCCCTGCGGCGCACCTCCGCCAACGGCCTCCCCTTCCTGGTCGCCCACTCCGAGGGGACTCGCTGCCCCCTCGCCTGGGTGCTTGAGGTCTCCACCCCACCGGAGGGCGTGGAGACCCCGGCGACGGAGCCCGACCCCGAGGGTTGGGTCCCGCCCGGAGGGGGCTGACGAGCCGCGTCGCTCACGTGACTGGCGTGCAGGCGGCGCTCAGGTCGTCCTGGCGCGGCTGCGGTGGCGTCCCGGTCGTCGGGTGGTGACGTTCAGGAGCGCTCAGACCGTCCAGATCAAGAAGCGGCGGCCCCACGGGCCGGCGACCTCGCAGCATGGAGGAAGGGAGCGCACTCGAGGTGCGCGACCGCCCGTGCAGCGGAGCCGACGCCGAGCTGGGCGGAGATGAGCGCCTCCGTTCAGGCGTCGCGCCCCTCGTCGCAGACGGTCCGGAACTCACACCGGCGGCACCGCCAGCTGCTCGGCCTGGGCGGGAACTCGTGGAGCCGGTGCGCCTGGGCGAGCTCGCGGGCGCTGCTCTCCACCTGGAAGTGGAAGCTTCCCAGGGCGCGCGAGTCGAAGCGAAGCCGGCTCACCTCTGCGGTCTGGAGCCAGTGCAGCTCGACCGTGGCCTCGTCGGTCCCCCCTTCCCGCGCGAGCGCCACGGCGTAGGCGCGCACCTGGAGGTCCCGGCGCAGCGCCTCCTCGTCGCGTGGCGCCCCGGTCTTGTAGTCGACGACCACGCGCTCCCCATGCGGTCCGGCGTCGATGCGGTCGAACCGGCCGGTGACCTCGCCGGCGGCGACGCTCAGGGTGAAGGGCTGCTCGACGTCCAGCGGCTCGGCATCGCGCCACCCCGGCGATGCCGCATAGCGCCTGAGCTGGCTCTCGCCGAGGCTGCGCAGCTCGGCGTGGGCTCCCTTCGGGCCCCGGGACGCCTCCCACGCGTCGGCCCAGAGCCGGGCGGCGTCGTCCGGCCCGGCATCGGCTCCGGACTGCCTGCGCGCGGCCAGCGCCTGGAGGACGGTGTGGACCAGGGTCCCGTACCACTGCTGGGGTGAGGCCGGGACCGGCAGGCGGTAGACGGCACGGTAGGCGTAGCGGCGGGCGCAGTCCTTGAAGGCGGCGATGTCGGACACCGATGCCCGGATCTCCGCCATCGGGGCACCGCTCGGGACGGCCACCTGACGGCGCGCCGGCGGGCGGACCCCCTCGATGGTCCGGCGCCCCACTCCGGCGACCCCCTCCAGGCTGGTGAGGAAGGGGCTGGGCCGCTCGTCCTGATAGGAATGCGGGTAGCGGCGGGCGTGGACGAGGACGAGGCGGTCCCGAGCCCGGGTGGAGGCCACATAGAAGAGACGGCGCTCCTCGTCCCGGCTCGCCTCCCCCTCCGGGGCGGGCTCGGGCACCAGCTCGTCGGGGAGGGTGAGCCGGGCTGGGAAGCCGCCCTTCCCTGGCCAGCGCTCCTCGGTGCACCGTCCCAGGAAGACGACGGGCCACTCCAGCCCCTTGGCGGCATGGGCGGTGAGCAGGCTGATCCCCGCCTCGCCGGAGTCGACGGTGGCGATCTCGTCGGCGGCGCGGCTGTTGCGCAGGATGTCGAGGTAGCGGAGGGCCAGGCCGAGGCTGCGGTCGTCGCTCCAATCCGCGAACCCCTCGAGCAGCTCGCCGAACTTGTTGAGGTTGGCACCGACCTGGCCTCGCAGCCGGGGCTCGGCGTCGTCGAGGACGCCGAGGAACTCGGTCCGCTCCAGGGCAGCGTAGAAGACGTCGCGCACGTCGTCGCGGGCGGCCTGGGCGTGGAGCTCCGCTACCACCTCGACCAGCCGGCGGGCCGCGCCGAGGTCATCCGCGCTCAGCTCCGGGAGCTCGCCCGCGATGATCGCGGCGAGGGGGAGGTCACGGTCGTGCGCGGCCCGGCCGAGGGCGAGCCGGCCGGCGTTGCTCACCGCGAAGGACGGCAGGTTGACGCAGCGGAGCAGCGCCTGGGAGTCGCCGGGGTCGTGGACGGCGCCGAGCACCGCCAGCAGGTCCTTGATCTCGCGCCGCTGAAAGAACCCCCGCCCGCCGTGGACGACGTATGCGACCCCGGCCTCCTGGAGGGCTCGGGTGGCCGCCTGCATGTCGTCGTGGCGCCGGAACAGCCAGGCGATGCCGGTCGGATCGGCGCCCGCCTCGAGCAGCCGCCGGCATTCCTGGGCCACCTCGACGACCTCGCCGCGCTCGTCGGCGGCGCGCCACACCTCCACGGTCCCTCCTGTCCCGCGATCGGCGACCAGGTGCTTCTCGATGCGCGAGCCCGGGGGAGCGGCTCCGATGATGGCCCGGCTCGCCTCCACGATCTCCTGGTGGGACCGGTAGTTGCGGTCGAGGATCACCCGCCGGTGCTGGGGATAGAGGCGGGCGAAGCGATCGAGGTTGGCGAGCGACGCGCCCCGGAACTTGTAGATGGACTGGTCGTCGTCGGCGACCACCAGGAGGTTGCCGCGGGCCCCCGCCAGGGCCTCGACCAGACGGGCCTGCGCGTAGTTGGTGTCCTGGTACTCGTCCACCATCACGTGGTCGATGGCGCCGGCCACCGCCTCGCGCACGTCGGGGTGGTCCCGGAGCAGCCGTTCGGCGTAGAGGATGGTGTCGTCGTGGTCGAGGACGGCCCGCTCCAGGAAGGTCGCCTCCAGCCGCCGGTAGACCGCGGAGCACTCGCGGTGGCGGGTGAGCAGCTCGCGCTCCAGGCCCTCCGCGGCGCCGGCCAGCCGGGCCTCGGCCCACCTCGCGTACTCCTCGGGGGAGACCAGCTCCTGCTTGGCCTTCTCGATCAGGTCGAGGATCGGGTCGACCAGGTCGTGCGCGCGCAGCGGGTTGTAGAGGGTGGTGGGCCGCAGCTCGGCGAGGATGGCGTCGACGACCAGCCAGCGCTCCGCGTCGTCGGCGATCCGGAAGGCCGGCGAGATGCCGAGCCGCCAGCCCCAGCGACGCAGCACCCGCTGGGCGAAGGAGTGGTAGTTGAGCAGGGGGGGATCGCCCTCGAAGGGGCCGTGCACCCGCTCCACCCGGTCGCGCATCTCGGCGGCGGCCTTCCGGGTGTAGGTGAGCACCAGCAGGCGATCGGCCGGGGCGCCCTCGCGGACCAGGCGCAGGAAGCGCTCGACGATGACCCGGGTCTTGCCCGATCCCGGCCCCGCCAGCACCAGGCACGGCCCCTCGCCGTGGTCGACCGCCTGCCGCTGGGCCTCGTCCAGGACCGCGGAAGCCGCCTCCGGCATCCCGACGTCGGGGCTCCCGCCCGGCACCGGAGCACCGGCCTCTGCGATCTCCACCTCCGGGCTCCCGTCCAGCCCCGCGGCGGCCGTCTCCGGCACCCCGACCTCGGACCTCTCATCCGGGACCGCACCCCGGGGCTCCGGCGGCAGATCGAGCATCTGGCGATGATACCCCCGGGTCGCGTACATCTGTTTGCCGTGTGTGCCGGGCGCCCCCTCGCGCCCGGAGCCCCTGGTAGAGTGGACACTCCGTCCGGCCATGGGCGCAGCCTGCGCGCAGGCGAGCCGGCCCGGCCGGATCTCCCATCGTCATCAGCCAGGCCGCCGCGGGCGGCGCCGAGGAGGTGATCCCTCAACCGTGTCGGAGGTCAAGGTCCGCGAAGGCGAGACCTTCGAGAGCGCGCTGCGCCGCTTCAACAAGAAGATCAAGCAGAACGGCATCCTCTCGGAGG
>Ga0187880_1000563_pt1 | contig 30586 bp, 25 predicted proteins | sample June2016WEW_19_4_FD_132998 | JGI IMG/M metagenome (GOLD analysis project Ga0187880, IMG submission 132998) | Peatland microbial communities from SPRUCE experiment site at the Marcell Experimental Forest, Minnesota, USA - June2016WEW_19_40 | ecosystem: Environmental > Terrestrial > Soil >... | reverse complement strand
CGAGCGCGCGTTCCGCTCGTCGCCTTCGGCGAGGCTTGACCGCTCAAGCGCGGCGCGGGCGTTCGGGCGAAACTGGGTAATTGAGCATGCGTCACCGTAATGGCGTAATGGGGTAATGGCCCGTCCATTTTCGCGATGCGCCGGCTCGCTCGCGCTCTGGTGAGGACTTGCCTTCGTCCTTGACGGGCCCCACGTCGGCTAGGTCTCGCCGCTTGAGCGACCGGAGCAAGACGAATTGACGCTGCAAATGGAATGGCGCGGAAGGCGCGCGAAGCGCGCCCCCTGCAACGATCGGATGACGCAACGGACGCGTCCGACGGGCCCCTAGCGCGTCTTGGTAAATCCGTCAGGACTCCAGTCCTCGCTGCCGACCCCATGGTGAACGAAGAAAAGGCCGTCGGGGTCGTAGCGTCGCTTGATCTCAGCGAGGCGCGAATAGTTCGACCCCCAAAATGCGGCCTGCCAGTTCGGTTGGAAATAGTCGCATTCGTAAACGTAGGCGCCCGTGGCGGGCGCCGCCCCGCGCAGGGCTCGCATCGCCTCGTCGACGAGAGTGCGACGCGCGCCGGCCGCGGCGAGATTCGGCGCGGGCATGCCGGCGTAGGCCGGCAGCTCCTCACACGCAATGATGGCGAGCGCGAAAGCATCGAGCACGTCGGGATTCATCGCAGTGTCTCGGGCGGCTGCCAGCGCATTTGGCGAGGCGCCGGCGAGGCCTTTGTTGAAATGCAAGCTGACGTCCCAGAAACGGCTCGCCGCGAACCAGGCGTCGACGAACGCCGACTGATTTTGAGGCTGGAGGAGCGCAGCGGGCAGCCAAGCGGAACTGTAAGCGCTCCAAAAGGCGCCAGCCTGGCCGCCGTCTCCCACCCACCAGAAGTCGGTCGGCGCAGCGCCCGGGCGATGGCTGAAAACCACCGCGGACGGCGCGTAGCGACGAAGAAAGTCTGCGTCCCAGTAGCCTCGGAACGGCGCCGCGACGACCATCAGAGTGTCCTGGCCGTCATAGTCATCGCGATTGGCATTGACGAAGTCGATGAGCGGGGTCCACGCGTCGCGCGCCTCGTCCTGGTTCAGGCCCTGAAAAACCATGTCGATCCGCAATCGGTTGTCGGGTCGCGCGCGGGCCTGCTCGCCCCAATGCGGGTTGAAAAGGTTGGTCCTGTAAAGATCGACGAAGCGCGCCAGCAGCTCGACGAAAAGCGCTCTGCCGAGACCACCGGCAAGCGGCATCTGGATTCGCTGCGCGGCGAGTACGCCAGCGCCATGGGCAAGCGGAGTTCGCTGGAGGCGGTCATCACTGAGCACGGCTACACCACCGAATCGGTGCGCAAGCTCTTTACCTCGGGTGCGATGAAGGAAGGTCTTGCGCCGGTGGGCGTGCTGGCTGACTTTCTCGAAGTCGAAGATCGCTATGAACACGTGGTTGACGATTTCCTGCGCGACGAACTGAACTACATCGTGGTCAAGTCGTGGGACGCGGCCGACGAAGGTCTGCGCCTGCTGCGCAGCGACGTGGATGGCCGCGCGACGTTTCTGGTCCATCCTGAAGATTCACAGGCGAAGTTTTCGTTCCTGTTCGACGAGTCCGCGCACCAGGTCGCACATGCCGACAGCGTGGTCCCGCTCAAGCATTGCATTCGCGTGCTCAACGGCTTCGGCAAATCGCTTGAAGTGATTCTGCCCAAGCTCGGCAACGGCTACATTGTGCCCGATGCCGACGCCGGCCGCGATCTCGCGTTGAATAACCCCGATGCCTTCTTTCTCTCCAAGTCGGGCGAGTGCTTCCACAACGTCACTGTGACCGGCGGCAAGCAGCGCAGCCAGGGACCGCTCGCCATGAAGCGCGAGCTGCGTGAAGTGTTGCAGCAGATGGGCGAAATGGAGCGCGCCATGGCCGCCGAGGAGATGCGCGTGGCCGCGTTAGGCCGCGAAATCTTCGAACTGACCGGACTGCTGCATCGGCTGGAGGACGACAAGCGCGAAGGCGAGCGCCAGGCCATGACTTCCGGCCACACGCTCCGCCAACTCGAAATGGAAATGGTCCGGGTGCGCGAACGGCTGTCCACCTATGAGCGGGAACTCGGCCGCGTCGCCGAGGAACGTAACCAGCAGCAGATGTTGCTCGCAGAACAAAGCGGAGAACTGTCGGCGCGGGAGGAACAACAGCGTCAGCTTGAATTGGAGATGCAGGCTGCGCACAGCAGTCTGGAAGGCCTGCGCTTGCGGCGTGACGAAGCCGCACAACTCGCCAGCGAAACTCGGGCGCAACTGGCCACACTGGAAGAGCGCCGCCGCGGAGCGGTGACCACGGTCGAGCGCATCGAGGCGCTGGTGTCGGAGGTCTCGACGCAACTGGCGAAACTGAAATCACAACTCGAGTCGGCCGCCGCCGAGAAGCAGCAACGCGAAGCCGAGAATGTTCGCCTCGCTGAACAGGTGGTCGGCTGGACCGCCGAGCGCGAACTCGCCAACACTCGCGATCGCGAACTGCAAGCCGGGTTGCAGACTGTCCGGGTGCGAATTGTTGAGTTGGAAGAAGCCCTTAAGGCGGCCCGCGAAGCGCTCGATGCCGCGCGCGATCGTCGCGGCGAACTTTCCGCCGCGCAGGCGCGTGTGCAATCCGATGTGCAGCACATGTCCGAGACGTGCGTGCAGGAGCTGAGCCAGCAACCGCACGAGTTGATGGCCGACGATTCCCTGCCCCGCGTCGCCGCAGAGGCGCTCGCCAGCGAAGAAGAGGCCTATCGCGAAATGCGCACGCGGTTGGACAACATGGGTCCGGTAAACATGATGGCGCTGGAGGAGTACAAGGAGATCGCGCAGCGTCACGAATTTCTGGAAACGCAGCGGCTGGACTTGTTGCAGGCCATCGAGAACACCCAGAACACAATCAAAGAAATTGACACCATCTCGCGGCAGAAGTTTGAAGAAGCTTTCAAGATCATCAACGAGAACTTCTCGCGCACCTTCAGCAAGCTTTTCGGCGGAGGCCAGGGCTTTATGCGCCTTACCGACATCGAGAACTCGGCGGAGAGCGGCATCGACGTGGTGGCCTCGCCTCCGGGCAAGAAGCTGCAAAATGTGCTGCTGCTCTCCGGCGGCGAGAAGGCGCTCACCGCGCTGGCGCTGCTGGTCGGCATCTTCCAGTATCAGCCCAGCCCGTTCTGCATTCTCGACGAGGTGGACGCGCCGCTCGACGAAGCCAACATCGGCCGCTTCACCGAACTGATTCGCGAGATGAGCTCGCAAACGCAGTTCATCATCATCACCCACAGCAAGCGCACGATGGGCATGGCGCCAGTTCTGTACGGCGTCACCATGCAGGAACCCGGAGTGTCGAAACTGGTGTCCGTGCGCTTCCACGAAGAGCCGGCACGGCTGACTATGGCAAGCGCGTAGTCGGCACGTTGCGATGTTTGTTTCTGCCGTCCCTACGGGACTCGGGATCATTTCCCACGTCTACCCAGCGCTGAAGCGCTGGGCTAAGCTATTCCGTCCCGCTGCGCGGGACTGGGGTGCTGCGATCCTGCGGTACTCGCCGCTCAGGGCTTACGTAGCTGAACGCATCCAACTGTTGCTCGTCTTTTCCACGCATGCCTCCTTCTTGCGGGTTGGGTTGTGGAAACAAGAGAGTTTTCTGGTACAGAGGCGCCTTCAGTGCGCTCCGCATTGCCATGATGCTGCCTGTGTCAACCAGACGAAAGATGTAGACTCACCACTGCTATTTGCAGTACAAAATCGAGTATGAACTACCGAATCCTCGTAGGGGTAGTGCTCCTGCTTTGTGTCTCTTTTCTTGCTGCTGCTCAGCGACAATCGGAGATTACTGGCGAAGTCGTAGATTCAGAAGGCGCGGCCATCGCCAATGCGCGTGTGCTTGTTCATTGGGATTCTGCCGGCAGCACTGTCGGCCTATCGGATAACATTGGCATCCAGCACGACGTAATCGTGACAACGGATGCCACTGGTAGGTATTCAGCAGGCGTTCCAGCGGGATTCTATGATGTGTTCGTCTCAGCAATGGCATTCACGCCAACCGCCGCAAAGGTGCGAGTGAAAAAGGAGCAACGCATTACGTATAACTCAACCCTAAGGCCAGATCCGTTGGTCTCCCGAGAACTGGCGCATTGAAAAAAATAGAAAGCTTCCACTCCTTGCACTTCGCAAATCGCCCGGCTGAATCCGGGAGTTTTTCCGCAGCCTGCTACAGAACCGCGAGTACCTGCCGCCGCCCGTCCCAAACTCCCCTGCCTCCGTTGCGATATACTTTGGGGTTTGCCATCAGTGTTTGCGAGCAGTAGCACGCACGCTGCTCCAGTTCTGGAAGGAGAACTTTTTCTATGTCATCCGCAGCCGTTTCCTACGCACGCGAGAACCAGAAACGCTTTCTCGACGAGTTGAAAGACTTGCTCCGCATTCCCAGCGTCAGCACCGCCGAAGAGCACAAAGACGATATCCGCAAGGCTGCCGAGATGGTGGCCAACGACCTGAAGCGCATCGGCTTCGAGCATGTCGAGACCATTGCCACCCAAGGCCATCCCCTGGTTTACGCCGACTGGCTGCACGCCTCGGGCAAGCCGACCGCGTTGTGCTATGCGCACTACGACGTGCAGCCGGCCGAGCCTCTGGACGAGTGGCACACGCCGCCGTTTGAGCCCACCGAGCGCGATCAGAACATCTACGCGCGCGGCGCCGTTGACGACAAGGGCCAGCTCTGGATGCAGCTCAAGGCTTTCGAGTCGCTTTTCAAGGGTGGCAACGGCAAGCTGCCCATCAACGTCCGCGTGCTGATCGAAGGCGAAGAAGAAGTGGGCGGCGAGAGCATCGAAGAGTTCGTGAAGAAGAATGCGGCCTCGGGGAAACTGAAGGCCGACTTCGCTCTGGTCACCGATACCGAGCTGTTCGCCCCTGACCTTCCCACGCTGTGCGTCGGCCTGCGCGGTCTGCTCTACACCGAGATTCAAGCGCAGGGAGCGAAGAGCGATCTTCACTCCGGCGTGTACGGCGGAGCGGCGCCCAACCCGCTGTTCGCCCTGGTCGAGATCATCAGCAAGCTGAAGGACGCGGATGGAAAAATCCTCATCCCCGGCTTCTACGATGACGTGCAAAAGCCAACCGCCGACGAGTTGAAAGCGTGGGAGCACCTGCCCTTCAATGAAGAGGACTATCGCAAGGCGGAAGTGGGATCGAGCGTTCTGACCGGCGAGCCGGGCTACTCCGTGCTGTATCGCACCTGGGCGCGTCCCACGCTGGAGGTACACGGTATACCCGGCGGCTTTGTCGCTCCCGGCGCCAAGACGGTGATTCCGGCGCGCGCCTCGGCCAAGGTCTCGATGCGCCTGGTGCCCAAGCAGGACCCCGACGACATCCTGAAGAAGTACACCGAGTACGTGCAGAAAGTCACGCCCAAGGGCATCCAGATCAGCATCAAGGTGCACAGCAAGGGCCCGGCGTGTGTAGTGAACACCGACAACAAGTTCGCGCGCGCCTCGGTGGAAGCCATGCACGAAATCTTCGGGAAAGACACCGTGTATATTCGCTCGGGTGGTTCGATTCCCATCGTGACCCAGTTCGAGGAAGACCTGAAGATTCCCAGCATCATGATGGGCATGGGTCTGCCCGACGACAACCTGCACGCGCCCAACGAGAAGTTCCACATCCCCAACTTCTATCGCGGGATCGAGTCGATCATTCGCTTCTTTCAGATTTTGGGGCAGTGAGAAACAGTGGCTAGTGGTTAGTGGTTAGTGGCTAGTCAGAAGCAGTGTGCCCCACTCAAGCTGGGTTTGCTTGGGTGGGGATTTGACTTCGCCCGGTTCGTCGCTAAGCTGGAGACTGCGGCAAAATAGAAAGGACCGACAATGCAGCCTCACATTTCATTTGCAGGTTGGAGGTTTACTCGCACTCTCAAACGCTTGATCGCCGGGCTGTCGGCCGCCGCGCTTCTAGCTTGCGTCGCGGGCGGACCCAGCTTCACCAGCGCGCAGGAAAAGAAGCCAGCGGCGACGGCCACCAATAGCGCCGGAAATGCGGCTTCGGCGCGTGGCAAGTACATTGTGACCGAGGTTGCCAAATGTGGTAATTGCCACACCCCGCGCATGTCCAATGGGGAACTCGATTACCACCGATGGCTGGCGGGCGGGCCGGTGCCGTACTTGCCGGCCCAACCCGGACAGGATTGGCCGCTGCTGTGCCCACGCATTGGCGGCCTGCCCCCAGCCAGCGATGCCCAGATGATCACATTGCTCACCACCGGAATCTGGACCACCGGCAAACCGCTCCGCTCCCCGATGCCTGAGTTTCACATGACACGCGCCGACGCCGAGGCGGTCCTAAGTTACCTCAAGTCCGTCAGGTCAGGTCACAACCCAACCGAATAGCCGCCGGCCGAGGAGAATACCCCAGCCGCACATCACAGTAAGTGTGATTCGCCAAAAATAGCTTGTTCACGGCACCGGCGGTCGCCGGCTGCGGCCGGCTGCGCAAAGCCGGTTCCGAGTGGCAGGGGCTCAAGCACTACCGCCGGAAGGCTTTAGCTCGGACCTCAGTGGCCCTGACGCAAGCAAACGTTCGACAAAGTCTGTCATCAGTTGCCTGCGGCGTTCTGGCCCGTAAAGCCACAGCGCTTCCTGGTAGGCGCGACCTCCTACACGGGCACGCAGTTCAGGACTCTTCACCAGATCGCGAAGCAGGGTGTACCACTGCTGATCGTCATTCGCCAGAAATCCATTTCCTCCATGGCGAATGGCGTTAGCGTACGGCTGGGTTGGAGACGCGACCGTTGGCATACCAAGCAGCGCCGCCTCAAAGAACTTCAGTTCGCTCTTCGCTTCACAAAACGGATTGCCAACCTCTAAGGGAGCGATGTTGATATCGAAGGTGGCGTACTCCAGCGGAGTGTCATCGCGGGCGACACGATCACGCCATTCAATCTGGTCCGACTGCCGCTCTAATTCGGGGAACTCGGCCAGGTTTACAGTTTCGCGCCACAAGACAAGCCGGACTTGTGGATTTTCCGCAAGCACAGCAGCCAACCCACGCGAGGCTACCGCCAGGTCTCGTTGATGGGTCAGGGTCCCGCCGAAGTACCCAATCCGAACCAGCCCATCGCCGGCCTTCGCCTGGCGGGACAAAAGCGCAGCACGAGACGACTCCAGTCTTTGCTTTTCGAAGCCATTAGGAATGACGGTTGTGGGCTTGCACAAGTCTCGCGCCTCGCGCGCCAGCGCCGGGGTGGTGGTGGTGAAGTAGTCGGCCTGCGACAGAACCGATCGAAAACCTTCATAAAGCGCGCGCGCCTCCTCTTCTTTCTGTCCCAGGGAACGGATGCCATCGATAATTTCACTTTTTGCCAATTCCGGCCGAAACAGCAGATCATCGATGTCAAACACCACGCGCGCCCCCGAATGTCGCGCCGCTTCAATCACCCTGGCAACCACCTCCGAGTAAGGGGCACGCCAGATCCACACAATGTCGCAGTCTTTTATTTCAACGAGCCGTTGCGGAAATTCTTCAATCGGAATGATCACCGTGCGATAGAACTGGGGCGCCAAGGACTCTGCCAAATTGAGCACCCGGTAGCGATGTCCGACGGCATGCTGGTTGCCGGAGATGAAGACGATCTTAGGACGGCAACCCCTGGCTGGCACGAGGCGCGGACGGGCGGCAGATTCCGGCTGGGAAGAAGATTTCGGCTGAGAGGACGACTTCCGGTACGACGTACCGCTTGCTTGTGATGGCCTGAATAGTCGCCCTTCCGCTTTTCCCCAGCCGAGGTAATGGATCAACGGATTCATGCCGGCCTTGGCGACATCCGGGTTCTGTGCCAGGTACCACTTGCTGTCGAACCGCGAACTTGGGTCGCGACCTTCAAGGCCGCCTGACAAAAAGTAGTGCTCCATAGGATCCACGCCCGCCTGAGCAACGTCCGGATTGCGTGTCAAGTACCACTCCTGGTCGAAGAGGCCGGATTTTAACGCTGAGTCTTTCGCGCGGCGGAGTTGAGACCGCTGTCGCAGACGTTCCCGAAGCTGTAGAGTGAGGGTCCACCAAGCCAACTGGATCACCGATCGAAATCGGCGCTTGATCGCGGGCGGCAGACTGTTGCCGAATGTCCTCACCATTGCCGTCATCCGCGAACTGGTCGAAGACGTGATGTCGTGTAACTCCGCCTCTCGACGGACTAAGGTAGCCTCCAGGCGTTGGCCCTGCTCCGCCATTTGCACCACCTGTACCAGCAGCTGCTCTTGCTTGGCCATGCTCTGGGACAGTTGCGCTCGCACCTGGTGTGTTTCTGCCATTTTCGTCGCCATCTCGCTGTGCAACTTCTCGCACTCGGCGATTTTCTGGGCGAGTTCGGCATGGCCCTGATCGACTTGTAACGTGCGTTCCTTGAGCAGCCAAATATCCTGTAATGCACCGCCAAGCCGGCCATACATTTCGCGAATTTGCAGTGTCAGCGATGAATCCTGCGAAGCTGCGAACAGGGCGGACGGCTGGTCTGGCAATAAAGATCCCACCCCTAGAACACCCAGCCCGTGACCGTGAACAAACTCGAAGTGAGGGTATTGCCCCCGCAGCTCGTCCCACAGCTTATGAACGCCAAAATTGCGGCGTTGGACCTCGACGTCATGAAGCAGAACGATGGCGCGGTTGGAAAGCTTTGGCTTCCAAGTGTCAAAGTCGTGTTTGACGTCCTCATAGAAATGACGTCCATCAATGTGCAGTAGATCGATGGATTCGTCCTCAAAATGCCCGACCGCTTCGTCGAACGTGGTGCGCACAAGTTGGGAGAAACCTGAATAATGCTTATCGTGATAGTCACGCAGGGCCGCAAAAACCTCGTCGCCGTAAAGGCCCGAATGCTCGTCTCCCTTCCAGGTATCAATCGCGAAACAGCGGGTTGCAAGATTCAGACGTTGCACCGCCTGCGCAAAAACGAGGTAGGAGAAACCATAGTGCGTACCCAGCTCTACCAGTAGCCGCGGACGCTGAACATCAACCAGCCAGAAGGCGAAAGGGGCGTGCTCTGTCCAGGCAGAAAGCACAAAATGATCTGGCACCCAGAAGGATGCGGGAGAGATGAAACTCTGGCTGCTGGGCGGTACTCCAGGTGGAGGCTGTCCCACGGAAGGAGCTGTCATGTTAGTCCCCGGGGTGGAATTCTTGAAGAGATAAAAGCTAAGGAACAAGCGGGTGCCGCGCGCACCAGCGACTCACGAATACCGGTCGTTACGCAGGTTGGAAGCCTGAGGATTTTGCGCGTCCACACTTCACTAATATAGCGCGATTGCCGAAGTGGTCAGCGCATTTGCTCCGGCAATGCAAAAGGGCACCGCCTCCGGGCCGGGCCCTTTTGTCCGCTTGTGTCAACTGGCGCGTCTACATCATGCGCCGGTACGCGCAACCTGGCGCTCGCTATTACGGCAGCGTTCTGCGCCTGAGAAACCCAACCCTGCAAATGATCTGCGATTCCATCAGCCAATCGCGCAACCCAAAGGCTTCGCGGTCCGCGCTCTCGCCCAGCGCCGCGGACCGAAGCCTATAGATAAACTTTCGCGCTATGCGTAATGCTCGGCGTTCTTCGCGATGAATTCCTGCTTGTCGGCCGGGACCTCATCCACAATGAAAATCGAATTGGTCGGGCACACCGGAACGCAGGCGCCACAATCAATGCAGCCTTCCGGGTCCACATACAACTGGGTTGCCGCTTCGAAGTTCTCTTCATCCTTTTTGGGATGGATGCAGTCGGTGGGACAAGCTTCGACGCAAAGTTCATCTTTGGTGCAGGTATCGGTAATGATGTAGGCCATGATTGCGATCTCCCATTTGGTATTGCTGCCACCCTCATCGCGACAGCCGGGCGGTTGTTCCGCCAAATCCAATGTACAAATTCCTCGACCATCGAGGCGGTGATACCAATCACTCCCCTGTTGTGAGCTAGCGCACATGGTGGTCGCCCCTCATGGGCGCATGTCTTTCGCGCAGAGTTGCACCGTAAACAGGCCGCGAAAAGAAGCCGGCAGAGGACTTCTGGTGGGGCTTCCTGCTTCAGCAGTGGAAAGCTGGACTTTGATCCGGCAGGAAGCGGTCCCTAACAGATGGGCTGGCGGAGCTTGTGAAGCCTCAATGGAAACCACAAAAACGAGAAAAGCCTTTCCCGAGAGTTGCAAGCCTGTGCGCAGTAATGGGACAATGTGATGTCAAACTATTGAAAACATTAGAGATATTAAACGACAAGTTTGGAACATCACGTGCAACTACGAGGCGCAGCACTTCAGCTCCAGGTGAAAGGATCACACACAATATGCGAAAACTCTTGCTTGCATCACTTTTGCTGATTCTTGCAGTGCCGGTTTTGACACAAGCGACCGTTATTGGCTTCGGACCGCTGTGCGGCACCAGCTGCACTGGCATTCAAGTTCCGGATGGCTATGGCGATGCTAATTTCACGTGGGGTGGGAGCTTCTATGCGTATGGCAACGACCCCTATGACTCCAGCTTCCTTAACACCTACGGGGCCCCGTCCGGTGCCTTCGCCTACAACGCCTTTGGCGATTCCCCGATCACGATGAGCAGCTCTGTGCCGTTCTACTTCAATGGCGCGTACTTCAGCACTTGGGCCGAGAGCAATCAGTTCGCGAGTTTCTCTTCGCTGACGATTGAGATCCAAGGGTACAACGGGGCCAACCTGGTCGGGACGGTGGTCGCGAATCTGTCTCCGAACAGTTTCGACTTCGTAACCGCCGATTTCAGCGACGTGACGTCGTTAGTATTCACCAATAGCTGCGGCAATTGCTCTGGCCAGTGGTGGTTGATGGACAATTTCACCTACAATCAGCAAGTCGGCACAACTCCAGAGCCGGGAACCATGATCACGTTCGGTTCTGGACTGTTGATCGCCATAGGCGCTATTCGCCGGCGTTTTTCTGCCTAGGGAAGTTGGAGTCCGATGAGTCCGAGGGGAGCCAATGGCTCCCCTTTTTTCGCGACATACGCTTCGCACTCGTGAGGCTTCAGCCATCAGCCTGGTTGTCGAGAAGGTGACCTGAACGCGATTGCAGCCGGTCTTCCGACTCAGAACAGTCCCATCCCGACCCTTGCTTGAAACGCAGCGATCCTGTTCCGCAGAAACGCTCTAACGAAGCGCAGCCCGGTGCTTCGATCAGCCGTTTGGCAACCCAGTTGCTTTTAACTTTCTCGTTATGCTGGCTAAGCCCCCCAACAGCGAAAATTCGGCCCTGCCCATGGTGCGCACAAGGTAATTTGTTCATCCAATACGTGAATTCTGGACGGCCTGAAGTCTCGGCTATAATCGGAACCCGGCTTCGCTGACCTGGGAAGGAGCGAGCGCATGGACGTGGTTAGAAAACGGAGAGTTCTGGTGGTTGACGATGAGCAAGTCATCGCCGACACTCTGGCCAAGATTCTCGACCTCAATGGCTACGATGCTTCGGCGGTTTACACCGGAACCGCGGCGGTGGAAAGCGCCCGGTCGCTGCGGCCCGACCTCATCATTAGCGACGTGATCATGCCCGACATGGACGGCATCCAGGCCGCGATTCGCATTCGCAGCTTTTTGCCGGACTGCAAGATTCTGCTTTTCTCCGGACAAGCGGCCACCGCCGACCTGCTGGAAAATGCCCGCGCCCAGGGTCACGAGTTCGAAATCCTCGGCAAGCCCGTCCATCCTTCTGACCTGCTGGCAAAATTAAGTGGATAAGACAGCTTCCACCGATACTCCGCTCCATACCCGCACCGAATTCAGCTTCACGGTGGACGCAGCCTTCGATCAGGTGGCGCCGCTGTTTGGCGCGGACGAGGAGCGCAAGTGGGCGTCGGGCTGGAATCCGCAGTTCATCTATCCCATCCCCGCGCGCGACCAGCGGGGCATGGTGTTCACAGTTCCGAAGGGGCAATTCACCAGCGTGTGGGTGAATACCGCGTTCGATCTGGCGGCTGGACATATCCAGTATGTGTACTGGGTGAACGAGACCATGACCGCGCTGATCGACATTCATCTGACGCGAGAGAGTGAGCAGAAGACCGGAGTCGCCGTCGTCTATGAGCGCACCGCGCTCGCGCCCGAAGCGAACCAACATGTCCAACATTTTGCAGAGGAAGATGCAGCCGCAGGCAAGGAGTGGGGCGACGCGATCAATGCGTACTTCGCAAAACTTCGCACTGCGGTCCCGCAGAAATAATGTTCGGCTGGGAGGCAGCGTCAATATAGGTTGTCATCCTGAGCGAGGAGCGCAGCGACGAGTCGAAGGACCCCTATTCCTGCCAGAACATCCGGAAGCACAGGCATTCTTTCTCTGAGCGAGAAGCGAACCGCGAAGAGCATCTCCCTACAGTTCTCTTCGCCCCTCCATCGCCTTCTGCATGGTGACTTCGTCGGCGTACTCGATATCGCTGCCAACGGGAACGCCGGTAGCAATGCGGGTGACCCTTACCGATGCTGACTTGAACAATCGCGAAAGATAGGTGGCCGTGGCTTCGCCTTCAACCGTGGGATTGGTCGCCACGATCAACTCGTCCACCTCTCCCGACTCCACGCGCTTCACCAGGTTGCCGATGCGCAACTGGTCTGGGCCAATCCCATGCAGCGGCGACAGCGCGCCGTGCAGCACGTGGTAAACGCCGTTGTAGTGGCGCGTCTTCTCGATGGCGGCGATGTTGGTCGGTTCCTCGACCACGCAAACCAGCCGCAGGTTGCGCGTGGCGCTGGTGCAATAGGTGCAGGGATCCACGTCGGTAATGTTGTTGCAGACGGAGCACAGGTGCAGGCTGGCCTTGACCTCGCGAATGGCGTCGGCCAGCAACTGCGCGTCTTCATCGCTGGCGCGCAGGATGTAAAACGCGAAGCGCTGCGCGCTCTTGCCGCCCACGCCGGGCAGCTTCTTCAGTTCGTCAATCAGTCGAACCATGGGCTCGGCGAATCGTGTCATGGTGCCCTCTGAAACAAACTGTCGCGACTTAGGACTGTCCTATGGCTCACTCGGTTTCGTCGTTTACTACCACCCAAATTCTCTTAAGTGGCAATTCCGCTTTGATGTCATCATCGAGCCTCTCATAGTTCTCCAGGATGGCATCCACAATGTCGCCCTGATTCCACAACCGAATCTTGAAGAAGTTCTTTCGCGCGTCCACCTTCACGGCATGCGTGAATCCGCCCCACGACACCAGAAGCCCTTGCTGCGAAGAAAATTGTGCCACGACGCCGTGGAGTTCGTTGAAAGTCTGCTGCCCCTCAGCTCCACTACCTGACTTCACCTGAACACAAAGGCGAGGTTGATCCAAGCCGAGCGACCCTGAACCAGCAAGGATGTCTACTCCTCCATCTGGCCCCGGGGGCGATACTTCAGTCTTGTAACCTTGTGCCCTCAGCACCGCATCGACTAGCCGAGCAAGGTCGTGGCCCTTGAATTTTGCCTGAATGAACTTGAGGATCTCGTCGCGTGCGGTCTCTTCCAGATCAACCTTTTCATCCTCTGTTTCGATCTCAGCTTCAGCAATGTCTGTCGCGAGTTTGGGAGTCGGCGGACCCAAGGCGAGAATCTTGTGCACGCGGTTTTCCGCATCGTTGCGAGAGACCTTAAATACAGTGAGGGCTCCGTTAATTTGATTTAGTATGTCCCTAGGAAACACAGTGCGTGGTACGGTCTTGATCCATTCGACGCTGCGTGTGTGCATTACGTTTGGGGCGACCGTCTTGTACTGGTATTCGCCCGTGATCCGGCCAAAGGCGATATCAGGCTGCTTCTTAAGAGGCAGCGCAGCCAAGTCGCCCTTTTGGATATCCCGCGCAAATCTCCAAACCTGTCCGAGTCCCGAGATGACCTGTTTTTCACTTTCCCCCGGATAGGTCTGCTTGTAGAGCGCCCGCAGATCGTCTTTTGTCCGGTACGATGAGTAGTCAGGAAGCTCGTTCCACGCATGGCAGACAAGGTGCTCCTTAATGGCTGTTTCCTCTTGCTCGCCATGCTTACCTGCGCGGACAACCCATAGAGACATGTTCAATATCCTCCGTCTGTCGGCTACATTCCCGGCAAGCCCATGCCGCCGAACATGCCGCCCAGACTGGACTTCAGGGCGTCATCCACTTTACGCGACGCCTCGTTCACCGCCGCGGTCACCAGGTCCTGCAGCATTTCGATGTCGCCCGACTTCACCACGTCGGGTTCAATGACCACGCTCAACAATTGCTTCTGACCGGTCATCTTCACGGTCACACTGCCGCCGCCCGAGGAAGCTTCCACCGTAACCTGCCGCATTTTGTCTTGCAGCTTTTCGGCCTGCTGTTGCGCCTGGGCCAGCATTTCCTGCCAATTAAATCCACCCATCTCTTACCTCAGGGGCTAAAGCCCAATGTGAGGGCAGCCTTCGATACAGGCCTAAAGGCCTGCGCTACCCGTTCCTACCCGCGATCTTTGTGGTCGATGACGGTGCGAATCTCGGCGCCAAACTTTTCCTGCATGCGCTGCACGATGGGATCGGCGGCCGCCCGGCTGCGCGCTCCTGCACCGTTGGTTGGACGCGGCGCCGCCGGCTTCGCCGCGACCTGCGCGCCGCCGCTTATCATCTTGAACTTCAGCGGCCGGCCTGCGGCCTTGCTCAACGCGGCTTGAATCAAGCGCTTCGGTTCCGGCCCCAGCGCGACATCGATCAGCACCTGCGACATCGTGACCGTAACGCAAACCTCCATGCCGCGCACCGCCCACTCCGCTTCTTCCAGGTTGTGCGCCAACATCTGCTGCCCAGCATCCTCCAGCGCTGCCAGCACCACCTCGCGCGACACCTCCACCGTGATCTCGTTGCTCTTTGGTTGCGCACCTGTCTCAGGTTCGACGGCGACGGCCGTCGCGACACCGGCGTCCATCGCCGCCGATGTATTTCCGTTTGTGATCTCCGGCTCTGCCTGTGCGTTCGATCTCGGAACCGGGACCGAAGCAGCGGCCTGCTTGGCGAAGTCTGGCTGTGCTTCAGCTTTTGGTTCGCTCTTGCGTTTGCGGTCCGCCTCGAACGGAGATGGCCGTGTGAACGGCGATGCTGCGGGCGCTCGCGACGATTGCGGTTCCGGCTCGCTCGTCGCGCGGGGTGTCGCACTCGGTCGCGCCGCCAGAGAAGAAGCCGCCGGCCGCGGTGGTGCACCTCCGGCTCGCGACGACGAACTGGCCGCAGCCGTCTTCCCCGCTTCTCCGCTGAGCAATTCTTCCAGCGGCAACAATCGCTGGGCGTGCACCAGCTTCAGCAGTCCCAACTCCAGATGGAAGCGCTGCTCCTGCTTGTAGCCCAGATCGCTGTGGGTGCGCAGCATGATCTGCATGAAACGCGCCAGGTCTTCCTCGCTGAAGCGTTCCGCCACGCGCGCCACGCGGGCGCGCTCGTCCGACGAAATCTGCAGTACCGGCGAATCGCTTCCCGCCACTTTGGCCACCATCACGTTCCGCAGAAAACGCAACATCTGCCGGGCAAAGTGCTGCGCGCTTTGTCCTTCCACCAGCAGGCGGTCGATGGCCCGCAGCACGTCGGCGCTGGAATTGCGCGCTACAGCGTCCATCACGTCTTCCAGCACATCCGACGAGACCGTTCCCACCAGCCCACGCACCACCTCGCCACTCAGCGTGGTACCGCAGCAAGCGATGGCCTGGTCCATGATGCTGAGCGCGTCGCGCATGGAGCCGTCGCCCACGTCCGCCAGCATAGCCAGCGCGTTGTCGTCGTACGCGATGCCCTCCTGCCTGGCGATATCGCGCAGTTGCTGCACGATGTCGTCGAAGCGCACGGCGTGAAAGCTAAAGTGCTGGCAGCGCGAGCGGATGGTCTGCGGAATGTCTTCCGGCTGGGTCGTCGCCATCATGAAGACGATATGGCCGGGCGGCTCTTCCAGCGTTTTCAGCAGCGCATTGAAGGCGGCATCGGTGATTTGGTGCGCTTCGTCAAGAATGTAAATCTTGAAGCGGTCGCGGGCCGGACGATAGCGCGCGGCCTCGCGCAGCTCGCGAATCTCGTCGATGCCGCGGTTGGTGGCGGCGTCGATCTCGATCACGTCCACCGAGTTGCCGGCGCGAATTTCGACGCACGAATCGCAAACTCCGCACGGCTCGGGCACGGGATGGTCCTGCGACTGGCAATTCAGCGCCATCGCCAATATGCGCGCGATGGTCGTCTTGCCAATACCGCGGTGGCCGCTGAAGATGTAGCCATGAGCGACGCGTCCCTGGGCAATGGCATTCTTCAGCGTGCGGGTGACATGCTCCTGCCCGATCACCTCGGAGAACTTTTGGGGACGGTATTTGCGCGCCAGGACCTGATAACTCATGGGAGGGAAAACTTGATTATACAGTCCGGCGAGGAAGGGTAGAGCGGCGCCTCAGCGCCGCGTCAGGCCGTCATTAGCCGCGACGCTTCTGAATGGACCATCCTGCAACTTGTCACAAGTGAGGTTTTCCGTACCCTAAAGCCGAATGAAGCCATCCGAAGCACTTATAGCCCACTGTGCGGAGTTGCGGCGGCTTGTCAGCCGTTATGGCCTATCGCACCCGCGCGTCTTCGGGTCGGTTTTGAGCGGCACGGACACGGATGAGAGAGATCTTGATTTGCTGGTTGATCCTGCGGAATCCACCAGCCTCCTCACCATTGCTGGTTTGAAAATCGACGCTGAAAAGTTGCTCGGGGTTCCGGTATCTGTATTAACTCCCAATGGATTGCCGCCGAAATTTCGCAACCAGGTGTTGCAACAGGCCCGGCCCCTGTAAAGCACCCCGAGCGCCTCCAAGACTATCTAGAGCACATTGCGGAGGCCATCGAGCGGGCCTCATCACTGAGCCGCGAACACAGTTTTCGATAGGTATAGGTACGGGACGTAGAGCAAATGTGGATCACATGGAGACACCAGGACGTTGATCTCGTTTGGCCGATCACGGTCGAACAGAAAATTGACATCTTCTACGAGCAAGTATGGGGATGGCAGTTGCACGTTGCAGACCTGATTGCCAACGGCGGGTGCCCGCTCGGGAGCGAGGCTAAAGTGGGGTCCATTCCGCATTCAGGTTTTGCCGTTCTCCAGATATGTCTCAGCTACTTCGAGACAATCGGAAAGTACCGAGGGCTCGCGACCGGTGATGGCGCGCAATTCAAGGCTGGTGCCCAGATGGTGCTTCCGGACCTACAGAACGTTCCGAGAGAAGTGCGTGAAAAGCTGCTCGAAGTCCTTTACCGAGGTGCAAGATGCGGTCTCTATCACAACTCGAGAACTTGTCGCGGCGTGGGCCTTGGGCAGCCTCAAAACGGCGAGGCGATGGCTTACGATCCCGATGCCCAAGTACTTGTGATTAGCCCGGAGCGTCTCCCCCGCGCTCTCAAGAGCCATCTTGAACGCTATCGGACGGAGCTCTTGGATCCGATTAATGATGAAGCACGCAAATGCTTCGTACATCAGTTCGACAAGGATTTCGGTGTCAAATAGCCGCCGCACGAATCTGAACGCTCTCGTTTGGCTGGCTAGCGCACTCACCCTCCCCGCTCCGCCTTCGCATGTGGATGAGTGCGGTCGTAAACCTCCATCACGTGTTTGACGGTGAGCTGGGTGTAACGCTGCGTGGTGGAGAGACGCTCGTGGCCGAGCATCTCCTGGATGGCGCGCAGGTCGGCGCCTTCTTCCAGCATGTGCGTGCCGAAGGCGTGGCGCAGCGTGTGCGGATGCACGTCGGGCGAGAGTCCGCGCGCCACCGCGATCTGCTTCACGATGCGGCCCACACTGCGCGTGGTGAGCCGCGATCCGCGTAAGTTGATCAGCAAAGCGCGCTCGGTCGTGCGTTTGCATTCGCCCAGCACGCGCTGCCGTGCCGGTAGATAGACCTGCACCGCCGCCTTCGCCGACTCGCCAAATGGGACGAACCGCTCCTTGCGGCCCTTGCCTCGCACCAGAATGAGTTCGTTGGACCACCGGATATCGTCAACGTTGATGCCGATCAGTTCCGAGTTGCGGATGCCGCAGCCGTAAAGCAGTTCCAGAATCGCCTGATCGCGCTCCGTGAAGGCCGAGCACTCGGGCATCGCCGCATCGAGGACGGTGTTGACCTCCTCGATGGTGGGCACGCGCGGCAGTTTTTTCGGCAGCCTCGGCGTTGCCACCAGCGCCGCTGGATTCTGCTCGACCTCGCCTTCCTGAGCCAGCCACTTGTACAGCGACCGCAACGCCGCCAGGGCGCGCGCCACCGACGTCTTGCTGAGTCCGCGCTCGTAAAGGCTGGAGAGATAGCCGCGAATGAGCACATGGTCAATGTCGCGCCAGCTCTGCGGGCCAACGTAGTCCGCGAACTGCGCCAGATCGGTGCGATAGGCCTTGATGGTGTGGGGCGAGGCATTGCGCTCCTGCAGCGAACGAATGAATTGCGCCACAGCTTTCTCGACGATGGTGGCTGCGCGCTTCCTCATTCGCTCTTCCCTGCCCGCTTGCCGCGCGGATGATGCTCCTTGTAAACCCGATTCAGCCGGTCGAGCGCGAGGTGCGTATAAACCTGCGTCGTCGAAATGTCGGCGTGTCCGAGGATGGTCTGCACCGTGCGCAAATCAGCGCCGTTTTCCACCATGTGGGTGGCGCAACTGTGGCGCAGCATGTGCGGGCTGGCATGACGCGCCGATTGTGCGGACGCGTCGTTCACCACCTGCCACACGCGCTGGCGCGTGATGGGCCGCGCCCCGCGCGCGATGAACAGGAACGGAGACGACTTCTCGGTCGCCAACACCGGGCGAGAATGCTGCAAATATTGCTGCACCATTTGCTGCGCAGCATGACCCAGCGGAACAATGCGCTCTTTGTCACCTTTGCCCCGCACCAGGACATAGCCCAACTCCAGCTTCAGGTCTTCCAGCTTCAGGTTGATGACCTCCGACACCCGCAGCGCGCCGGCGTAGAAAACTTCCAGCATTGCCCGATCGCGGCCGGTGAGCGCTTGCGACCGGCGATCGTCCTTGGCTCGCGGCGGCCCTTGCAGCACACTCTCGACCTCATCGGCGGCCAGCGACCTCGGGAGCACCTTCCACTGCCGCGGCGAATCGATGTTCAGCGTGGGATCGACGGTGATGTAGCGGTCGAGCAGCAGGTACTTGTAAAAGTGACGCAGCGCGGAAAGCTTGCGCGCCACACTGCGCCCGTCCACGCCGTTCGAGAGCAGCGCATTGAGAAAGTCGCGCACATCCTGTCGCCGCGCCTCGCGCAGCGCGCGCTTGCGCTTCAGCAGAAACTCCGAGTACTGATCGAGATCGGAGCGATAAGCCGACACGCTCAGCGGTGCCAGTCCCTTCTCCACCTTGAGGTAGTCGAGAAAGGAATTCAGCAGCCGCAGATTAGGATCCACACTCTGCACGAGATGAGTATGAACGCGCGCGGACTGCACGGGAATAACAAGCGAGGTACGGGACCGGCCCGACCTTTGTCATCCTGAGCTCGCGCTTTGGAGAGGCGAGTGGAAGGATCTCTATCGTCACTACGTCTCGCTTCCCACCTGTTGCTGCACGCTCTTCAGCACTTCCACCGCGTTATGTGGACTCCGCGGATCTTCCTCGTGCTTGAAGAACGCGTAGGTCTCCAGGCCATCGGCGACGCAACGTCCCACCCGCTCGACCAACTTCTTCAGATCGTCGGCCGAATAAGTGGGCTGGCGGAAGCGGAAGTAGATGTAGCTGGCGGTGCGGACCTCGGGCGTGTTGAGCTTCTCGGTTTCGGCGATGCACAACGTCGCGTTGCGGTCGTGCAGGGCCTGATAAATCTCGTCGCTGAACCACGACTGGTGACGGAACTCGAATGCGGCTTTGAAGTTGGCCGGCAGCAGCCCCAGGAAATCGCGTAGCACCGCGACATCAGCCTTGGCGGTGGGCGGCAACTGGAACAGCACCGGCCCCAGTTGCGTGGCCAGCGGCTGCAGCGTGGGAAGGAATCGTTGCATCGCCTCTTCGACGTTCTGCAGCCGGCGGATGTGGGTGATATACTGGTTGGCCTTCAGAGCGAAACGGAAATTGGGGCCGACATCCGCCATCCATCCGGTCGCAGCCTTCTCCGACAAGTGGCGCCGGAAGGTGTAGTTCACTTCCACCGCCGTGAGCTGGGTCGCGTAGTACTTCAGAAAGTTTTTCGACGAAACTTCCTTCGGGTAAAAATCAGGCTTCCAGATGGTGTACGCCCAACCCGACGTGCCGACGTAGAGCCGGAGATGGGGAGCGTCGGATGCCGGAGTTGCCGCGCTGATTGGGTCTATAGCGGCCGGAGCGTCGTTTTTTTTCTTGCTGACAGGACTCATTGCGATGGAAACAATATCACACGCGTTTGCGTCTAGGAGGTGCCTTTTTAGCGGCGCTGGCTTTGCTCTTTGCGCGCGGGGCCGCTGCTTTCTTCTTGGGCTCGCTGGTCGCAGCGCGCTTCGGCGAAGGTTCGGGTTTTGCCGACGCGCCCGCCTCCACCTGCTGCAGCGCCTCCACCGCCGGCATCTTCTGCTTCAACTTCAGCACCGGCTCGAAGAGATCGCCATGCTTCTTCGCTCGCGCCAGTACTTCCCCCGATTCGAACACCAGGAAACTCGGATCGCCTTTCTTCAGGCAGTTCTCAACTTCCTCCCACTTCACCGGCGTGGAAACCGTCGGCCGTTCCTTGGCGCGCAACGAGTACACGCACACCGTGGTCTTGTGATCGTCGTTCTGGCTCCAATCCACCAGCACCTTGCCGGTGCGCAGCGCCTTCTTCATGTCGGAGACGACCAGGTTGGGATGCTGCCGCTCCAGTAATCGCGCCAGCTCATGCGCAAAGGACTTGGTCTGATCGTAGGTAACGGCGGTGTTCAACGGAACGTAAATTTGCAGACCTTTCGATCCCGAAGTCTTTGCGAAACTTTGCAACTGTAGTTGGGCGAAGATGTCGCGCACCCACAGCCCAACCTGGCAACACTGCACGATATTGGCCGGCGGCCCAGGGTCGAGATCGAAGACGAGAAACGTCGGCCGCAAAATGTCTTTGCCCAGCGACAGGCTGGTATGCAGTTCAAGGTCGGCGAGGTTGGCCGCCCACACCAACGTCGGCAGGTCCTCGACCAGGCAATAGTTCATCCACTTGTTGTTGCCGGAACTCCAGACACGCGCGGTCTGCACCCACTCGGGACGATGCTCGGGGCAATTCTTCTCGTAAAAGTACGGACCGCTCACGCCGTTGGGATAGCGCTTCATGGTCAGTGGCCGTCCTCGCAAATGCGGCAGCAGCACCGGCGCGATGCGCACGTAATAATCAATCACCTGCCCCTTGGTGAATCCGGCTTCGGGATACAACACCTTGTCGAGGTTCGAAAGCTTCAGGTGCTTCCCCTCGACGTCAACCACCGTCTCTTTGGCCATTGTGTCCTCGCTCGCGCTGCACAGAAATGATGCAGGTTGAGCAAGCAAGTATGCAATAGCCGAACCGACAGTCGCGAAATTCCATTCGGAATGCGCAGTCCTCGTGCTCGCCTCGGTTTGACTTGCGCGTCCTTACCTGCGTAACTTTTTAGCTAGTGCATAGTCACGTCTGCCCTCTGGAGGTACGATGAACCGCTGGTTTGCCAAATTGACTTGCCTGCTCCTGCTGGTGGCCGCCTTGCCGCTGGCGGCGCAGGACCTGGCGTCGTACGAAAAGCGCGTCTCGGTAAAGACGCTGCCCAACGGCTTAACGATCGTCCTCTGGCGACGCCCCGAGGCCCCGGTATTTTCCTTTTTCACCCTGGTTGACGCCGGCTCGGCTCAGGACCCGCTCCACGAGACCGGCTTGGCGCACATGATGGAGCACATGGCCTTCAAGGGCACGCCCGATATCGGCACCAAAGATTACGCCGCCGAGAAGCCCGCGCTGGCTAAGGTTGAGCAAAGTTACGCCGCTTACGAGGCCGAGCGCATCAAGCGCGTGAACCAGGACCCGCAGAAGCTGGCGCAACTGAAAAATGCCTGGGAGCAAGCGATCAAGGACGCCGACAAATACGTGGTGCAGAACCAATTCGGCGAGATCGTGGAGAGCCACGGCGGTGTGGGCGTCAACGCGTTCACCAATTACGACGAAACCGCCTACATGTACTCAATGCCGTCGAACATGATCGAGCTATGGGCGGCGCTGGAGTCCGACCGCCTGATGCACCCGGTGATGCGCGAGTTCTACAAAGAGCGCAACGTGGTGATGGAAGAGCGCCGCATGCGCACCGACAGCCAGCCAACCGGGCGGCTGGTTGAGCAGTTTCTGGGCACGGCCTTCATGGCGAATCCCTACCATCGGCCGACCATCGGTTATGCTGCCGATCTGCAAAGCTTTTCGGCCAGCGACGCGGCCGAGTTCTTCCAGCGCTATTACGTGCCCAGCAACATGGTGATCGGGCTGGTCGGCGATCTTGATCCCGCGCAGGTACTGCCCATCGTGGAAAAATATTTCGGCCAGCTGGCCACCACGCCCAAGCCGGAAGAGTTGTTTACCGACGAGCCGGCGCAGAACTCGGTGCGCGAGGTCACGCTGCACGATCCTGCGCAGCCCTTCTACCTTGAGGGCTACCACCGGCCCAGCTATCTCGCGCCGGATGATGCGGTGTACGATGCGATCAGCGACATTCTGTCGAACGGCCGCACCTCACGCTTGTACCGCTCGATGGTGCGCGACAAGAAAATTGCCGCCTTCGCCGCGGGCTTTACCGGCTTTCCTGGAATCAAATATGGCCACCTGTTTGCGTTCTATGCCGTGCCCCTCCCCGGCCACACCAACGAAGAGATGCAAAAGGCGGTGCACGAGGAGATCGACAAGCTGAAGACGCAGGACGTCAGCGACGAAGAGTTGCAGATGTTTAAGACGCGCACCAAGGCCGACCTGATTCGCGGGCTGGCCAGCAACGAGGGTCTGGCGCAGCAGCTTGCGACCTACCAGACGCGTTACGGCGATTGGCGCGAGTTGTTCCGCTATCTCGACCGCGTGGACAAGGTCACCAAGGCCGACATCCGGCGGGTGTCGAACCAGGCATTTGCCGAGACGAACCGCACCGTCGGCATCATTCAGACGCAGACCGCGAGCAGTCATCCGGCTCCAGCGGCCAGCAAAGGAGCGGAACAACAATGAGCGGACGACAGAACTTAACCCTCTCTTGTCATCCTGAGCGGAGGCGGCGCTGCGCCGCCGGAGTCGAAGGACCTGCGGTCCTCACCCAGTCCCGTTTCCTGTTCGCGCTCTTCGGTCTCCTGTTGCTCTTTACCGCCTTCAGCCCGGCGCAGGTCAAGCCTTGGAACCAGATTCAGCCGCCAGCGCTGCCGGCATTCAAGCCGCAGGAGCCCATTCGCGTTCCGTTGCCCAACGGCATGGTCATCTTTCTTCAGGAAGACCATGAACTGCCTCTGATCGACGCGACCGCGCGCATCCGCGGCGGCTCGATCTCTGAAGTCGCGAACAAAACCGGACTCACCGATCTCTATGGCGAGGTCTGGCGCACCGGCGGCACCAAGACGAAGACCGGCGATCAGATGGACGATTTCCTGGAGGCGCGCGCGGCCAAGATCGAAACCGATAATCAGTCGGACTCGACGACGATTTCGCTCAACTGTCTGAAGGGCGACTTCGATGCGGTGTTTGCGATGTTTCTCGATCTGCTGCGCCATCCCGAGTTCCGCGCAGACAAACTGGAACTGGCGCAGGAGCAGATGTACACAGAAATTTCCCGCCGCAACGACAACGTGGATTCCATTGTGCATCGTGAAAGCCGCATCATCGCCTACGGCAAAAACAATCCTTACGCGCGTGTTGCCGAGTATGCGACGGTTGCCGCGGTCACCCGCGAGGACTTGCTGAATTGGCACCAGCAGTATGTGTATCCCAACAACATCATCTTCGGCATCACCGGCGACTTCGACGCGAAGGCCATGGAAGCCAAGCTGCGCCAAGCTTTCGATTCGTGGCAGAAGGGGCCGGAGGCCAAAGCGCCCGACATCAAGTTCACCGAGCCGAAGCCCGGCTTGTATTTCGTCCGCAAGGGTGACGTGAACCAGAGCAGCATCGACATGCTCGACCTCGGCATTGAGCGCAACAATCCCGACTACTTTGCTGTGACGGTGATGAACGAAATGTTTGGCGGCAGCTTCTCCTCGCGGCTCTTCAATCATCTGCGCTCCGGTAAGGGGCTTGCCTACAGCGTGGGAGGAGGCGTGGGCTCTGGCTGGGACCACCCCGGAGTGGTCAACATCCAGATGCAAACCAAAAGCGCCAGCACCGTGGAAGGCATTCAGGGGCTCGATGAGGAAATCGACGGCCTGCTGAAGAATGCGGCCACACCGGAGGAATTAAAGCACGCCAAAGACGACATCCTGAACTCGTTTATCTTCGAGTTCGACACGCCGGAAAAAGTTCTGCGCGAGAAGATGGCCTACGAGTTCTATCACTATCCGCTCGATTTTCTGGAGCGCTACCGCAGCGAGGTGGAAAAGGTGACCGCGGAGGATGTCTCGCGCGTGGCGCGCAAGTACGTTCATAAAGACCGGATGGCGGTGCTGGTGGTGGGCAACGACACCGAATTCGGCAAGGCCCTGAACACGCTTGGGCCGGTGCAGGAGGTGGATATCACCATCCCTCCGCCGCCGGCGAGCATGATGCAACAGGGACCGGGCGGAGAGTAGGATCGTGAAGACGGTGCAGTATGGACGTTAAGCCTATCAGATCAGACAACGATTACAATCTGGCCCTGCGTCGCGTCGAAGCGATTTGGGGCTCTCCTGCGGGTAGCCCGCAGGGTGATGAACTGGAAGTCCTGGTGACGTTGATTGAGGCCTATGAACGCGAGCACTACCCGATTGACCCGCAAAGCTCCGCCGGGGCAAATGATCCGGAGCGGAGTATCGAGGAATTAGAGCACTTGTCGGGCCGAGGCCATTCTCACGGTTCTCACTTTAATCGCGACGAGATTCATGAGCGCTAGTATCTTCTTCACACCAGCCGGATTTGGGCGAGGGGGACGACGATCTTGAAGCTTGACGACGATGAGAGAGAGATTCTGGAATCATTCGAGCGCGGTGAATGGCGCTCCGTGAAGAAGGCGAAAATCCCGCCCGGCCAACACCTCCTGATCGACGCTGACGACACGCTGTGGGAGAACAATGTTTACTTCGAGCGGGCGATCGCCAACTTCATCTCGTTCCTGAATCATCATGAGTACACGCCCGACCAGGTGCGCCAAGTACTATACGAGGTGGAGCGCGAAAACATTCTTACCCACGGCTATGGCATGCACAGCTTCGCGCTGGCGCTGGCGCGATGTTTCGAGCAGTTGTCGGTTGAGCCGCTCACGCCCGCGCTGCACGAGACCATCCGCGGCTTTGCCTATGCCATCGCCGAGCATCCCATGGAGATTTTGCCCGAGGTGCCCGAAACCCTGGCCGACCTCGCCCAACGCCATCATCTTTTTTTGGTGACCAAGGGCAATATCGTCGAGCAAGCGGGCAAGGTCGAGCGCTCCGGGCTCAAGCAACATTTCACCGCCGTGGAAGTCGTGGCCGAAAAGGACGCCGCCACCTACAACGCGGTGGTCGAGAAGTACGGCTTGCGGCGCGAGAGCACCTGGATGATCGGCAACAGCCCCAAGTCCGACATCAATCCCGCGCTGGAAGCCGGACTGCACGCCGTCTTTGTTCCCCATCACAATACCTGGATGCTGGAGCGCGATGAACTGCGTCCCGAGGCCGGCGATGGACGCCTGTTGCAGGTGGAAAGCTTCGGCCACCTGCGCGATCATTTTTGATTCCTGTCCGCCTGAACCGCTCCACGCCTTCTCAATACACCTCATACCCCGGCGGCGGCGAGTGGAAGCCGGGTTTGCGCGCCATCAGCAGCAGCGCTCCGATGCGCTTGAACTCGCGCAATTCTTCAGCATTCTTGAACCACTTGCCGCTGTACTCCTCCGGCGTCGGAGTTAAGTCGGGGATGCGCACCGCCCGCACATCTTCAAAGGTGTGCGCCTTCAGCAACTGGATGTAGTCCTGCTCCGAGCGCGCCTGCACCGGGACCTTCAGCTCCTCGACCCACCGCAGCGAGTAGGGATTGTCCTGGTAAAGATTGATCAGGATAAACAGCTCGCCGTGCGGCGCCAGCACGCGAAAGAGTTCAGCGAGGGCGCGGTCCTGGTCGGCGTAGTAATAAAAACTTTCCACTGACAGCACCTTGTCGAAGAAGTTCTCCTCCCAGGGAATTTGCAGGGCGGAGCCGATGACGAACATCAGGTTGTCATAGGCGATCGAGCCGGCACGCGCGCGCCGAATCATTTCGTCGGACACGTCGAGCCCGATCACCTGTCCGGGCTTGTCGCCGTGGGCTACGGCGTCGGCGATCAGGCGGCTGGCCCATCCCGCTCCGCAGCCCAGGTCAAGCACGCGGTCGCCGGGCTTCAGTTCCATCCGCGCTAGCGTTTGCTGGGTGATGCCGATGTGATGGTTCTCCATCTCCTCGCCGCGGCCCTGCTCGGCCCACTGGTTGAACTCCTGGCGCAAACGCTCGTCCGCGGCAATGGTTTTCTTATCGATCATGAGGTCCTCGGAGATTCGAGTATAGGCTTTCAAGAAAAACAAAGCGTCGCAACCAGGGCCCTGTGATTCGTCGGTAGAGATCGATTTCCGACTAGATCGTCAGTCCGGGGCAATCGCCACGGCACTCCTTGGCGTAAGCATCTGCAAAGGAGTGACGTTTCACAGGGAGGCTTGCACAAAAACTACAGCACCCTTATTCATTCAGAAAAATGTTGAGGAGGGAGTTGTGGACCCGAATTTCGCCGTTGTATTCGATGAACCCCAACTTTCTGAAGCGATTCATAAAAAAACTCACGCGGGACCGGGTGGTGCCAATCATCTCAGCCAATACCTCCTGGCTGATCTTGGGAACCACCGTCTCGGGTTTGCTTTCCTTGCCGAACTGCGCCAGCAATAACAGAATCCTCGCCAGCCGCTTTTCGCTGGAATTGAAAAGCTGATCGACCAGGTCCGCTTGGATGCGGGCGTTGCGGGTAAGCAGAAAGGAGACGAACACACTCGAAAATGCGGGTTCCTGATGAAGGGCGCGGACCATTTCCGGCTTGCTAATTCTGAGCAGCGCACACTCGTTCATCGCGGTGGCCGTCGCGAGTCGAAGAGGATGAGCTGAGACCATGCAATCCTCCCCCGCGAATTCCCCGGCGCCCACCAAGGCAAGGGTCGCTTCTTTTCCGTTTGCGGAGGTGACAGTTATTCTCAGCCGGCCCGTCTGCACGTAAAAGATCGCGTCGGTAGGGTCGCCTTGCGCGTACGCCGTGTCATTTTTTTTCAGATTGAGGATCTTCCTGCCCAACCCAGCTCTCGCCAGAAATGCCTCGGGATCGAAAACCGTACCGCCATTGCTTGGTTGCGGCGTGGGGGTTTGAAGCCGGGAAGGCTTTGCAACTTCGCCGGTGGCGAGTTTTGCGGACCGCACCGCATCGACCCGTTCGGCTGAACGGCCCTGGCGGCGGGTTGGAATGCCCCTGGCGCTCATTTCATACCTCCGAAAGGGCAGCGCTGGCACTTCGACATCAGACCGGTTGGAGGCGCTGAAACAGAATGGGATTCCCGTGGTTATGCTGACCCGACCCGGCGATAGCCACGGGGACCCATTACTTCCCCCATCGCACTAATATCACATGGCAATTTTGATGGTCTGTTGGGCACCCTACATACGCAGACTCTTGTTGGTTCGGCCCATTGCGGGACCTTCTTTGAAGTGGCGGAATCGTTTGAGCGCGGATCACGTTTCGTGCGTCGGGCGGTAAGCCAACGTCGGGCACCCTACAGAAGCGTTGGGGAGGGCACTGTATAATTTTTCGAGTGGAGCGAATGAGCAGGGGTTCCTGTTTCGCATGCCACGACTAGTTCACTTTTCCCATCCGGGATGGTTTTCGGTTCTGGTTTGTGGCGCGCAAAAACCTCCAAGTCGCGCGGTCCGGCGAGCGGACTAATACCGATGGGAAACCCGTCAGCAACATAATCCTTTTATCCATCTCCGATAGCGACTACAGCGCACTTCGTCCTCATCTCGAATACGTCAGCTTGCCAAACCATCTAGTCCTTCACGAGGCGGGTGGAAAGCTGGAGTCTGCCTACTTCCCGAATCGCGGTTTGATTTCTCTTGTAGTCGTAATGAAAGACGGAAAAACGGCCGAAGCTGGCATAGTTGGAAAAGAAGGCTTTACTGGGACCCTGGCGGCGGTTGGCCTGAGCAGCAGTCCGTTTCAAGCGGTGGTGCAAATCACGGGGGATGGGTTTCGGGTCGAGATCGGAGCTTTGCAAAACGCTTTGGAATCTGCTCCCCATCTTCAATTGATGTTGAGCCGCTATGCTGCAGTTCGGGGTATGCAGGTTGCACAAACAGCCGCGTGCAATCGGCTGCATGGTATTGAGCAGCGCCTGGCGCGGTGGTTGCTAATGGCTCAGGATAGAGTGGATTCTGCGTCGCTGCCCATCACTCATGATTTTCTCGCAACCATGCTGGGGACAGACAGGCCTACCGTGAGCGTGGCGGCGGGTGTTTTGCAGAGGAAGAAGCTCATCGAGTACACCCGTGGTGCGGTGAAGATCGTGAACCGCAAGAAACTTGAAGACGCTGCCTGCGAGTGCTACGGGGTCATCCAACAGTACGATGGCGAACTTGGCTTGAGATAAGCCAGGAAGTGAAGAGTCGCCCTGTCGGCAATCCGGAAACTGAAGCCGCTACCAACCTGTCTAATTGTTTTTCCGCTGACCCATCTGCTACAGTCTCCGGAAACATATGGCCCAAACTCCCGAACCCACGAACGGCTCGCCCCATTTGCCGGAACTGTATTGTCCCAACTGCGGGCGCGAGGTGGCCGATCCGCTCACCTGCGGCGACTGCTCGGCGGTGATCTGCCGGGTGTGCGGCACGCCGCTGGAAATGCCCGAGGACCTCGGCATCGGCTGATCCATGCCGCACCCTAGCAAAGCCCAGCCCAGCACAGTGCGGCCCGCCGTCGCGGCCCAGCATCATCATGGGCCGTCGCTGGTACGCGGCCTCTCGCTGACCGATTCCGTGATGCTGCTGGCCGGCGGCATCATCGGCTCCGGCATTTTTCTCACGCCGGACCGATTGCCTCCGCCGTGCGCACGCCGTTGTTCTTCCTCAGCGTGTGGCTGGCGGGCGGGCTGATTTCGCTGCTGGCGTGCTTCGCCTTCGCCGAGATGGGGGCGATGTTTCCCGAAGCGGGCGGGCAATATGTTTATTTGCGCGAGGCCTACGGCGAGTTCCCGGCATTTCTCTACGGATGGATGATCTTCACCGTCGGCCAGAGCGGCACCATCGCCGCGCTCGCCGTCGGCTTTGCCGAATACTTCGGCGCGGTGCTGCCGTTTGCGTCGGCTCATGTTCCCGTCGCAACGATTCTTGGATGGACGCTGACGCGCGGGCACGTTATTTCCATCTGCTCGATTGTTCTGCTGACCACGATCAACGTGCTCGGACTGAAGCGTGGCTCGGCGCTGATCAACGTGGCGACCTGGGCGAAGTTCGCGGCCATCGGGCTCTTCATCGTGCTCGGCCTGGCGATCGGCCATGGTCATTGGTCGAACTACGCTGTCAGCATTCCAACGAGCCAACCGATGTCGCTGGGCGCCATGATCTCCGGCTTTGGCGTCGCGCTAATCGGCGTCTTCTGGGCGTTCGATGGCTGGGTTTACATCACGTGGGTGGCGGGCGAAATCAAGAACTCGCAACGCGTGCTGCCGCGCGCCATGGTGATGGGTGTGCTCGTCGTCGGCGTCATCTATCTGGCGGTGAACGCGGTTTATCTTTATGCGCTGCCGATCACCGCCGTGGCCAAGGAAGAGACCGTTGCCCACGCCGCTGCGGCTGTGCTCTTAGGAGGGAGTGCCGCGCGTTGGCTCAGCGCAGTGATCGCGCTGTCGTGCTTCGGAGCAATGTCGTGCGCCATCCTCAGCAGCGCGCGGGTTTCGTTTGCCATGGCGCGCGACGGCGCCTTCTTTCACGCCATGGGACGCGTGCATCCGCGCTATCGCACGCCCGCCTTCAGCTTGATTTCGCTGAGCGCGTGGGCGGCGGTGCTGGCCCTCAGCGGCAGCTTCGATCAGCTCTACACCTACGTGATGTTCATGATGGTGCTGTCGTACACCGCGGCAGTGGCGGGATTGTTCGTGCTTCGGCGCACCCACCCCGATCTGCCGCGTCCGTATCGCTGCACCGGATACCCGTATTTGCCTGCACTCTACGTGCTGGTGGCGGGGGCCTGGGCGCTCAACTCCGTGGTCACGCGTCCCAAAGAAACGCTGATCGGCATTGCGATTGTCTTTCTCGGCGCGCCATTCTATGCGTTCTGGCGTTGGCAATTGAAGCGGAAACCGGAAGAGTTGCAGGAGTTCGAGTGAAAGGGGAATTACGCATAGTGGGCTATTAGGTCCTGTTCGTAGCAAGTCAAAATGTCCGCTTTTTGTAGCAAGTGAAATGTCCGGTTTTGATTCTTGGGTTTACTCATATAGCCGTCGTGGTCGCTGTGGGAAAGTGGGAATTCCGCGCACTTTG
>Ga0187880_1000562_pt1 | contig 30592 bp, 29 predicted proteins | sample June2016WEW_19_4_FD_132998 | JGI IMG/M metagenome (GOLD analysis project Ga0187880, IMG submission 132998) | Peatland microbial communities from SPRUCE experiment site at the Marcell Experimental Forest, Minnesota, USA - June2016WEW_19_40 | ecosystem: Environmental > Terrestrial > Soil >... | reverse complement strand
TAGGTTGCAACGGAAATTTTAGAAGGAGGCAATTTTCGAATGAAAGAAAGAAAACCCAAACTGAAATCAAGCGGAACAAAAACCTATAAGAACACGCATGGAAAAATTTACCGCGTTATTACAAAACCGAACTATAAAGTGATGAGAAAGAACCTGTTAAGAAAACAGCGGGCATTGAAGGCACAAACTGACGCGTAATCGTTTACGGGCGCAAAAATTTAATTTTAAAAAAGGGAAAAACGCTGTAAGCGCGTTTAATTATTTTTTGCCTTTTGTGTGTTTTGCTGGAAGGGCTACCTGTTTTCGTTGTTTTCGCTTCAGGTCTTTTTCGCGTTGAAGTTTCTTGTGCTGCTCTAGACCATCAGCTTTCTTTTCTCTTCTGGACATAAATTAGTCAACCTTACAAGCCCATGGGATTTGGTGCTCAAAAACGTTGCTGTGGTCCGCCTGTCTTTTTCCTTTTTTGATGCGTGGGCGTAACTGATGCGGTTCGGGCGTTAACCTCTGGTTTCGTAAACTATCACTGAATCAGTCTTAATCTGCATCACCAAGTCGTGCCCTTCCACTATTTTCCGCAGGCAACCTATGCTTTCCTTCGAAATGTTTGTCTTAATATTTATGTGGTATCCGTTGAACAGGGGGTACACGGCTTTCTGGGGTATCAACGTGAAGGTGCTTCCCTCTAAATTTGGGCATCTGTCAACGATTTCCCTCAGCAAAATGGCGATTTCAGCTAATTTCATACACGGTCCCTATTTACTACTATGACAACTAAATAAAAACTTTCAATAGTTAACCTGAGAAAAAGCCTGAAATCTTTCAAGGCGCCGCAGCCAACCCGAACACTGGTTTTTAGGTTTAACGTTTCTGGCCTTTAGCCGGAAGCTGCTGCCTCATCTGTTTCTTCTTCGCTTCTTTCTCGCGTTCCATTCTTTTTCTTTGTTCATTCTGCGTGTTTTTTGCTTTACGTTTTGCTACACTTGGCATGAAGTCACCCAATAAGAAGTTAAGAACAGCATACAAGTTAAAACATTTTTCGCATCTTTTCGCTTTTCACCAAAAATTGCAACGTTAAAATAAAGAAAAAAGAAAATTGTTGAACGAGTTAAGATGTTAGCTTAATAGCTTAATATCTTCGTGGTGGTCTGCGTTTTGAATAGCACTCACGGCAATATACTGGCCTGGTTCCGTCTGGCTTGAAAGGAACTTCGCATTCTTTTCCGCAGTCAGCGCAGGTTGCCTTGTGCATCTCTTTGCTACCGTATGACATTTTGTTTTTTCACTTCCTATTTCGTTACTTTGCAAATCGCTTTGCAACCATGCCTAATGTTGAACTCCTTATAAAGTCTATCCGCTGGCAAAGCCTAGACGGCTCATTCGCCTCGCGTATCTGTCCTGTTGCATTCCGCTTTTGGCCTATACTCCACCTTTTTGGTTCGCTCCTTATGGTGCCTTTCACATTCTTTTATTCGGACAAGCATCCACTCGTTCTCTTCATAAACGCAGCCGCAAACCAAAGTCTTAGTCGTCAAAACCGTTCAACCTCCAAACTGCGCGCCAAGCAAACAATGAAAATAACAACCGCACCTCATAATGATTCCTCTTCAAAACTAATGACAACCCCGTAACACTGACCCTTTCTTTCCGTTTGCTCCATTTGGAAAGGTGTTGAAACCGCGGACGGACAGGGTTTTCTTCAGGTATGGCTAGTTCTGATGAGGTTTTGAATGTCGAAGCCTTTTGACGTTGCAAGTTCTGTTAATTGGGAAAACAGCTTGTCATCCATCTGTGCGGTTCTGTTCAGTATCCAAAGGTACTTGCGGTTTGGTGTGCCTACAACGGCGTAATCGTAATCATTTCCCAAGCTTATGATCCAGTAGTCACCGTAGAATGGCCAGAAGAATGTTACTTTAAGCTTTGCTCCTGTGTTCTTATCAACCACTTTTGCCTTGCCCTTTGCCCGTTTCACTTTGCCATTCTTTCGGCACTCGTTGAGAACGCTTATTCTGCCGTCCTGAGACAAGCCGTAAGTTGCCGTAATATCAGAACAGCCGTCTTCAAATCGGAAAGGAAGATGCGCAATCTCAAACCATTTGCCTAAATATTTTTGTAAATCGACATGCGGGACGACTTCAAGCGTGTCATATTCATCTTTTTTCAAAACAGGTCACTAACCACTTTACAAAACGCATATGTATAATTTTCGGTCGATTTCCAGGTCCATCGCCGACGGGAGCAGCAGGGGCAGTGAAAACGTAAAGCGTGGAGACCACGGCAACTGCTAAAAAAGCGATGCCTAAAAAGAGTAGAAAACGGTAAACTTTTCCCGCCCTCCGAAGTTTCCATAAAACCAACTAGTGAAGCAGCTATCAAGGCAAAAAAGAGCGGGGTAGAGATTGGAAAAGGAATAAGCTCATACGGCATGGGCAGCTATTCAAACGGTAACGCTATTTAAGTTTTTAGAAGCAAGTTTGGGGGTATAACATATATGAGGGCTGCTAATCAGTAGATACTTGGGTGTTTTCAAATGGTTGTCGCCAGAATTGCCAAGTTCTACTTTAAAGCTGGAAAACGCGAAGAAGGCTTCTCAGAGTTAGACATTATATTAAACAAACTGGTGCGAAGCGCAAAGGGTTATCGAGGCTATGTTTCGCTGTTTTCATGTGACCAAGACAACGTTGCCACAATCCTTACAATGTGGGATGATGACGAGTCGTTTTTAGGCTCCCATGAACTGTTCTCTTCAGCTGTTGACAAAGCTATGCCTTTTTTGGAAAGGCAACCTGACGTTGAACATTATAGAGTTGACACCGTCAATTTCACTGAATAGTTCGTTTTCGATTAGACTCTTTGTTGCGGCTTCAAACAAGTGTTATAAGGACAAGGCGCAGAAAATAAGATGTCTAGGGTGCCACCGGTTTGAACAAACTTAAAATCATTTTCATGGGTACATGCAACTGCACTAGAAGCCAGATGGCGGAAGCTTTTCTCAAGAAATACGCGGGAGACTACTTTGACGTTTACAGCGCCGGCTTTGACCCTAAACCGATCCATCCCTACGCCATAGAAGTGATGCGGGAAATCGGCTACGACATCTCTAACCAGCAGCCGAAAGAACTGCGGCAGCTGACGAGGGACAAGTTTTTCGCGGTTGCAATAACTGTCTGCAAAAAAGATGAGGAAGAAGGCTGCCCAACCATCCTCGGCGCAGCAGCAAGATTAAGCTGGAATATAGATGACCCTACAAATTTTGAAGGCACGGAAGAGGAAAAACTTGTTAAATTCAGGGAAGTCAGAGACCAAATACATGAACAAGTCAAGAGTTTTCTGAAAGAGCAACAAATTATAATCTGAATAGGTGGAACACCGTAAAACCAAAGTCACGTTCATTTCCCGAAAAGGCTCAGAACAAAAAACTTGGCGGACGCATATCTTCTCCCACCCTGATCATGCATCTACCGTAGGCAGATATATCAGAAAGTATGTATACATTATGTATCGGTGAATAGCGGTGGCAAGACAGATTTCAGTTTCAAACGAAGTATACGAACTGCTCTTAGAAAGAAAAGGGAAGAAAAGCTTTTCACAGGTAATCAAAGAAAGCCTCTGCCCCAAAGAAAAACGCGTAGATATCATGAGCTTAGCGGGCATCCTAAAAGACGACAAAGAAGAGCTTGAGCAACTGAAAAAACAAATAGAAGCTGAAAGAGAAGCAAATTACGGAAGGAAATTTGAATGACGCTTCTCGATACAAGCGTCATAATAGATTACTTATCAGGCGATCAGAAAATTATCGCCTTAATAAAAGAAATCTTAACCAGAGAAGATGTCAAGACTACAACCATAACCGAATATGAATTGCTTAGGCACAAAGCTAGAATAAGGAAACAAGCAGCAGAACGATTTCTTTCTGGCGCGACAGTTTACTCTTTTGACAGAGTAGCCGCCAAAGAGGCAGCAAATCTTTTTCAAGAACTGCAAGAGACTGGCAGGATGATAAATGAGAACGACGTGCTTATCGCAGGCATTGCCTTGGCTTATGGTGAAGTTTTGCTGACAAGAGACCGGAAACTTGCCAGTGTCGGCAAAGATAACATAAGAATTGTCTAATTGCCAAGTACTCTGAGCTTTGGGGCTGGTGCTGGTTGTACCATGCCTTAGGGCTAAGTAATTTCTTACTCTTTTGTGTTCTAGTTACACTGTCACTATCTCAACAATTCCTTCTTGTCTGTATTAGAGATTAACTTTGGTTAATTACAATAAATTGAGTTTAGCAAATCTTTTATGCAGAAACAACAAAATCATATTAACGTGTACCTATGAAAAATTCCATGATAGTACTGGAATTTCTTGTTGGGTTGTTGGCATTAATAATAGGCATCGTTACTTTGTACCCTTTTAAGTTTTTTAACCTTGGAATTGGCGCAGAAATCATGTTTTATGGGGTTACACTTTTGGCGGTGGCAATGCTTATCGTGGGAATTTTTAGATTGGCCAGCGTTTTCTCATTTGAGACACTGAGTCTACCTAAGAAAATTAACGTTGTTACAAGCGTATTAACCGTAGCTATGGCAGTTGTGATTTTGTATTTTCAAATGGTGGTGATAGGGGAGCGTTGGCTTCATCTCTTGTTTGGTATTGGATTGCTAAGTTACGCAGTCGGTCGGGTCACTATTGGAGCGCTAACAACTGAGTATAAGTCTGGTTTAAGAGCGTTTATTTCATTGATAGGAATAATAATTGGAGTTTTCTCAATCATAATTATTCTTTTTCAAATGACTCCTATTCACTCAGAAGGCAGCTTAACCGTTTATCTCACTTACACGTATTTTACTGGAATAACGCTTGTCTTGATAGGGGTTGATTGTTTAGTTTCAGCAATACTTGCTGGTTTGTTTGGGCAAAAACAGGGTCCTTAGGTGCGAAAGGTGGTAAGCTTGCCTTACCAAAGTTATTGGTTAGCTATAAGTCCCTGTGTTCCTTAAGATAGGGAAAGGGGATTAGTGCGCGCTTCAGCTAGTGTTCTTGCTCATTATGATGTAAACTGAGGCGAAGGCCATCAAAAGAACAGCTATGGCTGCTAGAGCGAAAATCATTTCGGGGATTCCGAGAATGTAGTGATCTACTTCGTAGTTGAGGGTAACAAGTATAGTTTCTGTTGAACTAGTATTGTTGAAATATAGTTCGTATGTTCCTCCCACGTTGGACCTAAAACTGGCAGAATATTGGTCAACATTTCCAGGCTTTGTGACCGTCGCGTTTGGGAAGGCTATCCAGAACAACAACGAGTTAGAATCATCGCCGACAGCTGTGAAAGTCAGTTGAACTCTGTCTCCAGAAGAGGCGGCTATGTTGCAAACAGTCTGATTTTCAGGAGCTAAGTTGAAACTTCCTGCATTTGCATGCACAGCTCCAATAACACTGATGGAAAAGCATAGAATGAGCAATAGACAAACAAGTCTTCTCATTGACATCATTAAAGTTTTTTTCTTCTTTGTTGCTGATAATCTTTTCGGAAATCGTCTGTAGCAAGACTTGTGTCTAACAAACCTACAATTAGCATCTAAAAACCGTTTGCTCGCGTGCATAGCTAGCGCGTGCTCAATTTACTTATATTAAATTTGGGCGTGGTGTGTTGGTTGTAACCCGCCTTCTGTTGTTGTGGCATTCGGCTAATCGGGCTACCCGCGCCTTGGGTAGATTCCGCATCGGCGACTGTTTGCCCTTTCCACTTGCAGGACGGCCGTTTCACCGTTTCCAGGTTGGCGCACTCAGCGTCACAAACGCGTCATCGCCTGTCCAACTGGACGTTTCGTTTCTGCTCTGTTGCCAACGCTCTCGCGTTGCCCCATCATAGGGCTGCAATTCTACACGTGGGCGGAGTTTCCTCAGACCCAGCATTTTTTGGGTCCGAAAGCCACACACCAACTCGCCAGCCCAACCATCAATGCGCATTCGCAGGCAATAAGAATTTCCCAGCAAAAAGAGGTACTTCAGCGTATATTGCAGGAAATCGGTTAGTGGCACAGCTGATTATGGCAGCTGGCGCGTTTTCGCTCGACTTCAGCCTGATACCTTTGAGCTTCCAGCGGATTTGCCCAGCCACGGGAGGCGCCAACTTCAGGTCCTCTCGAAGACACGGGCACATCGTCCGCCCGATAATCAATGAGGAACATACGCTGCGCGTCTTCGGGCTGAGATGTTTTCTGTTCTACGTGTTTCTGCAGCTTGGAATTACCCAGATGAGAACCGCTTTCATTTCCCATTCAATCGTCACCATTCAGCATTCGACTGTCAGGGTGGTTATAGGTTATGCACTTGATGAACTACACGTTAACAGAACAATCAACGTGGCTAAGGTGAAAGTGAATGAGTCTAGACGAGTTTACCTTCAGCAACCAAGAACACTTTGCCGCCAACTTCAATTTTGCTCCCAGCGTTTTCTGCCTTAAGCAAAAGCAGCGAGGGTCGCCTGATTTCGTAGCCCTGTTCAACCTTGGCGTCAATCTTGTCGGCGCCGAAGTAGCGGTAACGGGACAGGTAACCCGCGAGGCAGCCGTTCCCGGAACCCGTTGCTGGATCCTCTACGGTGCCGAACAGGGGAACGAAAACCCGCACGTGCAAGTCATTGCCGCGCTCGACGGTTTCTCGGCAGAAAACCAAGACTCCTGCTTCAACCTGCAGCTTCAGAAGTTGATCCAAATTGACCTTCGCGCGTTTGACTGCATCTAACGTTTTTAGGAGCACGATGATGAAAGGCAAGCCCGTGGACACGAGCTGAATCGGGAAGGCGTCGTCGAAATCCGCCGTGTTAAGCTGCAGAACATTTGCTAACTCCTCGACCGCGAAGGCTCTCCCGAAAGTAGGAGGAAGCTGCTTCATCCACAGCACCTCTTCAGCTCCGTGTCTTTCGAACCGCACGGGTATCTGCCCCGCCTTCAAGTTGAGCACCACTGTGTCGCCGCCGTCGTCTTCCTGCACGAAATGCTTGATTACGTACGCCGTGCCCAACGTGGGGTGACCCGCAAACGGCACCTCAATCGAAGGCGTGAAAATCCGCACGTCGAACCCGCCGTTCCTTTTTTCGCTGGAGGGAATGAATGTTGTTTCGGAGAAATGCATCTCATTCGCAATCGCCTGCATCCGCTCGTCAGGCAGAAAAAACGCCCCAGTGACCACGGCAAGCTGGTTACCCGCATACCTTTCTTGGGCAAAAACATCAACCAAATAATACGTTAAACCCCTCATCCGAACCCGTCCTTTTTCGCCATCATACAATCAAACGCTTAGCCAAGCGGAACGGATAAAACTTTCCTCAAACAACACATCAGGCATGAACAAACGAGTCATACTCATAACGGGGACTCCCTGCGTGGGCAAAACAACGACGGCGAAAGCGTTAGCTGCAAAGCTGCCTAACAGCCAATACATCAACCTGACCGACTACGCAAAAGAAAACAACTTGACCACGGGCGAAGACAAAGAGAGAAACACCCTCATAATCGACGAGGAAGCCATGCAGCAGAAACTCGGCGAAACCATAAACGCCTCAGAAAACGCCAACATCATCATCGACGGGCACTACGCCAGCGCCGTCACGCCAACCGAGCATGTCGCGCAAGTTTTTGTTCTGCGGAGAGACCCCAGAGAGCTCAAGCAGTTCATGGAGCGATGCGGCTACACGGGAAGCAAGCTCTGGGAGAACCTGCAGGCAGAAATCATCGACGTCGTCTTGGGCGAGGCGGTGGAGGTGCATGCGGGCAGAGTCTGCGAGATGGATGTCACGGGCAAGTCAGTCGAGCAGGTCGTCGGGGACATTTTGGATGTTTTGGAGAAACGCAAAACCTGCTTCGTCGGCGTCGTGGATTGGCTGGGCATGCTTGAGAGGGAAGGCTTAACCGACCAGTACCTCAAAGTCTGACACAAAAATCGTCAGTTCATATTGTATATTCTTTCTTTAGGAACTTTTGAGTTCCTCAAGTGTTACGCAATTGCCTTTATTCATTTCTTCAATCGAACGTTTGATTTCGTCTTTTTCCTCTTCGCTTACTGTTACCTTAGGAAGACCCTTCACAAAAACTTCCTCAAGTGCATCCTCGATAAGGCTCAACCGCTCATTCACCTGTTTGACTTCATCATAAATCATTTCAAGCGTAACTTGGGTACCCACTTACTTCGCCCTAAATAATGACTTGTCTAATCAACTTATATTTTTTCACATAGAATTGGCAGGAAGCCTTCAGCCGATTGCCCGTTGAAAAACATCAATTTCGCTCTGACCTATTAAAGACCAAAAAAGGGATAAAGGCGTGTGTGAAAGTCAAAAACGCTTAACCGACCAGTACCTCAAGTTTAGTGGCTACGCTTTAGGGCAACTGGAGCGGGTTGTCGTTTGAAAGGAGCTGGATTTCAGGTATAAACCGAGTGATACCTGTTTTGCAGGCTAATTTTTTGCTTGCCGCCCCGGGAGACAAATTTCCCTAAGCCAGATTTGAGCTCTGAACCAAAAAACCAACCTGATTCAAGCGCTTCCAAAAACAGACTACCCCACAGGGGTACCTAGTATTTACATCAAAAACCCAACACAAATATGGGTTCCAAAAAACAATCCGCAAAAGAAAAAAATCTGCCCGCATCGGCGTCTACATGAAGCTGCCCATTTTCTGCTTGGTCAGCAACGTGATTTTTCTTCGGTTGCTGTACGATTTCGCGTGGTCGCTGAACTTGTCCGCAATCATGATGGGGCTGCCCAAGCCAACGTCTTCCGACGCCGTGTCCAACCCGATGATCAAGTTCACGCCGACCGTTCGGTTCCAATCGCGTACCCAGACGCCCTGCTCTTGGCGGCCTTTCTGCACTATCAGGTCGAAATGGCGGGTTGCACCGCTGTATCCGTCCAGCGTAGCGTTTTCTTTGTTAACTTTGTAGCCTTCCTTCTTGAAGTACTTAACCGCCAGTTCAGTCAGGTGGGTTCTGGACTTCGGCCCTTCGCGTTCAACGCTCATGACTCTCGCCAATCTTCCCTGCATACCCTTATCAACCACAACGGGGAAAAGCCTTTCGGAAGCAACATGCAAATGAAGCCAACACAAATCGTCAAATGCACGCAGTGCCAGGGTTTAATGTTGACCACGAAGGCGCAGAAAACCAAAATCTGCCCCTACTGCGGCGCACACGTGGACCTGTCACGCGCGCAAAAGGTGGCGTCGGCAAGCAACCCGTTCGAAGCTTCGAAACTCCTTCGAAAACTGAAAAGCGAACAAGGCTTCACACAGTAAAAGCTCAGCGTACCTGCCGCAGCATCTCGCACGCTTTGCACAAATCCCCCGCAGACGGCTCCCCACAGTCAACACAAGTCCTAAACTCTTCCTCAGCCACAGTTTTCTCAAGCGCGGGTCTCAAGCGCTCCATGGCTTTGAGAACGGTGAATTTAGTTCCAGCATGCTTTGCCTCCACGCGGTTAAGCATCCAGCGGACGTCGTTGCGTAGGGCTTCAGAAGCGTACGGGCACGGAGTATCTTGGAACTTGATTTTCTTCACGTAAGCGTAAAGCGCGCTTTCCCTCTCGGGGATCTCGCAGAAAGGCTTAATCTTCTGAACCAGCAGCGGATGCACCGCGTTTGTCACGGGCTTCTGCTTCGCCAGCCTCGCCACGTCGCCGCGGAAAATGTTCATCAGCACCGTTTGCGCCTCATCGTCAAGAGTGTGCGCTGTCGCAACCTTGTTTGCGCCGACCTGCCTGGCTCCGATGTTTATGGCTTTGCGCCGCAGCACGCCGCAGTAAGCGCATGCCGTCAACTCCGTTCGTCCTTTGCCCCGAAGCCTCTGCATGATCTCGTCAAGCGTGAACCCGTAAAGGTCCTTGAAAGAAACCACATGATGGGGAACTTCGAGTTTCCGACAGTTTTCCGCCGCGACCCAAAGGGCTTCATCTCGGTAGCCAGCTATGCCCTCGTCAACGGTTACGGCGGTCAGCGTGGTCTGGGAGCGGAACCGTTTCAGCTTGGTTAAGACGCGCAGTAGGCTTAGGCTATCTTTGCCGCCTGAAACTGCGACGGCTAAATGATCGTTAAAGCTGAGCATGCGGTAACGTGTGATGCACGATCTCACCTTGTCCTCAACGGAGCGAGCAAAGCATCGTCTGCACAGAGTTTCCCCTGAGTACTGCCTGTGAAAGAAGGCTTCTCTGCTTAGGCAGGCGCTGCAGACATCAGAGTCCATGGATCCACGTTTCCCCACGCTTGGTTCAGAATGGATGCAGCTTAAGCATAAACATTTCGAAATGCAACACGGAAATTTCATTCTCGCTTCCCCCGCTGCCTTTTTGGACAAAACGCTTTTTCTTGACGACCTTGTTTCGACAATTGCAAAATGCTTCAATGATTGTACTAGTTCTTTCCATATAATTGCCTTAAACTAGAGATAGTCTTATAAACAAAACAGCCGTAGTGAGTGGCTGAACAAGAGCTAACACGCTTTTTGTTCAAAAAAAAACTTAAAAGGAGAAGAAAAAATACGCAAAAATCTAAAGGAAAAATACTAGCCATTATGATCGCTTTAATTCTAGCAATATCAATGAGCGCAACACTCTTCACCGTGGAGGCGCACTCCCCGGTGTGGAACATCATCGACTACGCATACTTAACCTGCGCACCTAACCCAGTTGGTGTCGGCCAACCCATGCAAATTTACATGTGGGTAGACCACCCGGTGGTCAGCGCAACTGAAGTTCCAGGAGCGGCAAACAGCGTTCGACGCGAAAACTACCAGCTCACCATCACAGCCCCAGACGGAAAAGTCACAACACAAACTTGGGCTGATGTTTGGGACCCAACAGGCATCCAATCATACTTCTTCACCCCAACTGAAACTGGCACCTACAATTTCGTCTTCTACTATCCACAGCAAATCTACACTTGGAGCGGCGCTTACCAGAACGACATATTTGAAGCATCAACAGCAGCACCAGTCAACGTAACCGTACAGCAGACAGCAGTAGCAGGACAGCCACAGCCATCACTGCCAAGCGCGTACTGGACCTATCCAATCAACGGATTGAACTGGAACTGGTACACGGTCGCTTCTAACTGGCTCTCGGGACCCTACACTCCAGCCTTCGGCGGCCACACGGGCAACATCCCCGCGTACCCTGACGGCGCAGTGCCAATGACATCGCACATGTTGTGGACTGAGCCCTTCCAGTGGGGAGGCATAGTAGGCGGCAACGAAACCTACATCGCAGGCGAAGGATACTACCAAGGCGGCTCATACAACATCAGATTCAGCAACCAAATCGTCATGAACGGCGTACTCTACTTCCAGTTGCCCTTCGGTGAATCAGGCACAGGCGGAAACTACGTCGCATGGAACATGGAAACAGGACAACAACTCTGGAGCATAAACGCATCAGCAACAGGCGTCTCACTAGTGCCATCATTCGGATACTTGCCCTCAATGGATCAGCCAAACCAGCACGGAATCCTACCTGACGGCGCACTGGTCGCGACAACATCAGTTACGAACCAAGGCACAGTCTGGCGGTTCTACGACCCAATGGACGGCGTCTTAACGCCCATGAACGTCACTAACGTTCCAGGCGGAGACAACTTAGCCGGGCCGATGGGCGAATACCTGAAGATCATCCTCACCAACTACGGAACCTCAAGTGCACCCAAGTACTACCTGCAGGAATGGAACAGCAGTAAAGTCTTCGGCGTCTACTCAGGCACAGGAACCAGCGGATGGTACACAGGCACAGAAAACGCAAGCCTACCAACAGCATACGACTGGAACGTATCAGTTAGTCCACAATGGAGTTCAGGCGACAGTGGATGGGCAATCGCTGGAGGCGGAAGCGCACCAATCCTACAACTAGACAAATATGTCTTGTTGGTGCAGGGAACCTTCGGAGGCCACGCTAACTCCATGGCAGTGTCACCGCAGACATACAACGCAAACATGACCGAAATCAACCTTACACCCAACGCTAACGGAGTTCCAGCTGGAACCATTAACTGGTGGCAGACTTATCCGCAGGCATCAGGCAACAACAGCCGAATCATCAGCTCATGGGATCCAAGCACAGGCATAGTCATCATGTGGGACCAAGAAGCAATGGATCACCTAGGCTTTAGCTTAAGCACAGGCTCACAGGTCTGGGGTCCAGTAACCGTTCCGCAGACATCTTACAGCGGCTGGAACTACATGGGTGACGGCAGCTCACAGGAAAACGTTGCATACGGCCATATGTACTGGGCTAGCTACGACGGCATGCTATACTGCTTTGACACAAAGACAGGAAACTTGCTGTGGACTTTCGGATGCGGCAGCGCACCTGACAACAGCACCCAAGCGAACTTCCTGCCTTACGGTTACACACCACAGATCATCGCAACCATAATGGGCGGAGTAGTTTACACCATCAGCAGTGAACACTCACCTAACAGCCCGCTCTATCCAGAGTACGCGCTACGCGCCATCAACGCAACCACAGGCTTGCTCATCTGGTCATCACCAGACTACGGCAACCTGATGTACGGAGGCAACATCGCCATCGCAAGCGGCATCGCAGTCGTCGACAACACCTACGACCAGCAAATCGACGCTTATGGTCAAGGACCAAGCGCAACAACCGTTACGGCGCCAGACACAACTACCACCGTGGGCGCACCCATAGTGATACGCGGCACAGTCATGGACATATCCGCAGGCACAAAGCAAGCTGAACAAGCAGCAGACTTCCCACACGGCGTTCCATGCGCAGCAGTATCGTGCATGACCCCGTGGATGGAGTATGTTTACATGCAGCAGCCAGAACCAACCACCTTCACAGGCGTACCAGTCACCGTCAGCGTAACAGACTCTAACGGAAACAACCGCGTCATAGGCGTCGCAACAACCAACAGCATGGGCATGTACACGCTCTCGTGGGCACCAGACATACCAGGCAATTACACCGTCGTCGCATCATTTGCAGGCTCAGCAGCGTACTGGGGCTCGTCAGATTCAACTTCGTTCGTAGCACAAGCAGCAGCACCAACACAAGCACCCACAGCCACGCCACTCGGAAACCTCGTCAACACATCAGAACTGACAATGTACATCGCAGCAGCAATCATAGTGATGATCATCGCACTAGCAGTAGCAACGGTACTAATCCTCAGAAAACGACCATAAAAAAAGGCAACACAAAACAAATCTTCCTTTCTTTTTTATTTTTTAAGATTTTCGCATAGAAAACAAATCAAGTTATTGTCCACCGGTAACAATTTTGGACAACAATATCTTATCAAAAAAACCCTTTTGCAAAACCTGCGCAAACCCTTGCTGTTACTAAACGTTTCTCAAGACCTTCATGGGTGCACACCTGAAAGTTGCTCAGGTCTACCTGGCGGTTTTCCTACAAGAACCTTAGCTCTTCATCAGCCATGCCTAAAAAAGGCTTGTTTAATAGCGCCACTTAGATTTAAGTCACTTTAACAATTTAAGCTCCGAAGGTCCAACCTTCACCGAAAACAAGTCAGAATACAGGTCCAAATCTGCCAAAATAACAGAAAAAAATCTTTTTTCAAAACGGTTCCAAAAGAAAAAAAAGGATAAGCTGCACGCTTGCTTATGCTGACAATTGCGCTAGTTCTTCTATATCATATGCCTTGATTTGTAAATAGATTTATAAGCAGTAAGAGACGATAATGAAATCTTGAACAATAGCTAAGTGCTTTTGTTCAAAAAACTAAGGAGAATAGACATACGCAAAAATCTAAAGGGAAAACCCTAGCTATTTTGATTGCTATAATCTTGACAGTATCGATGAGTGGAACACTATTTACAGCAAGCGCACATTCACCACCATGGACCATCACATCCTACGCTTTCATGAGCGCAACGCCTAACCCTGTCGGCGTCGGCCAAGCCATCAACATTTACATGTGGGTTGACCACGCTGTGCCAGGCGCAACTGAAGTCCCAGGCTCCGCCAACACGATCAGACGAGAAAACTACCAGCTCACCATCACAGCCCCAGACGGAAAAGTCACAACACAGACATTCGCATACATCGCCGACCCCACAGGCTTCCAAGCCTACACGATAACCGCCGCAGAAACAGGCACCTACTCGTTCGAATTTAACTACCCAGCGCAAACCTACGTTTGGACAGCAAGCACACCTGGCGCAAGCACAGCTTACACAGGCGACGTTTTCACCGCAGCAAGCTACGGCCCGATAAACGTGACAGTAGGGCAAACACAAGTTTCAACCGGCGTCCCAACACCTGCTCTTCCAACCGCATACTGGACATACCCAATATTCGGAACTAACTGGAACTGGTACACGGTCGCATCCAACTATCTGGAGGCACCGTACATCGTGACGTTCGGCGGCCACTCAGGCGCAATTCAACCTGACGGCGCAGCACCAACAACGGCACACATGATGTGGACACAGCCAATCCAGTTCGGAGGAATAGTCGGCGGAAACGACACTAACATTCCAGGCGAAGGATACTACCAAGGAGGCTCATACAACATCAGATTCGGCGACCCAATCATCATGAACGGCATACTCTTCTTCCAACTGCCCTTCGGTGAAGCAGGCACAGGCGGAAACTACGTCGCATGGAACATGGAAACAGGACAACAACTCTGGAGCATCAACCCAACACCATCCAGCGGACCCTTCGCAGGCATCACCCTAGTACCATCCTTCGGCTACCTACCAACAATGGACCAGCCAAACCAAGCAGGCATCCTACCTGACGGATTACTGATCGCGCAATACTCAATCGGCGGATTCTACATTCCAGGCTTCGGAAGCTTCGGCGGAACCCCAGCGTGGGCAGGATACGACCCAATGACAGGAGTCCTAACAAGCATGAACGTCACCAACATTCCAAGCGGCGACGCAGTCATGGGACCAGGCGGACAATACCTAATCATAAGCCTCGTTGACCTAGCGCCAAAAAATGCATACGGCGTTGACATAGGTCCTCCAGTGTACTACCTGCAAGAGTGGAACTCAACTAAAGTCTTCGGCCAATACTTAGGCACAGGAACAAGCTACTGGTACAGCGGATCAGAAATCGCCAACATTCCATTGACACCGGCAATGCCAACCACCGCACCAGCAAGCGGAAAGGCATGGAGTTGGACTGGAACCGCGTGGGCACAACTACCGTCAGCATCAGCCCTACCTGACGTAACGCCTGCCTACGACTGGAACATATCAGTCAGTCCACAATGGAGTTCAGGTGACTCAGCATGGGCCATCGGCGGAAGCGGCGGAATCTTTGGAGCAACTGCAGGCATGATCAACCTTAATCACTACATAGTTCTCACGCAGGGAACCTTCGGAGCACACGTCGGCGACTTCATGTCAACACCAGAAACCTACAACGCAAACATCACTGAAATAAGCCTAGCAGCCGGAGCCAACGGAATCCCAAGCGGAGCCGTAAACTGGTGGCAGACTTATCCGCAGGCACCAGGAAACCTGAGCCGAATCATCAGCGCATGGGATCCAACCACAGGCGTCTTCATCTTCTGGGACCAAGAAAGCTTAGACCACTACGGCTACAGTCTCAGCACTGGCGCATACATGTGGGGTCCAGTGTATCCTCCAGCAACCAACAACGTTGCTTGGATGTACACGGGAGACGGGACTTCACAGGATAACGTTGCCTATGGAACTCTATATTGGACTGGCTACGACGGAGACCTCTACGCGTTCAACGACAAGACAGGCGCGCTACTGTGGACCTTCGGTAACGGAAACACGCCAGACAACAGCACAGCAGCGAACTTCTTACCCTACGGTCAAACACCAATGTTCATCGCAACCATTGCGGACGGAATGGTCTATACCATCAGCAGTGAACACTCACCTAACAGCCCACTGTACCCGAACTACAAGGTATGGTGCGTCAACGCAACCACTGGACTGCTAGTATGGAGCAACCCTGACTACGGCAACCAGATGTACGGAGGCAACATGGCAATCGCAAGCGGCTACGGAGTTGTCGACGACACCTATGACCAGCAGATTGACTGCTACGGTCAAGGACCAAGCGCAACAACCGTTACGGCGCCAAACATAGCTGCAACTGTGGGCGTACCAGTTGTGATACGCGGCACAGTCATGGACATATCTGCAGGCACAAAGCAGGCTCAGCAAGCAGCAGACTTTCCAAGCGGCGTCCCAGTCGCATCTGATGCAATGCAGAGCGCTTGGATGCAGTACGTTTACATGCAGCAGCCAGAACCAACAACCTTCACAGGCGTACCAGTCACCGTCAGCGTAAGAGACTCTAACGGCAACACAAGAGTAATCGGACAGGCAATGACTGATGAAAACGGCGCGTTCAGCCTATCTTGGGCACCTGACATCCCAGGCAACTTCACAGTGGTCGCATCATTTGCAGGTTCAGGAGCATACTACGGATCTACAGCAGAAACATCCTTCTACGCTCAAGCAGCTGCCCCAACACCAGCGCCAACCGCAACGCCACAATCAAACCTCGTCAGCACATCAGAGCTTACAATGTACATCGCAGTAGCAATCATAGTGATAATCATCGCACTAGCAGTAGCTACGGTACTACTCCTAAGAAAACGACCATAAAAAAAGCAACCAAAAAACAATCTCCCTTTCCTTTTTTATTTTTTCAAGATTTTCGCATTAAGAAAAACAGCTAAGGTTATTGCCAATTGATCACAATTTTGAGCATCAGTATCTTATCTAAAGAACTTTGCAAAACTGAACAAACCTTAAAAGAAGCACTGAAAAAAGGCTTACATAGCGTATTTATCGCCGAATCCCTTGAAATTGAATAAATACTTGAGACGCTGACTGATTTAGACGGCTGACAAAAATGACAGTTAAGCCTACAAAACTTTCAGATTACAGAGAAGTAACTTACACCAGCGCACGCTGGACGCTTTTAAAAGAACTGAGGAAAAAAACCGAAGAAGTAATGTCTGCGCTGGAAGCGTTTCATCTGGCTTCGGTTGCCTATGGAAGCGTGGCCCGCGGCGACGTTAAAAAAGGCAGCGACGGAGACGTTTTCATTCCTGAGGTGCAGAACAGCTTTCTTGTAGAGACTGCTTTGGAAAAAGCAAAGGTGCCTGTTAACGCTCGATATGTTGTGCAAGCGACGCCGAATTACGCTATGAAAGCACACATCGAAGTCTGCGAGCAAGTAACCGTTTCGTTTCCCCTTATGCAGATGCGCAGGGTTGAGCGGGAGTTCTACATGTTCGGCGGAGAAGCAAGCCTAAGCCAACTCAAAGCCAACGCCCGTTTCCCAGGCGTCGATAAAAGGCTGATGCTTATCGAACCCACAGAGAAGGGGCATGTTGAAAGCAGCATCATCGGCAGAGAGGAAGACGCCGCCAAAACCCTCGGCATCTCGGCTGAAACGGTTCTGGATCGGGTTCACACGCTTCTAAAACGTGACGCAGTCGGCAGGACAGGCGTATTCATTCATAGGGAGCTGTCTTCGGACGAGACTTTTGAGTTGGCGCTCAAGAAACTTTCAGATTTGAATCCTGCGGTTCGCAGAAGAATGAAAAAATAGGTTTAGGTTGGGTAGTAGATGAGTTCTTTTTCTTCAAGTAGCTGCTGGATTTTATCGACTGCTTCGTAAACCTGCTCTTCTTTCTTTGCGCCTACGCAGACGAGTTTGCCAGCGGAGAAGATCAGGAAGACGACTTTAGGTTCAGCCATGCGGAATACTGCGCCTGGAAACTGCTCGGGCTCGTACATTACCCGTTCAAGCTTATACACTAAGCTTTCCAAGTCGATTTCGCCGCCGAGCTCAGCCGAGGCAACGATGTTTTGGATGTTAACGATCGGCTTCTCAGTAATCTGAATGCCTTCGCCGCGGAGTTCTTTAACGACTTTTTCCACGGCGCTACGGGATTCCTTCTCGGATTTAGCGCCTGTGCAAACCATTTTGCCTGTCCCGAAAATCAACGTGGCGGTTTTCGGTTTTTTAAGGCGGAACACTAAGCCTGGGAAAACACTCGGGTTGTACTCGGTCTGCGGGAATTTTTCAACGATTTTCTGCAGGTCAATTTTCTGATTAAGTGATACGGAGGCTACGATGTTTTGTATCGAAATTATTGGTTTTCGTTTACTCATATAAATTCACGCGCTTGAGTATTTAAATTACACAGGGAGTATATAACATCATCCCTTTATAAAGCCCTTTATAAATGGCAAGCAACCTCTAATTCACATTGGCTCAAATTTTTAGCCGTATATGGGAAACCTCAGCAACGCTGCGATACCGCCTAGGCCTAAGAGTTTTGCGCCTGCCTCATGCTCGGTGCTGATTACGGTTACGTTTGCGCGGCGCCTCTCCGCTTCACGCATGAGTTCCTCAAGCTTCAGCCGCTGCTGCTCGTCTGCGTCGCGGATAGCTGTGTCTGCAATCACAAGTTTCTCAACCGCACCAGACTTAACTGCGTTCTCCACTGAATCGAACCCGTAGGTTACGTTGCCTTCGCCTTTGCCAAGCCGCTTCATGACTTCCTCTATTGTTTCCATCTCGTCCACGAGCCGAAGTTGATGCGCCGCTTTCAACAAGACGCCTGAACGCAATGCTTCGTCGATGCCTGCTGTTCCGCCGTTGTTGACGCTTTTCACGTCGGCAACGGATTTTGCCATTTCTGGGGCTTCTTCGTTTAGGTACCGTACGAAGTCAGTTTTTACGTAGCCTGCGCCGATGATGACGATTGGATTGCGATTTTGACTCCAAAGTTTGTCGAGGCTGCCAACTGCTAAACGGAAGTACGCTTTTGTTGCTTCAACCCGTTTGTCAGCCTCCTGCTTCCCAGGCAGACGGATGCGTTGTTCAACTCGGGTTTCGTACCCGTACTGTTTAGTTTCCGCTATGGCGAAGCCTTCGTCATCGATGGAGATTATGAGCATGGGTTTTTCGGTTTGGCTTGCTTTTTCAAGTCTGTCAAGAAGGTGACCAGGCCATTCGCTCTTGACGATTGTTACCGGCTTATCCAGCGAAATGCTCAGGGTGTGGTGGGCGCCTGTCGGGATGATGTCGGGCGCGTGGCAGATTAGCCCGTGGACCCGCAGCCTACCGAGAAATTTGTCCCAGCTGACGGATTCCACTTTGACGCCCATGAAAGCTGAGACGCGCTCGGCGCTTTTGGGGCGGCTTGTTTCAGTGTCGCTTTTTATGGCTCGGCTGCTGTAAGCGTAGACTTCGTCGCCCTTGTAGATGACGTTATAGAGATGCCACAGGTCATCTGGCGAGTCAGGTACGACTTTAACGAAGCCTTGCCGCAGGTTTTTCTCGATAATCTTCACAATATGCACTTCTCTTTAGGCTAATTGTGCACAAAGAAATAAAAATATGCTACTGGGCTTTAGGGTCCTTCCTCTTTCTCTCCTCTTTTACCCCAACGATTTTTTAGATGACCCAATTAAGAGTCAATAAAGCCTAAGCCCTGGACGCTTGAAAAATAAAAGATTTTGGGAAAAGAAATTCCCAGTTTCCTGCTTGACTATATGAGGTGTAGCAGGTTTATGAACAGCGGGATGAAGACGATGGATAGTGTGCTGAGCAGTTTTATGAGTACGTGAAGGCTTGGTCCCGCAGTGTCTTTTAATGGGTCTCCGACTGTGTCGCCTACTACTGCTGCGGCGTGAGCTGGTGAGCCTTTGCCGCCGTACTTGCCTGTTTCAATTAACTTCTTCGCGTTGTCCCATGCGCCTCCGCCTGTGTTCATGAACAGTGCTAGCGGCACGGCTGAGAGCGTTGCGCCGATTACGAATGCGCCTACAGCTTCGGGTCCTAACAGGACACCGACGATTACTGGAACGATGACAAGGATTAGTCCCGGAAGCACCATGCCTTTTAACGCAGCTTTTGTGCTGATGTCCACTGCTTTGCCGTATTCGGGTTTGCCTGTGCCTTCCATGATTCCTGGAATTTCTCTGAATTGCCGTCTGACTTCTTCCACCATCTCAGCGGCTGCTTTGCCAACAGCACTGATTGCTTGAGATGAGAAGAAGAATGGCAGCATTGCACCGATGAAACCAGCGATTAGCACGGCTGGATTAGAGATGTCTACGACAAAGGCTTTACCAGCGTAAGCTTTAGTTGCAGAAACCTCTGAAGCAAACGTTTGGAACAACAGTTGTGCCGCGAGCAGAGCTGAGCCGAGGGCAAAGCCTTTGGTTAATGCTTTTGTCGTGTTTCCTACTGCATCTAACGCTTCCATGGTTTCTTCTGCGCCGCCTTCGCCTGACATTTCAGCTATGCCTGCTGCGTTGTCAGCGATCGGTCCAAAGCCGTCAAGTGCAAGTACCATGCCCATAACTGCGAGCATACCCATGGTGGCAAGTGTGGTTCCGTAAATTCCGCCTATGAACGGTGTAATTTGAGCTACATGTGATGCATTCCACGAAACGGCGAATTGTGTACCGAAGTAGTAGGATGTTACGAGGGCAATAACTAGCGAAACTATGGGTAATGCGGTTGTTTCGAGTCCTACGGCGAAGCCTGTGATTATGTTTGTTGCGGCACCTGTTTGGCTTGCTTTGGCTATGCGTCCGACTGGGCCACGGTCGCTTCCAGTGTAGTAGTCAGTGATGTAGTCGATTGCTACGCTTGCGGCTAAGCCAGAAAGTAAGCAGAAATACAGGTAGAGGAACGTGATTGAGAAGTCGCCGTTGCCTAAAAGGAAAATTGTAGCGAACAGAAACAGTATGCCCGATACTATCGTGGTTACCATGAGGCCTTTTCGTAGGGCTTTCATCGGATGCTTAGCTTCTGCCGCGTTAAGCTTCACGAAAGGCATGCCGATCAATGTCGCAAAGATGCCTAAGGCGCGCGCGATGAGTGGGAAGAACAGGAAGACCAAATTTCCTGTGGCTATGCTGATTAAGCCTCCGATGACCATGCCGCCGATGTTCTCTCCAGTCGCAGATTCAAACAGGTCTGCGCCTCTTCCAGCTGAGTCACCCACGTTGTCGCCGACGTTATCAGCGATGACTGCGGGGTTGCGTGGGTCATCTTCAGGTATGCCCGCTTCTACTTTGCCTACGAGATCTGCACCTACGTCCGCGGCTTTAGTGTAAATTCCGCCTCCGAGTTGGGCAAACAAAGCAATTAATGAAGCCCCAAAACCCATGCCTACAATTCCGCTTGCTGCATCTCTGCCTAATGTTGCGGCTTGAGTAAGAGTCATTGAGCCACTGTTGAACATGGCGTTGTAGCCACCATAAAGCATGAATAGAAAACTTACACCTAAAAGCGATAAACCAACAACCGCCATGCCCATAGTTGCACCGCCGTAAAAAGCGGTTTTAAGGGCTTTTTCTGCACCACTTTCTTTCGCCGCCGCAACGGTACGCACATTGGCCTTGGTGGCGTTGTCCATGGCTATGTAGCCAGCAGCCAAAGAAGCAACGGCACCAACCAAAAAGGCTGAGGCGGTACCTAACCCAAATGGGCCACTTGGCAAAGCGACCCACAGCAGAACAAACACCACTGCCGTGATAATTGCGATTGTTGTGTATTGACGTTTTAGGAAAGCGTACGCGCCTTCTCGAATGGCGGCTCCAACTTCTTGGGCTTTTGAACCACCGGCGCTCATTTTGCCTATGTGACGCATAAGCAAAAGTGAAGAGATTACGGCGATAACGCCCGCGATGGGAGCAATCCAGAATACAAGTGGAGAAACTGAGTAACTGTTTGCTGTTATTAGTGCTTGTAAGGGTATGAGCATGTTCAACAAGCCACGTCCATTTTCCTTATATATTTTTCTAAAATATTAATGCAATGGTATGTTTAAACTCAGAATTTCTAGGAACTAACAAAATTTTATTGTTGTTTTTTGGTTGTATTTTTAAGGAACCCCCGCATATCTCAATTCTATCTCTAAAAGTGATTGACAGATGCCTTCAAGATTGATAGTTGTTAAGGTTGGGACCAGCGGCATAACGACCAGCGAGGGAAACCTAGACGAGGAAGAAATGCAGAAGCTGACCAGCCAAATCGCAGCGGTAACCAAGCAGGGCGACAAAGTTGTTCTTGTAACCTCAGGCGCGGTTGCCGCGGGAATAGCGGAGCTCGGGATACCTCCTAAACCTAATGACGTGGTTTTTCAGCAGGCGGCTGCGGCGACGGGGCAGAGCGTGCTGATGGCAAAGTACCGAGAACTCTTCAAAGCTTACGGGTTGAAAGCCGCTCAGATTCTGCTTACCGCGGAAGACCTTTCCAACAGGGCATCTTACCTTCACATGTGTAACGTTTTGAACATGCTTTTGAAAACGGGCGTTGTCCCGATAATCAACGAGAACGACGTGACGTCTGTGGCTGAACTGAGGCAGACGGAAGGTTACAAGGTGAACTTCAGCGACAACGACATCCTCTCAGTCCTGCTGGCAGGCGCCATCGGCGCTGACATGACAATAATACTCTCAGACGTTGACGGCTTATACACCGCTGACCCGCACGAACCCGGCGCGCAGCTGATTAAAACCGTAGAAGCCGTAACTCCTGAACTCAAAAGCTCGCTTAACGGGAAAAGCAAGCGCGGCAGAGGCGGCATTCAGAGCAAAATTAAAGCCGCCGAAATCGCAACTTCATGCGGCATCCCTGTCGTGATAGCTAACAGCCGTAGAGAAAACGTCTTAGTGGATGTTCTTGCTGGGAAAGACGTCGGCACCTTCTTTAAGCCTCAGACGTCGATGCCTGCGGTGAAGCGTTGGATAGCTTACGGTGCCTCGGTTAAAGGGGAGCTTCACGTTAACACAGGTGCAAAAAAAGCAATTCTTGAAGGTTCAAGCCTTTTGCCAGTGGGCATAACGCGTGTAGTTGGGCACTTCAGCGCCGGCGATGTTGTCAGCATCAGGGATGAGTGCAAGGTTGAGTTTGCGAAAGGCAACCCTAACTTTACCAGCGGCGAATTGAACCTGATTAAAGGCTGCCAAGCTGCGGAGGTCCAGGTCAAACTTGGCGCAGACAAACCTAAAGAGGCGGTTGAACGTAGAAATATCCACCTAATCGGGGAAGAAAAATGATAACTGAAATGTGCAAAAAAGCCAAGGCTGCCTCAGTTGAGATGGCTCATCTTACGGCTGAAGCGAAGAACACGGCGCTTTGCAGAATTGCAAACGCTTTGGAAGCGAACACGGAGAAGATTTTAACTGCCAACTTGGCGGACGTTGACGCGGCAATGCACAGCGGGCTCAAAGCGTCGATGATTGATCGCTTAGCGCTTGACCAACGTAAAATTCAAGGTATGGCTAAGGGTCTCCGTGAAGTCTCAGCTCTGCCAGACCCGATCGGCACAATCTTAAACACGTGGACAAGACCCAACGGGTTGATAATCAGCCAGGTGCGTGTGCCCCTCGGCGTTATCGGGATTATTTACGAGTCGCGACCTGACGTAACTTCGGATTCGGCTGGAATCTGCATCAAATCAGGCAACGCCGTTATCCTCAGGGGCGGCTCTGACGCTTTAAACTCAAACGTTACAATAGGCGAGGTTCTCAGAGACGCGCTGCTGGGAACCCAGGTGCCTGTTGATGCTGTGCAGGTGGTTGAGTCGGCTGACCGCAAGTTTGCTGAAGAGCTTATGCGGATGCGCGAGTATGTTGACGTGCTTATTCCCCGCGGCGGCGCAGATCTAATCAAAACCGTGGTTGAAACTTCGCGTATTCCAGTTATTGAGACGGGAACAGGTAACTGTCACGTTTACGTTGAAGAAGACGCTGACTTGGAAAAAGCGACGCCCATAGTCATTAACGCCAAATGCCAAAGGCCTGGAACTTGCAACGCAGCGGAAAAACTTCTGGTTCACAGTAGAGTCGCCGAGCGGTACCTGCCCATGGTTGTTGCTGCGCTTAGGGAGAAAGGCGTCGAGGTTAGAGGTGACGAGGAAACCCGCAGGATCGTTCCTGACGTGAAGGCTGCAACTGAACAGGACTGGTACACTGAATACTCAGACCTCATTATGGGCGTAAAAGTCGTCAAGGACCTAAACGAAGCCATAGCCCACATCAACAAGTACGGCACTCACCACTCAGACAGCATACTCACCGCGGACTTTGACAAAGCAATGCGGTTCATACGCGAAGTCGACTCAGCCGCCGTCTACTGGAACGCTTCGACACGGTTCACGGATGGCAACCAATTCGGGTTAGGCGCGGAAATCGGCATCAGCACCCAGAAGCTCCATGCACGAGGACCCATGAGCGTGCAGCATCTAACCACGACAAAATACGTTATACTGGGAAACGGACAAATCCGAAAATAGGTCGCCAACTTCGACACATATTTATTCAAACTCTCGTTTATCCAATGCATTGGAGATTAAGCTATTGCCTAAAGTACCTCATAAGGAACCAGTGAAGGATTACGATTTTACAGTGGGAATGTCTGTGGATGAGCTTGTTCGCCAAATGGATAAGGCATGGGGTTTCACCGCTGGCAAGGTTGCCGTTGGCGTGGGCATAATAGAGTCCATGATTAACGCAGAGGGATGCGTCAAGTTTCTATCGTTCCCCGCCGACATAGTTGCCACGGGCACCCGCGGCGTAATCAAGGAACTCGTCAAGCGCAAACTCGTCGACGTCGTCATAACAACCTGCGGCACATTGGACCATGACGTTGCCCGATGCTGGAAAGACTACTACAAAGGCAGCTTCGTAATGAACGATTCAAAACTTCACCGGGAAGGCGTAAACCGCCTTGGAAACGTGCTTGTGCCAAACGACAGCTACGGGATGATCATAGAGAAAAAAATCATCGGGCTCCTTGAGGAATTGTACAAGGAAGGCAAACGGGAACTTTCCACCACCGAATTGTGCCGTGAAATCGGCTTACGATGCTGCAACGAAACCTCAATTCTTTACTGGGCAGCGAAAAACAACATCCCCGTGTTTGTGCCAGGCATAACCGACGGCTCCGTAGGCTACCAGCTATGGTTCTTCAGTCAGGACCACCATGACTTCAGGATTAACTTGCTTAAAGACGAAGGTGACCTCAACAACATCGTTTTCGACGCTAAGAAAAGCGGCGCCCTAATCGTCGGCGGAGGCATCAGCAAGCATCACACGATTTGGTGGAACCAGTTCAAAGACGGCTTAGACTTCGTAGTCTACATCAGCACAGCAGATGAGTGGGACGGAAGCCTCAGCGGCGCAAGACCGCGAGAAGCCGTTTCATGGGGTAAAATCAGTGAAAAAGCCAAGCGCATAATGATTGAAGGCGACGCAACAGTAATAATGCCAATAATGACCAGCGCGCTTATTGACAGGCTGAGCAAAAAGAAAACTGGTTAGTAGAGTGATTAACTTTCTGCCAGCCTTTGAAATACATCTTTTATGATTTTATTAGTTTGTTTATTTCGAAAACAAAGGTTCTTGCTCTTTCAAGCGAAGTTTGGGCGTATCCTCTTTTTGCTTGGACTCCTATGTCATATTGGAACTTGCTTCGTTTCTTTCGCTCGCCCTCATATGATATTATTAGTTCATCAGCCTTCTTTTGCATCTTTTTCATAAGTTCCTCTCGTCCAATCAACTCCAACCCAACCGTTTGCGCTTCTTCATATTGCTCAAGCAGCTTCGCCAGCTTTTCGTTCGAAGCAAAAAAATGAATCAATGCATCTGCAGTAACCTTGTGCACTATTTGGCCTGAAGCTTTAATCCCTTGTTTCGCCAAAAGACCTGTGGCGGCATAAAACATCGCATAATAACAAGATACGATTACCCACAAGTAGGACTCAAAATTCAAGCCTACCTTCAATGCTTCTTTAAGTGAATCATCATCTGATATTTGCTGCAGAACAGACGCCGTACGCAGAGAAGATTCTGCGTTCGCCATAAAAAAGCCAACAAACCTTGGCGCATCTTTCTCATTGAGCTTTAATAAACCGTCATCGACATATTGTTTCACGTTCCTTTTTGCTTCATTAGTCCTTGCTTGATCTATCATAAAATCGCCTCCAAGATTCTGAAGAATTCCTCAGCACCATACGCAACAATTCTGTTATCTACTGCCTCCCATGCAATATTAGGCGTTTTTTGGTTTAAAAGATCCACGAATTCATCACTTGTAAACACTGTATCATGGATGCTGAGGGGGCTAATGTGCTCAACGGAACCCACAGCTAATGAGACTTCTCTTTCCATCTGCCGGTCGGGAATTATGAGAAGAATGTCCAAATCGGATTTTTTTGAAGCTGTGCCTTTTGCGTAAGACCCGATGATCATTAAAGTAAAAAATGGCCCACGAACTTTTGAAAAGATATCGTTTACGAGTATTTCCAAATCTCGATTTTTGGAAAAGAAGCGACTAGCGCGTATCGCTTCGATGTAAGCAAGAAGCGATGAATTGCCTTTTAGGTTTAGTTTGCAGTACGTAACTGGAGGTTTCTTTTCTGCAATTATGTAATGCTTCTCCGCTAACCTCATCGTCATCACATGAGAAATTTTATAGTCCTTTTTTATTGCTTCAGCAATCTGGCGCACTGTAAAGCTTTCACGAATTTTTGAGCTGAGATGCGCAAGGATTTCGACTGAGGTTTTCGTTAAAGGTTCAAAGTACATAATATTATGTACGTAAGTACATAGATTTAAAACTTTTTAGCCTACAGAAAACTTGCTCTCAGACGCCAGGCTCCGCGAAGCCGTTTCATGGGGTAAAATCAGTGAAAAAGTGCGGCACATCCTGATTGAAGACGACGTCACAACAATCACACTGATAAATGACCACCGCGCTTCTAGATAGACTTGGCAAAAAGAAAATAAAAAAGTTAAAGGGTTGTTTTATTGGACACCTTTGAATAGCCAGCTCATGTCTGGCCCTTTCCGTTTCTCAGGTATCCGCTCGCACAAGGCATGTGCAATCAGCGGCAGTGCGATGGTTGCGTCGCAGTAGCATACTGCTCGTGTACCTTCTTGGCTGTTGATTTTGCCCCAGCTAATGGCTTCTTCCAGCGTGCACCCGCTCAGGCCACCCCACTGCGCAGAGTCCGTCGTTATCTGTATGGCGTACTTGTGGGGGTAGTAGTATTCTTGTAAGCCTTTGCGTAAGCCGCCTTTTCTGCCTTTGACGCCTTGATCCTCAGTTAGCGGTGAAACCGATATGGCTATGAGCTGCGTTAGGTCTTTGGGTACGCCGCCGCCGATGTAGACCACGCCGACATCCTTTGTTTTTGTGCCTATGCTGATGAACTCGTCAAACTCCCTGACGGAATCAATGTGGACGCTGTGTCCCTGGTTTTTCGCCATGAGGAATGTTTCGCCGTAGGCGCTGTCAACCATGGCGGGGCTGAAGATTGGAACCCCGTTTGCGGCTGCGACCGCGGAGATTGCTGGAATCTTTTTCTTGCCCAGATACTTTCCGAGCAGATGCAGAAACTCAGCGGATGTGTAGTTGTAGTCTGTTTTCAGGGTCATCACGAAGTCAGTGACCAGTTCCTCCATCTTTCGGTAGTCGGTCTCTTTCCCGAAGACGTCGTAGTACCTGTTAACGTCTGCCTTAAGCAGCGCGGAATCATCAACCATGTGGCTTCCCTGCCAGTAACCCAAACCCATAGCGTCAACTATGTCTTCTGAAACGTTGGCGCCCGTGGAAACCAGCACGTCGATGAAACGGTTCTCCATAAGCCAGTTAATAATCGTCCATTGACCCGCCGTGCTCATGCTGCCTGCGAAGCCCATGGCGATGGTGAGGTCTTTTTCCTTGAGCATGTTCTCCCAAACATCTACCGCCTCGCCGAGTTTGCGTCCCTGGTAGGCGGTTTTGCTCATTTCAGTTAAAAGTTGTGAAATGCTTTTTTGTTTAACTTTGATTGGTTCAAGCTTCTTTTTGAAATATGAATCGCTCATTAGGTATGCACCGCGTTTTTAGATTAATTAGCTTGTATATGAAATTTGCCATTGCAAGAATCAGCCATCCATGCGGTGGGTCTCCGCCGCTATGTGCAGCTTCGTTTTTTTAGCTGGTCTTTGCGGATGAGAAACTGCTTTGTCGAGTCCTCTGATGTTTTCAACTGCTTCTTTATTGCGTACAATCACAACAATTTCGTCTTCTCATCTAGAAGGCAACATTTGCAATTGTACAAGATTTTAAAGAAAGGCGAGAAAGTCGTATCTTAGGTGCGTCATTGCTTGCTTTTGGGTTGCCCTTTTTTCTTAGATAGTTGACAGAGTTGGTATAAGGCTCTTGAGTTGGTTTACGACGGGGTGAACTAGGCCGAGCACTATTTGCGGGTATATGCCTACCACGATTAAGGCGCCTGCAAAGATGAAGATCGGGATCAGTATGCGTGTCGACTCCTTGATCGATGTTTCAACAGCTGGTTTCTTCCCGTAGAACACGTAGATTAGCCTGAACAGATAAGCCGTCTGCAGCACGCTCATGATAACTCCGATGATTGCCAGCCACGCCAGTTTGCCATCTATTGCGGCAGTGAAGACGAATAGTTTAGCGAAAAATCCGCCGAAGGGTGGAACACCCGCGAATGATAAGCTAGCCATTACCAAGGCCAAGCATACCAGTGGCATCCTTTTGCCAAGGCCTGACATGTCGTCTAGGCTTCTGAATCCGTGGCTGTTTATCACGCCGATAGCCATGAATGCGAGTGCTGTGGTGATACCGCCGACTAGGAAGAAGTAGAGGTTACCCATTATCCCCAGTGCGGTTACGCTTGTTATTGCCACTAGGTTGTAGCCGACGTCGGCGACGCATATGTACGCGATTAAACGTTTAACGTCGGTCTGTATCAACGCGAAGAGGTTACCGACAATCATGGTTACCGCCGCCAATACTGCTAACATTAACGTCCAGTTGAGGGTGGACGGCAGCAGGATGTATAGTAGGACCCTGATGAGGATATAGTAGCCACCCTGGTCAATGAGTGCTGACAGAAAGGCGGCTGATGACGCTGGAGCTGCAGTGTATGCGTCTGGTAACCAGAAATGGAAGGGTACGATTGCGGCTTCAATGGCGTATCCTGCAGCGATAAATATGAAGGCTATTATCAGCAGGTGGTTGCTGGTGCCAACTTTCGCCAAAGCACTCCCGACTGCTATGTAGTTCAGGGTTCCTGTTATCCCGTAAACTATTGAGATGCCTAAAACCGTGAATGCTGAGGCGATGATAATCATGATGAGGTATTTCAGTGTGGCGTTGATGCTGAACACGTTTTTCTTGAAGAGCATCAAGAAAGCCGCGCCTGCCGTGGCTACCTCCCAGAATATGAAGAGGGTTAACAGGTCGCCTGCGAGGACGGCGCCAAGCAAGCCCGCCGTGGTCATCAGCAAGATGGCAAAATAGCGTTCTGAAGGTCGCTCGGTGCCTCCGACGCTGAAAACTGAGTATATTATGACAACTGCGGCAAGCGCTACTACGATTATCGCCATGAAAATGGAGATGGCGTCAATCATGAAGGCGCTTGAAAATGGGTTTGTGCCATTCAAGCCAAAGTCAAGTATCGGCGGTGAAGTAGTGCCGTACTGGCTGTAATAAGTTACTGCAAGGTTGGCTACGCCTGCGCCTGCAGCTACGAAAACTGCCACGAACCAGCCTATCATCCAGCCCATGGGGTTTTTGGTTTTGCGTATCCGTCTGAATATTGGGATAGTTAGTAGCGCTGCTATTGCGAGTGTGAATATCGGTAATACGATGTCTATTATTTCAACCATCACATTTCACCTTCAGTTAACCCATGCTCACCGTTTGAATTAGATGTATGAAGAACGACGGGTAAATCCCGACGAACACAACTAGCACCACTAAGATGGCGAAAGACAGCTTAATCCAGTTCGGCACCTCTAAGCCTTTGTGTCCTTCTTTCACCTGCTCGCCCTCTTTAGCCTCGGCTTCCTTGATTTCTTCGCCGTTTTCGCCTTTAGGCTGCCCGAAGAAGATGAATGAAACGAACCTCAGCATGTATGCAAGCGAAATGACCGTTGCCACCAGCATCAGGGCGGTTGGGATTATGTAGAAAGAGTCAACCCGTATCACGTCGAAGGCGCCGACGAAGATTAGGAACTCGCTTATGAAGCACGCGAATGGCGGTGCTCCGCCGATGCTTAAAGCTGCGATGGTTGAGGAGACCGCTGTGAACGGCATCTTGCCTGCTAAGCCGCCCATCTTGCGGATGTCTCTCTCCTCTGTTTGATGCATGATGCCTCCTGCGCTAAGGAAGAGAAGCCCTTTGCTTAAGGCGTGGCTGATGATATGCATCACCGTACCCGTGATTGCGATGGCTGAGGAAAGTAGCACGATGGTTCCTGCGGCGGCGCTTGCTGGGAACAACGAAAGCCCGAACATTATGTACCCCATGTGCGCGATGCTGGAGTATGCGATAAGCCGTTTAATGTCTGTTGAAACCAGCGCTACCGCTGACCCGAAGAAGGCTGAAAGGATGCCGATGATTGCTAAGCCATGCAGGAAGTCAGTTGCGAAGGTTACGCCTACTGATGGCAAAACCATGCCCAGAGAGAGACGCAAGATTGCGTAAGCTCCCGCGCTGATGATGACTCCGCTGAGCAGTGCAGACATCGGGGCTGGAGCTTCAGAGTGAGCGTCAGGCAGCCACATGTGGACGGG
>Ga0187880_1000556_pt1 | contig 30896 bp, 34 predicted proteins | sample June2016WEW_19_4_FD_132998 | JGI IMG/M metagenome (GOLD analysis project Ga0187880, IMG submission 132998) | Peatland microbial communities from SPRUCE experiment site at the Marcell Experimental Forest, Minnesota, USA - June2016WEW_19_40 | ecosystem: Environmental > Terrestrial > Soil >... | reverse complement strand
TTTGGATAATACCCTGCTGAAGTCTGTTCCAGTGACAGCCGGGTTAAACAGCGACGATAACGTGCTGATTATTAACTCCGCCGAGGAACCCGGAGTCCTGAAAGAAAAACTTAAGGTAGCGAAAGGCAAAGTTTGGACGGTGCCCGCAACCGAAATTGCCCTAAGAATCTTGGGAGCGCCAATAACCAACACGGCGCTTCTTGGCTGCGTCGCCAAGGCAACCGACATCGTCACTATGGAGGGCATAAAGAAAACGTTGAGTGGGCGTTTCAGGGCAGATTTGGCGGAGAAAAACTTCGCAGTGGTTAATGAAGCTTACAAGGAGGCTAAGAGTGAATGAGCAAGGAGAGAAGTTGGAAAGAACTCGCCATCGGCGGCGTTTGCTCAAAGTCCAGCGTCGGCTTCTTGACAGGTGACTGGAAAACCTACATGCCGGTCAGGGACCTGGAGAAATGCACCAAATGCTTGACCTGCGTGATGTTCTGTCCTGAAGGCGCGATAAAGTGGAAGCCTGAAAAAGGGGACATCTGGTTCGACTTTGGCTTCTGCAAAGGCTGCGGAATCTGCGCCAACGAATGCCCCACTAAAGCAATAACCATGAAGTTACCGCAACAAGAAGAGGGAAAAGTAGAATGATCCAAAAACCGAAACAGGAAACCATTGCGCTCAACGGCGACGAAGCAGTCGCCTTAGCCGCGAAACAATGCGACGTTGACGTTGTCGCCGCCTACCCGATTACGCCCCAAACAATCATAGTTGAAAAATTCAGCGAGTACGTAGCCAACGGCGAAGTCCAAACGGAATTCGTCTGCACCGAATCAGAGCACAGCGCCATGACCGCTTGCCTTGCCGCAGCTGCTACGGGGGCACGGACCTTCACCGCCAGCGCCTCCGCAGGGTTAGCGTTGATGCATGAAATGCTCTTTGTGACTTCAGGCTTCAGGGCGCCCGTTGTGATGGCGATTGCAAACCGCGCGCTGTCCGCGCCGCTGAACATCCACGGTGACCAATCTGACAGCATGGCGGAACGCGACAGCGGCTGGATTCAGATTTACGTGGAAAACGCTCAGGAAGCATACGACAGCATCATTCAAGCATTCAAGATAGCGGAGGACACTGAGGTTTCGCTGCCTGTAATTGTGGGTTTAGATGGATTCACGATTAGCCACACTCTTGAAAACGTAAGCGTCTTCGGAGACGACCCGATAAAGCAGTTTGTCGGAGAACGGCAATTGCCAATGGTGTTCACTCACGAGGGAAAAACTGTGCCTTACAAGCTTGATCCAGAGAATCCAATGACTATGGGGCCGAATGCGTCGCCGAACTACTACTTTGAATTCAAAAGGCAACAGGAAGAAGGCATGAGGAACGCCCTCAAAAAGATACAGGAAGTCAACTCTGAATATAGTAAGCTCAGCGGCAGAAGTTACGGCGACGGACTCCTCGACACCTACTCGCTTGACGACGCTGAAATCGCGATTGTCGTCGTCGGCTCAACTGCCGGCACATTAAAGGTGATTGTTGACCAACTCAGGCAAGAAGGCGTCAAAGCCGGTGTTCTGCGGATACGCACTTTCCGACCCTTCCCCGTCGAACAGCTTCGAAGCGCCCTCAAAAACGTCAAAACCGTGGCAGTTATGGATAAAGCCATGAGTTTCGGTGGCTTCGGCGGTGCTGTCTTCAACGAAGTTCGAAACGCACTCTACGATGCAGAGGCTCACCCGACCATTGTGAACTACATTTTCGGGCTCGGGGGAAGAGACGCAAAACCACGTGAGCTAAGAAAAATCTACGACGACCTGCTGCAGGTTAACAAGACGGGAAACGTCGGCGAACCAGTGCGTTATCTCGGATTAATGGAGTAGATGGAGGAGAAAAAAGTTGACTACACAAGAATGGAAATTCACAGCAAAAGATATTGCGTCCAAACCAGACCTGTTCCTTTCAGGGCACCGAGCGTGCGCAGGCTGCGGACCAGCATCAACCCTGCGGCTCATCATGAAAGCCACGAGGGGACCAACAATTGTGACTCAAGCAACTGGCTGCATGGAAATCGTCGGCTCAATCTACCCGTACACATCTTGGGCGCTGCCTTGGCTGCACACGGCTTTCGAAAACGCCGCCGCGAACGCTTCAGGCATCGATGCCGCATTGAAAATAATGCGCAAGAAAGGCAAAATCAAACAGGAACATATTGACATTATTGCGTTGGCAGGTGACGGCGGAACCTGCGATATTGGCTTGCAAGCCCTGTCGGGCGCTGTTGAACGCGGACACGACTTCCTCTTCATCCTCTACGACAACGAAGGCTACATGAACACGGGCATACAAAGAAGCAGCTCCACACCGACAGGTGCAGCAACAACAACCACTCCCGCGGGCAAAGTCATTCCCGGCAAGCTCGAAAAGAAAAAGCCTATCACCGAAATCATGCTTGCCCACGACATGCCCTACGTTGCGACTGCAACAGCCTACTACTGGAAAGATATGCTGACCAAAGTCCGCAAGGGCCTTGAAGTTGAAGGACCAGCATTCCTGCACGTTTTCGCCCCTTGCCCAAGAGGCTGGCGCACCGAACCAAGCAAAACCATGGAGTACTCAAAACTCTCCGTTGAAACCTGCGTGTTTCCAGTTTGGGAGGCAGTTAACGGCAAAAGACAGCTTTCGACGCCTAGCAAACTCATCCAGCTTGCGCCGCAAAAGAAACGACCAGTCAAAGACTATTTGGCGGGGCAAGGCAGGTTCAGACACCTCTTTACGCCGCAAAATCAGCATATCATGGATGAAATGCAGCGCTTAACCGATGAAAACTGGCAACGGCTAACTCAAAAATGCGAGCCAGCCTAAAACCTTCCCTAATCATTTTATTTTTGGACTTAACTTGAGGAGATTCTTCGTATTCCTTCAACTTTATCAAAGTCTTCGTCGAATGAATAAATCTCACTGATGCCATTCAACTTCATGATATCAACCGCCAAGGCGTCGTTTGCATCAAGTCTTAAATTGTCGCCTAATTCGTTGGCGGCAAAATAGATGTCGCGCGTAACATCAGCCACAATGACATTCTCTAGCATGAACACTCCGCGCATTATTTCAGATACTTGGTCGGTGGGGAACCCGTGTTTCAGAATGTTTACAACTTCGGATAGATGAACAACAGAGGTCAAGACCCTATCTTTTCCTTCGAAAATATTGGCGATTATTCTTTGAGCGGCTTCTTTCATATCGATTTCTTTTTGACTAAGCTGTTTTCTAGGCTTATAGTACGCGTAGACGAAGACGTTGGCATCAAGAAATTTCATTTCATCCCTCATAAAATTTCTTTTCAAATTGTTTCCAGTTTCCTATCGCATCCACTCCAAGATCAGCCTTGTCAAAATATTTGGTGAGGTCAATCTTTCGCTTAGGAATAATCTTTAGGTACCCTTTCCTTTTGATGACGTATAATTCTCTGCTTTCGCTGAGTTCAGTTTCTCGCCAATCCGCAGGCAGGATGAATCGACCTTGTTCATCCACTTTTTTTAATTCAACTCCAGATTCCATGCTTTTACACCACAAATGGAATATTTATCCAAACTATTAAACATAGTGCCAAGCTGTATAATCTTGTTCTTGCCAGTCGACCTGGGTATGTTTGACCCCAGTTCGCGACCAATTTAATTTGAAAAATGGTCCAAAAGTAAGAAAAGATGGTTTCTTAGTGGTTGCCGTTTTCAGGCAGTATCTTTAGTATGCGCAGGATTTTTTTGAATTCTTCCTCTTTCAGTGATGCTCTTCTGCCGTTGGCGTAGATTTCTTTGATTCGCTCAACCACCACCGCGACGGTCTGGTCGTCTGGTTCCGCTCCCGCAAGCTCCGTTATCTTATGCTTAACTATGCCTTTCCCTGATTGCTTCCCAATGGTTAGGCGCCGCTCGTTGCCGACGAGTTCAGGTGGGTAAGGCTCATACGTCCAAGGGTCATTGAGGACGCCGTGCGTGTGAATTCCTGACTCATGTGCGAAGCCGTAGTCGCCCACGATTGCCTTGTTCGGCGGAACCACGTAACCCGTTGCCTTGCCGATGTAGTCGGCTGTCGCCTTGAGCTTCTGGGTTTTGCCCTCAAACTTTTTGACGCCGTAATGCAGGTACAGGTTCAGCAGCACTTTTTCGGTTTCAGCGTTGCCCGCACGTTCGCCGATGCCAAGGTAGGTTGTGCTAACGTAAACTTTGTCCCATACTCCTGAGGCTGCCTTCACCGCTGCCATGGTGTTTTCCACCGCGTTTCCGAAGTCGTCGTGAGCGTGGATTTCTATGGCGCCGATTCGGGTTTGCTTTTTGATCGCCACAACCTTTGCCGGGACACCGTTAGGCAGAGGCGCCTCAGGGTCAGACAACCCTATGCCAACTGTGTCGCAGATACGGTAACATTCGGCGCCCGCGTCGGCGACGGCGTTGATTAGTTTCTTCTCGAAGTCCCAATCTGCCCGTGTGCTGTCTTCGCCGTGCACGAAGGTTCGCAGCCCGCAGGTTTTAGCCGCGTACTCGACGACATCAACGATGTTGGCTAAGAGTTGTTCTCTTGTTTTTTCAGGCCACTTCGCCCTGAAATGAATGTCTGAAACGGGGTGGGAGATGCCGACTTCCTTGAATCCGCATGCAACTGCGCTGTCAACGTCTTCTTTTAGGGCTCTGCACCATCCAGCGACCCGCATGTCGAGGTTTAAGTCTGCGATGAGTTTGGCTGCTTTTTTGTCTGGCTCTTGATAATGGAATAGCTCGATCCGTTCGACGCCGATTTCGGCGAGGAATTGGGCTATCCTAGCGGAGTCTTTAGGTCCCGCCGCTAAGCCTGGCATTTGGATTCCGTCTCGGAGCGTGGTGTCGTCTATTATTGGCTCCGTTTTTAGCGGCAACTTGAAATAGTAGTCTTGTAAGTCCATGTTTTTCACTACTTTTGTATTGTTTTTGCTTCTCCCACAAGATTTGTGTAACGATAATTATATCGCCTACATGCTATTGATAAACGTTTCTGTACCATTTTTGTATGTTTGTTCAACAAAATACGGACATAATATCAAGGCATCTTGTCTAAAGTAACTTAAAACTTTACACATAAACAGGGCAAAAACTATTTTGCGCCCGAATACAGCGCCTTCAAGGTTCCTGAAACAGACAAAACCCGCAGAGAAGCCTCCTTCCCCGCTACGCTGGTCATCGTGGCCAACGCCGCTCTAACCATGTTCAATGTGGCAAGCGAAACCCGAATCACTGCCACCTTCCGTTCCACGTCGAAATCAATCAGGCTTAAGCCCGTCTGGCTTGCCCCCACTTCGCCGTAAAGCCGCGTAACCGCAGCCCAAACCGCGTCGATAAATTCGCGTTCGGTCGGCAAAACTTCGCATTCCACCTGCAGAGCCAAGTAGCGCCGCTTTACACGTTTCATTGCCCTTTTCCCTCCTTGACCACGCTGATGCCTGGCGCAACAAAGCGGCTGCTGAGCTTTTCACGGTTTCGCTTCACAATCGCCGCTGGACTGCTTGAAACAGTGTCCAAAGCTGAAGCCTCGTCTAACCCGAAAAGAAACGCCAGACTAGCCATGTCTTTCGGCATCCGCATAAGCCTCGCCTCAGCTACGCCGCTGGAAACAACGATGGGCACGTGGAATTCCTTAGCGACGGCGACTTCCCGACTTAGACTCATAAGCAGCCGCACTCGCGGCGGACCCTCCAAAATCAGGAGCGGTTTGATGTCAAATTCAAGGGCGGCTAAGCTTCCGCTTGCCAGCTCCGCTTCGGCGCGGTCAAAAAACCGTTTATGATAGTCGAGGCTGCTGAAGTTTAAGAGGTCAACGCGCCTGTCCTTAGCTGCTTGCCTCGCAACTTCTTTGCTGTCGCAGGATATGCAGATGACTTCGAATTGGCGCCTGAACTTGCGCAGGAAACGCGTCAACTCGGCTTCTGACCTGGGATAAAAGTCGGCGCGTGAAACAAAATCCACCGATGCCTCGCGGCACATAGCTTTAAGCTTGGCGAGTTCCTCTTCGTTTGGCCTCGAGGTGAACGGAACCGAGATTTGGCTGTACCCGAACTGGGCGGCTTTGCCGACTAGCCGTTGGGTTGCCTGTTGATCTTTTGGGTTGGCGCGTAAATGCAGGTCAGCAAAGGTCCGTGTCATGGCAACAACCCTGAAGACTTGCATAATTCCTCTATCTGCTCAGAGGATTTGTTTTTGAAGTGAATTTTAACGTGGATCGGGTCAATTTGCGTAAACTTGAACGCCCCCGAAAAGGCTGATTGCTTGTCAAAACGGAGATACAGGTTACACTTTTCCACATGCAGCTTCCAGTCGGTGCATAACTGTTCCTTGTCGAGGGAGTTCAGGCAGCCGCCGATTTTTTCCAGCGCCTTCGGAAGCAGCTTTTTGTCTGTCAATTTCGCGGTGAAAAGGGTTATGGGGTTTCCATGGTGCCCCGTCAAGTTGGTTGTTTCAAAAAGGATGGTTTGAGCCAGTTCGTCTGGCAGTAGGTTTCTTACGGCAGTTTGAACTTTCTGGGGGTCCTCTGTTGCGTGGGCGAATACTCGAATATCCATGTAGGCTATTGGCGGTTTAGAAGACATTGGACACCGATTGTGTTTCGGGGCTTCTAGCTTTTAGCCTTTTTCTTTTGCTTCTTCTTTTCGGGCTTGGTTTTCGCTTCCGGCTTTTTGGGTTTCGCTTCGGCTTTTGCTTTTTCAGCGTGCGCTTTTAGGGTTTCAACGTTTTCGTCGTGTGCTGATTTGCGTTTGATGTCAAGCGGTATGCCAATTTTTTTGGCGTCTTGTTTGGTTAAGCCTGCGTTTTTCAGTTCGGTTAGGCTGAATCCTCTGCTTGTGCTTTTTTTGCCGTTTTGCTTGGTTACGGTTGCTTTGATATGGTGCATTATTTTACCACCGTTGCTCCTGGTGTCTTGCGCCTCTCTGGTGGCTCGGTCGCACTTTTTCTGCGCCTTTTCCGCGGTGCCTTAAGCCTCTGACGCTTTTGCCTGCGCTTGTTAAGCTTCTGAAGACTCTTCCGTCATGCTGGTTCTCAGCTATCCAGTTGATGTCCTTGTCGGATTTTATGACTGGACTGCTTGGGTCAACCAGGATTATTTCGAACCACTTGTGTCGTCCGTCTTCGCCAACCCAGTAGCTGTTTAAAACTTCTAGGTTGGGAAACTTTTTTGCCGTGCGTTCTTCAGCTATGAGCCTGATGCTTTTGCCTGGTTTGAATTTGGCGACACCCATGCGTTTGGGTCGTCTTCCTGAGCGTGGACGCAGCTTTCGCAGTCCGCCTCTTCGCACTCTCGTGCGTGCTACAACGAAGCCTTGTTTGGCTTTGTAGCCTAGTTTGCGTGCCTTGTCAAGTCTTGTCGGGTGTTCGATGCGTAGGGTTACTGGTTGCTTGCGCCATTGTACCATGCGTTGCCTGTTGAGTTCTTCCACGAAAGAATTTTCGCGGTCTGCCCATTCTTCGGCTATGTACTTGTATGCCATTTTTCAAATTTCCTCCATGTAGTTTATGCTTACGGTTCAGTCCACAACGGGACCACATCCCAACGGACAATGGTTGTCCGCCAGCAAGTTCCCAACAATAAAGGATGCTGCAAAATAAACCTTTCCAGCAAAACGACGCGGCTTGCAGACGTTTTCTCCTGAAAATGCAGAAATCTGATCGTTTAGTATCCACTGTGCAAGTTTTCCATTTCTAAGTCGGCAAACTCTTCTAAAATCCACTGCTTCATCTCATCTCTTGTGAGTCTGAAAGCCGCAAGTTTTTCATCTTCAGTTCCCTCGACTTCAGACGGGTCGGAGAAGCCGTGCACGAGGTAATGCTTTGTTTTATGCAGTTTTGCATTGATTATGTCTGGTCTGCCCATGAACATAGGTGAAGAGCAAAGTTTACAAATCGTTTTAGCGCTGCTTTGGCAAACAGTCACGGCTAAATCAATGTCCACTTCACTGAACTCATCAATGCTTTTAGAGCGGTGCCCCGACATGTCTATCCCTATCTCAGCCATAGCTTTGATTGCTAATGGATGAACACTTGTCGGGTTAGTTCCAGCACTAAACACCTCATACTTGTCTCCATAAAAGTGTCTTAGCAATCCCTCAGCCATTTGTGACCTAGCTGAATTGTGAGTGCATAAGAAAAGAATTCTTATCTTAGCCATCGGAATCACTTTCCCTATTCAGCAATGGGTATTTTCCTGTCTTTAAGGAAGTTCTTAACATGTTCTTGTATCTGGTCTCTAACTGCCCTGAATTTAGCGAGTTTTTGTTCTTCTGTGCCTTCAAAAGCAGCTGGGTCTTCGATGTTCCAGTATAATCTTGTTGAGGGCCCTGGAATGGTTGGGCAGTCTTCTTCCTCTCCTTTTCTGCAAACAGTAATTGCAATTCCAAAGTATTCATTTTTTGTCAATTGCCAAAGATTCTTGGGTTGCTGTTTAGATAGGTCATAGCCGATTTCTTGCATTACTTTGATGGTGTAGGGATGCAAGGGCTTAGGGTCAAACCCAGCACTATACACGTCAAAATAGTCTCCACCATACTTTCTAAGAAAAGCTTCAGCCATCTGACTTCTCGCTGAGTTATGTGTACACAAAAAGATAACCTTAGTTTTAGTCAAATCAACGCACCTTAAGCTTATTATTGGAATCTTCGTCTTTGTAATATTTCTTTCTTAACCACAATGCAACGTTAACTAAACTTATCATTACTGGCACCTCTATCAGTGGACCGATGACGGCGGCGAAGGCTTCTTGGGATGCTAAACCGAAAACCGCGACCGCCACGGCGATAGCTAACTCGAAGTTGTTGCTGGCGGCGGTGAAGGAGAGCGAGGCGGTTCTTTGGTAACCTAGCTTCGAATAGTATCCCAACGCGAAAGCAACCGAAAACATCACAACGAAATACACTAAGAGCGGGATAGCAACCCTAACTACGTCCAATGGCAAACCAACGATGAATTGACCCTTAAGCGAGAACATCACAACTATGGTGAACAGCAAAGCGATCAATGAGGTGTGCCCGAGCCTTCGCATCAGCTGCTCGTACCATTCTTTTCCCTTAGTTCTTAAGAAGTAGAAGCGAGTTATCACGCCCGCAAAGAAGGGAATCCCGAGGTAAATCGCCACTGACTGAGCCACCTGCAAAAGGGAAATGTTCACGACTTGGCCTGTTCCCGAAATCCACCCGCTCGCAATCGTTATGTAAAAGAATGCGAGGACAGAGTACATTACGATTTGAAAAACAGAGTTCACCGCGACCAGTATGGCTGTCCACTCGTTGTCGGCTTCAGCAAGGTTGCTCCACACGATAACCATGGCGATGCAACGTGCCAAGCCAATGAGAATTATGCCGTTCCTCAGCGCAGGGTAATTTCCAAGAAACACCCAAGCCAAAACAAACATCAGCAGGGGTCCAATTATCCAGTTCAGAGAGATCGATTCGGCAAACATGGTTTTTGACCCCTTTGCTGATACCACTTTTCTTAGGTCTTCGTAGCGGACTCTAGCCAGCGGCGGGTACATCATCCAGATTAATCCGACGGCTATGGGGATTGAGGTTGTTCCAATGCTGAGGGAGCTTATGGCTGTGGCTGTGTCGGGGTAAACGTAGCCGATGAGGACTCCTGCCAGCATCGCGATGAATATCCAGAGTGTTAAGAATTTGCTTAGCCATGAAAGGCGGGGTTTGGGTTTATCCATCTTAGCCTCTCGCTTGTGGGGTGTTAGGGTCTGGTCGCGATTATTTAAGGTGATTGGTAGGAAAATTCTTGTTTTCAGTTGAATTGGAGCTAAGCAGGTAATTCTGATTTTTCTGATTTTTCAGAAAGCCTTAAGTACTTAGAACACGTTGCAGTTGATGGCGTTAAGCATGGCAAGTTGCGAAGGGGACACGTGCAGAATAGCCGCGGTCATAACAATGGATTCCAAAGGGCAAATCGTTCTACCCAAAGACCTGCGTGAAAAAGCCAGTTTCAAGGCGAACGACAAAATAGCCGTTGTAGCCTGCGAGAAAGACGGGGCGGTTTGTTGCATCATGTTGATGAAGGCGGAAAGTCTTGCGGGTGCAGTCACCCAAACGCTTGGTCCAATGCTTAAAGGAGTAACCAAACAGGAGACTTGAAAATGAAAGAGGAAAAAGTCAAGAAAATCGTTAGAAAACGCTACGCAAAAGTTGCTAAAACGGACGGTTCCTGCTGCGCGTCAAGCGTGAGTTGCTGCTCAGCTCCAGCAGGCTCGAAGGTTAGCCGGATGATTGGTTACAGCGAAGATGAGTTGAATGCGGTTCCAGAAGGAGCCAATCTTGGGCTCGGCTGCGGCAATCCGACGGCTTTAGCGTCGTTGAAAGAGGGCGAAAGAGTTTTGGATTTGGGTTCAGGCGCTGGCTTTGATTGTTTCTTGGCGGCTAAAAAGGTCGGCAAAAACGGCAGAGTGATCGGGGTCGATATGACTCCTGAAATGCTTGACAAAGCGCGCGCGAACGCCGCCAAAGGTAAGTACGCGAACGTCGAGTTCAGGCTTGGAGAAATCGAGAATTTGCCTGTCGCGGACAACTCGGTTGACGTTGTGATCTCGAACTGCGTGATTAATTTGGCGCCGAACAAGAAGCGGGTGTTCGAGGAAGGCTTTAGGGTTCTTGCGCAAGGTGGGCGGTTGATGGTTTCAGACATTGTCCTGTTAAAGGCGCTGCCTAAAGCCGTTCAGGAAAACGTCGAGGCCTACGCGGGATGCATTTCGGGTGCCGAGATCAAGGAGAAGTATCTTGCGTTGATAGGACAGGCTGGGTTCCGAGACATGAAGGTTTTGCAAGAAAAAACTTACCCGCTTGACTGCGTCATAAGCGAGCCTGAAACCAAAGACTTGATCGACGGTTTAGGCATGACACCTGCTGAACTGGCGGAAGCCGCGGATTCAGTGGTAAGCATAAGCGTTTCAGCGTTGAAACAATAGACGGCAACTTCGGCTTCAGCCATTTTCCCGTTTTCCATCGCACCTCTGCTTCCATTCGAGGGCTCTTGTGATTGCATTTGGGAGACGACAAAGTTTCTTAAGCCACCTCTAAACAACCATTTGAGATTGTGACGTTCGAATGGTTATGTGCCCGAACTGCGGAACAAAGGTTTCTAAACCCGACCGAAAACTGGAGAATTCCTACTTCAGTTTGGCGGTTTACACATGCAACAAGTGCGGGTCATGCTTCAAAGCCGCGTGCTAAACGTCCAGCAGTTTTTTCTGGGCACGGGTTCTTCTCGTGAATCAACAGTCCCGCCTCAGTTTTGTTTCTGCTTTTCGCTTCGAAATTGTGTCGTGCCAGCGTGAGGTATCGTTGAAAAGTCATTTCTGTAGCAAGCCATTCACTGGAAGGCAATTTGTACGTGGACAACTTGTTTTTGGCTTTAAGTTTGTCGAAAAGTGTTTTCATGATTAGAATTTCTAAATGCCGAGAACCAGCTGCTCCGAAAATCTTCTCTAGCGCGTCTGAGAACTCGACGATTCGGAGAGGAATGTCACTTTTCTTGATTTGGAAGGTGTTTTCCAGGTGAAAGTACAGCGCCGCCTTTAGCTGCTCGCTTACAGAGGAAAAAGCATCATCAATCGCGTCACGCAGCAAGTCGTCGAAGGACGGTGCAGCGTTGCCTGCCAAAAATACGCAGTTGGAGGACCCGTTCAAGTTCGAGGTTGCCTTGCCTTTGGATGCCGCTTGGTGCGAGTTCATTTTTACGGTTAAGTCTGTGAAGAAGTACGGAAACTCATCTAGCCAATCCCTGTATGATTTTCTCACCGAAACTTCGGAGATGCCGAGCAGGTAAGCAATTTCGCTCTGAGTCATTTCCGCATTGAACCTGAAGCTTAAAAGGTAGAATAAGCCGCCGAGAAGGCTTCTTGAAGCTTTTCCGTTGAAAAACCTGAGGTTGATTCCTGAGGCCTTGGCGAGAACCTGAAGCGCGTTAGCGCCGATGCAGTCGGCGGTTTCTTGGCTTATCCATATTGACCTTGCCGCTGTCATCGTTTCTTCGCAGGAGATACGCGTGAGAATGGTCACCAAGCCGGTTCACTTAAAGCTAAATGCGCATGGTAAGCATTAGAGAATGTGTATGTAACCCCTGAGACAACACTGAGGATAATGCCGGCTCTAAGTTTTCTTTGAAAACTTAACCCGAAGAGCCAAGGCTAGAGCACAACGTTTATGCTCTTAAAACGCATTTAGTATTATTTTATCTTGTAAGAGAGGAAGATGCACTATTAGCCCAAAAAAACGAGCCCCGAGAAACGCAAAAAACCGCGGTAGAGGTTTTGGTTACCCGTTTGAAGTTGGAGACGAATACGAAGTTGATATTGAACAGATGAGTCCAAACGGCGAAGGCATAGCCAAAATCAAAGGTTTCCTAATTTTCATTGGCAACGCAAAAGTTAACGAGCACCATAAAGTGAAGATAACGCATCTTGAAAGCGGCTGTGCAGACGCCCAAATAGTCACCTAAAGAGAGCGGGCAACCGGAAGCTTTCGGAAAGCAAATCTTCTTTGGTTTATAAGCGGGAAGCGCCTTCATGTAGCCTGAAGAGCTTCTCTTATTCTCAGGGTAAAAACCTGTTTGAGTCACTGATTCTTTTCCAAAAACAATAGAAGGTAAAAAAAATTGTTTGTTAAAAAAGGAATAGTTGTTCAGAAGGAAAATGAAAGTTTACGCATTCAACAAGTTGCGAAGATAGTGATTCGACAGTTAGTTAATGTCGGCGACCAAAGAGTATGTCCTGAATGTAATACGTTGGGGCGTGTAGTTTGGGTTTCGCAAGACAAGAAGACGATGGGTGTGCAGTGCAGCAGGAGCCACCGAGAGGCGGAAAGATCCGCAAGTAAATTTGGTGGAACTGTCGTTCCGTCAACCAAGACGAGGAAAAACACCGTTTTCATAACGGCAGCAGCCTAAAAAATGGCGAAACGGCAACTTTTCTGTCCAATAGCCGCTGGGTTATTCTTTGCGCGCGCCGTTGAAGAGGTTGAAGAGCTTTAGTTCTTCATCTGTGATGCCTGCCCGGCGCAGCTTGGCGATGCAGGCGCGGTACTGTTCTTCGGTGAATTTTGAAGGCTTGACGGGTCCATCAGGTTTGTTTGCGCCAAGAGTGTTCCCGACAAAGTGGTAGCTTTCTTTGTGCTTTTTGCCTTTTTTGAGGGCGGCGCGCTGTTTCTTGAACCGAGTGAGTGCTGGGCAATCTTGGGTTTGCATGCCGAAGGCGGTTTTGGGGAAGAGTTTGCAGCCGCCGGGTCGGATTTCGTAGATGGAGCAGGCGTTGTTGACGAGGAAGGGGCAGGGCGTGTGCATGGTGTACTCTTCGTATTTTGCTTCGTCTGATTCCCACATCTTGCCCAACTCGTCGAAGAGAGCTTTTGTTTTGGCTTGGGCTTCGGGGCGCGTTTCGGGTTTGGCGTCGATTTCTCCCGCGGTCAAGAAATCCTCAAGCGTACAGCAGACACCGCATTTGGTGCATAAAAAGGGCAAGTTAATTGACCAGTCGCCTTTTTTGCTTTTAAATTCCAAATGCAGATAGAATGTGTCTACCATCAGGCATTCAACGATGTAGCATAGGTGCTTGTCGCTTTCAAGCTTTCGCCCCGAAAAATAGGGAAGGGCTGCTTCAAAAGCGGGAGAGATACGGGTAAAAGCATAAGAATCAGTTTTTTTCAGTGTTAGGAGCTTATGGTGAAAAGTCAGAATATCATCTTGGTCATCGTTGTTCTCGGAACGTTGATGGGCGCGTTGGACAGCACCATCGTACTGCTGGCTTTTCCCGCGATAACTGATGGTTTGCACTCTGACTTCATCACAACCATCTGGATAATCCTAACTTACCTGCTGGTGATCGCCGTTACCACGACGCAGCTGGGGCGCATAGGCGACATTTACGGGCGAACAACCATGTTCAACGCAGGCTTCGGCGTTTTCACCGTCGGCTCAGCCCTCTGCGGGTTTTCACCAGACATTTACTTCCTGATCGGCTCTCGAGTGGTGCAGGCGCTGGGCGGCGCGTTGATGCAGTCTAACAGCGGCGCCATAATCGCCGACACTTTCCCGCCGAACTCGCGGGGCAAAGCCTACGGCTTCAGCTCTATGGGCTGGACAATCGGCTCAATGATGGGAATCATGCTAGGCGGCATAGTTACGACTTTCGTCGGGTGGCAGTTCATCTTCTTCATCAACATCCCCATAGGCGCCGTCGCGTTAATCCTCGGCTTCAAGTACCTGAAGCCAGCTCCCAAGGTGAAGGCGAAACTGGACGTCGGCGGCATGGTTCTTCTCGCGTCAAGCCTTCTATTGATCTCTTACGGCGCAACCAGCATAGCATCGCAGGGCATAGCGCTTCCCAACGTGGTTTCTTTGGCGATAGGCGCCTTGCTGATTCCCCTGTTCATCACCTACGAAGGGCGTTTGGAAACCCCGATGGTTGACTTCCAAGCCTTCAAAGACAGGGTTTTAAGAAACAGTTGCCTCGCCACGTTCTTCGTCAGCGTCGGGTACATATCCGTTGTTTTCCTGATAATAATGTACCTGCAAGGCGTCCGCGGCTTATCCCCCCTGAACGCGTCCCTCCTCCTGATACCTGGCTACGTGATTGGAGCCCTCTTCAGCCCCCTGATGGGCAGGCACTCAGACAAAATCGGCGCCAGAACAATCGCGACCGTCGGCATCATCTGCCTCGCCGCGGCAACCCTGATCTACACTGCTCTAGGCCAAAACTCCTCGCTCTACATCATTCTGGTAGCATCCGCCGTGTCAGGCTTCGGCACAGCCATGTTTTTCCCCGCTAACAACAGCGCAGTCATGGCAAAAGCAAGACAAGGCAACTACGGCAGCATCTCAGGCTTGCTAAGAACGCTTCAGAACGTAGGCATACTGGGAAGCTTCGTACTGGCAATAACCGTCGCCTCCGCCTCCATCCCACGGCAACTTGCGTTCCAAGTGTTCATCAGCACCGTAAAACTTTCAGGCGGCTTAAGCGTCTCGTTCATCACAGGCATACAAGCCGCACTCTACGCATCCATAGCCATACTGGCAGTGGCGGCAGTGCTGTCTGCAACCCGAGGAAAAGAAAACCGAACCGAAAAACCCAACTGACCCACACCGATTCGTTAACCGATTCAGTAAAGGTTTTGGTTAGTTCACTATACTAATTTTAATTTGTCGGGTTCTCTGCAGGGTCTTTTAAAAGTGTATCTCCTTCTTTCAGCAAGCAACTTCTATTGTGCTCGATTGCCTTTTCGTGGTCTCCTCTTCCATGCGAAGGTGCACTCGAATACTAGCAAGCCTATTTTTCACATTTAGTTTAAATAGGCAAAGCATATCCCAAATTGATTTAAGCTAAACCAGCATAAGTTAACCAAATAACGTGAGCATCATGCTAGTGAATATGAATGATCTTATCGATGGCAGTCCAAGAAATGAACTGTCTCATTTTTTCGAAGATAAACAAATACAATTTCTTCTAATCCATGGAGATGCAAAGCAAGTACTAGCTAAAATGCCTCGTAATCATGTTAACATGTGCATAACTAGTCCCCCTTATTGGCAAGAAAGAAAATACAATGGAATTGACGCCATAGGCTTAGAAACAACGGTCGAAGATTACGTTAAACATCTTACTCAGGTATTTCATGAGGTAAAGAATGTTTTGCGCGACGATGGTTCACTGTGGCTAAATATTGGGGATAAATATGAGGGAAAAAACCTTCTTGGAATTCCTTGGCAAGTTGCATTTTCCTTGAAAAATGACGGCTGGATTCTTCGTAATGCTGTGATTTGGGACAAAGTAAAAGGTAACCCATCAGGTTCTAAAGATAAGCTCAGAAATTTATACGAATATATCTTTCATTTTGTGAAAAGTAGATATTATAGCTATAATTTGGATGACATACGAGATATGCCTGGCAAGCCATACTACAGAAAAGGAAAGATAATTACAGCTAGCGGTGTAAGTGGGGTCAAGTACGAACGCCAAATAAAAGCGAGTAAGCATTTATCAGAAACTGAGAAAGAAGCGGCCCTTAATGCCCTAAAAGCCACATTAAAAAAGGTTGAAACAGGTCAAATCCCCGATTTTAGAATGATCATACGAGGAGAACAACGGACCACACACTCGAATGATTTAGGCTTTTCTGGGCGCGCACAAGAACTGGCGATCAAAGGCTTTTGTATTCTTCGTTATAATAAGAAAGGTGCGCCGCCGAGCGATATTTGGCGTATCATTCCAGAAGATAGTTGGAGAAAAGATAGTCATTTTGCAATATTCCCTGAAGATCTTTGCGAAATACCGATTAAAACATCATGTCCACCTAATGGAACTTTAATTGATCCTTTCGTAGGGACAGGAACAGCAATAGTTACCGCCTTAGCATTAGGGCGTCGTGCAATCGGCATAGATATATGCCAAGAATATTTAGCCGTAGCGGATGAAAGAATATCGCGTCATCTTAAAGAAAAAAGTGGGGTTCAGACGCGATTATGAAAAAACCTTTGGAGTTCTATGGCATTCAAGTTAGCAAACCAACCGATTGGGCAAAGGTCTTACGATTTGAATTATGTCCTTTCTTGAACAAGAAATGTGTAAAACAACGCAAAAGCAATCCTCAACAAACAATTGGCGCCTGCACAATCGGATTTAAAGACGACCTACCGCTTATAATCTGTCCTCATCGGTTTTTACAACATAATAAAATTTTCGTAGATTCAGTCCCCTTGCTTGCAAAAGGTGAAAAATACTTCGTTTTACCTGAAATCAGTATGCCTGGGGGAAATATTGATTATTTCGTTATTTCGGAAGTAAAGGGAGATATCATTGACTACCTTGGACTGGAAATTCAAGGATTAGATACAACTGGTTCAGGCGGCATTTGGGCCGCTAGAGAAGACTTAAAGAAAGGAGAATTTGGCGATAATTATTCCTACGGCATAAATTGGAAGATGTCTGCCAAAACAATTTTGATACAAATGCATCATAAAGGCCAAGCATTTGAATCCTTAGGGAAAAAACTTGTTCTTGTTACACAGAAAAGCTTTTTTGACTATATGACACGCGAATTTCGAACTCGGCATCTTCATGAAGCGGTAGGCGAGGATGCGATTCAGTTCCAAATTTATGATTGCATTCAACTTGAGGGCTGCTTCGAACTTGTTCTAACAACAAGAAAGAGCACAGACGTAATAGGCATGGAAGAGATGCTAAAACTAGGACGCGAGCCAACAATTTCTGAGGAAGAAGTTGTTCGCAGAATCAAGGCAAAAATGGGGAGCGCAATTAAATTACAACTTTAAACTCTGTCTTCCCATTTTAAAATAAACAAATTAACACCTATTAAGATACTTTACTAAATAATAGTTGGTTTGTTAGGGCTAGCAACCCCTTTTATTAACTGCCTTATCCTGCCATACGGTTTTAAGGATAACAAGACAAATCAGTTAACCATTAAGGGCTTACGCCCTCAAGTGCGCCTGCTTCGTCGAGAATTGAGACGAACTCGTAGTAGGTTATTCCCAGTGTGGCGGCTGCTTGTCTGAAGGTTATTTTTCCAGCTTTCGCTTTAGTTGCGACCTCGTTAAATTTTGCCATTCCTTCGTCGCCGAATCTGGCTTTGTAGAGTTCAATTATTGTCTGTTTCCCAGCGTTATTGTTGCTCATTTTGGCTATCTTACCATTTTTGCTGGTTTGAATTTGCGTTGTACGTCTTCGAGTTTTGCGCCAAGGATTTCTATGTTGTCGATGTTGCCTAAGCCTTTCTCAGCTGCTGTTCTGATGTGGCTGATTTCATGTGGGTCCAACCCCATGACTCTTGCGCCCGTTGCATCAGTGGCGACAACATCTCGCCCTGCGATTATCAGGTCCATTTTGACTGGGTCCCCGTCGGTTGGTCCTCTGCCCTCCATCGCGACGAAGCCGTCAACAACAGTCAAGACGGGTTTTATGACCGTGTTGATGTCGACTACGACTTTGCTTATGCCGTTCATGTGGTATTTTCCCTTAAACTTGTCAGGAAGCAACCCGAACATGTTTTTCATGCCCAACGTGACTTTGGTTGCCATGTGCGTCTTCAGCTTGGCGGCGCTGATTATGGCGGATTCCGTGACGATGCGCGGCACCGTGATGCTCTTGAGCGTTTCGCCTTTGGGAATGGGAATTTTAACCTTGTCTTTCTCGTAGCGCAAGTTGAGGAATTTGACGCCGTTGCGCTCCACCATCTCCTTCATGCCTGTGGCTTCATAGGCTTTGTCAGCGTTCGTCATGGTTGCGTCTGACTCAACAACGATGGCTTCGATGCCTAAGTCTTTGAGCCGCAGGATTATGGCTTCAACCACCATAGGGTCGGTTGTGGCTCCGCTGTCCCATGTTTGCGTGTTTATGAAGTTGACTTTTATTAGAGCCCTCTTGTACCCAGCCAAGGCTGACTTGTAATCGATTAAATCCAAGGCTTCCCAAACGGGTTCGTGCCCCCGCTCACCCTTAACAATCGCGACTGATGATTTATCCATCTAAGACACCACTTTCCATAAGCCAGAGTCACCTTAACCTTTTTAACCTTTCACTCAACAAGGAAAAACCAGGAAGTTCCACGTGGAAAACGCGGCGCCATTCAGTTTAGTTGTTCCCGACTTCTTCGGCTCTTTTCGACTTTTTCCCGCGTCCTTAACTTTTCTAACCCAACCTAAACTCAAATCAAGCCCCAAATCAAAAAAGCAACCGAAAACAAGCCCCGACTGGACGGGAATGTCGAGGAAAACAGGTATCAATGGATTTATACCTGCTTTTTCACGCAGTTCTATCTTTTCTGCACTCAAAAAACGAGATCAGATGAGCTTGATTTGGGCTCTAAACCAAAAAATCAACATGAAACAAGCCCTGACCTACCCGACAGGGAGAGGGGAGAGGGTCTACTATTTACATCAAAATTCCATTGTAAAGATGGGTCAACAAAGACGAGGGAGGGGGTTTAGTGTTTGTGACCAAAAACCACCACGAAGATGAAGCATGTTGGGCAATTCCCGACCCTACAGGGGAACCTACTATTAGTGAAAGAAAACCAACACAAAAAGCACGAATGAAACCAAAAGCCCTAGAGAAGCGGCAGGATCACGAGCCCAGTAATCAAGCCGCCGGCTAAGCCAAGCATGATTGGGAACGGTAAGCCTGGGAAGATTCCTTTGCGTTCAAGCATGAAAAGCGTAATGACTGAGCCAGCCATGATGCCCACCACCGAAACCAGGCATGGAAGAACCCCGAAGGGAACGTACGAGTGGATGAAGTAGAAGAACATGGAACCCGTCAACATGCTGTAGAACACCAAGTCACCCAGCCCCATCTGAATATCCTTAAACGAGTAACTTAAACCCTGAAGCTGATCAAGCCCCCCAGAGGACTCAGCGATCTTCCCCACTGGACCACGATAAACCGCGAAAACATCGTACACAGCCAAAAACGCCAAAATCAAAACGGCGCTCCACAGCGGAATGGCGAAGCCGAAGAAGATGCCTAACGCGCCGCCGATGCCGACCACAGCCACGTTTCGAGCCAGGCTGCCTAAGCGGAAGACGGCAACGTCAAACAGCACCGTAACAACCAAAGACAAGGGCACAAGCACAAAAAGGCTGTTCAAGCTGGGAACATAGGCGAGAAGCGCGTTTATGTAGAACAGCGACAGCAGCAGGGACGCCGCGGTCATGGCGACGTAGATCAAGCCTTTGATGATGTTTTTGCTTCGCCGTTTAAGCAGAAGATAAAACACGGTTGCGCTGATCGCCACGAGAACGACAAAGTAAATCGCGTTGCCAACGGGCGCAGACGGGCTGTTGCCGCTTATAGGCGTAACTGGAGGAGCCGACGACTGAGGTTGAGGCAGCAGAAGGTAAGCGCAGCCTAAACCGAAAAGGATGCTTGCCAGTACAGGAAGCAAATAAACAACTTCAAACTTGAAACGATCCAGCTCTTTGCTTTTCTGCTGCTCCACAGTCTGCTGATTCTCAGCCATTAATGCAACCCTAACCTGTCAATCGCCAATATTGCCTGCAAATAGTCTTGCCCACAGAATAAGCTTTCCTTTTTATCCGTGTCAAAAACAGAATTAGAAAAATGCATGACGCAAGACCCTTTTGCGCAGTGCTGCAGACCCAAAGTGTGCCCCAACTCATGCACAGCCTCCTTCTGAACCCGCGAAAACAGAACGTCCAACCCAGCAGTTTCACCGTAAAAACTGGGTTTAAGCCGCCACAAAGAAATCATCGCCGCCTTACCAGGAGAGTACGCTTCACCAAAAACGTAGTTGAGCCCAACCGCAAAAACGTCAACGTCAACCACCCCTAAAACCCGATCAAACGCCTCGTTGGAAGCCGCAAAAAGCCTGATTTGACTAAGAATCACGCTGGAACTGTACTGGTTACGGTCTTTGACAAATGCATCGGCTGGCACAGGCAAAGGCTCCTTAACGGCTAAACAATCAGTGTCGGGAAAAACCCTGGGCAACCCCTGAATTAACCCGGTCAGCACCTCAGACGGCACCTGCCCAACAGGCAAAACACCGATCTTCATAGCAACAGCCTAAATCTGGTACGTTTCTCCAGTCCTCGGCGCCACGGCATCCAACCCCAACTCGGACTTCGCCCAGTTCGCGAACAACTCACAGTTGCCCTCAGCGCCGTGCACAGCAAAAACCTTAGGTTTGCCTCCGAGCCGTCTTAACCCCTCCTTAAGCTGGCTTGCTCCACAGTGAGATGAGAAATCAAAATGCCTGTACTGAGCCTTAACCTTACGCACTTTCCCATCAATCGTCGTCACACCCTTATCAAGCAGCTGTTTGCCAGGCGTCCCAGGAATCTGATAGCTAACCAAGAAAATAGCGTTTCCCGCCTTCTTAGCTATCTTGGAAACGTAAAACTGGGATGGACCACCCTTCAGCATACCCGCAGGCGAAATGATAACGCATGGATCCTTCGAAGCCCTCCGGCGGTCACGCCACCCGTCAACCCAGTCAAGCGAATGCATAGCGTTCGTGAAAAGCCGCGGGTCTCTAAGAAACTCTTTGTGATCCATTATTATTCTGCTGGCTTCCCTAGCCATCCCGTCTAGAACCACTGGAAACTCAAAATGATTTGCCGCCAACACACACGCAATCTCCTGTGCGCGTCCTACGCCGAACGCGGGCACAAGAACAGTTCCGCCTCGCTCAACGATGTCGGTTGCCGCCTCAGCAAAACTCTTCTCAAGTTCAGGCCGCAACGTGTGGTCTTCATTCGCGTAGGTGCTCTCCGTGATGACCGCGTCGAAATCGCCGTAGTCCATTGTTGCGCCCTTTAGCAGCATAGTATTTTCCATGTTGTAGTCGCCGGTGAAAAGAATCTTCTTGCCGTCTGCTTCAACCTGCACCTGTGCGCTTCCAGGCGTGTGCCCCGCATCAAACAGTTTAATCTTCATGTCGCCGATGGTTTCCTCCACGCCGAAATCCAGATGATGGTTGCTTCGCATCAACGTTTTAAGCTCAAGATACTCAAACGGCAAATAGTAACTTGACAAATGAATAAAATCCTCAATTAGAATCTGCGTTAACTCAAGGTTAAGCCTGTTCGTGTACAGGGGCTTCGAGTCGTTGATATAGAAGATCGGCAGCGCGCCTGAATGGTCCAGGTGACTATGAGTTAAGATTAATGCGTCCACTTCTTTGGGCGGGACATGCATTGGGAAACCAGGCTCATTGCCGAGCATAATGCCGTAATCTAACACGACCTGTGTCTTCTCTGATTTAACTGCTATGCCAATTCTGCCGACTTCTCTTGCGCCGCCTAAAAATCCAATCTGCAAATAGAACCAATCCTCTGTCGTTCTGTCTTTAAGTTACCCCTTAACATTTAGAAATTAAACTTTGCTCTTTTAAAAACATATTTATCCCTTTGTCACCTGAGCAGACACGGAACCCTTCTTAATCGCCTTTAAAACTCCTTCGACGCTCAGCGAACAATCAATCTTCGCGTTGACGCTGAACAACTCTGACACTTGATGAGCGTCGCTGCCCGCGGTGCCAGGCAAACCCATGCTTTTCGCCAGAGCTTTAGCCTCGCTGTTCGCCTTAGCCGACGAATTTCCGTTAAGAACCTCAACTGCGTCAAACTTGTAGTTTCTCGCCAGATCCCCCATGCCGTACTCGCGGAATGGATGCGCCACAACCGTAACAGCACCGATGCCCCTGGCGTAGTAAACCACGGATTCGGGAGTCCAAGGTTTCGGCGGCAACTCGTCGGTTCCTAAAACCAGAACGTCACCAAGCTCCGTGCTAATCTCGACACCTGGAACGATTAGGATGTCAGGGTAAGCAGAAGCCAACTCAACCGTAGCCTTAATGCCCCTGACGCTGTCATGGTCAGTTACGGCTGCAACCTTGATGAAACTGTGCGCACAAAGCATGTCAACAAGCGTTTTGGGTTGAATAAGCGAATCAGAAGAGTAAACAGTGTGAATATGCAGGTCGGCTTGAATCAACTTTACTCACCCAACTGTTTTCGCAGAATGTTGCTTAAACCGACTAAAATCTCTTTGCTCTTCGACGCGTCTGCTTCAACCGATTCAAACGCTAAACCTTTAGTGCCGCAAGCCGTCGCAACTGCAGATTCAACGGTGTCACGCCAGAGTTTAGGGTCATTCAGCAAAACTACGCCTGTGTAAGACGAACGTTCGATGTACTCTGCCGCTTGGCTTGCCACGTAATCCACGGTTTCCACGTCAAGCGGCACCGCAGCCTCATGCTGACTAAGCGGGTAAACCTCGTCAAGCTCCAACGGGACAACTCCGAACGGGGCAGCGTAAACACAAACATGAATTTTCCCCGTCAACTCGTCCCCTAAACTGCGGAAAAGTTGCCTTATCTTCTTGAATTCTGGCGCTTTATGGAACGGCTTATTTCTCGTTTGTGGCACGAGGAAAAGGACTTTGGCTTCTTTCGGCGGGTCATAGCGTTCGGCTAGTCGTTTACGGTAACGGGTGATTTCTGGACGCACAAGCCCTACGGAGTCAAAATAGAAGAATCCGCTGCTTTTCACCGTTGGACTGTATGTTTCAAGGAGTTCACCGTGATTGCGGAGTTTCTTGAGGGCTGAAAGCAGCGCTGGGTGACCGTGAACCCGCATTTCCGTGTGCTCCCAAAGCCTGCCTTCCCTTATGGCTTGTTTGATGCGTTTAATCTCAGCCATGCAGACGTAAAGGTTGTGCTCAGCCAAGAAAACCTCCCGTTCCTCCTTCGGCTCCTTCACCAAGCCCTTCGGCGTTTCCGATGAGCATCGAGGGCAACAGCATGGGAAGTAATCAAGCTCTCCAAGACGCCACGTGCCGTTCTCAGTCATGTAACGGTCTTCGCGAGCGTACAGTGCGTATGCGGCTGAATCGAAAAGGTCGCAGCCAAGCGCCACAGCCAAAGAGAACATGGATGGGTGTCCAGCGCCGAAAAGGTGCAGCGGGCGTTCAATGGGTAAGCCTTTTTTTGCGGTTAAAATCATGTCTGCTAAGACATCGTAGCGGTAGCTTTGCATCACTTCTGTTGGGCTTCCGAGTGCGTGGATTTGGAAGGGGAGTTTTCCCATTTCAACCGCTGATTTTGCGACGAGGTCCAAGTGTCTTCCGCCCTGGACGGGTCCAACCCATAGGATGTCGTCCCGCGTCTTGGTTTGGAAGAAGTCTTTTGCCCTGCTTAGGGTTTCATCTACGGTCATTTGCGCTTGTTCTTTGGTTATTTTCCATCCTGTCGGGATGTCAAGCATGGTGGCGATGTCGCTGTCGATGCCTTCTTGGTAAGCGACGATTTCTTTCTGGCTGACTTCAACTTCGCCGTAGACAAGAATCTGGTAGGCTCCTGAATCCGTCATGACTGCGCCGTCGTAACCTAGAAACTTGTGCAATCCTTCGTTAACGACTCGGTCGCCGTAACGGTTTCTGAGTATGTACGAGTTAGTTATGATGGCTTCAAACCCGTAGGTTTCCTTGAGCTTTCGAGGCGTGACAAGCTGGATGCTGGGGTTGATTACTGGATAAAGAAGTGGAGTCTCCACTGTTCCACTTTTCGTTTTCAGTTTGCCTATTCTGCCCAGCAGGTCTTTCTGTTTAATTTCAAAGGAACTCAAAGCTGAAGCCTAAACAAGAATCACAGCTCGCTTATAAAAAACACTAGCCTTGAGAAGATTGGACGGGTGGCTTAGCTGAGCCCGCTTTGGCGTTTTTGCGTTTGCGTTTTCGCCGTTTGGTCGGCTGGGATGCTTTTGCTCTTCCGAATTTTATATTCAGGACGACAATTATTGAGGCGGCTAAAATGAAGGCAATCGCGATGACGAGGATGCTGTCTATGTTTGAATTGTTGAGGTTGCCTGTTATTGCATGTGGTGTCTCTTGTTGCAGAAGCGGGGAAGTTGGGATAGGTGTCGGGAATAAGGTGGGTTCGACGTATGGAGTTGGAGATGGTGTTGTGTAGATCGGGGTACTTGTGGGAGTTGACGTTGGCAGTGGTGTTGGGGTAGAAATGAAAGATGGGACTGTTGGTGCATTTGGGTTTGGCGCGTTCAAAGCTGGTTCGAAAGTTACTGTGCCTAAGTGGATTGTGTCGTTTTTGCTGTCCCAGATTGTTTGGTTAATTGTTGGTATGTCGGTTGATCCCCACCAGTTGTTTGCAGCGTATAGGTTGTTTGAATCAGTTAAGTGGATGTTTTGGGTGTATCCGCCAGTGTAGTTGTAATTGTTGAATATGTTGTTGTATTCTATGGTTCCTGAAGGGCTCCAAAGTCCCGCTGAGTTTGCTGTGATGGTGTTGTCTTCGATAGTTCCTGAACCGCTGACTCCGCAGATGTTATCGGCGATCGCGTTGTATTCAATTGTGGAAACAGAGTTTGGGCCGCTGCAGACTCCGTCGTTATCGTTGTTCATGATGTTGTTCTGCTCTATGCTTGATGAGCCTAATGTCCAGATGCCTGAGAAGCAGTGTGTTATATTATTGCTTGATATGGCGACGCTGGTTGAGGCTGCGGTGTAGATTCCGTAGACGCCTGTATAGTCTTGGCCTACGATTAGGTTTCCTGTGATTGAAGCTGAGCCGCTTTCCACGTCGATTCCGTCGGTTGAAGCGACGTTTAAGCTGTTGCCCGTTATTGCAGTTGTGGAAAACTGGTTGTTGTTTATGGTGATTATTGGGGATGTTTGGGTTCCGCTGAAGTAATTGTTGCTTATTGTCGGTGAACCCTGCGTGATGCTGATTGAAACTGAGTAGATGTTGGCGTAGCTTATTGTGGAGCCTGAAGATGCCGTGTTAAAGGTTATGCTTGCGGAGTTGCCGCTGTTGCCTTGGAAAACTATGGGGTTGCCGTTTTGTCCTTGCGCGTTTAAGACGCCGTACACTTGGATTTGGTAGCTTTCCAGGTTTACGGTTACTCCTGGCTGAATGGTTAATGTCGCGCCGTTTTCGATAAATACGTTTCCCGTGAGCGTGTATGGGCTTCCTGAGCTTGTCCATGCCATGCTTGTGTTTATGGTTCCGATTTCAAGCGAATCCGCGTGGACGTTTTCCGCGTACAGAAGTCCCATGAGGATTAGTGCAGTTATCAGGATTGCGCATGCAAGCTTCCGCAAGTTTTTTTACCCGAATACCCACTGTTAGCCTGAAAATTTAAGCTTATTCCATAATTGACGGTTTTCGGGTCTGATTGGGTTTTTGGAGGTTTTTCGGTTTTCTTTTTCTAGATATTTTTAAGTTGCGACTTTCCGCTACGGGAAAGTTGCGACTTTCCACCTTGGCAGTTTGCGTTCCCTGTTGCTTTTTTGGTTTGGGGCTTGAAGCTGTTTGCTTGTTGCGACTTTCGTATGGGCGGGATGCGACTTTCCATGTTGACTCCATGTTGAGCTTATTGTCGGTTATGGGCGGGTTTTGGGTCGCTAGTTTTCTAGGTTTGATTTTTTGGCTTTGCGTTTTATGCTTCTTGCGGTTGATGCGTCGTGGGTTCAAGTCCCACCCCCGGCACCACTATAAACTCAAAAAGAAAAATGCTAACTACGGAGTGTCTTGGTTTTCAAAGCAGTTTATTGAATTCTTCAACTGAAAGGTCAGCTTCCATGATAATGGTGCGTAACATTCCTTTCCCAAGCGGTTTGTGTGCAGGAACAACTATCATGGTCTCATTTTTTCTACAACCGAACAATGAAATGTATTTTTCTTTGTCTGAAAGTCGCAAAACTATGTGGCTGCCCTTCTGATTGTTAACTGTGTAGCCGATGCCTACGAGAGCCTTGACTACTTTATCATAATTAACAGGCGTTAATCTAAACAATGATTTGCACCGTTTCAATAGGAACTGGCTCGCCGTGCTGCTTTAGCGCCTCAAGGTACGCCTGTATTGCTTCCCTAACGTTTTTCATAAGTTCTTGCTTTGTGTTCCCTTCGGTAGCGCATCCAGGCAGGTCGGGAACTCTAGCGATAAGAACGCCATCTTCATCCTTTTCAATTATAACCCTATATCTGAGCATATGTTTGCATATGAGCTTGGAAATTCTTAAGCTTTCCCTTTCCCTGATAACCTTCCAACATTTTGATGGAGGAGGACTTAAGATCCTCTGGCGCAGGGCTTCGTGGGCTATGTCCCACCCCCGGCACCACTAAAAAGCCGGGTTTTCTCAACAGGTGAGTTTTAAGGTTTCTTCTGCCTCGTTTATGGGTCAATTTAGAAAACCGCATTCCCAACTTTTGGGTGAGGGGGGCGGATAGAGAATAGCCTGGAGCATGTGCTCCCCCGCCAAATTCAGCGCAGAAGATATAACATCTTGCTTAAAAAACGACCGCTGTTTGATGAGTTGGCAACTCTTTCTATGTTATGGTAGCATTTTTTCTCTTCTAATAAGCCTGCTTGACAGAAGCAGCAACGCAACTGACAGGGCAGCGGCTAAAGTGCAAAGCAATAGGTAAATTATCAGTTCTGGGCTGAATCCGAGGAAAGAAAGGTAAAAGGTCGGAAATATGAACGGGACGCCAATCGCCATGCCGAGAGGAGTGTTAGCGCCCACTCGTTGCTTCTGTAACGAGCTAAAAGCCATCATAGCCACAGTAACCAACGAAACCACGGAAAAACCCATAAATGCCGTTAGAAACAGCATCAACAAATCCAAAGCAAAGACCGCCATTAACCCTGCAATAGCACCTGCAATCAGAATCGCGGCGCCTTCGCCTATGAAGAGGATTAGGGCAAGGAAGAGAGCGGCTTTCAGGTATTGCTTGAAGATATCGCTTTGATTCCAACCAAGAGAAAGCAAATACTCCAACACACCGTTGTTCTTATCATAAACGTAAAGAAGTGTAACCGGTGTTGCAAAAATTAGAAGCCCAAGAGACATAAACGAGACCGGAAGGACAAAGACCGCCGCACTTGAACTTCCTGCAAGAAGAGATAGGGCAAATATCACAAAGATCCCAAGGCCTGCAAGACCCATCCCCATTCCTGTCAATATTTTACTTAGGTTGAGGCTACGCTTTACAAAAACCAACGTATTGTTCATTTCTCATGCCTCCCTGCGTTTTGAGTGCTGGGTGATTCAAATAGTTCCTGCAATGGATTATCTAATTGGCGCACTTCAGTGACTAAGACGCCTTTTTCAACGAGTTTTTTAAGGGCAAGTCCGGCTTCTTCAGGGCTGGATACGCTTAAGACGTAGTAGTCGCCCTCGCGTTTGGCATCGACAATTTTTGTTATGTCCGTTTGGGTTTTGATGCCTACACGGTAATTCTTGGGCTTGATGTTTGAGATTCTATCAAACGTTGAAACTGAGCCATTCTTGATTAGGACCAGGTAAGTGCCGATGTCGGTTGCTTCATAAAGATTATGCGAAGAGTACAGAATCATTTTGTCCTTGCTTAGCTTTAATATAATATCACGAATTTCTCTGGAAACTACGGGGTCCAGATTTGCCGTGGGTTCATCTAATAAGTAGAGGTCTCTTTCGCACAAAAACACTTTCGCTAGTGACGCCCTCTTCTTTTGTCCCTGAGAAAGATCTGAAAATCGTTTATCCCTCAGTGCGCCAAGGTCAAGCAATTCAATTACCTTGTCTGGGTCTCCACCCTCCATGTTGGAATAGAACTTGAGTGCCTGGTACACTGTCATCTCTTCAGGCATTGCGTTCTGGGAGAAGAAACTCAGCTTTTTCCTGGCTTCACGTGAGCTAGTTATGTTTTGGCCGTCAAGAAGAATATTGCCGCTAAAGGGCTCCAAAATACCCGCGATTGTCCTAAAAAGGGTCGTCTTGCCCACGCCGTTTGGCCCCAAAACAACGTAAATAGATGGCTCTTGCAGTTTAAAACTAATGTTATTCAATACGATTTGCCTATTATACCCCGAAGACACGTCACTCAATTCTAAAGTATGCAAAGTAGCTTACCGCGCATCTTATTCTTGCTAATTAACTTACTTTGGGCGTTGTCTAAGGTAATAAGATTGCGTACACAGTACACCGCTTGGCGAATTGCTTATGAGATTGATCCTAATGCCTAATTCACTAGGCCTTAAGAAGATCACTTGAAAAATCATTGATGAATGTGGCGAAGAAGCCTTGCCGCTCGACCAGTGCTTGAGAAACGAATGAAAGAATGTGAATTAGAAGAGAACAATGGATGAAAGTTCAGTGAACAAGATTTTGCTAATTTAGCCTTCTGGCCTTCGCTAACTGCGTGATGTTATTGGAATCTTGGCGAATCCCTCTTCTCAAAAAACTTTATTTCAAAAGCAAGAGCATATGTCAAAGCGAGGGTGCTGTAGCAGAGTTGGTCATCCATCAGAGTTGGACCAAAAAATCGCACAGTGGAGAGCGCTAAAAATGAAAAGTCAACGCGAATTAATCAAGGAAGGCAAAACAAGTTTTTACGGCGGAATCTACAACTACATCCGCAAACGACAGAAAGCCTAGGACAAAGACAAGAGATCAAAGAAAAATAGAACCTTACAAAAAAGAATTCAACAAAACAACGTGTAATCCCAGATCTCTACGTCTAAGGTGTGTGATTTACTTCTGCTTCAGTTCCGGCAAATCGTTTAGCCTCCCTGGAGAACACAGGAGGTATGTTTACATGCCAGAATTTAACGAATTAGAGAAAAGCGTCTCCAGTGTAGAGCAACTCAAGAAGTATGTCAGCTTGGCTCCTGATGAAGCACAGATGCTGGAAAAAATAATCAGTGTCCACCCCATGCGCATAAGCCCCTATTACTTGTCTTTAATTGACTGGAACGACCCCGCTGACCCAATAAGAAAAATGGCGGTGCCCTCTGTTGAGGAACTGAGTCTTGAAGGGTCCTATGATACAAGTGGAGAAACAGAAAACACAATGATGCATGGTCTGCAGCATAAATATTCGGAAACGGCTTTGATTTTAGCTACAAACCAGTGCGCAACGTACTGCAGACACTGTTTTAGAAAACGCCTAGTGGGCCTGCCAAATGAAGAGGTGCTGAGGCGTTTTGAGGATGCTGCAGCTTACATTGCAGAACATCAGGAAATAAACAATGTCTTAATCAGCGGCGGAGACCCGCTTGTGCTTGACAGCTCAATCATCAAGAAATTCCTTGAAGTTCTAGACAGAATAAAACATGTCAGATTTGTCAGAATCGGAAGCAGGGTTCCCGTCACTTTCCCATCAAGGCTTTCTGATCCAAGGCTTCTGGCGGTTCTAAAGAAATATTCGAAGAGCGACAAAAGGCTGCATATCGTTACCCATTTTAATCACCCGCACGAAGTGACACCTCAATCCATTGGCGCCGTGGACAATCTGCTTGAAGCCGGCGTTCTAGTCAGCAATCAAACAGTTCTCTTACGCGGCGTTAACGATAATTCAGACACGCTTGCAACTTTGATGGATAGACTCGTAGGTATTGGTGTGATGCCTTACTATGTCTTTCAGTGTCGCCCAGTAAAAAGGGTTAAACATCATTTTCAAGTTCCCCTATGCGAAGGAATTAGAATAGTTGAGAAAGCAAAAGCAAGCTGCAATGGCCTCAGCAAACGATTCAAGTATATTATGTCGCACATAACTGGGAAGCTAGAGATACTGGGCATAATGCACGGAGAGATTTACTTCAAGTATCATGAAGCCAAAGACAGAGAAAACCTAGGCGTCATGTTCAAGTGCCAGGTAAACCAAGATGCAGGATGGCTCGACGACTTAACAAACGCGAATTGGACCTCAGTGTTGACCGGCGCAACATAGCTTAAATTGCGGAATAAGATCGTTAATATTCACCAGGCATAAATCTGGAGAAAATAGGCACCGCTGAGAGCTAAGGGCCGACAATCAGGATTTCAAGTGGGTCAGTTTGTAACGAATACATCGGATCGACATTGCCAACAGTTATCATTGGACTGCTTTGACCTTCAATGAAGTATATTCCAGGCGAAACTTGGGTCCCTGGTGCATAACTGGGGTTGATTAAATAAGTTTGAGGCCAGACATGCGTCTCTGTTACATTTTCTCCTGGTGTTAGCTGGACCGTCATGGCCCACATCGGGAATGCTTGGCTTCTAAAATAGTCGTAGACAACGCTGCCTCCGCTGGTTACAATGAAGTCGAAATTCATTGCTGTGCGAGTAAGGTCAACCGTTTGGTTTCCGATGTTTGTAAGGGCAAATGTTACATTAACTGGTTCCCCAATGTTGAAAACAGTTTTTTCAATAAACATTGTAAGCTCAAGGCTGACGTTAGATGCTGTTAACAGTGTTATGGTTGGCGGGGAAGGCATCGGCGTCGGCGTTGGGATCGATGTAGGTACGGGGGTCGCACTCGGTGTCGGAATAGGAGTAATTAATGGCTGGGTAAAGTTCTCAGGAGTGGTTTGTGGCAGTTGAGGCACAGACTG
>Ga0187880_1000555_pt1 | contig 30899 bp, 36 predicted proteins | sample June2016WEW_19_4_FD_132998 | JGI IMG/M metagenome (GOLD analysis project Ga0187880, IMG submission 132998) | Peatland microbial communities from SPRUCE experiment site at the Marcell Experimental Forest, Minnesota, USA - June2016WEW_19_40 | ecosystem: Environmental > Terrestrial > Soil >... | reverse complement strand
GGAAGAGCTGGCCCTGGCCGCTGGCCTCGAACAGCCGCCAGTAGCCGGCGTAGTACGCGAGCGGGCGCAGCGGGTAGCCGGCGCGCTCGAAGGCCGCCGCCATCAGCGCGTACATGGTGGTCACCCCCGTCTCGTCGCAGGGGATCGGCTCGACCCTCACCCCGTGGCGGCCCGCCAGCCGGATGTTGTAGCGCGTCTTCGGCCGGAAGGAGGCGAGCAGGGCCTCCTCGTCAAGGGAGAGGTCGACCACCGCGGTGGCGCGGGAGATCTGCACGTCCTCGGCCTTGCGGAGTCCGAGGGCGGTCATCGCCAGCCGGTTGGCCGGGGTGTCGGCCAGCTCCGGCTCGACCTGGACGCAGAAGGCGCCGTCGAAGGCGCGCCGGGAGGCGAGGGTTCGGGCCAATTCCTCCGCGCTGCGGACCCCCGGGCCCTTGGGCGCGTACCAGAGCCCGCCCAGTCCCGGAACCTCCCGCCGGAGAAAGAGGACCGCAGCCGGTCGGGCCGGGTCGTCGGAGACCAGGTAGGTGGGCCGCCAGCCCCAGCCGCGCTTGAACTCGCCCCAGGCCCGGCTCTGGAGCATGCTCCCGCCGTCGGGGTTGGCGAGCACCAGGTCGTCCCAGCGGTCGATCTCGGCGCGGCTGGCGGGCCTCATGCCGGCACGGCCGGCGGCCGGCCGCGGCGAGCCGCACGCATCTCCCGAGCGGCGCGGTAGGCGCGGTAGCGCCAGGGGCGGAGCGGCAGGTCGAAGGTGCCCGGCCGGGTCACCAACCGCCCGCCGAAGGTCTTCTTGAACCGGCTGAAGCCGGCCCAGGGGTGTTCCACCGAGTCGTCCGGGATGACCCCCCAGAAGTCGAACGCCGTCCTCCCCTCGGCACGGCAGTCGAGCACGATCTGCCACGCGAGCGGCGCCGCCGCGACGATCTGACGCGAGCGCTCGGGGTCGTCCGCGGCGTGGGCGTAGTAGCCGGTGGTCGGGGACTCGAAGGCGATGACCCCGGCCACGCTCTGCCCCTCCACCTCGGCCAGGTAGAGGGAGGCCACCTGGAGGCCAAAGAGGGTGGTGCACACGGTGCGGTAATACTCGTCGGGGTGGGGGTCGAACCGGTTGCGCTCCCCCGTCATCCGGATCAGCCGGAGGAACTCCTCGACCTCCCGCGGCTCACGGGTGCGGCGGATCGACACGCCCTTCCTGGCCGCGGCGTTGATGCTGCGCCGCCGCCCGGACAGCAGCTCGGCGCGCAGCTCCTCCTCGGTCCGGCGCAGGTCGAGGACCAGGGTGTGGCGGGGCTGCACGCTGCGGACCCGCGCCGCTCCCCGTGCGGCGAGCACCGCCTCGGCGGCCGCTGCCTCCCTGCCGGAGGCCACCTCGAGGTCGGGTTCGACCCGGACGAAGTCCGCTCCCAGCTCGGCGCCGGACGCGCGAATCGCGTCGATGGCGTCGCCCAGCCGGTCCGGGTGCTCGAGCGCGGGCCCGTAGGGGAGATAGACATAGGTGATCCCGCGCCCGCGGTGGCGGACGCCGGCCCAACGCCATCCCTCACCCCGCTGGTGCACGATCTCGTCGCCCAGTGCCCGCTGCACCGCCATCCACGAGCGGCTCTGCATGACATGGCCCCCGGTCGCAAACAGCTCGCGATCCCATTCGACTCCGGGCAGGCCCGCCGAGACTCCGTGCACCCGCGCACCGTAGCACGGGGGACAGTTGAGAAACCCGTTGCGCGACCTTACAATTCGGGCCATCACAGCACCCGACCGGAATAGGAGACAGAGCATGGCCGAAGTGATTACTCGCGACTCCCTGGCCGAGATGTGGAAGGCGAAGGTCGAGGATGAGGAAGGCGGGACATACGCCATGACACGGGCGCGCGACGACGTGCGCTGGTTCTTCGATGCGATCACCGGGGCCCTGCAGAAGGGCGGAGAGGTGCGCATCCACGGCTTCGGCAACTTCAAGATCCAGCAGCGCGCGGCACGGATGGGGCGCAACCCCCGGACCGGCGAGGCGGTTCGTGTCCCGGCGCGCAAGGTGGTCCGCTTCTCCCCCTCCGCAACCCTCTCGGCGTCCCTCAAGGGGAACGGCCGGCACGCCAAGCGCTGAGCACGGCGGCGCCCCATGCCGTCCAGCTCCGCGTCAGCTCATCCGCCGGGCCGGCCCGCCGGCAAGCGCTCGACCCGCCGCCGCGGGCGTGTGCTGGCGGTCGGCTTCGCGGTGATGGCCGGCGTGGTGGTCGGGGCTGGGGCTGTCGCCGCGGTCAGGCTGGTGAGCACCCCCCCGCCGCCGGACCTCCACCTCCAGCTCGCCGCCACCCTCGCGGTCGCCCCGGGCCCGCCGCCGGCGATCCCCCTGCCCACGACCGGCAGCTTCGACCTGGTCTCCTCGGACGGCGGCCAGGTCGCGAGCCTGGCGCCGACGGCCGTCGTCCCGATCGGCTCCATCGCCAAGGTGATGACCGCCCTGGTGGTGCTCAAGGCCAAGCCTCTCGCCCTGGAGCAGAGCGGGCCCAACTATACGATCACCGAGCAGGACGTCGCCTTCTACGACCAGGTGGTGGCGGGTGACGGCTCGAACCTCCCGGTGACGGTGGGCGAGCAGTTCAGCGAGCGTCAGCTGCTCCTCGCCCTGCTCCTCCCCTCGGCCAACAACATCGCCGAGACCCTGGCGGTCTGGGTGGCGGGCTCACAGCCGGCCTTCATCGCCGAGCTGAACAGCGAGGCGAAGACCCTGGGGATGACCCAGACCAGCTTCGCCGACGCCAGCGGCTACAGTCCCCAGACGGTCTCGACCGCCAGCGATCTGGTCAAGCTGGGTCAGGCTGCCCTCGCCAACCCGGCTCTCACCTACCTGGTGGGCACCCCGACCGCGACGATGCCCGACGGCACCACCATCCACAACCTCGACACCGATCTGGGCACCGTCCCGGGCTGGTTGGGGATCAAGACCGGGTCGACGCCCCAGGCCGGGGGCTGCCTGCTCTTCGCGGCCGAGCACGTCGGCCCGCTGGGCGCGACCTCGGACGTGCGGGTGGTCGGCGCCGTCCTCGGTCAGACCACCCCCAGCGGCGCCCTCGACGACGAGCTGGGGCTCGCGCTCACGGTGGCCGGCACCGCGGTGAAGGCCGCCTTCGAGGACTACCCGACCATCGACCCGGGATCGCTCAAGCCCCCCGCGGTACCGGGCACGCTCCGCTCGGGGTGGGGGACCAGCACCGGCCTGCAGGCGAGCTTCGAGAGCGGCCTCTCCTCCGTCGAGGTCCGGGTCGGTGCCACCCTGAAGCTCTCGGCGAGCCAGGTCACCCATCTCGATCCGACGGCGGTCGCCTCCGGCACCGTGGTCGGCCACGTTACCGGCACGATCGCCGGCGTCACCGTCGCCACCTGGGATGTCTCAGCGACCGGCGGCCTGGGCCAGCCGAGCTGGCAGTGGCTTATCACCCACTGATGGTGGCGTCCAGGCCGCCCAGCTCCGCGTCAGCTCCGCTTCTCAGCCGGTCACGCACGTCGGTGCGCTCCCTCCCTCCGCTGCTCGCCTCCTTGATCTGAACGCCCTGGATGCCGCCGTGCTCTCGCGGTCACCAGGAGGCGTCGGTGCGCGCGGCCGCCTGGCGCAGCGCCTCCAGCACCGCGGGGACCTGACCGGCCAGGTCGGCGGCGACCCGGATCGTCTCCAGGTGGTCCTTGGCGACCACCAGCTCCGCCTCGTGCAGGCCGAGGTGGGGTCGCGGCTGGGGCTGGGACCCGTAGGCCTGGAGCTGGCTGAGCCACTTCTGGCGGAGGGCCCGGGGGGAGATCTCGCCCGCCTTGACCCGGAGGCCGGCACCGCCCGGCCCGGGAGCGAGGCGGAAGCGGAGCGCCATCCGGCCCGCCTTCACACAGGCCTCGCAGCGGCCGCTGCGCTCGTCGGGGATTTCAGGGCGCTTCTGGCAGACCCGGCACATCGGGTCAGATCGTCGCAGATCCGGGGCGCCGCCGTCCGGTGCCGAGGGGCGCTCTCGCATGCGTTGACGAAACCACTGTCAGGTACTATGTTGTTGAACCATGAACGTTGAGGTACGCGCCACCGGGCTCCGCGCCATGCGGGACAGTCACAAGCTGACCCAGCGGGAGCTGGCACGCCGCCTGGGGGTGACCCAGAACTACATCCCGGCCCTGGAGGCGGGGACCCGCAACCCCGGCCCGAAGCTTCGCCAGCAGCTCATGCAGCTCTTCCAGTGCGACTTCGAGGACCTCTTCCAGGTGGTGATGATCAACCCCGTCGATCACCACGAGACCCTGCTGAAACCGGTGAAGGAGCCCCGATCCGCCTGACCGTCCGGATGGTTGGAGACCCAGCCCATCTAGAATCGGCCGGGTGAGCCCGACTCCTCACCGCGCGGAACCAACCGGCGGCTCGGGACGGCCTGACGAGGTGGTCACGGGCCGGGACGTCCTGCGCGTGGAGGGGATGCGCTTCTTCGGTCACCACGGCTGCCTGGCCGACGAGCGGGGCGCCGGCGTCCATCTCGATGTCGACGTCGAGGTGCGCACCGACACCCGCGGCGCCGCGCGGACCGACCGGGTGGAGGACACCATCGACTACGCCCGTCTGGTGGAGAAGTGCCGGCGGGTGGTCGAGGACTCCAGCTACCATCTGGTCGAGACGGTCGCGGAGCGGCTTGCCGAGACGCTGCTCGAGGAGCCACGGGCACTGTCGGTGCTGGTTCGCGTGGCCAAGCGGCCACCGCTGCCGGTGGCGGTCGACCGTTTCAGTGTCACCGTGGAGCGGACCCGGTCGTGACCGCCACCATCATCGACGGGAGCGCGATCGCCAAGGCGATCCGTGCCGAGATCGCGGCCGAGGTCGCGGCCATGGTCGAGGGGGGAGAGGCGCCGCCGCATCTCGCCGTGGTGCTCTGCGGGAACGACCCGGCCAGCGCCACCTACGTCCGCAACAAGGGGCGGGCCGCCGAGCGAGCCGGCATCCGCTTCACCCTGCACACCCCGGGCGGCGACAGCACCACGTCGGAGATCCTCGACCTCTGCGCGCGGATCAGCGAGGACCCCGACGTCGACGGCATGCTGGTCCAGCTCCCGCTGCCCCGCCAGATCGACTCCGCCGCCGTGCTCGAGGCGGTCCCGGCCGCCAAGGACGCCGACGGGTTCCATCCCCTCAACCTCGGCCGGCTGGCCGCCGGCGCGGCGGCCCGGGTGGTGCCGGGGACGCCGCTCGGCTGCATGGAGCTGCTCCGGCGCTCCGGCGTGCCCATCGCGGGGAGCCGGGCGGTGGTGGTCGGCCGGAGCGTCATCGTCGGACGCCCCGTGGCGCTCCTGCTGGTCAACGCCGACGCCACCGTCACCGTCTGCCATTCGAAGACGCGCGACCTGGCCGGGGTCTGCCGGGAGGCCGACATCCTGATCGCCGCCATCGGCCGCCCGGGGATGATCACCGGCGAGTACGTCAAGCCGGGTGCGGCGGTCATCGACGTGGGGACCTCCCCCGTGGACGGGCAGCTCCGCGGCGACGTGGACCGCGCGTCCGTCGAGCCGATCGCCGGGTGGCTCACCCCGGTCCCCGGCGGGGTCGGCCCGATGACCATCGCGATGCTGCTCCGCAACACCCTGGCGCTGGCGCGGGCCCACCGCGCCGCGCCCGCCCGCTGATGCCGGCGATCAGCGTCCGCTGGTCGGAGCAGGAGGCGCGCAAGCCCTACGCGCGCCCCTTCATGGTTAGCTTCGCGGACGACGCCGGTGAGGTGATCGGCTCGGTGGCCGTGAGTGGGGCGGATCTCCTCTATTACCGGCAGTTCCAGGCCGCCGTCCTCGCCCTGGCCGGCGAGCTCTTCGTCGACGGCGCGCTGGATGCGGAGCCGGATGCCCAGGCGGCCTGGCTGGAGCGCCTCTCGGCCCTGCTGCCGGCGGTGGAGAGCCTGGAGCTCCGGCCGGTGTCGACCTTTGACCACGACCGGGGCCGGGTGTTCCACGTCGAGGCGCGGGTACCCGGCTGCCCTGACCCGGCGCGCGTCGAGGCGCCCGCGGTTCTCGAGTACCAGGAGCTGCAGGCCACCCTCGCCCACCAGACCGGACGCCTGTACCGCAACCGCGACATCGAGGCTGTCGTCGATCCTGATCAGCGCCAGCGGGCGTGGCTCCGCCTCCTCGGTGACCTCCTGGAGAGGCCCGGCGCGGACGAGGCGATGGCGGGGGCCTGGCCGTGGAGGCCCCGGCCCGCGCCGTGAGCCCCGGAGGGACGCGCTCCGGAGGCGGTCCGGAGCCGGAGCAGCTCTCCGCGACCATGGCGCGTCTGGAGGCGGCGGCCAGGTTCGGCATCGTGCCCGGCCTGGAGCGGACCCGGTGGCTGCTCGCACGGCTGGGCGATCCCGACCGAGGGCTCCGCGGCGTGCTGGTCGCGGGCACCAACGGCAAGGGCTCCGTCTGCGCCCTGCTGGAGGCGATGGCGCGGGCGGCGGGGCGGCGGACGGCCCTGCTCGCCAAGCCTCACCTGGTTCGCTGGGGGGAGCGGATCGTCCTCGACGGCGAGCCGCTGGACGATGACCGCTTCGCCACCCTCGCCGGGGAGGTGCTCGCCGTGGCCGACGGGGCACCGCCGGGGGAGCACCCCACCCAGTTCGAGATGCTCACCGCCATGGGCTTCCTCGGCGCCGCCCGCCACGGCGCGGACTGCGTCGTCTGCGAGGTGGGCATGGGTGGCCGGCTGGACAGCACCAACGTCGCCGACCTCGGCGGCTGCGTCATCACCAACATCGCCCTGGACCACCGGGAGTGGCTCGGCGACACCATGGAGGCGATCGCCGCGGAGAAGGCCGGGATCGTGAAGGCGGGCGACTGGGTGGTGAGCGCCGCCACCGAGCCGGCGCGCTCGATCATCGCCGAACGGGCGCGGGCGGTCGGCGCCGACCTCAGGGTTCTCGAGGCCGGGCGGGATTGGCGGGGGACCCGCCGCGGGCGAGGAGGGGTCGAGGTCGAGGTCGAGGTCGGGGTCGACGGCGCCGATGTCGGTGCCGGTGCCGATCGCGGTGCCGATGCCCGAGGGGACGGATCCTCGACGCCGCGCCTTCGATGCGGGTCGCCGCTGATGGGCGGGGTGCAGATCGAGAACCTGGCCGTCACCGCGGCGGCCGCGACCCGGCTCGGCATCCCGGAGCCGGCGATCGTCGCCGGGGCCGCCACGGTGCGGTGGCCGGGACGGCTCCAGTGGGTGGAGGGCGCACCCGCGCTCCTCCTCGACGGAGCCCACAACCCGGCCGCGCTGACCGCCCTCGGACCGGAGGTCGTCGAGCTGGCCGGGGACCGCCGCGTGGTCGCGCTCTTCGGCGCCATGGCCGACAAGCAGCTCGACGTGATGCTCCCGCTGGTCGCGGGGATGGCCCAGGAGGTGGTGCTGACCAGCGTCGGCGGCGAGCGGGCCGCCTCGGCCGTCGCCCTCGCGGCGATGCTGGGCGGCGGGAACGCCCTCGAGCCCCCGGCCGCGGCGCTGGCCGAGGCCAGGCGGCGCGCCGGCCCGGCGGGCCTGGTCCTCGTCTGCGGGTCGCTCGCCCTGGTGGGGGCGGTGCTGGCCCAGCTCGAGCCCGCCTGACCCCGTCGAGCCGCCGATTACGGATGGGCCCGGTCTTCGATGGGCACGGTCCTCGGCTCAGGCGACCCCGGTTTGGTCAGATGGTCCCGGCCTGGGCCGGTCCCTCCGATCCGGGCTCAGACGACTCGGTCTGGGCTCAGACCACCCCGGTGAGGTGCAGGAGGTTCTCCAGGGGTGCCACCAGGCTGACCACGGCGAACAGCGAGATCACCACCAGGCGGAGCCGCCAGCGGAGACGCAGGGTCAGCAGCACGGTAACCACGACCGCCGCCAGCACCACCTTGACCGCCAGTGCGGCCAGGGGGTGGCTGTCGAGCAGGCCGCCGAGCAGAGGGTTCGCCTCCTGGAAGTGGTGGGAGGCCAGAGCGACGTAGGTGGTGACGCCGTCGAGGAGCTGGGCCGCGCAGAAGAGGGCCACAACCAGGCGAACGTCGCGCCAGGCGAGGACGTCACGCATCTGAGCTGCGGTCTCACGCGCGCGCACCACCATCGCGGCGGCCCTCCCAACCCAGGCCTGCTCCGAGTCCCGTCCCTCTCATCCAGTGTGGTCGGCGATCCCGAACTTGGCAAGCGACGCGCACTTCGGGTGTCGTGCCACCGGGTCACCCACCGCCAATCGGACCCTGCTCGCCGGAGCCGCCCCGCGGAGGTCCGCCCGGGTCGGCTCACGGAATCGGCAGCGGCGTCAGGCCGCGCCCTTGGCGGCGCCCAGCAGGGCGTCGAGCCGCGCCTTGAGGGCCGGCTTGGGCTGAAAGCCGACGATCCGGTCGGTGGCCTTGCCGCCCTGGAAGACCATCAGGGTGGGGATGCTCATGATCCCGAACATCCCGGGGGTGGCGGGGTTGGCGTCGACGTCAACCTTGCCAACCTTGACCCTGCCCTCGTACTCGGTGCTGAACTCCTCGACGATGGGGGCGACCAGCTTGCAGGGGGTGCACCAGGACGCCCAGAAGTCGACCAGGACCGGGATCTCGCTGTCGAGAACCTCGGACTGGAAGTTGGAATCGGTGATGGTGACGGGATGCGCCATCGTGGCCTCCTGGTGATGACGGACACCTGTCCGTCCCTGAACCATGCTAGCAACGCCGCTCGGGGCGGCGACCTTCAGGGTCTGGTCGAGCCTCCGGACGAGGCCTCCCCGCCCGCGACCGGCTTGGTCGCGGCCGACCCCTTCTCTGTCCCGGACGTCTTCTCGCCGGCCGGGGCCGCGGTCTCGCCCGCTGGCTTGCTCGGCGCGGACGGCCCGCCGCCGTTGACCGAGGCGCTGGAGGAGCGGCGCGAATCGGTCTTGTAGAAGCCGCTCCCCTTGAAGACGATCCCCGCCGGGAAGAAGAGCCGGCGGCCGGGTGTCCCGCAGTGGGGGCAGTCGGCGCCGGAGTCGTCGGTCATCCGCTGGGAGACCTCGAACTCGGTCTGGCAGCGGGGGCAGTGGTATCCGTAGGTGGGCACGGGACTCTCGACTGGAACTGGTCAGCTCATACCCGTGGCGGACGGGAGCCAAACCTCGGGCGCGTCAATTCTCCCAGGGAGGGGGCAGCGTGCGCAGCCTGGGACCGTCGAGGCGCTGGGAGGGCAGCTCTCCCGCCGCGATCCGGCGCGCCATCTCGGTCGCCGGGACGTCCACCCGGACCCGCCGCCGCTCCTCGCGGAGCAGCCGGCGCAGGGCGATCGCCACGATCTCGCTCCGGGAAAGGGGGGAGACCTGGGTGTGTTGGTTGAGCGCCTCGATCAGGTCGTCATCCAGATAGAAGTTGATCCGCCGGCCCATGGCCGCATGGTACCGCCTCGTCACCCTCCGGCCCGCTGGTGCGATCGGGACGGACGGAACACCGGTCACTCGATCCTGGGCCCGCGGGCCCCTGCCCCTCCGTTCCGAAGCGAGCGTTGCCCTCATCAGACTCCGAGCGTGCGGAGCACCTCTTCGTCCAGCTCCCGCAGCGAACCCAGCACCAGGTCGGCCTCCCGGTAGCGCGGATCCCCCGCCAGGTGCCGGTCGGGGACGGCCACGCAGCGCATCCCGGCCGCCCGGGCTGACAGCACTCCGTTGGGCGAGTCCTCGATCGCCAGGCACGCGGCGGGGCGCAGCCCGAGCCGGCGGGCGGCGGTGAGGTAGACGTCGCCGGCCGGCTTGCCCCGCTGCTCGTCGCTGGCGGAGCACCGGACCTCGATCCACTCCAAGCGGAGCCGGGCGCAGACCGCGTCGATGAGCCGGTGGGGCGATGAGGAGGCGATGGCCACCCGGAGGCCCAGCCGCCGGATGAGCTCGATCGCCTGGACCACCCCGGGCATCGGCTCGCCACGGCTGCTCACGTGGGCCACCATCCGGTCGATGACCCGCTCGGCGAGGACCTGATCGCTCGGCTCCCCGGTCTCGGCCCCCGGCCAGGGACGCTGACGGCGCCAGTGCGCGACCATCTCGAGGGCGCGCCGGCCCATGGTGGCGAGCATGTCGGCCTCGCTGAGCTGGATCCCCAGCTCGCCGAAGAGCTCCCTCTCGACATCCCGCCAGACCGGCTCGGTGTCGATGAGGAGCCCGTCCATGTCGAGGATCACGGCCTCGACGGCCTGGGTGGCGGGGGTGTCGCCCATGCCCGCGACTTTGCCAGGTCGGGCGCCGTCCGCGGCCGCGGAGACCGCGACCGCCGGCTCAGCCCGTGTTCGAGGCTCAGGCTATCCTTCGCCGATGGACCCCAGCCGGACACTGGCCTTCGCCGGCGTGGCGCTGCTCGTCATCCTCTTCCCGGGGCCGAGCGTGCTCTTCATCGTCAGCCGCTCGCTGTCGCTGGGGCGGCGACGCCTGGCGCTCCTGACCGTCGCGGGCAACGAGCTCGGTGAGCTGGTTCAGGTGTGCGCCGTGGCCCTGGGGATCGGAGCTCTGGTGGCCGCGTCGGCTGTCGCCTTCACGGTGGTGAAGCTGGCGGGGGCCGCCTACCTGGTGTACCTGGGCGTCCAGACCATCCGCAGCCGCCGGCTGACCGCGCAATCCGGCTCCTCGCCCGGCGCATCCGCTGGGGTCTCCCGGCGGCGGGTCGCCTGGCAGGCCTTCGTGGTCGGGGTCAGCAATCCCAAGACGACCGTGTTCTTCGCGGCGGTGCTGCCCCAGTTCGCCGACCCCAGCCTCGGGCACGTCCCTCTCCAGCTGCTGGTGCTCGGCCTGGTCTGGACCGTGATCGCGCTGGTCTCCGACAGCTGCTGGGCGCTGGCGGCGAGCGCGGCCCGGTCGTGGTTCACGGGTTCGCCGCGGCGCCTCCGCCGGCTCCATTGGGGCAGCGGGGTGGTGATGATCGGGCTCGGGGTGGGGCTGGCCGTCTCGGGGCGTCCGACCTCGAGCTGAGCCGCGACCGCGGCCGCGGCTACGGTGCCGGACTGATCGGCGGTGCGATGCCGGGCCGCTCAGTCGGCGGTGCGCCGCCGGAAGAGGTAGACGGCCAGGGGCACGCAGACGGCGAGCAGCGCTGCGGACCAGAGCAGGGCGGCGACCACCGGGTGCTGCATCGGCCAGTCCTGGACCAGCGCCGACGGGTTGGGGTTGCCGAAGAGCTGGCGGCAGGCCGCCGTCACCGCGCTCACCGGGTTCCAGTCGGCGATGACGCGCAGCCAGGCGGGCATCCCTTGGGTCGGCACCATCGCGTTGGAGACGAACGCCATCGGGAAGAGGACGATGAAGCCGATCGACATCGCCGCCTCGATGTTGCGGGCCACCAGCCCGACGCAGCCGAAGGTCCAGCAGATCGCATAGGTGAAGAGGAGCGCGAGGCCGAGCCCCGCGGCCACCGAGAGCACCCCGGTGGTGGGACGCCAGCCCACCACCAGGCCCGCGGCCACCACGATGGCGGTGCAGACCAGCGCCGAGAGCAGGTCGGTGATCGATCGCGCGATGAGGATCGAGGGTCGCCACATCGGCAGCGACCGGAGGCGGTCGATGAGGCCGGTGTTGAGGTCCGTGCTCAGGCCCACCGCGGTCCCGTTGGACGAGGTGATCAGGTTCATGGCCAGCAGCCCGGCCAGGGCGAAGTCGGTGTAGCTGCCTCCCGGGATCGGGATCCCCGACCCGAAGACGAAGATGAAGAGGAAGGTGAAGAGGATCGGCTGGAGGGTCACGTCGGAGAGCTGCATCGGCTCGCGGAGGATGTGGATAAGATTCCGGCGGACCAGGACCAGGATCTCCCGGACCTTCTGAATGAGCCAGTTGGGCTCGACGGTCTGGATGGCGGCGGTGCGGACGCTCATGCGGTCGCCTCCTCCGGCTCGGCGGCTGTCTCGTCGTCGGCGGCCTCGCGCCCGGTGAGGGCGAGGAAGACGTCGTCGAGGGAGGGCTGGTGCACCTGGACGTCGTCGACCAGGATGCCGGCGCGGTCGAGGGCTCGGACCGCCGCCGTGGCCAGGCCGTCCTGGTTGCGGACCGCCGCGCGCAGCCGCCGCCCGTCGTGGCTGACATGGACCTCCCCCTCGAGCAGCGGCCGCAGGGCGAGCACCGCCTCCGGGCGGGGCGCGCTGAGGGTCACCTCCAGGCGGGCCGAGCCGGTCTCCGACTTGAGCTGCTGAGGGGTTCCGCTGGCGATCACCCGCCCGTGGTCGAAGACGGCGATGGTGTCGGCGAGGTGGTCGGCCTCGTCGAGGTACTGGGTGGTGAGCAGGACGGTGCAGCCGTCGCCCACCATCCCCCGGATCACCTCCCAGACCCCGAGCCGGCTCGCCGGGTCGAGGCCGGTGGTGGGTTCGTCGAGGAAGAGCACGGGAGGCGCCATGATCATGCTGGCGGCGAGATCGAGCCGGCGGCGCATGCCACCCGAGTAGCCCTTGGTGAGGCGGTCCGCGGCGTCGCTCAGCTCCAGCCGCTCCAGCAGGTCGGTCGCGCGCCGCTGGGCCTCGGAGCGCCGGAGCCCGCTCAGCTGTCCGATCATCACCAGGTTCTGCCGGCCGGTGAGCAGCTCGTCGAGGGTGGTGTCCTGGGCCGCGACCCCGATCCGCCGCCGCACCTCGGCGGGATGGGACGCGACGTCGAAGCCGGCAACCCTCGCCCGCCCCTCGTCGGGGTGGCTCAGGGTGGTGAGGATGCGGATCGCGGTGGTCTTGCCGGCGCCGTTGGGCCCCAGCACGCCGAGGATCGCCCCGGGGGGGACGGAGAGGTCGACACCCGCCAGGGCGACGGTGGTCCCGTAGCGCTTGACCAGTCCCTCCGCCTCGATCATGGCCGTGGCGGGCATCTCAGGCCCTCCTCGGTGGGCCGGAGCCGGCCGGCCGGGTCCCGATTACGATGTGGTGCATGTGGGGAACCCTCATGGGTGGTGTCGACGTAGTATAACGATATATCGTGATAGCGCGCAGATGCAACTACTTCTGCGCTCGGATCCGGTGGCTGAGGTCCACTCAGGCGCCTACCGGACGTATACTTACTGACCGTATGGTAAGTAATGCGCTTACCGGTCGTCAAGTAAAGAACTCATGATGGCCGGCGAGCCGATGGGGAGCGACCCCGCGGACGTCGGGGCTCCGATCCCGGCCGCCGCGCCGGCGGCACCTCGTCCACCAGTGGCCGCGCCCCTGGGACCTCCTCCACCAGCCTCCGCGTCCTCACCCGCCCCCACCCCCGCGCCGCCTTCCGCACCCGCATCGCCTCTCGCCGCACCGCCTCCCGCACCCCCGCCCCCTCCCTCCCCGCCGCCTCCAGCGCCTGCTCCCTCCGCGGGCACCAGCCCGGATTCGGTGCCGGACGGCGCGGCGACCCGGACGAAGGGGGGACCGCTCGGGCGGCGGGGTCGCCGCGTGCTCATCCGCCCTCGCGGGGCCGGGGCGATATCCGGCGAGACCCGTCAGCGCATCCTCGACGTCGCCCTGGACCTCTTCGTGGAGCAGGGCTACGACAAGACCTCGCTCCGGGAGATCGCCGAGCGGGTCGGGGTCACCAAGGCCGCCCTCTACTACCACTTCCAGTCCAAGGAAGACATCGTCACCACCCTGCACATGCCGGTCCACGAGCTGATGCACAGCGCGATGGCACGGCTCGGCGACTCCACCGGTCCGGGATCGTGGCTCGACTTCCTCGACTGGCTCATCGAGCAGCTGGCGGCTCACAGCCGGCTCTTCCTCATGTACCAGCGCAACGCCACCGCCATCGGGGAGGTGCACCGCAAGGACCACGGGGGGCCGGAGGTGGAGCCCGAGCAGCTCTTCCTGCAGCGGCTCGCCGACCCGGCGCTCAGCCTCGACGAGCGGGTCCGGATGGCCGGGTCGCTGGCCGTGGTCGTCTCCGGCGCGGCCCTGGCGATGCAGCCGGGCACCCCCGCCCCGGATCCGGCCGAGCTCGCCGCCACGCTGCGGGTGGCGGTGCGAGACCTGCTGCGGGTGGGCCAACCCTCGGCGTAGGGTGCGGAGGCGGCATGACGGATACCGTCGACGTGAACCGCATCCGCATCCACTGCGAGGTCCGCGGCCGGGGCCGCCCGCTCCTGCTCATCCTCGGGCTGGGCGCCGATGTCTCCGAGTACACGTCGCTCATCGATCAGCTCGCCAACGGCTGCCAGGTCATCGCCTTCGACAACCGCGGCGCGGGGCGCACCGACAAGCCTGACCAGCCTTATTCGATCGAGATCATGGCGGCCGACGCGCTGGGCGTCCTGGACAGCATGGGCGTGGCCCGAGCCTGCGTGCTGGGGATCTCTCTCGGAGGCCGCATCGCCATGGAGCTGGCGCTGGGGCATCCCGACCGGGTCGAGAGGCTGATCCTCGTCTCCACCTCCCCGCGGGTGGTCCGAAGCTGGCGCCGGCGGCACCTCTCCCCGATCCTCTCCGGGATGAGGCTCTTCCGGAGCAAGCACGCGCAACCGCGCTATGCGTTTGTCCGCCAGCTCCAGGCCTCGGACGGGTACGACGCCGGACCCCGGCTCCACCAGCTGGCGATCCCCACGGTCGTCCTGCACGGCCGCCGCGACCGGGCCGCCCCGCTCGCGATGGCGGAGGAGATGCACCGCGAGATCCCGGGCTCCGAGCTGGTCACCTTCCGGGGCGGCCACCTCTTCTTCCTGATCCGGGAGCGGCAGCGATTCGTCGATACCGTGGCGGAGTTCGTGGGATCGAGCTGATGACGGCGCCCGAGATCATCGACCTCGGTGGCGGGCTGGTCCTGCGGCGGTGGCGCACCGCCGACGCCGAGGCGCAGTCGCAGGCGATCGCCGAGAGCCGGGAGCACCTGCTGCCATGGATGCCCTGGGCGGGCCGGGTCACCGTCGAGGAGCGCCGTACCACCCTGGCGCGCTGGGAGCGGGAATGGGACACGGGAGGAGACCTCGTGTACGGGCTCTTCCTCGGCCCGCTGGTGGCAGGCGGCTTCGGGCTCCACCGCCGCATCGGACCCACGGGGCTGGAGATCGGGTACTGGGTGCACTCGGCGCACACCGGCCGGGGCTACGCCACCAAGGCCGCCGCGGCGCTCACCACGGCGGCCTTCACCCTTCCCAGCATCACCGTGGTGGAGATCCACCACGACCGGGCCAACGTCGCCAGCGAGGGCGTGCCCCGCAAGCTCGGCTTCACCCTCGTCGAGGAGTACCCGAGGGCGGCGGCCGCGCCCGCCGAGTCCGGCACCTTCCGGCTCTGGCGGATGTCCCGGGACCGCTGGCGGCCGGCGGAGGCATCGTCACCACCCCACCAGGCCTGATCATCGGCGGCGAGCGTCGGCCCCGGGCATTCAGCGGGGTGACGGGCCCGCCGTGAGTCGCCATCTCGCCGCCACCTTGACCCTGCTCACGAGCGTGAGCCTTCCAGGGGCTCAGAGTGGGGAGATGACCAGCCCGGTGGGGACCTTCGGATAGAAGTACGTCGACTTCTGGGGCATGGTCTCGCCGGCGTCGGCGATCGCGATCACCTCCTGGCTCGTGCAGGGAGAGACCAGGAAGGCGAGCGCCGCCCGGCCGTTGCGCACCGCCTCCACCGCCTCGGCGGGGTCGCGGGTGTAGGTGAGCGCGCCCTCGCGCAGATCGGCCTCGCCGATCCCGCACGCTCCGATCACCTCGGACTGGAGCACCGCGACGTCCAGGGCGTCGCGGCGCGAGCCGACCTCGCCGCGCCGGCGCCAGAGGATGGCGGCGCCGTCGGGTGCGACCAGGACGCAGGCGTGGTCGGCGGTCCGGCGCTCGCCGAGGCGCGCGTGGGCGGCCAGGGCGTCATCGACCGGCTCCAGCTCCCAGCCGTCGCCCACCCGGGCCAGCAGCTCGGCGCCGCGCGCCGGCAGCCCCGGCCGCGGGCGCACCATGCGGTGGATCGGGAGCACCACCAGGGCGGGATCGTCCGCGGCGCTGGCGTACACCAGGGCGAACTGGCTGTCCGCCCCGTCGGCGTCCCCGGCGGCACGCCGCTCCGCCGCGTAGGCGGCCATGGTCTCGAAGCGGTGATGGCCGTCGGCGATGTAGAGGGTCGCCGGGGCGAGCAGGGAGTCGATCTCGGCGAGGTCTGCCGTGGCGGCCACCTGCCACACCAGCACCTTTTCCGATCCCATCTCACCCTCGAAGCGCCCACCCAGGAGCGCCCGCCCCTCCGCGATCTCCCCGAGCCGCACGCCGAGCCCGGGAGCGCCATCCCAGAGCACCCACGCCGGGGAGGTCTGGGCCCGGGTCGCCCGCATCAGCGCCAGCCGGTCCTCCTTGGGCCCGCGCAGGGTCAGCTCGTGGGGGCGAACCTCGGAGCGATCCCACGGCAGGGCCGGGACCCGACCCAGCAGTCCGAGCCGGCGGCGCGCGGCGCCGTCGAGGGCCACGAACTCGTGGGCCACCAGGTAGAGGCCCGGTCGCTCGTCCCGGATCAGGATGCCGAGGTCGAGCCAGCTGCGGAGGTGTGCCGCCGCCCGGGTGTAGACGTCGTTCTCGCCGGCGATGTCGTCCGGGTACCTCTGGCCGAAGTCGATGCGCACCACGTTGCGAAGGTCGCGCCCGTACAGCTCCTCCCGCCGGGCCGGGTCGATCACGTCGTACGGAGGCGCCAGGACACCTCCGAGCCGTACGTGCTCGGGGTCGAACCGGACCCCCCGGAGGAGATGCAGTCCTGCCAACTACAATGTGACGACGCGGAGCGACTCCAGGTCGGCGATCTCGCGAAGAGCCACCTGAAGCTCGGATCCGACCGGGTCGTCGACCTGCATCAGCATCACCGCCTGGCCCCGCGGATGGTCGCGGCCCAGCTCGATGCCGGCGATGTTGATGTCATTGCTGGCCAGAAGACCGGAGACCTTGGCGATGACCCCGGGGCGATCGTTGTGCTGGACCACGAGGAAGACACCATTGGGCTCCATGTCGACCCGGAAGTCGTTGATCCGGGTGATCCGCGGCTGACCCTCGAACTGGGTGCCGACCAGGATCAGGCGCTCCTTGCCGATCACCTCGACCAGCAGCGCGTCGGCGTGGTCCAGGTCGCGGGTGGTGGTCCGCTCCTCGACTGCCACGCCGTGGTCCTTGGCCACCAGCTTGGCGTTGATAGCGTTGACCCGGGTGTCGGTGAAGTGGCCGAAGAGCCCGCGCAGCACCTCGGCGGTGAGCAGGCTCGGATCGACCTGACTCAGCTCCCCCGCATAGCTGCAGACCACCCGGCTCACCTTCTCGCCGGCGAGCTGGGCCGCCAGCGACCCCATCTTCTCGGCGAGCGTCAGGTAGGGCCGGAGCCGAGCCATCTCCTCGGGCTGCACGGTGGGCAGGTTGACGGCGTAGCGTGGACCCCCGCCGCTCAGGTACTGGACGATCTGATCGGCCACGTCGGTGGCCACGTTGACCTGGGCCTCGGTGGTGCTGGCCCCGAGGTGGGGGGTGAAGAGCAGCCCCGGGACGGCGAGCAGCGGGTTCTCGGGGAGCGCCGGCTCCTTGGTGAACACATCGATGGCGGCGCCGCCGATGTGCCCTTCACGAACGGCGTCGGCGAGCGCCTGCTCGTCGATGATGCCGCCGCGGGCGACGTTGATCAGCCGGGCACCCTTCTTCATCCGAGCCAGCTCGGCGGCTCCGACCACGCCGCGCGTCTTGTCGTTGAGGGGGACGTGGACGCTCAGGAAGTCCGACTGCGCCAGCAGGGTGTCGAAGTCCACCAGCTCGGCCCCCGCCTGCTCCGCCCGCTCGGCGGTCACCAGGGGGTCGTCGGCGATGACCCGCATCTTGAGGCCCTGGGAGGCGATCCTGGCCACCTCGAAGCCGATCTTGCCGAGCCCGAGCAGCCCCAGCGTCTTCTCCCGGAGCTCGGTCCCCATGAACGCCTTCCGGTCCCACCGGCCCTCGTGCATCGAGGCGTCGGCGCGGGCGATGTTGCGGGCGAGCGCCAGCATCATCCCCACGGTGTGCTCGGCGGCAGCGATGGTGTTGCCTGTCGGCGCGTTGAGCACCAGCACCCCGTGCCGGGTGGCGGCGTCCAAGTCGATGTTGTCGACACCCACCCCGGCTCGTCCGACGACCCGGAGACGCCGTGCCGCGTCGAGCACCTCGGCGGTGACCTTGGTCTCGCTGCGCACCACCAGCGCGTCGACGTCGGCGATCCGCCGCTTCAGCTCCTCGGGGGAGAGACCGGTCGCGACCTCGACCTCGCCGGCGGCGCGGAGCCGCTCCACCCCATCGGCCGCGATCGGGTCGGAGACCAGGATGCGCACGGTCGGAGAGATGACGGTCCGGCCACCGGCCGCGCCGGGTGTGGCCGCCACCGACATCAGTGGACTCCCGCGGGCTCGGCGCTGACCGCCGTCTCGCGGGCCACCGCCTGGGCGGCGGGCACCATCAGGCCCACCCGGCTGAGCAGGCCCATCTCGCTGAGAGCCAGCTCCAGGGAGGCGAGGATCATGTACACGTCGCCAACCTCGATGGCGCCGAGGTGGCCGATCCGGAAGATCTTGCCCTTGAGGTCGCCCTGGCCACCTGCGAGCACGAGCCCGTGCTTGGTGCGCAGCAGGGTGAGCAGCTTGGAGAGCTCCTCGGGGGTCGCGGCGGGGTTGTGGATCGGGGTCACGGCGTTGCTGCGATAGGGCTTGGCCGCGAAGAGGCGGAGCCCGGCGGCCTCGACTCCGGCTCGGATCATCGCCCCCACCTGGGCGTGGCGCGCCCAGACGTTCTCGACGCCCTCCTCGAGGATGATGCGCAGGCCCTCCTGCATCGCGTACATCACGCTGACCGGCGGGGTCGTGTAGGTCTGGTTGCGCTCCTGGAACTTCTTCTCGCGCGCGAAATCGAAGTACCAGCGGGGCAGCTTGGCCTTCTCGGCGGCCGCGTAAGCGTCCTTCGAGACCGCGATCATGGCCAGCCCAGGAGGCGCCATCCATCCCTTCTGCGAGCCGCAGACGACCACGTCCAGGCCGAGGGCGTCCGTCTCCAGCGGCAGGCAGCTCGCGCCGCTCACCGAGTCCACCGCGATCAGCTTGCCGCGGCCCTTGACCACGGCCGCGATCGCCGGCATGTCGTTGGTCACCCCGGTCGAGGTCTCGTTGTGGGTGACGAAGACCTTCTCGATGGTCGGGTTCTCGGCTAGGAGCCGCTCCACGTCCTCGGGGTCGATGGCCTCTCCCTCGGGCATCTTGAGCCGGACCGCGTCGACGCCATAGGCGACCGCGATGTCGGTCCAGCGGTCACCGAACGAGCCGACCGAGCAGAACAGCGCCTTCTCGCCCGGGCTCAGCAGGTTGGCGACCGCGGCCTCGAGCCCCCCCGTCCCGCTCGACGGGTAGAGGAGCACGTCGTTGCGCGTGCGCAGCACCTCCTGGATGCCGGAACAGACGTCGGACATCAGTGCCGCGAACTCGGGACCCCGATGGTTAATCATCGGCCGCGACTGGGAGCGCACCACGCGCTCGGGGAGTGGGGTCGGACCGGGTACGCGAAGCTGCTGCTCGAGGGCCATGACACTCCTCGCACGGAAGGGCGGGCGTTGCGCGGAAGTGTAACAACCGGGGTTTGGTCCCCTGAAGAGCCGTATGCCACCGACGCAGCCGGGTAACTGGAGGGTGGCCGAAGCCATGGAGCCGGGCTCGGGATCGAGCCCGGTCAGAGCGGCAGATCGTCCAGGGGCGCGCCGCGGGCAGGTTGAGGGGCGGTCCGCGCCGGGCGGACAGGACGGCCGCGCACCACGATGCCGGGCGGCGGCGGAGCGTCGAACGGCGCCCTGCCGGGGGTGTGCTCCGGCCGTCCCCAGGGCACCAGGCCCTCCGGGAAGAGCTCGTACGCCGGGGGTGGCGGGCCGCCGTCCCCGGGGTGGGCGCCGGTGGCCCGCCGCCTGGTCAGGCGGCGCCGGCGGCGAAGCACCCAATGGTGGATCCCGGAACCCCGGAAGGACGCGCCGGCGCGGGTCAGGCCGCTGCCGGCCAGGTCGAGGAGCCTCCGGCGATGGCGGATGGCCAGCAGCATCACCGCGATCAGCAGCAGCCAGCCGAGGACCTGAAGCGCCGCGGGTGGGCCGCCGCCGGTCGCCCCGGGTGCCGCGGGTGCCGCGATGCGAGCCTGACCGCCCATCTCGGTGGACGCGCGACTCGAGGGTAGGACCGCCAGCGGGCCGCTGGCGGGGAGCAGCTTGGCCGGCGTCGCGGCCCGCACCGAGCTGAGCCGCTGCAGGATCCCGGGGAGGTAAGCCTCGATCCCGTTCTTCAGCGCCTGGGCCAGCCCCTGCCGGAAGCTGCTCTGGGTGAGCAGCGCGGCGTCGTGGGGGTTGGTGATGAAGAGGCTCTCGACGGTCGCCACCGGCATGGTGGGCGTGAGCCACCAGTCGGGGCGGAGCACGATCCCCCCGTCGTCGTCGCCGTACGGCTTGATGTATTTGGTGACCGCCTGGCTGATCGCGTTGGCGAAGGGGATGTCGCGCGCGTAGGGGTAGAGGACCACCGAGCCGTTGGGGGTGGGGGTGGTCCAGGCGTTGAAGTAGATGGGCAGGAAGACGTCGGCGTGGGAGGCGTTGGCGATCTCCGCGCGGTCGGCGATGCTGACGGTGGCGTCGGTGGTCCTGGTCAGCACCACCGTCACCCCGTCGGCGCGCAGCAGGGCGGCCAGCCGGTCGGAGATGTCGAGGGTGAGGTTCTTCTCGATCAGGCCGTCCAGGCCGATCGCGCCCGGGTCGCTCCCGCCGTGCCCGGGGTCGATGCAGACGACGTAGGGCGGGGGGATCGTCGCCGCGCCGACGGCAGGCGACGACAGCGCTGGAGCGACCGTCAGCAGGACGGCGGCCGGGGCGCTGGCAAGGACGTAGAGAAGACGTGCCCGGCGCATCGGTGCGAAACCTTGGCCGGAGTATAGGGCAGCTCCGCCGCACGTGACGACGGAGCGTCCCCTCTCCGCTCCGCCGTCCCCCGCCGCCGGAGTCCCCGTGCGCCGACCCGCGGCGTGGCGCGCTAAGCTGGCCCGCGCCCGGCGGTGCTGTGCCGGGCTGACGCAGGTCGGCGCTGTGCCGGCTAGCGCGGGTCGGCGCTGCGCCGGTCAGCGCAGGTCGGCGCTGTAGGGCAGCAGGGCGATGTGGCGGGCGCGCTTGAGGGCGACGGTCAGCCGCCGCTGGTGGCGGGAGCAGACCCCGGTCATCCGGCGCGGCAGGATCTTGCCCCGATCGGACAGGTAGCGGCGCAGCCGGGCCACCTCCTTGTAATCGATGACGTCCTGGTGCTCCAGGCAGAAGCTGCACACCTTGCGGCGGCGGCGGTCGAAATCAGGCATGGATCGCTCGAACCTCAGAAGGGGATGTCGTCGGGGTCGATGTCGCCGCCCGCCTCGGGGGCGGCGGCGGTTGCCGCGTGAGTCGGCGCGCCCTCAGCCGGGGCACCCCCATCCTGGCGGCTGTCGAGGAACTGGACGTCGTTGGCGTTGACCTCGGTGCGGTAGCGCTTCTGGCCGGACTGGGCGTCGTCCCAGGATCGGGTCTGCATCCGTCCCTCCACGTAGACCAGGCGGCCCTTCTGGAGGTACTGGCTGCAGAGCTCGGCGAGCTTGCGGTTGCCCTGGTTCCAGACCACGACGTCGTGGTAGTCGGTGAACTCCCGCCGCTCGCCGCTCGGGTCGGTCCCGTAGCGGTTGGTGGCGAGGGCGAGGTTGCAGACCGCGGTGCCGCTCGGCGTGTAGCGCAGCTCCGGGTCGCGGGTGAGCCTTCCGATCAGCATGACCCTGTTGAGGGAACCGGCCATGGCTACTCCTCCTCCTCGGCGATCTCAGCCTCGGGTATGTCCTCGTCCTCGTCGGGCGCCTCCTCGTCCCCGGCCGGGCCACTCTCGGCCACGGCTGACGGCCCGGCCTCGGCTGCGGCCTCCCCACCCTCGCCGTCCTCGATGAGCGGCAGTGTCTCGTCGCGGCGGACCAGGAGATGGCGGAAGACGGTGTCGTGGATCTGCAGCGCCCGCTCCAGGTCGGCGACGCGAGTGCCGTCGAGCTGGATCAGGGTGATCACGTAGTGGCCGTCGCGGAGCCGGTCGACCTCGTAGGCGAGCCGTCGCTTGCCCCACATGGTCGTCTTGCCGACCGTCCCCCCCAGACCGCGGATCAGGGTGTCAACCGACTCGGTGGCGGTCCGGAGCGCTTCGTCGTCGAGGTCGGGCCGGACGATGTACATGAGCTCGTAGTCGCGCACCACGCGCGCACCTCCTTTCCTGTGGGCTGAACGGCGCCCGGCGGTGGTTCGGTTCGCCGCCGAGGTGGCCAAGGCGGTGACGCCGGACGCAGGAAAGCTGCGGAAGAGAGAGTGTAGCAGCGGGCCCCGAGGGCGCGGTCAAGGCGCCGCGGAGGGGTCGACCATCTCAGCCGAGGGGGTGGCGGAGCTGGGTGTCCTGGTCGCGCAGCCCCGCCATCCACCGCTCGATGGCGTCGGGATCGCTGGGCAGCGCCCCGCTCAGCACCCGGCAGCCGTCCTCGGTCACCAGGACGTCGTCCTCGATCCGAATCCCGATCCCCCGCAGCGGCTTCGGGACGGTGAGGTCGTCGGGCTGGAAGTAGAGGCCGGGCTCGACGGTGAGCACGTGGCCGGGACGGAGCGTGCCCCCCCGGTACTCCTGCTCGCGGGCGTGGGCGCAGTCGTGGACGTCGAGGCCGAGCATGTGGGAGGTGCCGTGCAGGGTGTAGCGGCGGTGGAGCTGCCGGTCCTCGGCGAGCGCCGCCTCGGCGCCGGTGGTCAGGATGCCCATCTTCTCCAACCCCTCCGCGAGCACGCGCATCGCGGCCCGGTGGGGATCGAGGAAGCCCGCTCCGGGTCTTACCGCGGCGATCCCCGCCCGCTGGGCCCGGAGGACCAGCTCGTAGAGGCGGCGCTGATCGGCGGTGAAGCGTCCCGACACCGGCAGCGTCCGGGTGACGTCGGCGGTGTACAGCTCGTCGCTCTCGACCCCGGCGTCGAGCAAGAGAAGGTCCCCGCTCCTCACCGCCCCGTCGTTTCTGCTCCAATGCAGGAACGTCGCGTGGGCCCCGCTGGCGGCGATCGTCTCGTAGCCGACGTCGTTGCCCTCGACCCGGGCGCGGAGGTTGAAGACGCCCTCCACCACCCGCTCCCCCTGCTCCATGGCCTCGGGGAGGGCGCGCACCACGTCCTCGAAGCCGCGGACCGTCGCCGCCACCGCCCGCTCCAGCATCCGGATCTCGTGGTCGTCCTTGACCAGGCGCAGCTCGCTCAGCTCCCGGGCCAGCCTCGTCTCCTCCCCGGGGTCCTCAGGACCGGCGACCAGCGCGTCCACCGCCGGGTCGAGCCCGCGCAGCATCAGCACCGGGCCGTCGAGCCCACGCACCGCCTCGCCCAGACCGTCGAGCGGGGCGCAGTCGACGCCGAGCAGGTAGGCCGTCTCCCCCACGCCGCGCCGAGGGCCGACCCACAGCTCCCCGGTGCTCGCGTTGGTGAAGAAGGCGGGCGTGGAGCGGTCGGAGCGCGGCTCGAGGTACAGGGTCGGGTCGTGGCCCTCACCGGCGGCGCGGAGCAGGAGGACGCCACCGGGCTCGGTGTGGCCGGTCAGCCAGTAGTGGTCACTGCCGGGCCGGAAGCGGTAGTCGTCGTCGTTGGACCTCACCTTCGGGACGCCGCTCGGGATCAGCAGGTGCACGCCGGGGAAGAGGGCGGCGAGGGCCGCGCGCCGCTCCCGGTAGCGGGTGGCCGCCGGATGGGGGCGCTCCGGGAAGGTGCTGGTCGGAGCCCAGTCCCGGGACATCAGCTCGACCAGCGCCGGGGGGGTGCGCGGGTCGTGGGTGCGGGAGCCCTCACCGGCCGGCGCGACAGCTCCGGAGGCCTCCCCGGTCGCGCTGGTCGTCGGGAGCTCGGAGCTCGAGGGTGCGGCGGTCGCCTGGAGCTCGGGTGTCTGGGTCGCGGCGGTCATCGGGAGCTCTGATCTCGGGGGCGCAGCGGCGGCCTCGTCGCCTCGCTCGTCGTGCTGCGACTGGTCCATCCCCGAAGCGTACCCGGAGGCCGGGGAGGGATGGGCGCGGCGGCCACCGGTAACGGAAGCAGTGCATTTGAGCCACAAGCGGCTGATGCCGCTATCCCGTCAAAGTTGCCGGCCTCAGACTTCACCGCGCCAATGAGCCCACACTTCGACGCCACCCACTGCCGTCTCTGTCATCGCGGACCGGCCGCGATGGCCACCATCCACCAGCACCGCGGACGCGGGCTGAAGCCAAGCCACATGGTCCTGCGCGGGCCGCTCTGCCGGGAGTGCGGGCTGGTCGCCTGGCGGCGGATGACCCTCGAGACCGCGCTGCTCGGCTGGTGGGGGCTCCCCTCGGTGGCGGTCACGCCGGTCGCCCTCGGGCTCAACTCGATCGTCCTGGTGAGGCTGCTCCGCACCCCCGCCGCCCCCGCCGTCGCGGTCTTCCCCGTGACCTGGGTGCAGCCGGTCTCCGACACGGTCTGACCCCGAGCGGGGGGTGCCGGCCGGCGCTATGCTTCGGCAGCGATGTACGCTCCTCCGTCTCCGTCGCCGCTGAGGTTCGCGGTCGCGGTGGTCGCCTGGCTAGTCGCGATGGCGATGCTGCTGCTTGGCGGCATCGTCAAAGGGACCGGTCAGGCGGTGCTGACCGTTCTCGCCATCGTCCTGCTGGTGCTCGCGGTTGCCTATGTGGGCCTCCAGGTCTGGTTTCTCTCCCGGGCCCAGAAGAGCCCGGGGCCGGCCGCCGCCGAGCCCGACCGGGAGGCGCACCGGCCTCGCTGAGCCGGTCCCGGCGACCTGCGGCTGACCGCCGGTCCGGTCTCGCGACCTGGCGTGGCCAGGATCGGTCCGGCCGGGGACGCTTGTCGATTTCGACGCGGGCCGTTCGACGTCAGGATGTAGAGGGCCCAACCACGAGCCCCGCACCACCGGATCAGGAGAGCCACGATGCGTTTCATGCTTCTCATGCGGCCGAACATCGACCAGACCGACGAGGGCTGGGCCCCGCCCGCGGAGGCCGTCGCGGTCATGGAGCGGTACAACGAGGATCTGCGCAGGGCGGGGGTGCTGCTCTCCCTGGACGGTCTCCACTCTCCCGCCCGAGGCGCCCTGGTCACCTTCTCCGGGGGCCGTGCCACCGTCACCGACGGCCCCTTCGCCGAGGCCAAGGAGGTGATCGGAGGCTACTGGATGATCGACGTCCGGTCCAAGGACGAGGCCATCGAGTGGGCCAAGCGCTGCCCCGTCTCCGGGGCGGAGGGCGCCGCCATCGAGGTGCGCCAGGTCGCCGAGATCTCCGACTTCCCGGCTGACGTCCAGGCGGCCTTCGAGACGGCGAGCCGCGCCGAAGCGTGACCGGAACCGGTCCGGCCGGTGGCCCGGAGAGTGACGAAGCCGCCCGCGCCGCAGCGACGCGCCGCGCCATCGACGCGGTCTGGCGGATCGAGTCCTCCCGGGTCATCGCCGGGGTTGCCCGCACCGCGGGGGACGTCGGGCTGGCCGAGGACCTGGCCCAGGACGCGGTGGAGGCGGCCCTGCGCCAGTGGCCGGTCTCTGGGGTCCCGGATCGACCGGGCGCCTGGCTGATCGCCGTGGGCAGGCGCCGCGCCGTCGACCGGGCGCGCCGGGAGGCCGTGCTCCGCCGCAAACGGGAGGAGCTCGGCGCCGCGGCGTCCACCGCGCCCGCCGAGGTCGAGGTCGGGGAGGGCGATGAGGACGAGATCCAGGACGACCTGCTGCGCCTCCTCTTCATCGCCTGCCATCCGGTGCTCGCCCCCGAGGCGCGGGTGGCCCTGACCCTCCGGCTCCTCGGTGGGCTGAGCACCGACGAGATCGCGCGCGCCTTCCTGGTCGGCCAGGCGACCGTGGCCCAGAGGATCGTCCGCGCCAAGCGAACCCTGGCGGCGGCGCGGGTTCCCTTCGAGCTGCCCGCGCGCGATCGCTGGGATGAGCGGCTGGCGTCGGTGCTCGAGGTCCTCTACCTCATCTTCAACGAGGGCTATGCGGCCACCTCGGGCGACCGGTGGGCCCGGCCCGCGCTCTGCGAGGACGCCCTCCGGCTCGGCCGCGTCCTGGCCGAGCTGGTCCCCGACGAGCCCGAGGTGCACGGGCTGGTCGCGCTCATGGAGCTCCAGGCGTCACGGCTGCGGGCGCGCGTGGGGCGTTCCGGAGAGCCGATCCTCCTGCTCGCCCAGGACCGGAGGAGGTGGGATCGGGTCCTGGTTCAGCGCGGGCTGGCCGCCCTGCAGAGGTCCGAGCGGCTCGGGCGGGGTCTCGGCCCGTATGGGCTGCAGGCGGCCGTCGCCGCCTGCCATGCGCGTGCCGTCACTCCCGAGGCGACCGACTGGGAGCGGATCGCCGCCCTCTACGAGGCGCTGGCCCAACTCGCCCCTTCCCCGGTGGTCCAGCTCAACCGCGCGGTCGCGGTGGGCATGGCCATCGGCCCCGAGGCGGGCCTCGCGATCGTCGAAGCGCTGGCGTCCGAACCCGCCCTGGCGGCCTACCACCTCATGCCCAGCGTCCGTGGTGACCTGCTGCAGCGCCTGGGCCGGTGGGACGAGGCACGGGTGGAACTGGAGCGGGCCGCCTCGATGACCCGCAACGAGAGCGAGCGCCGGCTGCTGCTCGCCCGAGCCGACCGGAGGTCACCCGCCGGGCCCGGTTCGGCTTCGCCGCTCCCGCTCGTGGCCACGCCCTCGCCGCCTGCGCCACCGTCCCCGGCGCCGCCGCCCGCGCCCGCCCCCGGCTGAGCCGGGCCGCCGCCGCCCATCGGGGCGAGGCCTGCCGCATGATGGCGGGCGCCATGGTGCCGTGGTTGCGTGGCCAGTTGCGGCGGGGGGTCTTCGGGGAGAGATGGAGCGTCGCTCTCGCCACCCTCCTCCTTCTCGCTGCCTGGTACGGGATGAGCCTCCTCTACGCACCCCTCAACCACGGGCCGAACCGGATCTTCCTCCGCACCCCTCTGGACCAGGCGATCCCGGTGGTCCCCGTCTTTGCCATCCCCTACGTCTCCCTGACCCCGTACATCGCCGCCACCATGGCGCTGCTCCTGCTGCTGCGGGTCCGGCTCTTCCGCTCCGCCGCGGCGGCGATGATCATCGCCTGGCTGGTCAGCTACGCCTTCTACTTCTTTCTCCAGTCGTACGTCGCCCGGCCGGAGCTCACCGGCACCGACCCGCTGACGGCGCTGATCCGCACCGTGTACGCCGGCGACCAGCCCTACAACGACTTCCCCAGCCTGCACACCTCGCTCTCCACCATCGTGGCGGTGCACTGGTGGCGGGTCGATCGCCGTGTCGGGCTGGCGGCGGGGGCGTGGACGCTGCTCATCGTCGCCTCGACGGTGCTCATCCACCAGCACTACCTGGCCGACCTGGCCGGCGGGCTCATCCTGGCGGCGGTTGCCTGCCTGGTGGGCCTGCGTCTCTTCGCGCCACGCGGCGGCTGAGCGAATCCCGGCGGCGGTGGCGCCGCGCTCCCGCCCGTGTCCCGGCTGGGCGGTGCGTCGCCCCGGCCCCGGTCGGCAAGCGGTCGTCCCTCAGCCCCGGCCGCACATGGCAAGCCGCCCCGCCTCCCTCAGCACCGCGTCCCTCAGCTCGGGAGGGCTGAGCACGGTGAAGGTGACGCCCAGCGAGGCGATCCGATGGACGATCCACTCCAGGTCGTCGGCCCCGATCCGGAGCAGCACCGCGTCATCGAGCGGCTCGACGGTGCCGAGGCTCGGGCTGACCAGCCGGCGGGCCTGGTCGAGGGAGACCTCCAGCCGGACCTCGGCCCTCCACGGGTAGGGGACGCTCGCCATGCTGTGGTGGATCTGCTCCCAGAGGTCGAATCCCTCCGGCCGCGCGAAGCTCTCCCTGGTCTGTTCGATGCCGAGCAGACGGTCCAGCCGGAAGGTGCGCAGGTCCTCGCGCAGGTGGTCCCAGGCGGCGAGGTACCACCGGCCGCCGTGGAAAGCGATCCCGTAGGGGTCCACCAGCCGCTCCGTCTCGTCGCCGCGGGCGGAGCGGTAGCGGATCCGGACCCGGATGCCGTCGCGGGCGGCGGTGCTGAGGGTGAGCACCGTCTCGCCGTCCGCGTGCCCGTGGTCATCGCCGTCGCCGTGCCGCAGACCGAGCTGGAGGGTCTCCTGGGCAGCACCCAGCCGATCTCGCAGGGCGTCGGGCAGGACCCGGTCGAGCTTGGCCAGCGCCCCCCCGACCGCCAGTCCCGAGCCCATCAGACCCACGCGCTCCACCGCGAGCAGGCCCAGCACCAGGACCAGGGCCTCCTCGTTGGTGAACATGAGGGGTGGCAGCTTGAACCCCGGGCGCATCCGGTAGCCGCCCGTCCGGCCACGCTCCGCCTCGACCGGGATGCCCATCTCCTGGAGGCCGAGGATGTAGCGGCGCACCGTGCGCGGGGTCACCTCGAGCCGCTCGGCGATCTCGTCGCCGCTCAGCCGCCGGCGGGCCTGGAGCAGCTCCAGCAGGGTGAGGAGGCGCTCCTTGGAGAGATCCATTGAGCCGTCAGTATATAGGACTGATCCTGTCCGGATTGGGTTGTAAGCTCGTGGACATGATGAGCCCATACGCCAGCCTGATGATCGCCCGTGAACGTCACCGTGACCTCGTCCGCGATGCCGAGAGATCTAGGCTCAGGCGCGACGCGGCCCAATCCCGACGCTCGACGTCCCCCGCCCGCCTCCCGGCTCCCGCTCCGGAGTGGGGCACCCGTCTCCCTGGCGGTGCCCCGGTCGTGGAGCTGCCCGCGCGGCCCGCACTCGGGGTGGCGAGCGCTCAGCCGGCGGCGCGGGCCGCCACTCCGGCCAGCCGGTGCTGCGACGAGGGTCCCTCGGCGGCGTGAGCATTTGAGCGCTACCGGGGCACCGTCTCCCCATCGACGGAGACCTCGAAGCGGTGCTCCGCGATGCCGAGTCCGCTCTCGATCAGGGTGAGGGTCATGGTGGCCTCGGGTTGCGGACCGGGGTGGCGAACCCTCCAGCCCCGGCACGCGTGTCCGCACACCGAGAGGGTTTGGTGGTCAGCGGGGGACTTGAACCCTCGACCTCGCGGATGTGAACCGCGCGCTCTAACCAACTGAGCTAGCTGACCCGGAGGATTCCGAAGTCTATCGCTACTCCCCGGCCTGGGCGAGGTACGCGGCCTCATCGAGCAGGTCCAGCTCCCCGTCGACCACGTCGCCGAGGCGGACCAGCCAGCCATCCTCGTAGGGCGATGTGTTGACCCTCTCCGGGGTCTCGGCCAGGCTCTCGTTGACCTCGGTGACCGTGCCCGTCACCGGCGCATATAGGTCGCTGGCCGCCTTCACCGACTCGATGGCCCCGAAGCGCGCCCCCGCGGTCAGCTTCGCGCCGACCGAGGGCAGGTCCAGGAAGATCACGTCGCCGAGCTGCGCCTGGGCGTGGTCGGAGATCCCGACGGTGGCCGTGTCGCCGTCACGGCGCACCCACTCATGGGTGGGGGTGAAGCGGTAGCCGGAGAGGTCGGGCATGGTCGGGCTCCTCCAAGCAGGTCACTGGCGGTGGTGGTGCCCACCGTGGAACGGGAGCGGAACGCGGCGCGCCGGTACCGCCTCGCCGCGGATGTCGACGCTGAGGCCCGCCCCGGCGAGCGCGGGCGCGACGTACGCGGTCGCGATGCCGTGGCCCAAGGTGAAGCTGAAGCCTCCACTGGTCACCTCCCCGGCGGGGGTGTCACCGGCTAGGACCGCCATCCCGTGCCGGGGGATCTGGCGGGGGCCGAGGGCCAGCCCCACGAACCGCCGGGGCGGGTTGTCCGGGTCGAGCTCGTGGAGACGTGAGGCGCCGATGAAGTCGCCCTTGCCCAGCTTCACGGTCCAGGCCAGGCCGCAGCTGTAGGGGTCGACGGTCTCGTCCATGTCCTGGCCGTAGAGCCGGAGGCCGGCCTCGAGTCGCAGGGTGTCGCGGGCTCCCAGCCCGGCGGGGATCAGCCCCCGGCCCGCGCCGGCCGCGAGCAGCGCGTCCCAGAGGGCCGGGGCCGGGGCGGGTGCGCAGTAGAGCTCCAGCCCGTCCTCCCCGGTGTACCCGGTTCGGGAGATCCGGCATGGCACCCCCGCCACCTCGCCGGTCACCGAACTGAACGATCGCAGCCCGGAGACGTCCTGGTCGGTGAGCGTCTGGACGATCGCCACCGCCTCCGGGCCCTGGACGGCGAGCAGCGCGGTCTCGTCGCTCTCGTCGCGGAGCTCGGTGCCCGGGAGCAGGTGGGCGGCCATCCACTCCAGGTCGACCTGGCGGCGGGAGGCGTTGACGACGATCAGGAACCCGTCCTCCACGCGGTACACGAGCACGTCGTCGACGATGCCGGCCTGGTCGTTGCAGACCACCGAGTAGAGGGCGCGGCCCGGGGTGAGGGTCGAGACGTCGTTGGCCACCAGCCGCTGCACCGTGGCCTCGGCGGAGCTCCCGGTGAGCCGCACCTCCCCCATGTGAGAGAGGTCGAAGAGCCCGGCTCGGGTTCGCACCGCGACGTGCTCGTCGCGCATGGAGCTGTAGCGGAGGGGCATCTCGTAGCCCGCGAACTCGACCATGACCGCGTGGGCGGCCAGGTGTCGGGCGTGGAGCGGGGTCCTCGCGGCCATTGACCAGAGCGATGGTACGCGCTCCCGCGGGATCGGATCGGGGCGTCGCAACCGGTGAGGTGCGGCCCGCGGCGGGCCCGGGGCGCGGTATCCTCCCGAACCGGGGCCACCCGGATCCCGCCTCGCCCGCCGAATCCCTCGGTGGGCGCCGGGAGTACCGACCGCCGCCCCCACCGGGAGCGCAGAGCGGTGCGACGCGACGCTCGCAGACCAGTGAGGCGCAGCCTCGCGACAGGGGGCAGGCTCGGCCTCCGCCGGGCCCTCGGGCTCTCGCTGTGCCTGGTCGCCGCCTGGCTGGTGGCCGCGGGGCTGCTCGGCTCCACTCTCCCGGTCTCGGTGGGTCCGATCGGCGTGGCGGCGGACCCCGGCGGGACGCCGACCCCCACCGGCAGCCCCTGCGTC
>Ga0187880_1000550_pt1 | contig 31024 bp, 26 predicted proteins | sample June2016WEW_19_4_FD_132998 | JGI IMG/M metagenome (GOLD analysis project Ga0187880, IMG submission 132998) | Peatland microbial communities from SPRUCE experiment site at the Marcell Experimental Forest, Minnesota, USA - June2016WEW_19_40 | ecosystem: Environmental > Terrestrial > Soil >... | reverse complement strand
GCATTGCGGATGGGCGCTGCGCTGTCATCGATGGCAACCTCGGCGCCGTCTGCCCGGCGCAGGATCGTGTGGTTGGCAAGTCCGACGACGGCGCCCGTGTGGATCACCTTGGCCACCGGATCTTCTGCGGGCTCACGCGTGACCTCGTTGAAGATGCCGAAGACTTGACCCAGGGGCAAGCCCCGGGCTTCGCTGCTGGTATAACCGGTCAGCGTCGCCGCGACCTCGTTGAGAAACACGACCCGCCCGGAGGTGTCGGTTGCCAGCACCGCATCGCCGACACTGCGCAGCGTAGTATCGAGCCACTCCTTTTGCTCCAGCACCGCCGCCGCCGCGGCATCCGACTTGCCCATCTCGCGGGCCAGCAGTCCGCCGAAAACCAGCAAGGCTGCGGCGGCAATGGAGGTGGCGACAACAAACGCTGTCGTCGCCGAGCGCGTGCTGGCTTTCATCTCCGCCACCCGGTCGGCCCGCAAATGCGCCTCGACGCCTTCGATTTCCGCGATCGAATTGCGAATGTCGTCCATGATGGCTTTCCCGTTGGACAGCACCCGTGCCTTGGCCTCCTCGGGTTGACCGGCACGGGCCATCGCGATGGTGTCGGCGAGCTGCTCCAGGAGGGCATGGCTGAGGTTGCGAAGTCGCTGCACCTGGGTCCTCTGCAGCGCAATGTCAGCAGTTAGTGCGGCGACGCGGTCCAGTTGACCATCCAGTTCGCGGACCGCTCGGTTGTAGGGCTCCAGGTAGTGTTCGTCACCGGTGTAGAGGTATCCCCTTTGGCCGGTTTCAGCATCCACCAGCAAGGATTTCAGCCGCTCGGTTTCCAGCAACACCTGCTGGCTGTGTTCGACCTGGGCGTTGTTTCGGTTCACGCGCTGAAACGACAAGAAAGTGACATAGCCGTTGATGGTTAGAACGATCAGGAGAAGAACAATTCCCAGCCACAGCGGTTTGAGGTCGTTACGCATAGTGCCTGTTCACGGCAGTTCGACGTATCAGGACGAGCGTGAGGGACAGATTTTAACAGGTTTTCGGGCGCGCAATCGTGGCGGGCCCGGCGAGCTTAAGGTCGATACCGGCTGATTCATGCGGCCGACTGCCGGACACCATTCAGGATGGTTTCGCGGCAGCGGTTTATTCCAAACCAATACGCCAGCTCCCGATAATCCTGCGCATCGAAAATCGCTACGTCGGCGTCTTTGCCGGGCTCGAAACTGCCCTTCCTCCCCTGCAGGTGCAGCGCGCAAGCGCCGTTGTAGGTTGCGGCGACCAGCGCCTCCGCCGGCGACATCTTCATGTGCGTACACGCCACCGACAGGACGAACGGCATGGACGCGGTGGGCGAGGTGCCCGGATTGTAGTCGGTCGCCAAAGCCACGGCGACTCCGGCGTCCAGCAATTTTCGCGCTGGCGGAAAGTTGTCGAGACCGAGGAAATAGTTGGCTGCGGGAAGCAAGGTCGCGACTGTGTCGAGCTCTGCCAAGACTGCAACATCTTCGTCGCTGATGAAATCCAGATGATCGAGCGACGCGGGACGAAATTCGATCACGGGTGCGAGTTGTGCCGGGGTAAGTTGGCACACATGCGCCCGCACGCCGAGGTTGTGTTCGACCGCGCTGCGGAGAATTCGCTGAGACTGCTCCATGGTGAACGCGCCGCGCTCGCAGAAGACGTCAACGTAAGCGGCGAGTTTCAGCTTCGCGGCGGTGGGAATCATGTCTTCGCAAATAATGCGGACGTACTCCTCGGGGTTTTCGCGATGCTCTGGCGGGACCACGTGCGCCGCCAGCAGCGTTGGCACGACTGTACCGGCCCACTGATGTGAGGCTTCGCGAATTGCCTCCAGCGATTTCATCTCAGCGGCGAAGTTCAGGCCGTAGCCGGACTTGCATTCCACCGTGGTAGTGCCATGCCTCGCCATCTCGTCAAGCCCGCGAACCACGTGGGCGGCAAGTTCCTCTCGCTTGGCGTCACGCACACCGCGCAGGCTGGCGCGAATGCCGCCACCAGCTTCGGCAATCTCTTCATAGGTGGCGCCGGCAATGCGCTTCTGGAAGTCAATCAGGCGCGGCGCAGTAAAGACAGGGTGCGTGTGCGAGTCAACAAAGCCGGGGAGTACGACCTTGCCGGAGCAATCGATCTCGTCAACATGCGCCGATTTCGCCGTGAGGAGCTCGTGCCTGGCGACCTCGTCAGTCGTACCGACGGCGACGATCCTGCCCTCGGCGATGAGCACCGCGCCGTCCTCGATGATGCCGAGTTCGCGCATCCCCGCGCCGCGGCGTGGGCCGGAGCCTGCAGAGGGGCTGCGCAAGGTCAGCAGTTGCGCGGCGTGAGTAAGGAGGGTGAACGTGAAGGATTGCTCGTCGGAGTGCACAGAGTCTCTTTCGTTTGCCTGAAACTGACCCAGGAGGGACAACATTTAAGGTAGCCGCAGGCGCGAGCTGCGGTAAACGCCACCTCTTGTTATCCGCAGCGGACTACCCGAGCCACCCCATCACTTGACGCTTGAATTCCGATTGCGCCAACGCTGGCCGCGTGTTTCAAAGCAGAGATCAGAGATGCCCGCCACCTAGTCACTTCGTCAGACTCCATCTCGAACCGTATCTGCCTATGAACGTTGCGACCCGAGCTATTGACGACACGCAGGTAGTCACGTTGGCTCTTCAGCAATTGTGACGCCGTGTCGACCGTCAGCCGCTTCAGTTCGGCATTGTTCCACACCTCGTGTTTACCCTTCTTTGCTGTTGCAACGATAGGCGGTTTCGCCGAAATAAAAGTCCGACCCGTGAGACCAGAAAAGACGATGTAGTTATTTCCAAGTTTGAGGTCCCTGGTTTTCAAAGTCCGCTCCGAGAACCACTCATCCTCATATACCTTTCGATAACGGCTCTTGAATACTTTTCCCGTAAATCCCCGGTGATCGGCTATACGCCAAAGCCAATCACTATGTCTCCCTGGCCGAGGTCGATCGGTTTCATCGTAGCGCCAGCCACCCTTTTCTGGCCTTATGAGAACGTTTATGTAGCGCTTTCCCCGGAGTATTGCATTTCGGTAGACGGCTCGGTGATCCACTTTGTCGTCCACCGTGGCCACAGCGCAAAGCCGGTAAACAAATCGATCCTTTGACATCGACGTGAATGAGAAAAATACGACGACGCTATTCTTCGGCAAAGAATTGCGTAAGTCCTGCCGACACACTCCCCAAGTCAGTCGCCCACGCCTCCGCGCCACATAGAAGCTCGGATCATCGCCGTTGTCGTACGGCCATTCTTGATTCTTGATGGCCCGCTCCACAGTTGCGAACTGAGAGCGAGAACCATTGAGGTTCTGTGTTTCAGAATGAAAGCACACGAGGTAAATAGATGTTTTCTTCATCCGGGGCAAATGGCCTCTCAGTTCATTCGTCGTTCGTCATTGCTAGTTGCTAATTGCTAGTTGCTACCTTGCCATCGGCACTTTGATCCCCTTCGCCTTCGCGAAGCTCTTCGCCTCGTCGTAGCCTGCGTCCACGTGCCGCGCCACGCCGATGCCCGGATCGTTGGTCAACACGCGCTCAATACGCTTGGCCATGGCATCGGTTCCGTCGGCGACCGTCACCTGTCCCGCGTGTTGCGAGTAGCCGATGCCGACGCCGCCTCCGTTATGAATCGACACCCACGACGCGCCGCTTGCGGTGTTCAGCAGCGCGTTGAGCAAAGGCCAGTCGGCGATGGCGTCGCTACCGTCCTTCATGGACTCGGTTTCGCGAAAGGGTGACGCGACCGAGCCGCAATCCAAGTGGTCGCGGCCCATCACGATGGGCGCCTTGATTATCCCCTTTTTCACCAGGTCGTTCATCGCCAATCCAAATTCTGCGCGCTCGCCATATCCAAGCCAGCAAATGCGCGACGGCAATCCCTGGAACTTGATCCGCTTGCGCGCCAAGTCAATCCAGCGGCTGAGAATTTTGTTCTGCGGAAACATCTCCAACACCAGATCGTCGGTGGTGTGAATGTCGGCCGGATCGCCCGAGAGCGCCGCCCAGCGGAACGGTCCTCGCCCTTCGCAGAACAGCGGGCGAATATACGCCGGCACGAATCCGGGGAAGTCGTAGGCGTTCTTCACCCCGTGCTCGAAGGCGAAGGTGCGAATGTTGTTGCCGTAGTCGAAGGTGACCGAGCCCATCTTCTGCAGCTTCAACATGCCTTCGACGTGGCGCGCCATGGTGTCGAGCGAGCGCTCGACGTATGCCTTGGGATCGCTCTGACGCAGCGCCAGCGCTTCTTCCAGGGACTTGCCGCTGGGCACATAGCCATTCAGCGGATCGTGCGCCGAAGTTTGATCGGTGAGAATGTCGGGTACCACGCCGCGCTCGGCGAGTTCGGGAATGATGTCGCCGCAATTGCCCACCAGCCCAACGGAGATGTTCTGCTTCTTGCGCACTGCGTTCTTTAGGATGCGCAGCGCTTCGTCGAGCGAGTTCACCATGAAGTCGCAATAGCCGGTGCGCAGGCGCTTCTTGATGCGCTCGGGATCGACCTCGATGCCGAGGTAGCAGGCGCCCGTCATGGTTGCGGCCAGCGGTTGCGCGCCGCTCATGCCGCCCATGCCTCCGGAGACGATCAGCTTGCCTTCGAGATCGCCACCCAGATGCTTCTCGCCGGCCGCAGAGAACGTTTCGAACGTACCTTGGATGATCCCTTGCGTGCCGATGTAGATCCACGAGCCGGCGGTCATTTGCCCGTACATGGTGAGGCCCAGTTTTTCCAGCTCGTTGAATTTTTCCCAGTTCGACCAGTGGCCCACCAGGTTTGAGTTGCAAATCAGCACGCGTGGCGCGTACTCGTGCGTCTGAAAGACTCCGACCGGTTTGCCCGACTGCACCAGCAGGGTCTCATCGTTTTCCAGAGCCTTCAGCGACTTGACGATGGCGCGGTAGCACTCCCAATTGCGCGCGGCGCGGCCGGTTCCGCCATACACCACGAGGTCCTGCGGGCGCTCAGCGACGTCGGGGTCGAGATTGTTCATCAGCATGCGCATGGCGGCTTCCTGGCCCCAGCCCTTGCAGGAAAGCTGGTTGCCGCGCGGCGCTTTCACCGGGACATAAGAGGAAGTAGATATATCGGTTGCGACTGGCATAACAGGAGAATGGTAGTGCGGTGCAGAAAAGAAGGCAAACGGGGGGAACAGTTTCAAGTTTCGAGTTTCAAGTTTCCAGAGGACACGTCTAGTTTCCTGTCACAACTCGGCCGAGAGCTGATTTGCACAAAGTACCTGATATTGATTGTCCTCACGCGCCTCAGAATGCAAGCCGAAACTGGAAACTCGAAACTGAAAATAAAATCGGGGAGTGGCTGTTTGGCCATCTCCCCACTCTCCGATCAGGTTTGCAATTGAGGCTAGCTTACCTGCATGGCTGCCTGCGTACATCATAGGACGATGAAGAGTCTGTCAATAATTGATGAATCCGCGATGCTGGGTTGAGACTACTCGCACCCGGCAACTGGCTACTGGCTACTCCCTTATAATTTCCCCACATGTCCGAGTCTTTGCCGCCGCCCTCGACTCCCCCGATTGAGGTATTAGCCCGCGAAATGCGAGAGCGCGCGAGAGAGATGTTTAGGCACGCTCTGGCGGAGTGCAGTATTCCGCGGGTCTTTTCCAAACAGGTGCTCTATGATCGCGGCGAGCTGAGCCTGGGAAACGATGTCTACGCGATGGGCGCGTTCTCGCGGACGCTGGTGGTTTCCATCGGCAAGGCGGCACATACCATGGCGGAGGCGCTCGCTAACACCGTCGGAAACAGGTTCACGGGAATCATTGCCTGTCCCAACGCGCCGCCAGCACAGCTGTTTGGCTCTCGTTATTTCCTGGGCGGACATCCCCTTCCCAATGAGGAGTCGCTGCGCGCCGGCGATGCCATCCTGCGGCTGCTGGTCGCGTCATCGGCGCAAACGCTGGTTGTCTATCTCATCAGCGGCGGAGCTTCGGCGATCGCCGAGAAGCCCATCAGCGCGGGCATTTCGCTCGCCGATGTGGCGCAGACTTACAAGGCGCTGGTGCTCTCGGGAGCACCCATTGCCGAAATCAACGCCATCCGCAAACATCTCTCGGCAATGAAGGGCGGACGGCTGGCGCAAGTGGCGGCGCCTTCCTGTCAGGCGTCCGTGCTGGTCTCCGACGTGCCCCAAGGGGCCCTCGATGCGCTGGCTTCGGGTCCCACAATGCCAGACACGACTACGGTCGCCGACTGTTACGCCATCGTGAAGCGTTACAAGCTGCTGAAGGAGTTTCCCGCCAGTGTGCGCGCGTTGTTCGGACGCGAGCAGTTACAGGAGACGCCCAAGCGAAACGATCCGGTGTTTGAACGTTCCCGCTACACTACGGTGCTTTCGAGCGCAACTGCGGTCAATGCTGCGGTCGAACGCGCGGTGTTGAGCGGCTTCGCCGTGGAGGTGGACAACAGTTGCGACGATTGGGACTACGAACGCGCCGCCGATCACCTGCTGGCGCGGCTGCGCGAATTACGCCGAGGCGTCTCGCGCGCCTGCCTCATCTCGGGCGGCGAGGTCACGGTGAAGGTGGGAGCGAAGGCGGGCATTGGCGGACGCAATCAGCAGTTTGCGCTCTATTGTGCGCAAGAAATTGCCGGCGAGAACATCACCGTGTTGAGCGCGGGGACCGACGGTATCGATGGCAACAGCGATGCGGCCGGCGCGGTGGTGGATGGAACTACAGTCGAGCGTGCCCAGATGCGCGGATTGGACATCGCGGCGGCCCTGATGCAGTTCAATGCCTACCCATTGTTCGACGCCATCGGCGACAGCATTATGACCGGACCGACCGGCAACAATGTGAGGGACCTGCGAATCTTGATGGCGTATTAAGGCGAGGCGTTCTAACCTGCACCCCTGAACCTGGATTATTCATGAGCACACATGATTTCTTGGATTGAGGTCCTGAGCGACGAGGTCGCCGCGGCGGCCGAGGAGTCGAAGGAACCCTATGATCGGCCGCAATCCCAGACTTGTTGTTGTGACGGGCGGCCACACTGTGATTTCTAGGCAGGTATAGGGGTCCTTCGACTCCGCGTCCGCCCGACCCGCAAAAAAAGCGGGTCAAGCGGGCGCTGCGCTCAGGATGACACCCCAATGTTCATGATGAAGGTCGGCTCTATCCGGACGCCACCAACTCAGAAGCCGACTTAGCCCATCGGTTGCGTTTGCCGCTCCAGGGCTTGCATGGTTGCCAGGATGGTATCGGTCACCAGGTCGATCCCTGGGTCCGAGCTCAGCATCATGTGGTAAAGGCGACGGCAGGGCCACTCGGCATTGAAATATTTCCGAATGAAGGCGGCGCGTTCGCGATCGATGGTGTCCACCATCTCCTCGGCGTATTTCTCATCCATCTTGAGCTTGACCATGCGGCGGATTTTTTCCTCGCGCGAGCCATACACGAACACGCGAAATGTGTCTGGCCGGTTTCTGAGGATGTACGGCCCACCGCGGCCAACGATCACGCAGTTTCCTTCTTCGCCCTTCTTCTCGATGATGGCGGTAGCCAGTTCCACCATCTCGTCGGCGCCGAACAGTTTGTCATCCGAAATCGGCAGCGACCGCTCGTAACTGCCGCGCCAAAATACCTTGGCCAGGCGATGCATGAGCGGGTCACATTTCTCTTCACGGCGCGCCACCGCTTTTTCGTCCACCGAGGCGAGCTTGGCGATCTCGCACGTGAGTTGCTGATCCAGAAGCTGCCATCCCTTGCGCCGCGCCAACTGCGCGGCCACCAGGCTGCCACCGGCGCCATACTCGCGTTCGACAGTAATCACCCTGAACATCGGCTGCCACCCCACCAGCCCGAATCATAGCGCAAGCTGTGCCGCCCGAACCATAGCAAATAGGGACTGCCAAGGCGGAGGTTGCCCCCGAACCCCTTGCAGTCATCGGTGCCGATGATTGTTAAGTCTTGTAATGCATAGAGAGACGGTTGCGCCCGTCGGGTTAGTAACGACATCAAAACGATTGGGCAAGAGGAGGCCAAGAGTATGCGAAGACTAATGCTGTTTAGCCTGCTGCTGACGATGAGCGCGGCAGCGGCAGCTCAGACATCTTCAGCGACGGCGGCGAGCCAGCGAGCTTCAACCTCGGCAGTTCTGATGTCGAGCAATGGGCCGGTGGTGGCCGATTACGGCAAACAACCACAGTCGAGCGACCCGGTGGAAAACAACATCGCCAAGGAAGTTCGCCACGAGTTGCTGATGCTGCCTTACCACTCTCTGTTCGACGATCTGGAGTACACAGTGCAGGGACGCACCGTGACCCTGAGCGGCAGTCTTACCAGCGAGCACGGCGTAACCAAGGCAGATGCCGAAAATGCGGTGAAGCGCATCGAAGGCGTGGACAAGGTCATTAACAACATAAAGATCTTGCCAGCGTCGCCGATGGACGAGCGGGCGCGGATCAAGGTTTATCGATCTCTGGAAAACACGGGATCGCTGTCCCGGTACTTCTGGGAGGCGGCGCCCAGTATCCACATTATTGTCGACAATCAGCGGGTCACGTTGAAGGGTTTCGTGAACAGCGAGATGGACAAGAACCTGGCGACCATGGCCGCCAATCAGGTGCCTGGCATTTTTCAGGTGACCAATGAGCTGCGTGTTGTGAAGTAAGGTATTCGGCCTGCCGATTGGTGGGAGCCCCCGCATTTATGCGGGGGCAGGAGCGCTTCAGCGCTCCAGGAAAAAGGTCGACTTCGATCCTGCGCTTTCGCGCCGGGATCGCGAAATCCCGAGGCTAAAGCCCCATTCTGAAATCGAGCGCTTTTCGCTGGACTAAAGTCCAGCTTCCCCCTGCTGAAGCAGGGGGCTTCCACCAAAAGCATTTCCCAGACTTTTTCATCAACCTCTTTCAGGCATGCTCCACCAGTCGCCAAGACGAGGTGGGGCTGCTCTATAGACGCCAGTAACCCGCCGGACAAGGTATGCTTTCCATATGGATCGCGGACTATCAGCGGTGGCGGAAAGTTTTTTGTTTGATGTAGTAGTGATTGGCGCGGGCCCGACCGGCCTCGCCTGTGGCATTGACGCCAAGCGCGCCGGCTTCACTGTAGTCAACATTGACAAGGGCTGCCTGGTCAACTCGCTTTTCAATTATCCCAGCAACATGACGTTCTTCACCACGCCTGAACTGCTGGAAATCGGCGACCTTCCTTTCTCCAGCCCCAACCAAAAGCCCACCCGCCAGGAAGCGCTGGAGTACTACCGCAAAGCGGCCGAGCATTACCAACTCGATGTGCGGCAGTACGAACCGGTATCGAAGATCGAAGGCAGCGACAATCATTTCGTCGTGCACACCACCAACCTGCACGGCCACTCGTGCGAATACCACGCCCGCAAGCTGGTCCTGGCGACCGGCTATTATGATCGGCCGAATTACATGAACGTTCCGGGCGAAGATTTGCCCAAGGTCATGCATTACTACCGCGAGCCGCATCCCTTTTTTAGACTTAACGTGCTGATTGTCGGCGGAAAGAATTCGGCGGCGATTGCCGCGCTGGAGTTATGGCGTCACGGTGCGCGAGTCACGCTGGTACATCGCGGGCCTGCCATTAGCAATTCGGTGAAGTACTGGATCAAGCCCGACATCGAGAACCGCATCAAAGCCGGACAGGTGACGGCTTACTTCAATACCTGCGTGCGCGAAATCACTTTGAACGGTGTTGTGCTCGATACACCGCAAGGTGAAGTGATGCTGGAGAACGATTACGTTTTTGCGCTGACCGGCTATCATCCGGATTTCGAATTTCTCTGCGCGCTCGGCGTCAAGTTGAGCGGCGAAGCTGACAAGCGGCCAGTCGTCAATCCTCAGACCCTGGAAAGCAATGTGCCGGGAATTTATCTGGCGGGCGTAATTGTCGCCGGCATGCGCACCAGCGAGATCTTCATCGAGAACGGGCGCTTCCACGGACAACTCATCGCGGCGGATTTGAAGCAGAAGCTGAAGACGGCAGCCGTGTCGGCGTAAAAGTTGCCGGATGCGACGAGATCAATCTACCCCAGAGTGACCGTTCCCCCGCCTATTTGTTCGTTGATCAGGCGCGCGACCAGCGGCTTCAAACCCTCTCCGGTTTTGCTGAGTACGAAGTCATTCTTCTCTTCGGACCAGTCGAGCTTGAAGCTGGTGGACAGCGCCGAAATCCAGATTTGCCGTACCGGTGAGTTCGGCGAGATAACGAACCTTCCGGGAGGCTCGTCGAAGCTGATGTGCAGCGCCCCGGAATTTTCTTCGACCTCGAAGTCGGCATCGCCTTCCGCGGCGTAGAGGCTGCGCTTCAGTGCTTCCAATGCCGTATCTGCGCAGCGGCGAAAATCCTGTTCGTCCATGCCCGAATTATACGTGCCGGTTGAGCCTGCGAACTACCGCACCACGCCTTCCAGTGGGGAGCTCGCGGTCGCGTACAGCTTCTTCGTCATGCGGCCAGCCAGATAGGCTTGGCGTCCCGCCAGCACCGCGTTCTTCATGGCTTCGGCCATCAGCACCGGGTCCTGCGCGCCGGCAATGCCGGTGTTCATCAGCACGCCGTCAACCCCAAGTTCCATCGCAATGGCCGCGTCCGACGCCGTGCCCACGCCCGCATCCACGATGAGCGGCACCTCGGTGATCATCTCCCGCAGGATGCGAATGTTGGGCTGGTTCTGGATGCCCATGCCGCTGCCGATAGGCGCGCCGAGGGGCATTACCGCGCTCGCGCCGGCGTCAATTAGTCGCTTGGCAACCACAATGTCGTCAGAGGTATACGGCAGAACAATAAAGCCTTCCTTCACCAATATGCGGGTCGCTTCGATGGTGGCCTGCACGTCGGGAAAGAGGGTTTGTTGATCGCCGATGACCTCGACCTTCACCCAATCCGAAAGCCCGACTTCACGCCCTAGGCGGGCGGTGCGGATCGCCTCGTCGGCGGTGTAACAGCCGGCGGTGTTAGGCAGCAGGAAATATTGCTGGGGATCGATGTAGTCGAGCAGCGACTCCTTGCTGCGGTCGAGGTTCACGCGGCGCACCGCGACGGTGACCATCTCGGCACCGCTGGCCGCGAGGGCGCGCGCCGTCTCTGGCCCTGACTTGTATTTGCCCGTGCCCACGATGAGCCGCGAACGGAACTGCCTGCCTGCAATAGTGAAGTTGAAGGAGTCCATGCGCATATTGTAATGAAAAGCGGAAGAGTGTGGATGTGATCGGCCGCACAGAAGCTGACTTGGCGTTTGGCAAACCGCAACCTTTGCGCCGCTGTCCGTCGTCATTTAGATTGTGAAGAATGGCGACAACAGGTGAACGATTTGAGCGGGCCGTATCCATCATGGCGCGGCTGCGTGGTCCCGGCGGATGCCCCTGGGACCGCGAGCAGACCTTCGACACGATCAAACCCTACACCCTGGAGGAAACCTACGAGGTGCTGGAAGCCATCGACGCCCGCGACTGGGACGAACTGCCGGGCGAACTCGGCGATCTGCTCTTGCAGGTGCTCTTCTACTCGGAGATGGCAGCCGAGGAAAAACGTTTTTCCATCGACGATGTGCTCGACCGGCTCTCCAACAAGCTGATCGATCGTCATCCGCATGTGTTTGGCGACGTGAAGGCCGACACGCCGGCCGACGTCTTGCGCAACTGGCACGCACTGAAAGCTGAGGAGAAGAAGAAACGCCAGACGGAGTCTGGAGAGAAGGGGAAGGAGCAAGATCATCGCGAGTCGGTTCTGGCTGGAGTGTCTTCCGCTGTGCCGGCGTTGATGGAGGCCTACAAGATCAGCTCCCGCGTGGCCAATGTTGGCTTCGATTGGCCCAATATCGAGGGGCTATTCGATAAGTTGGGCGAGGAAACCGAGGAACTTCGGCAACATCTGGAGGAGTATCCCGCGCCGGGTCCGCGTCCTGAGTCGGCCGCAGGCGTGGCGGGCGCGCGCGGTGCGAAGATTTCTCCGGAATTGCGCTCGCGGCTGGAGGACGAGGTCGGCGACCTCTTGTTCGTGCTGGTGAACATCGCGCGCTACCTCGCACTCGATCCCGAGTCAGCGCTGCGCAAGACGAACCGCAAATTCCGCCGGCGCTTCCAGTATCTTGAAGACAGGCTTCGCGAGCAGGGACGCAAACCGTCTGGGGCGTCACTCGACGAGATGGAGTCGCTGTGGCAGGAATCGAAGCGACAGGAAAAGGCGTGACCACAAACACGATCGCCCTCCGCAACTGCACCGAGTTGGAGGAATTTCGCGCTTGCGTGACTCTGCAGAAACAGGTCTGGGGATTTGCGGATAACGAGTTAGTGCCGTTGCGAATCTTTTCTTTGGCGCCCAAAATTGGCGGGCAGGTGATCGGCGCGTGGGACGGCGAAACACTGGTGGGCTTTGCCTTCTCGATTCCGGGAATCCGCAATGGGCATCCCTATCTGCATTCGCACATGCTTGCGGTCAGGGAAGGCTATCGCAATACCGGACTGGGCCGTCGCATCAAGCTGTTTCAGCGCGAGGACGCCATCGCTCGCGGTTACGCGTTGTTGGAGTGGACCTTCGATCCGCTGGAGATCAAGAACGCTTACCTCAATCTGGAGCGCCTGGGAGCCATCGCCCGCCGCTACAACATCAATCAGTACGGAATTACGTCGTCGCCGCTGCAGGGTTTTCTTCCTACCGACCGTCTGGTTGCCGAATGGTGGTTGACATCGAGGCGGGTTGAAACTCTGCTCTCCACCGGCAAGCATCCCGAGTTTGTCGAGGAGACGCGCGTGGAGGTCCCTGTCGAGATCTACGCGTGGAAGGAGCAGCCAGACACGCGACAGAAAGCAGCCGCGGTGCAACTGCGCAACCGCGAGGCATTCCTGTCGGCGTTCTCGCGCGGGCTGGCCTGCCTGGGTTATGAGCGCGATGCCGGCGGCAATGGCAGATTCCTGCTGGGACGGTGGGATGAAGACTGGTCGTACGCGAGCAAGTGATCGATGAAGATTGAAGCCATTACCCTGCGCGAGCTGCAAATTCCGCTCGTCCACTTTTTTGAGACGAGCTTCGGACGCACCACTACCCGGCGCATTTTGCTGGTGACGATCCATGCCGACGGACTGGAAGGCTGGGGCGAGTGCGTGGCCGGCGAAGCGCCGTTTTACAGCGAAGAGTACATCGAGGACGCATGGGATGTAAGTGCGCGCTACCTGGCTCCGGCGCTGCTTGGCAAGACGTTACAGTCGGGATCCGAGGTGCCCGCTCTGCTGGCGCGCATCCGGGAACATCGCATGGCCAAGGCGGCACTGGAAAATGCGGTCTGGGATGCCGAAGCGCAGGAGAAGGGAACTCCGCTGTGGAAGCTGCTCGGCGGCACGCAGCGCGAAATCGCGTGTGGCGTGAGCATCGGTATCCAGGATTCGCACGAGCAACTGCTGCAAAAGATCGAAACCGAACTGGCCGCCGGATACCAGCGCATTAAAGTCAAGGTGAAGCCGGGATGGGACGTCGAAGTGCTGGAGAAGATTCGCGCCCGCTGGCCTGGCATTCTGCTGAGCTGCGATGCGAACTCTGCTTACACGCTGGCCGACAGCGACCGGCTCAAGGATTTCGACCGCTTCAATCTGCTGATGATCGAGCAGCCGCTGTGGAGCGACGATTTCTACTTTCATGCGCGGTTACAGAAGCAGTTGCTGACCGCAATCTGCCTCGATGAAGCCATCCGCACCGCTCGTGACGCCGAGGCCGCCCTGGAACTTGCTGCCTGCCGAATCATCAACATCAAAGTGGGGCGCATAGGCGGCTTCTCGGAAGCCATATTGGTGCACGATGTGGCACAAGCTTTCAAAGTACCCGTCTGGTGCGGAGGCATGCTGGAGTCGGGAATTGGCCGCTCCCACAATGTGGCACTTTCGACGTTGCCAAACTTCACCCTGCCGGGCGACGTTTCGGCTTCGAAGCGATACTGGAAGGAAGACATCATCGAGCCCGAGGTCGAGGTCTCACGCCAGGGAACGATCGCCATCAGCGACCAGCGTGGCCGTGGCTATGAGCTGCGCAAGGACTTAATTGAGAAGCTGACGGTGCGAAAGGAAGAGCTGAAGAACTAGAGCGGATTCGGAGCTGGTGTAGCTCCCGCTTCACTTGTGTTTTGCCGCCTTCACGCCGCCACCATTTTCGGCCACTACTTCATCGCTTTTGTACAACAACTCCAAAGCTTGGGCCGTCGTTATATTGGCGGGAACCGGACGAAAATCGTAGGTCGTTTCCGTGGACGAAATGGTGAGCGGCTTAACCAGCAGGATCCTGCCATTGAACTGAAGGGTCTGACGCACCATCTCCCAGTGGCCTCCGCCCACCTCCTTTTGCTCGATGACAAACTTGCCCCCGTGGTAGAGCCTGCCCAGAATGCCCCAGCCGAAGTCCACATCCTTGAACAGGGTGCCATCGATCTTGGCGAAGCGTGCCGCTCTGGGATCGATCAGCATGTCGCCTTGCATCCCCTGGTACACCATGGTTTCGTGGTTCGGGGAGTTGAATTTCGGGTTCGGCTTAAAGGTGAGGTGTACGAGCGGGCTACCGTTAGGGCCGGGCTGCTCTCCCGCATAGGTGTAGAGAAATGCGTCGGGCAGGCTGGTTAACATGACCGACTCCCGCTGGTCTTCCTCCCTGGTGGCCTGCTTTCGCTTACGCCGCGCCTCGGGATCGTTGGCGTACTTCTGTAGCTTCTGATCGTCCTTGGCCCGCTGTTCGGGCGTCAGTGGCTTGTCGTTGATGGCGATGGTTCTTAACAGCCCACCCTGCGGGGTCTGGACTACTTCTTTCGTAATCGAATGACCCTTTTCCTCGTCGCGGTCCTTGAACATGTAATAAACATGAGAGTCGGCGGCCTTGATCTCGTTGGCGGCAGCGCGGCGCACCAGCTCGAGCGGGTCGATATCTGGCCTGTGCTGGGCGCGACCCGGCACGCTGGCCATCAAAGCGCATATCAATACGGCTACAGTCCGACCCATACTCTTTCCCGATGGATGCACATGTTCTACGCTCAACCGCACGGTAACCCCACCCCAATTAGACGAAACGCCACGCGACTTAGTTGCTTTTTCGCCAAGCTCGTTGGTGGCGCCAGGAAACCCGTAGTCGCAGCATCTTCCAGCTAACGGTTGGCTCTTGCGGAGATTCTGACGTGCTCTCCACGTAGTGTACATACGCGCTGAAAAGGCGACGGGCCAGCGTGAATGCGCTGGCCCTCGTGGCAGGAGGATTTTCACCAGGTCAGTGTATCGAACTCGGCGTCGGTTCGATCGGGAAAAGGCAGTCCCATTGGGTTTTCGTGGCCGTCGGCACAAGAAAAAACCGTTGTTCCCCTGGTTGCCGGTTTCACTCGTCCGGCCGACATTCCGGTCGAACCGACGCATATCCGTAAGCAACCTTGTGACCAAACCCTCCAACACGCGCTAAGGCCAGCGATTGCAAGCGAAGATCAATTAGGCTCCCGGTTAACCAAGTGGTTACGATACTCGGAAGGCAACTTCTGTCTGCCAACTGTGGCACCCACGATGCCACCGATGAGCAGGCGAATTCCTGTCGTCCAAGAAGTTCTTGATCAGGCTGTCCATTGGTTTCATTCGGTGATCTTCTTCGGAGAGTCGGCAAATTCTCATCCGGCGGGTATAAATTTGTGAAGCGGACGCGCTGCCCTGGACCGGCAAAGTTGGCCTCAGCCAAGCGGTTCCGTATTGGTCGGCGGTCTTGCCGCTTCACTCCTAATGCGACGAACGGTCATTCCCGAGTTGCTCGACGACGATCTCGGCACAGTCGCGGAGATTGCGGAAACGCTAAGCGATTTGCGGCATATCAATCGCTGGTTCGGCGGAATGCGCACAACTACCGCGTTGCTTCGGCGTGTTGGTCGCGAGTGCGGCAGCCGCAAACTGTCGATACTGGAAGTGGGCGCGGGGGCCGGTGACGTGCCTTTGGCGGCACAGAGTATGCTCGCAGCATACGGCATTGGGTTGCAGGTGACGCTTCTGGACCGCCGGTGGTCGCATCTGCCGCGCGGAGGAGCAGCGTCGGTTGCCGGCGACGCCTTGCGCCTGCCTTTTCGGGATGACACGTTCGATGTCGTTAGTTGCTCGCTGCTGGCCCATCATTTTGAGCCCGAGACGCTGGTGAAGTTTGCCAGCGAGTCCTTGCGCGTCTGCCGGCACGCTGTGCTGATCAACGACCTCATCCGCAGCCGCTTGCACCTGTTGCTGGTTTATCTTGGATTGCCGCTCTTCCGCAGCCGCATCACTTGGCATGACGCGCCGGCGTCGGTCCGGCGGGCCTACACCTGCGACGAGATGCGGGCTTTGCTGGCTAACGCAGGAGCCAGAAAGGTTCAGGTTTCGCGGCATTACCTATTTCGCATGGGCGTGCTGCTGTGGAAGTGAGAAGGGCAGCACTTAGCACTTAGCACTTAGCATTTAGCACTTAGCATTTAGCACTTGGCATTTAGCACTTGGCATTTAGCACTTAGCAACTACTGAGATTCGCACGACTCTTAAGTGTTGTCACCGCGAGTGCAGATGGAGAGAGCTGGCGCCTGCCACCAAATACCAAGTGCTAAGAGCTAAATGCTAATTGCTAAATGCTAAATACTGGTTTCCAATTTGATCTCGCGATCGTGGGCGGAGGCCCGGCGGGAACTTCCTGTGCAATTACGGCGGCGCGACTGGGGGCAAGCGTCGGCCTGTTCGAGGCCAAAGACTTCCCGCGACATCGGGTCTGTGGAGAATTTGTTTCCGCGGAATCGCTGGATGTTCTTGCCGGCCTGCTGCAAGACGTGCCAGGCGCCGAAAGCCTATTTCAAGCCGCGCCTGCGATCGACCGGACGCGTTTGCTGCTGGGCCAGCGGGTAATCGAGGCGCCGGTCGCTCCTCCGGCCCTCAGCATTTCTCGCTACGACCTTGATGCGTTGCTATGGGACGCTGCGCGCCGGGTTGGAGTGGCGGCCCATCCCAATTGTGAGGTGATTGGCAGCGACGGTGACGGCCCATTCACGCTGCGAACGTCTTCCGGGACAGTTAAGGCGAAAGCGCTGATCGTCGCAGCAGGAAGGTGGTCACAGTTCACCGCTGACCGGACGCTCCCAGCGGGTCCCAAGTGGATCGGCGTCAAGGCGCATTTCCAGGAACCGTGGACGGAGCCCTGCACCGACCTCTATTTTTTCGCCAATGGCTACTGCGGCGTGCAACCTGTAGCCGAGGGCGTAGTGAATGCCTGCGCCATGGTCCGATCGGACCGAGCGACCTCGCTGGAAGAGGTTTTCACACTTCACCCAAAGTTAGCGGACCGGGCGGCGAATTGGCGCGCGACCATGCTGCCCGTTAGTACAGCGCCGCTGATCTACCGCCAGCCGCAGCCGGTACGAGGGAACTCGATATTTGTTGGCGACGCAGCCGTGTTTATCGATCCTTTTGCCGGCGACGGCATTTCCATCGCCTTGCGGAGCGGGCGAGTGGCGGCGCAGTGCATCTGCGCGTTCTTGACGGGCCCGGCTGCGCTGAGCGAAGCCGTGGGCCGTTACCAGCAAGAGTATTCCCGCCAATTTGCGCCACTGCTATCGGCCGCTTCGCGGGTGCGCTCCTTGCTGTCATTGCCGCCCTTCGCCCAATCGGCCGTATTCGAGTTGTTCCGGTTTCCCGGCTTACTACGCTTCGTAATTCGCAAGACCCGCCGTGCCGTGTGATTCGGGTGCCAATGGAGAGGCCTTCGATCTAAACTACAAATCCACAGACTTTACGAAGCCAACCAGGAGACAGATCGAATGGCCGACCCGGCATTGCAAGTGTCCGTCCGTAACACCGCGCCGCGCGACTTCAATGGCATCACCGATCTCTGCCAGAGAATTTATCCGGAGACGCCGCCCTGGAATGCCGGTCAGCTCTCGTCGCACCTACGGGTCTTCCCGGAAGGTCAGTTCGTGGCTGTGTACGGTCCAGACGAAACGGTCGTGGGAATGACGGCCAGTCTGATCGTCGACTGGGACAGTTACGACATGCTCGACAGTTGGGAGCAGTTTACCGCTGACGGCATGTTCACCAATCACGATCCGCGGAACGGGCGCACGCTTTATGGAGCAGAAGTGATCGTCGATTCCACCTTGCAGCATCATGGCATTGGCGACAAGCTCTATGGCTTCCGGCGCAGCCTGACCGAATCGCTCCAGTTAAGGCGGATCCGGGCTGGGTCGCGACTGCGTGGCTATCACGAATGCGCCGCCACATTGAAGCCCGAAGAATACGTCACCGAGGTCGTGGAAGGCGCCCAATACGACCCGACGCTCAGCTTTCAGTTGCAGGAAGGCTTTCATGTTCTGGCGGTGGTCCCGCATTATTTGACGGACGATCCCGAAAGCCTGGGCTACGCGGCAGTCATCGAATGGTTGAACCCGCAGCTAGTCCGGCCCGAGCACATCGCCGGCAGACCTAAACAGTTCTTGCGCAAGAACCTGCTCGCAAGAGAACAAAATGTTTGCGCAAAAGGTGCGGGGGCAATGTCGGAAAGCTGAGACGGAATTTCTATCGAATCACCAGCACTTCTCGTATGTTGTCGCGGCCGAGAAAGAACTTGATGGAGGAGTATTCGCGGAAGAGATTTTCCACATGCCGGCTGTTGAAGATGCGTTGCAGCTTGTAGGCGCGGGCGGGCTGCAACTCCAGGGTGTCCTTGGACGCGATGTTGTAGCGATAAAACGGAGCGCCGGGGCCGGCGTCCTTGGTGTGGAAGAAGGCCAACATGATTCCGCCCGGTTTCATGGCGACCTGGATGCGCTCGATCAGGGGCTTCACCAGAGGCTCGGGCAAGAAATCCGCGAGGTCCCAAAACATGACCGCATCGAATTCCCCTCTCGAGAAGGCGAGGTTCTCATGCAGAAAGCGCTCGACATCGAAGGTGGTGCCGCCATCGCCGTTGGGGATGATGAGGGTTTTGTCGCTGGCCGTGCGAAGTACGTCTTCCTGGTGAAACCTATGTCCCAAGCCGGTCATGAAGGTGATGCTGGCGGGCGATGTAGAGCCCAGGTCGAGGACCTTGAGGCCTTCTTCGCGAGAGATCGACCGGATGAATTCGCTGAAGCCGGTGGAGCGACGGCTCAAGCGTTGCCCGGGGACATTTTCGTCATCCGTGCTCTGCCGGACAGAGCCACCGAATAGCCTGCTGAAGATACCAGGAGCCACTGCGAGCATTGTATGAGCAGAACGTCGCTGCCATCAATCTTTTCACGCTTTTCGCGCCGACCGCAGCGGGAAAGGTTTGGCGGGATAGTCAGGATGATGACGAGGACGATTACGGGGCGCTTGGCGCGCAGCGCCCCGTGGAGCAAGCCATTGGCTCCTAGAACTTCTTGGGCTCGAGAAGCGATCCTTGGGCCGAGCTGGCGGGCACGGGAGCTGCTGCAGCCAGCGCGGAGGCTGGCGGTTTCATGTCCAGCTTCCCGGCAAGTTCCGGCTTCTGGATGTCAATCGTCCCCTTAAAGAAAGCTCCATCTTCGATGGAGATGCGCGCGGTGGAAATATTTCCGGTCAAGGATGCGGTTTTGCGCAGTTCGACGCGCTCGGTGGCGTGGACATCGCCATCCACCCGGCCATGCAGAATCACATTGCGGGCTTCGAGGTTGGCTCGCAACCGTCCATGGGGACCGACCGTGAGGCTTTGACCGCGCAGCGAGATGGAACCCTCGACTTCGCCGTCGATGATTAGATCTTCGCTGCCTGAAAGTTCACCTTTCACGACGACCGACTTGCCGATGGTGGCCACCTCATGGCTGCGCAAGCTCTCGCTCCGCGTTGCTTCAGGGGGACGCGTCGGCGCACTCAGTGGCGGATTAAAAGCTGGGACGGGTGGACCCTGCTCAGGACCAGGCGTCGTGTGTTCGTCTTCTTTGCGCTTCCACATACGGTTGTGCTCCACGCGGTCGCGGCCGCCGGCCAGCAGGCGTCCGCGGCGCCCCTCGTTGGGAGCGCCTAAACCGCTGGCAAGAGCATACCCAACTGGCAGCGCAGCCGCAAACCATTTTGCCAACAAAATGCAAATTAGCGTGACTTTCGGGCGACTCCCGAACAATCGCGACTACTTACCCAGGACGATGTCGATTCCAGCCAAGAGCAATTCCAGTTTCGCCCCTGACAGCCTGCCTACGCGTTCGGTTAGCAGATTTTCTGTGAGATTACCACTGGCTTCGCCGCAGGATACGCCGGGCAGCCGCTGCGACAAACTGATCTTTGACCTCACCGATCTCCGCGCAGGCCTTGTTCACTGCCTCGGTCACTTCTTCCGGTGAATGGCGGGCCAGATATTCCCGAAGCGCGTCGCTGAAAACCCGGCTGCGCGATCGCTTGGTTCGCCGAGCCAGGCGTTCCGCTCTTTCGAAGACATCGTCGGGAATTGATACCGCCGTTTTCATACCAAGAGTATGACCCGAGAACCGTGGGCCGGCAAACCGGCAAAAGCGGCAGGAACTTTGTTTCACCTTGGGGATCTCTCCGTCACAAAGCTTTCATCTGGCTCCCGTATAATTGCAGGTCTCATACCTCCCGCCGACGCGCAAAGCAAATCCACCGGCGAGAGGCTTAGGACTTATTCCCATGACGCAAATTGAGCTGATTCTGGCCCGCGAAATTCTGGATTCGCGCGGTAATCCTACGGTAGAAGCGGATGTCATCCTGGAGAGCGGAGCGCGCGGGCGCGCGGCCGTCCCCAGCGGGGCCTCCACTGGCGAGCACGAGGCGCTGGAGCTGCGCGATGGCGACAAGGGTCGCTATGCGGGCAAGGGCGTGCTGAAGGCGGTCGCCAACATCAACGAGGTCATCGGGCCGGAACTGGAGGGTATGGACGCCAGCGAACAGCGCGGCCTCGACAATGCCATGCTGGTGCTCGACGGCACGCCAACCAAGAGCAAGCTGGGCGCGAATGCCATTCTCGCGGTGTCCATGGCGGCGGCCCGCGCCATGGCTGACCACCTGGGCATCGAACTGTATCAATATCTCGGCGGATTCACGGCTGGCCTGCTGCCTACACCCCAGATGAACATCTTGAACGGCGGCGTACATGCCGACAATAACGTGGACTTTCAGGAATTCCTGATCATGCCGGTGGGCGCAAAGTCGTTCAGCGAAGGACTGCGCTGGGGCGTAGAGACCTTCCACGTCCTCAAAGGGGTGCTGAAGAAGCGCGGCTACAACACCGCGGTCGGCGACGAAGGCGGCTTTGCGCCGTCGGTGAAGTCGAACACCGAAGCCATCGAAGTCATCCTCGAAGCCATCACGCAGGCAGGCTACAAGCCGGGCGAGCAGATCGCGGTTGCGCTCGATCCTGCGGCCAGCGAGTTCTACGACAGCGCCAGGAAGAAGTACGTCTTCAAGAAGTCCGACAAGAGTGAGCACTCCAGCGAGGACATGGTGAAGTTCTGGGCTGATTGGGTGCGGCAGTATCCCATCGTGTCGCTGGAAGACGGTTTCGCCGAGGACGACTGGGAGGGCTGGAAGCTGGTGACCGACGAGCTGGGCGGCAAGATCCAGCTTGTGGGCGACGATATTTTCGTGACCAACATCGAGATTTTCCAGCGCGGCATCGACGCTGGTGTGGCCAACTCCATCCTCATCAAGTTGAACCAGATTGGCTCGGTGAGTGAGACCATTGACGCCATCAACCTGGCGCGCCAGAGCGGCTACACCGCAGTGATCTCGCATCGCTCGGGGGAGACGGAAGATACCTTCATCGCCGACTTTGCCGTCGCCACGGGAGCAGGACAAATCAAGACCGGCTCGGCCTCGCGCACCGACCGCATCGCCAAGTACAACCAGTTGCTGCGCATCGAAGAAGAACTTGGACCGGCGGCTAGGTTCCTGGGATTGAAGGCGCTGAATTATCACGGGGAACTGGCGGAGAAAAAGGCAGGGACTAGGGGGTAGGGGTCAGTTTCGAGTTTCAAGTTTCGAGTTTCGAGTTGCAAACCCTGAACTGCTATCCCGACCGATGTGGTAACGCTATAGTGGCCGCGATGAAGGACTCCGAGATTATCTTCGCTGTGCAGGAGTCGCCCGAAGGCGGCTATGAAGCCCATGCCCTCGGTTATCCGATCTTTACTCAAGCTGAATCCATGGATGAACTGCGGGAGATGGTACGCGGTGCGGTGCGCTGCCACTTTGAGGAAGATTCGATTCCAGCGGTGATTAGACTATCGTTTACAAGCAACTAAACGCTGATTGCCAATTGCTAATGATCACCATCCCCAAACCGCTCATCCTCATCATCCTCGATGGCTGGGGTTATGCTCCGCCGTCTCCTGCTAATGCCATCTCGCTGGCGCGCAAGCCCAACTATGATCGCCTGCTCGCCGAATTTCCCAACACCCTGATCCACACCAGCGGGCGCTACGTCGGCCTGCCTACCGGGCAGATGGGAAATAGCGAAGTCGGCCATCTCAACATCGGCGCCGGGCGCGTGGTGTACATGGACATCACCAAGATCGATCTGATGATCGAGAATGGTGAGCTCTTCTCCAACCCAGTTTTGGTCGAGGCCATGAAGAAGGCGCGCATCGGTGATCGGCGGCTGCACTTCTTTGGACTGCTCTCCGACGGCGGCGTGCACTCGCATCAGAACCAGCTCTATGCGCTGCTGCGCATGGCCAAACAAAACGGGCTGGACCGCGTCTTTGTGCACTGTTTCATGGATGGGCGCGACACCCTGCCCACCAACGGCGCCGGCTACATCGAGCAGTTGCAGCAAAAGATGCGCGAGTACAACGTCGGGCAGATCGCCAGCGTCAGCGGGCGCTACTACGCGATGGACCGCGACCGCCGCTGGGAGCGCGAGGCGAAGGCCTTTGACGCGATGGTATACGGAGACGCGGAAGGTGGCCGCTACGCCGACGCAGTGCAGGGCGTGAAGGACTCCTACAACCGCGGAGTCACGGACGAGTTCATCATTCCGTTTGTCGTCAGCGACAATCGCGGTGAGCCGGTGGGCACGATTCGCGACGGCGATGTTTGCATCAACTTTAATTTTCGTGCCGATCGCGCACGGCAAATCACGCGCTGCCTGGCCCGCAACAGCCACTTCACGCCGCAGGACGGGCGCGAACTCGACGGCTGGGAAGATCTCGACCGCCTCATCCCGCGCGACCGCGTCCCCAAGGACCTGACGTACGTCTGCATGACGCGCTATGACAAGAACTTTACCCTGCCAGTCGTGTCGCCGCCCGAGTCGCTGACCAACATTCTGGCGAACGTGATGGCCGACCGGCATATGCGTAATCTGCGAGTGGCCGAGACCGAGAAGTACGCGCACGTGACCTATTTCTTCAACGGCGGCGTCGAGAAGCCATTTCCCGGTGAGGAGCGCGTGATGGTGCAGTCCCCCAGGGTCGCGACCTACGACCTGAAGCCGGAAATGTCGGCCCAGGGAGTTGCCGATGCGGTGGTCAAGGCGATCGCAAATAACACCTTCGACGTGATGGTGGTGAACTTCGCCAATGCCGACATGGTGGGACACTCCGGCCAGATTCCGCCGACCATCACTGCCGTCGAAACCGTTGACGGCTGTCTGGGCCAGATCTACACCGCACTCAGCCAGCACGGCGGAGCCATGATCGTCACCGCCGACCACGGCAACGCCGAGCAGATGATCGATCCGGCCACGGGCGGTCCGCAGACGGCGCACACCACGAATCCCGTGCCCTTCATCGTGGTGGCCGAACATGCGGTCACGCCGGGGCAGTTCAAGGGAGACGCGCGCCGCTTCACCCTGCGTCCCGATGGCGCCCTGCAAGACATCGCTCCGACAATGCTCGGGATTCTCGGTGTCCCGCAACCAAAGGAAATGACGGGGCACGATCTGCGAGTGATGGCGGAAGAGAAGAAGAGTTAATTCCTATCTTCAACTTGAAACTCGAAACTGGAAACTCGAAGCTGTCTTCGTGAAACTTCTCATTGCCCTCCATCACCGCTTTCCGCTGTGGCAGGTTCCGCCATGGTTCTCGGAGCGGCTGCGACGAGACTTTCCGCAGCTCGAAGTGGTACATCTGCCCAACTACGATCATGTGATGGAGGAAATCGCGGATGCCGACATCGCGATCTCATGGTCGTTGCGCGGAGAGCAGATTATGGCGGCAAAGAGACTGCGGTGGATTCATTCGACGGCCGCGGCGGTCCACCATCTCATGACGCCGGAATTGCTGGCCAGCGACATCGTCGTGACCAACGCGCGTGATGTCCACGGGCCGGTCGTTGCCGAACATGCCATCGCGCTGGCCTTCGCGCTCGCCAAGCGATTGCCGCAATCGGTGCGGTATCAGCAGCAAAAGCACTGGGCACAGCACGACCTATGGGACGAGCGGCCTCGTCCCCGCGAACTGAACGGCGCAACCATGACGATCGTTGGGCTGGGTGCCATCGGTGCTCCACTGGCGCGACTGGCGAAGTCCCTGGGCATGCGCGTGGTTGGTGTACGCGAGCATCCGGAGCGGGCAAGCGAAGTAGCAGATGCCGTTTATGGTTTCGAAAAATTAGACGAGGCGTTGAGCGCGGGCGATTTCATCGTGCTGGCCGTTCCGGTCACTCCCAAGACTCGCCACTTGATGAACGCCGAGCGCCTGGCCCGGCTGAAGCCGGATGCTTATCTGATCAACGTAGGCCGCGGCGTTCTCATCGACGAGGCTGCGCTGGTGGATGCGCTGCGCGCAAACAGCTTCGGCGGCGCGGCGCTCGATGTCACCACCGAAGAGCCGCTTCCGTCGGAGTCTCCGCTCTGGGAGATGGAAAATGTTTTGATTACCCCTCACATTGCCGGGTTGACGGAAAAGATGTGGGAGCGCCACTACGCGCACTACACGGGAAACCTGCGGCGGTTCTTAGCGGGGCAGCCGCTGTTGTGGGTGGTTGACAAGAAGAAAGGGTATTAAGAATTCAGCAATTAGCAACTAGCAGCTAGCAAAACAGGCGCGGTTGAATGGACTGCTGCCGCCTGCGATGCGCAGTCTCAGATTAACGAGATAAAGCAGAGGCGCGCATGAACCCGCCACAGAAGGTAAGTATCCCATCGCGTCACGTACAATAACGTTACCGTGCCGTATACAAGAAGTACCCAACAATGAGACCAAAGCCAGTGAGGCAATACATCGCAATTTGCCACCAAAACCACTTTGGTTCCTCGGCGCGATAGACCCAACAAGAACGGGCCCATACTTTGCCCGTATAGGTATAAATCACGGCCAGGATAAGTAAGACGAGCCCAAATATTAACAAACCATACGGCAATTCGTGGATAGTTAGCTTCTCTTGAATCACTTTCCAACCTTGCTAATTGCTTCTACTCCCGCCGGCACGGAGAAGTGAAAGACCGACCCGCAGCCAAGCTGTGAGGTTACGCCGATCGTCCCGCCGTGAGCTTCGACGATGGCCTTGGCTATGGCCAAGCCCATGCCTGTGCCTTGCACACGATAACGCTGGTCACGGCCACGATAGAACTTCTCGAAGATAAGCGACTGCTCCATATCGTCAATGCCGGGACCGCGATCGGCGACGCTGAGGTCTACCATTTTTCCAGTTGGTTCAGCGCTGATGGTGACCGGCGTTCCAGGAGGCGAGTACTTGGCGGCGTTCTCCAGCAACTGCACCAGCACTTCGGCAATACGCTCCAGGTCAATGCGGAGTGAAGGCAACGACTCGGGAAGGTGCAGCTTTATTTCCCGCCCCGCCAGCACCTGTTTCGATTTTTCCAGCGCGATTTCGACGACCTGCCGAACCCCACAAGTCTCACGACGCAATTCGACCTGCTGGGCGTCAAGCTGCGCCATCTCCGCCGCTTCACCCACCAGGCGGTTGAGCCGGTCGGTTTCCTCATCGATGACGGTGAGCAGTTCTCTTTGTCCTTCGGGGTCGATTTGGGCCGACGAAAGTAACGTAGTCACTGACGCCTTGATGGATGTAAGGGGCGTGCGGAATTCGTGGGTGACGCTGTCCAGCAGGGCCGAGCGCAACTTTTCGCTTTCGCGGGCCGCTTCCGCGCGGGTGAGAGTTTCGACGGCTCCAGCGCGTTCGATGGAAATCGCGATCAAACTGCCCACCGCCTCCAGGGTTTCGCGGGACAAGACAGCGCCCTCCAGTCCCAGGCTGCCTACCGGCCTGACCCCGATGCGCAAGGGCACGAAGCACAACTGTTGTTCCTCATCCATCACCAGTTCGCCGCGTCCGCTTACCGACTCGAGTTGCTCCTGGCTGAGTTCGGGGTGGTCAACGCCAGTGCGATAGACCTCCTTGCGTTTGGGCAGATACATGGCTGCCGCCTTCAGTCCGAAGGCATCGCGCACATACGAAGGGATGGAATTGAGCAACTCCATTACATTATCGGTGGCCAGCAATTGCTGGCTCAGCGAGTAAAGCCGCTCCACCTCTTTGCGGCGGCGGGTTGCGTTCAGGGCCTCGCGCCGGGCCCGCTCCGAGAGCCGGCTGGCCACGATGGCGCTGGTCAGAAACGCAAGCAAAGCAATCCAGTTCTGCGGGTCGGCGATGGTGAAGGTGTGGATGGGCGGAAGGAAGTAGTAGTTGAAGGCCAGGGTAGCGACCACCGCGGTAGTGATGGCGACGGTCAATCCCCAGCGGCTGGCTAACAACAGCACGACCAGCAAGAACGTAAGCGCCACCGTGGTGGGATTCACATCCGGCAGGCGATGGTACGCAATCACCACGATAGCAATAGTTCCCATCGCCACCGCGTAGTGGTAGAGAGCGGCCTTTAGGCGCTGCGGAGAGACGGCAAAGGAATGCCGCCCGGTCTGCCCGCCTTTCGATCGTCGTGGATTCACGCCATGATTGTATCGAATCGACTTTTTCAGCCGCCTGCCGCAGAATAGTGGCGCGATGCAAAAAACCCCCGAGGAATGGTTAGAGGAGACAGCTCCGGCAAAAAAGAGCGGTGTCTTCAAGCTGTTCCTGGGGTATGCGCCCGGCGTCGGTAAGACCTATGCCATGCTGAGCGAAGCCATTCGGCGTAAGAGCCGCGGCGAAGATGTCGTGATTGGAGTAATCGAAACGCACGGGCGCAAGGCGACGCAGGAAATTGCCTCGCGCCTGGAGACGGTGCCGCGCAAGAAGATCGATTACAAAGGCACGCTCTTCGAAGAGATGGATGTGGACGCTATTCTGGCCCGTCATCCGCAGGTCGCGTTGGTGGATGAACTGGCGCATACCAATATTGAGGGCAGCAAGCACCACAAGCGCTACGAAGACATATTCGAGTTGCTCGACAACAAGATCGACGTGGTTTCCACCATGAACGTGCAGCATCTGGAGAGTGTTACGCCCATGGTGCACAAAATCACCGGGGTACTGGTGCGCGAAACGGTGCCCGACTGGGTCTTGAAGCGGGTCGATGAGATCGTGATGTCGGATGTTACGCCTGAAGCGCTGCAAACGCGCATGCGCCGGGGCGATATCTATCCCATGGAACGCGTGGACCGCGCGCTAGGGAACTTTTTCCGTCCCAGTAATCTAATCGCCTTGCGCGAAGTCGCCCTGCGCCATGTAGCGCAGGTGGTGGATCGCAGCCTGGAACCATATCTCGACACGGAAGCGCCCGGCCGCGACTTGAACGTAGCGGAGCGCATTGGGGTCGGGGTCAGTTCCAATCCGGCGGCGCAGTACCTGGTGGCCCGGGCTTCCCGCATGGCCCAGGCCATCAACGGCGAGCTCTACGTCTTGTATGTCGATACGGGGGTGGATGGCGACGATCCGGAGAGGCAGCGTTCCCTGCAGGCGAATCTTCACTTTGCGGAAAACCTGGGAGCAACCATTGTGCGACTCAAGGGTAAGGACGTTGCCCAGGCTATGGCCGAGTTCGTCCGCGAGAAGCACATCACGCAGATGATTTTCGGGCATTCCGCCACCAGCGGCTGGCGCAAGTACCTGTTCATGTCGGCCGTGCATCGTTTCCTCCGCGACGCGCCCGCGGTTGATGTTCACATCGTGAAGCAGCAGCCGAATTAAAGTTTCAAGTTTCGAGTTTCGAGTTTCGAGTTGTCGAACTCCCGATTTTCTACGACCGATGCTGGTGAGTTTTATATGTCCTGTTCATATCGAGATTTGCTGGTGTGGCAGAAAAGCATGGCGTTGGTGACCGCGATCTATCAGGAGACGCGCTCATTCCCGAAGGAGGAGCTTTATGGCTTGTCCTCGCAGATGAGGCGCGCTGCAGTATCGGTGCCGTGCAATATCGCCGAAGGACAAGGACGCATGTCGAGGAAGGAATTCAAGCAGTTCTTGGCTCTATCCCGGGGTTCGGTCCTGGAGCTTGAAACTCAACTACAGATTGCGGCGGACCTGGGGTTTCTCGGTGCGGATAATGCACAGCAGCTCATTAGTAAAACCGAGGAACTACTTCGAATGTTGAACGGATTAATGGGATCTCTAGCGTAATAACTTCGAAACTTGAAACTCGAAACTCGAAACTGCATTCCAAATGCACACGCGCCCGCACATCCTGGTGGTTGACGACGAACCGCAAATCACGCGGGTGCTGCGTACCAGTCTCAATGCGCAAGGCTACGAGATCCGCGTGGCCAACGACGGTGAAACCGCGCTGGAGATTGTGAAAGACTTCGCTCCCGACCTGGTGGTCACCGATCTGGCCATGCCCAACATGAATGGCATCGAGCTATGCCGCCGATTGCGCAAAATATCGCAAGTCCCCATTCTGGTCCTTTCAGTGCGCGGCGAAGAGCGCAGCAAGATTGAGGCGCTCGACTCCGGCGCCGATGACTACGTGACCAAACCCTTCAGCACCGGTGAGCTGCTGGCGCGAATTCGCGCCGCGCTTCGGCGTTCCCCGCCCAGCAACAGCGCGGTGCAAAGCAAGATCGACCTGGGTGATTTCCACATTGATCTCGACGCACATTCCATCGCGGTCGCCGCCAGGGAAGTGCGGCTGACGCCCAAGGAGTTCGATGTGCTGGTGTACATGGCGCAACATCCGCGCAAGGTCTTGACCCATCGCGCAATCTTGAATGCAGTATGGGGCAGCGACAGCGTTGAGCAAAACGAATATCTGCGGGTGTTCGTTGGCCAGTTGCGCAAGAAGCTGGAGCCTGATGCCAGTTCGCCGAAGTACATCCTGACCGAGCCGTGGGTGGGCTATCGCTTCGAGCCGGGGGATTGAAGCTGATTGCTCACCGGGTCGTCCTGCTTCGTTTTGTATAATCGTGGGTTTGCACTTCATCCTTCAGGAGAATCTGTTGCCGCAAGCGGAAATTGGCATCATCGGCGGGAGTGGTCTGTACTCCATGCCGGGGCTAACCGACATTCGCGAGGTGGCGCTGGAAACGCCGTTTGGAGCGCCTTCCGATGCCTACGTGCTGGGCACCCTGGCGGGTCGAAAGGTAGCTTTCTTAGCGCGCCATGGTCGGGGACATCGCTTCATGCCGACGGAAATAAATTACCGCGCCAACATTCACGGATTGAAGCAGCTTGGGGTCTCGCGGATTATTTCGCTGTCTGCCGTCGGCTCGTTGAAAGAAGAGCATCGACCACTCGACTTTGTCATTCCCGATCAGTTTGTGGGTCTCACACGCCACCGTGTCGACACGTTCTTCGGCGATGGACTTGTCGCGCACGTTGGATTTGGGCATCCAATTTGTGAGGAAGAGGCGGTAGTGCTGGAGAGTGCTTGCCGTCGTGCCGGCGTGAATGTGAAACGGGGTGGCACCTACCTCAACATGGAAGGGCCGCAGTTCTCGACCAAAGCTGAGTCCAATTTGTATCGCAGTTGGGGCATGGACGTGATCGGCATGACCAACCTCACGGAGGCCAGACTGGCCCGCGAAGCCGAGCTGTGCTATGTCACCGTCGCCATGGTTACGGATTACGATTGCTGGCACGAGGAACACGATCACGTTAGCGTGGACCAGATTATCGCGGTGCTGCTGAAGAACGCCGAACACGCATGCGACGTGGTGCGAGAAGCGGTGACGGCGATGCCCGAGACCCGAGGTTGCAAGTGTGGTTCGGCATTGAAGAACGCCATCATCACCCAGAAGGACATTGTGCCTGCCGCCACGCTGCAGCGCTTGAGGCTGCTGGTGGGCAAATATTTCAACTCTGACGAGAAAGCGGGAACATAGGATTTGTCCATTCTTGTCGTCGGCTCTGTCGCATTCGATACCCTCAAGACTCCTTACGGCGAGCGCCAGAAAATTCTTGGTGGCGCGGCGACCTATTTCTCGCTTTCGGCCAGCTACTTCACCGATGTGCGGGTGATCGCGGTCGTGGGAGAAGATTTTACCGCCGAGAACGAAGCCGTGATGACCAGTCGCGGAGTCGATACGCGCGGAATTCAGCATGCGAAAGGGAAGACCTTTCACTGGTTCGGCGAGTATGGCGAAAACGTCAACGAAGCAAGAACGCTGAATACAGAGTTGAACGTTTTCGAAAGTTTTCAGCCGCAAATCCCAGCCGAGTACAACGACTCGGACTTCTTGTTTCTGGCGAACATCGATCCCGTGCTGCAGACGCGGGTGCGCGACGCTATGCAGAACGTGAAGCTGGTGGGCGGCGACACCATGAACTTCTGGATCAGCGGACATCGGGAGAAGCTGGGCGAGATGCTGAAGCGGGTGGACGTGCTGCTGATCAACGATACCGAGGCCAAGATGCTGGCGGGCGACAGCAGTTTGCCGCGGGCGGCGCGCAAGGTGCTGGAACTGGGCCCGCGCGCGTTGGTCATCAAGCATGGCGAATATGGCGCCACGATTTTCTTTCGCGATGGGGAATTCGCCGGAGGGCATCATCCGTTCCGTGCTCCGGCCTTGCCGCTGGACGAGGTCCGCGATCCCACCGGCGCCGGCGACAGTTTTGCCGGGGGCTTCATGGGCTACATCGCCGCGCAGGGCGAAGTCAGCCGCCGCGTGCTCAAGCACGCCATGTTCTATGGCAGCGTGATGGGCTCTTTCTCGGTGGAGCGGTTCGGCACGGAGCGGCTGCAAGCGCTCACGCGCGAGGAGATCGATGAGCGATTTGAGGTC